>Ga0209536_100012987_pt1 | contig 12058 bp, 10 predicted proteins | sample DeeMarSeWOR28_12_FD_187461 | JGI IMG/M metagenome (GOLD analysis project Ga0209536, IMG submission 187461) | Marine sediment microbial communities from White Oak River estuary, North Carolina - WOR-2-8_12 (SPAdes) (version 2) | ecosystem: Environmental > Aquatic > Marine > Intertidal zone >...
ACTGTAATAATAGCTTTGTTATCAACCAGGCGAAAAACCTCGCCTCCAACCGGATCCTTATCATCCATGATCAGCATCAAGCCACCTTGCATAAAGCCCTTGTGAATGGTCTCAAAATCATATAATTCCAAACCCTGACCTTTGTGTCGTTGGGAAATATAAGGAAGGTACATTCGATAATAGAATAGATTAAAATCATCTTCTTCTTGCGAAAACTTAGATTTTAACCCCTGTTTTTCAAGCTTTTTTACATTACGCCGCATATTACTGTTCATCGATGCCATAATATCCTCCATGGGCTTGTCGATATTATAGAGAACCTGTTTGACCCACGGAGGAACAATGAAGAATGTACTGGCATTCTCAGGTGACCAGCGCAAAATTTTATTGAGCTCACAGACCACCAAATCTCCACCAGCAGTAAATTGCTGGATCAAAGCTGGAACTTTCCACAAGAAGGTTCGCGCTAATACCTCTGTCACAGGTTTTTTGGGAAACAAAATGGAAGATAGGTACTCTATCGAAGTCCCATCACCAATATAAGTGATTGTCCACTCTTGACCAGTCCAACGGACCACATCCAGGCGCAGGTTTAAAATTAATACTCTGCCGGCATTTGCCAGCCATGATAACAATTTCAATAAAGCTGAGCGGAATCTTGTTTGTTCTCCTGTTTCCAGGTGGGGAATTAACTTGGCTTCGATCGGCCGAACCCAGAAACGTTCAATTCCTTGATAAATGAGATTGAGCAGGCGGCTTTTCATATGAATTCCCATCCTTTGCTACTGTTCAGTAGCAACCTTGATTCACCCATGGTGTGCAATTTTTATGCCGGAAAGAACTCCTCCGAAATCAAAGAGCTTTATCCATTATTCTACAAGTTGACTTTTAATGATAATTCCCTATACTCAAATCAGGAAGGCAGGTATTGATAAATATTTGAGGGTGTAATTTCCATCAGGGAGGTATATTGTGAAAAGAAAGCTTTTAAACCTCATCCAGCTGGTTGGGGTTTTGTTGGTTTTAAGCGCTGCGACAAGTGCATCTGCACAGCCAACCGGGATTAACGAGACTGTGTCTGGCTCTTCGATCAAGCTGAGCGAATTTATCGCTATCTGGATGGATGATGTCAGCAATTTTTCCCCTGTTGCGGCTTACAACAGCAAGCATAATGAATATATGGTGGTTTGGTACAACGATCACGGACAGACCGCAGATATTTTTGCAAGGCGTGTTAAACCGGATGGGATGCTGCTAGATGAATTCTCTGTTGCACAAGATGAAAATCAAGTTTATATTGAACCAGATATTGTTTACAGTCAAATTCACGACGAATATTTAATTGCTTATGTGCGCGGTGGCACTTTTGATGATCGGGATATTATTGCACGGCGTGTTAAATGGGATGGCAGCTGGATGAGCGGGGAAATATCAATCGGGAGGCCTGATAAAACCGGCGACCAGGTGAATCCCGCAGTGGCATACAACTACCTGGCAGATGAATACCTGGTAGTTTATGAAAACAGGTGGTTTGACACCAAGGATATCGATGCCCAGCGAGTGCGTGCCAGTGACGGGGCTGTACAAAGCTGGCGGAATATCGCCACTGGACAGGGCGAATTTCGACATTTCCCGGATGTAGCTTCCAGCCCCGGAGATGATCACTACCTGATCACATACTGGTACCAACCGGGAAATTCAACCGACCCTGGAGATGTAAAGGGGAAGGTAATTTCAGCAAACATGAGCACCTTGAGCGGTGAGATCGATATCTGTGTCAACGCAAAGGATCAAAGGTTTCCGACAGTTGACAGCTCATCAGACGAATTCCTGGTTGCCTGGGAAGAAAACCAGGATAATCTAACAACTTAGGTAAATGCTCGGCGGATTGCCAGTGATGGAACCCCACTCGGTTCGGCGGATGGTTTTTGGATTGCAGGAATTCCAGATCAGTACAATGGCTCTCCAATTGTCGTATCCGGTTCAACGAATGGGTATATGATCGTGTGGTATCGCACCTATACAGGAGTTCAATATGATCTGGTCGCACGCTTTGTGCTCTATGGGAGTGATATCGGATACCAATCTGAATTTGCTATCGATGATACTCCAGGAGATCGCTGGGGGCCAGCGGCAGCCTGCAGCACGATCGGTGACTGCCTGGTTCTTGAGCAGGTCAGCTTTCCTGATCAATTAGATCTAGATATCCGGGGAAGATTTGTTGAGTTTGAAAAGCTTTATATGCCTTTAAGTATTGGGGGAAATTGATGGATTTATTTGTTTAAACCGTGCGCCCCTTGGTTGGGCATTTTTTTCGTTCCCCCGAACCGAAGGTTCCACGGATAGGTAAAAATGCAATCCGTGCGTACCGAGGTTAGCGTTTGTCGGGGCGGCCGGATTTGAACCGGCGACCTCACGGACCCGAACCGTGCACTCTAGCCGGACTGAGCTACGCCCCGAACGAAGTGATTATAATCCAGCGCGAAATCCTTGGCAAGGAAGGAGAGGTTCTTGGCGTTGTCCAGAATGACCTACTGCTTGGGTTTTTGGTAATCCTGCTCGGTATAGATTGCATACGCGCAGAATTGCACCCGAGATCAGATCATGGTAAACTGGATCACCCAAATATAATTTACCTATTTCTATCTAAATATTCTATGTTATCTGACCAAACCGGCCTGCGCTTGCTGCATACAAAACTACTGATTCCTGGTGCACATCCGGTGCTTGTTGAGCGCGCAAATTTAGAAAATAAATTAATTACTGGATTGAACAGCCGGCTCGTGCTCGTGACTGCGCCGGCTGGTTATGGGAAGACCACCTTGCTCAGCAAGCAATTGAGAGCTGCAAATCTACACACAGCCTGGGTTTCCCTGGACGAACGAGATAATGAGCCGATCCGATTCTGGTCGTATTTCATTGCTGCTTTACAAACGCTAGATGCTGATCAAGGGAAAACTGCAAAGGCGATGTTGATCTCTGCCCAGCCACCCCCGCTTGAGAACATACTTACCAGCTTGATTAATGATATCGCTAACCAGGAGGATGATTTTATTTTTTGCCTGGATGATTATCATGTCATTACCCGTGCGGAAATTAATGAGGGCATGGTCTTCTTAATCGAAAACCTTCCCGCGCGAATGCATCTGGTGATCGCAGGTCGATCTGAACCACCATTCCCGCTTCCCATCCTGCGGACACGACGGCAAATGCTGGAAATCGATGCTGCAGATTTACGGTTTACTGAAAATGAAATAACCCAGTTTCTAAACCAGTTGATGGATTTGAATTTATCTGCAGGCCAGATCAAAAAAATTGACAAGGCGACTGAGGGTTGGGCAGCGGGGATACAGCTGGCAGCGCTTTCGATAAAGAGCACTGAGGATATCACTCGACAGCTGGAAATTTTTGCCAGAGATCACCGCTATATTTTTGATTACCTGGCGCAAGAAGTACTAAACACCCAGTCCCCTGCGATCCAGGAATTTCTCCTCAAAACTTCAATTCTTGATCAACTCAATGGGAGATTGTGCGACTCGCTGCTAGAAATCGATACAAGTTATGAAACTTATGAGACTGTTTCATCTCAAGCAAACCTGGATCACTTGGAAAAATCCAACCTTTTCATCTTCCCTCTCGATCAACAGCGGCAGTGGTATCGCTACCACCACTTGTTTTCAAGTTTCTTACAAGCCGAGCTCGCGGCCAGATATGATACTGAAGAGATCAAAAAACTGCATTCAAGAGCAAGCAATTGGTTTCAACAAAATGCCATGATGTCTGCTGCCATAGAACACGCTATCAAATCTGGTGATTATTCTCATGCCGCTTCCTTGATCGAAGAAGAGATAAATGAAATATTTTCTCGCAGCGAGCTGTCGATGTTGACCAGCTGGTTGGAAGAACTTCCCCCGGAGATATTCAAATCACAGCCCAAATTGAATATCATCGCAGCCTGGGCATACCTTTCGATCGGCAATTCCGAGCAAGTTGTATCCCACTTGGAGAACGTTGAACAGGTTCTCGGGGTCAAGGCTGATGGTGCACCGGAAAGCTTCCAGCAGCCACCTGAAATTCGAGGTGCATTGGCTGAAGTTTCCTGCATCAGGACATCGCTTTCCTTTAACCAATTTGATATGAACGAAGCGCTCCGGCTGACTAACCTGACTCAAAAATACCTGACAGAGGATGTTAAATCTGGATTTTTCAACGATAAGCGGGATATACAAGCTGTCAATCATTTTAACGAAGGCATCCTCTACAATCTCACCGGGGAGATCTCTAAAGCAAGTGAATCGTTTTCCAAAACCATTGCCCTTAATGATGAGAATCTCCACTTGATCCCTATGGCGATCAGCCACCTGGCGAATATACAGGAGCTGCAGGGCTTTCTGCACAGTGCAAAGGAAACATATCACGCAGCGTTACGGATAACAGAACGACATCCGTATCCATTACCATTGTCAGGTCTGGCAGATATCGGGTTGGGGAATATCCTCTGTGAGTGGAATCAACTAGATCAAGCTGCTGTCCAGTTGAGAAACGGTGTTGAACTGGGACTCATGTGGAGTCTGGGTGGAGTTTTAATCTCGGGATATATTGGCCTTGCAAGAGTAGCGATGGCGAAAGGTAATGCTGAAGAAGCCAAGCAGCTACTTGCAGATGCTATTGTGGTAATTGGCAAATTACAGATCAGCTGGCAGGCTCCATTGCTGGAGTCATACCAGGCGATGGTCTGGGCTCGCCTGGGAAATACTGGACCAGCAGAAGAATGGTCTCAAAAATGCGGGATCGATACAGATCAACCCATTTTATTCAACCAGGAACCGATCGCAATTCCCTTGGCCAGAGTGTGGATTGCATTAGGCAGATACGATGAAGCCCGGGATTTATTAAACGAATTGATCGAAGCAAACGAAGCTCGTCAGGGATGGGGACAGATCATCCAGCTGCGGATATTCGAATCTTTGGCAGCCTACTCTCAGGGTGAACTCGAGTCTGCTTTCGCTTCCATCAAGCATGCCCTTCAGCTGGCCGCGCCTGAGAATTACCAGCGGATCTTTCTGGATGAGGGTGAAACCATGCAGGTGATTTTGCGTAAAACCGGTGAACACCTGGAAAAGGAAGAGGTTGATCAAATCGGGAACTACATCGACCAGCTGCTACAGGCATTTCAGCAAGAGCCTTTTGTTGTACAGAGTCAAGACCAGGCCTCAACCCCTCTGCCTGACCAATTAAGTGAGCGAGAGATTGAGGTTCTTCAACTGCTTGGAGAGGGATTATCAAATCAAGAAATCGCCTCCGGGCTCTACATCACACTTAATACCGTCAAGGCACACCTGAAAAGTATCTATGGAAAATTGAATGTAAACAACCGTGTCCAGGCAGTCGCTAGGGGGCGTGAGCTGGACATCATCTAGCTCCTACCCGTTCGGGTAGGAGAACTCCTTCTATAGAATAACCCCAAAAATTACTCGGCTGGGTGATGACGATCTCTCGTGCCATGCCTATAATGCTGCATAACTGGTATTTATGCCCATGAAAAAGGAGGCACAAATGGATGAATATGCCGTGACTGTCAGAAATTTCACCAAGAAATATGGTGAATTTGTTGCAGTCGATGATGTAAGCTTTGAGGTGCATCCAGGTGAGATTTTCGGATTGCTCGGCCCAAATGGGGCTGGAAAAACGACCACCCTGGAGTGCCTGGAAGGGCTTCGTCTACCGGATGTTGGTGAGATGAAGATCCAGGATGTAGACCCCCGAAGAGAGCCAGGCAGACTGCGAAACTTGCTCGGCGTACAGCTGCAAACCTCTGGGTTGCCCGGTAGCATGACAGTAGAAGAATCGTTAAACATCTTCTCCGCCTATCACGATGTTCAACCGCGCAACGAGCTGCTTACCCGTTTGGGTTTGGACGAGAAAAGGAAAACACAGTATCACCAGCTATCTACTGGTCAGCAGCGCCGCCTTTCGCTTGCCCTTGCGGTGAACCATGACCCCAAAGTGATAATTCTTGATGAGCCAACTGCGGGTTTGGATGTGAGTTCACGGTCTGAGCTGCACAACTTGATGCAGGAGTTGAAATCGCAGGGTACAACGCTTATTCTGGCCACTCACGACATGGCAGAGGCTGAAAAGATGACCGATCGGGTGGCGATTCTGCTGCGTGGAAAGATCGTCGCGACAGGTTCGCCTCGCGACTTGACTGCAAAAGGTTCCGGGATGACCAAGATCTCTGTCAGTACGGAAAATTCAATCTTGCTTGCAGTGAATAACGGTTTTCCTGCAGTCACTCATAAAATGATAAAGGAAGAATACACCATTTATTTCAGTACGGATCCCGGTCCAACTGTTTCGGCAATTCTTGATCACCTGGCAACAAACCAGGACAGCCTGATCGATTTGCGTGTTGAACGACCATCTCTTGAAGAACGATTCCTGGAAATCACCAATGATGGAGGAACCGAATGAGCGCCTTTACAAACCACTTCCTTTATGAATTCAAGACCGGAATAAGAAACTCTTCCGCGATGCTGATGCTGTATTTGCTCCCCCTGGGATTCTATGCTGTCATGGGCTTTATTATGGTGGAAATCAATCCGGGATTTAAAGACCTTCTGATCCCATCCATGATCATTTTTGCGATCATGTCCAGCATGATCCTTGGGTTCCCCACTGGTTTGGTCGAGGCGCGTGAGAGTGGAATTTACCGCAGTTATAAGATTAACGGTGTACGGGCGATTTCGATCCTGATGATCCCCGCATTATCGGTTGGATTCCATGGATTGATTACATCAGCTCTGGTTGCAGTGACTGCTGTGCCGTTCTTTGATGCCGCGCAGCCGCAAAACTGGCTGGCTTTAGGATTAATCTCTCTGCTGGTTGTATTCACATTTAGTACTTTTGGGATGTTGATTGGGGTAGCCTCGAGCAACTCCCGGGCCGTGGTTTTATGGTCGCAACTGATTTACCTGCCCAGCATCCTCCTGGGTGGAATGATGATCCCTCTTTCCCTGATTCCTGAAGCATTCCAAAAAGTTTCTGGCTTGCTGCCCAGCTCTTATGCAATGCAGGCATTTCAAGCTTATGCTTTCCAGCAGGAGACGATTCTCGAACCCTGGTTGACTATCGCGGTCCTGCTGACCAGCGGAATACTGGCCCTGGCATTATCGATAATCCTGTTCAGCTGGGACAGCCGAAACGATTCGCGCAGCAAATCGCCTTTATTAGGCTTGCTGGTACTGATTCCCTATGTAGCAGCTATCTTGTATTCAACTTTCTCATAAATCCTGTAGATGATTTCCATGGTAAGCATTAAAGGCATAGATTATACCCGTGTCAACTCAGCGATCAGATCAATTTTATCTTGCCAGAGCGATGCTGGATCATGGAAATCAATACAAAGTCGTGCTGATCATAGCGCCTCTTGGTGCTGGAAAGATGCGACTGGTGCAGCAGTGGGTGCTACTGTGGGTAGAACAATCAGCACCTTCACCGTTATGGATTTGTATCGATAATGAGACTACGGATTTAATCGATTTTCTAAACGTATTATTCTTTGAATTAATCAAGTGGGATCAAAACTTCGAAACTCTTTTTGAAGGTCAAGTTGCTTCACTCATTGAAAAACCGGGATTTCATCCAACTGATCCAGGAACAATTCTAGATATTCAGCCTGGACTGGAGAATCTACTTAATCAAATGCTTAACCAATTGATGCAATTCCCAGAGGACAGATACATAATTATTCTCAATTATCATAATTTCCGTGATCCAAGAATTCATCCCGTGATCAGTTTCCTGATTGATCATTTGCCGCCAAAAATCCATTTGATCATCTCCAGCCAGGAACTGCCAGCTTTACAAATACCTCGCTTGAGAGCAAGGAGAGAATTGCTTGAAATCGGTTTAGATGATCTCGAATACGAACCGAAATAACCATTGAAAGATTCTATCCATCCAAAAAATTAGAGAGGAGTATTGCAGTGAACATTCAATCAATTATTAATTTGACCCTCAGAGGGATCGCCATGGCAATGGGGGTTGCCGTTATTGTTTTGGGATTTCTCGGCAGTGCAACTGTCGAGTCCCTGTTAACCTTACTTGGAATCGGATTGTTTTCCCTGGCCTTGTGGTCGTTTCAGAGAACTGACAATTAGGCAGCAACGGGTTGCCAGAGCAGCCGAAATATAAGTTCTCTGACGCAAGATATTGGCAAAATAATTCAGGCATTTATTTATCCGGTAATACAATTTAAGGCGCGCCCTTGCTCGGGTCTTTCCCCGCTATTCTGGGTATCTAATCGCGGGGAATATTTTCCACTTCATCCTATGCGATATCAGCACGGAATCGAGTATCTTATACTCGATTCCTTCTGGGAATCTCATATAATCCTGGTGAATCGCATTTGCGTTAATGTCTCATTAAATCCTTGATCAAGAAGGAGCGCATGTAGGATCAGACTCTATTTGGATATTGGGGGGAAGGGGTTCTGCTGGGTTGGAAAGCAAGTATAATAGTCTTCGGTTTTCACACCTAACAAATAGATGGGGATAAACCCCGATAGCGCGAATATCAATCAGGAGAGAGTAATGACAGATAATGGAAAGGTACGGGTGGCGATCATCGGAGTGGGCAACTGCACATCAGCATTGGTGCAGGGCGTGGAGTTCTACAAGAATGCAGAGGAGGACGAGTTCGTCCCCGGCTTGATGCACAACACGCTGGGCGGCTACCATATCCGAGATGTGGAATTCACGGCTGCTTTTGACGTTGTGGATACAAAGGTAGGAAAAGACCTTTCGGAAGCGATCTTCGCTTTTCCCAATAACACTATCAAATTCGCTGACGTACCAAAAATGGGCATCCCGGTCTCACGCGGTATGACCCATGATGGTCTTGGCAAGTACTTATTGGAGATCGTTAAGAAAGCCCCCGGTCCCACGGCAGATCTGATCGGTATCCTGAAAGATACCAAAACTGATGTAGTGGTAAATTTCCTGCCCGTGGGGTCAGAAATGGCCACCAAGTGGTATGTTGAGCAGGTGATCGAAGCAGGCTGTGCATTTGTCAACGCCATCCCGGTCTTCATCGCCAGCTCGGAATATTGGGGACCGCGCTTTAAGGAAAGTGGGCTGCCGATTATCGGAGATGATGTCAAGAGCCAGGTCGGTGCCACGATCATGCACCGCGTGCTTACCAGCCTCTTTGTCGATCGGGGTGTTCGATTGGATAACACCTACCAGCTTAATTTCGGCGGCAACACGGATTTTCTCAATATGCTCGAGCGTGAACGTCTCGAATCGAAAAAGATTTCTAAGACTGGGGCTGTGACCAGCATGCTGCCCTACGAGCTGCCCAAAGACAGCGTGCATGTTGGGCCCAGCGATTACGTGCCCTGGCTGACTGATCGCAAGTGGTGCCACGTACGCATGGAAGGGACTACTTTTGGAAACGTGCCTCTAAACCTGGAAACTAAGCTCGAGGTTTGGGACTCGCCCAACTCAGCCGGGGTGATCATCGATGCAGTACGCTGCGCGAAGATCGCTCTGGACCGTGGAATTTCCGGTCCGCTGATAGGACCTTCATCTTACCTGATGAAGACACCTCCGAAACAGTTCAGGGATGACATCGCCCGGGAGATGACAGAGGCTTTTATCCGCGGCGAGGAATAAATCGCCAGTGTCGGAACTAACTTCATACGAACGTTTTGTGCGCCGTTTAGGTGGTGAGCCGGTCGACCGGACACCGAACTTCAACATCATGATGACCTTCGCGGCGCATTATATTGGTAAACCTTTATCTTCCTACTACCAGGATTACCGAGTATTAGCAGAGGCCAACCTGGCTGTCCAGGAAGCTTTTGACCTGGACATCCTGCAGGTGATCTCTGATCCCTACCGTGAAGCAGCTGATTTTGGTTTGCAGGTCCAATTCCCACACGATGACCTGCCGGTGGCGAAAGAGCCGCTGCTCAAAGACCCCCAGGATTTAATGCTTTTGGAATCACCCGATCCTGGAAGCGGTAAACGGATGAGCGATCGCCTGGAAGCTATCTGCTATCTGCGTGATAGGCAGGGCGGGCAGGTGCCGATCATGGGCTGGGTGGAAGGTGCCCTGGCTGAAGCAGCTGACCTGCGGGGCATGATGAACCTCATGCTCGACCTTAATTCGAGACCAGGTTGGGTGAAGGAACTGCTGGAGCATATCGTCCAGGTCGAGATCAAATTTGCTGAAGAACAAATCAAGGCTGGTGCGGATATCATTGGTCTCGGGGATGCCGTGGCATCACAGATTTCGCCGGAGATGTACCGCGAGTTTGCACTGCCGTACGAACAGCAAATCTTTACCGCAGTTCACGAGTTGGGGGCCGTTCCCAGGCTGCATATATGCGGGGATACGACCCACATTCTGGGAGAGATGACTGAAAGCACTGCGGATATCATCGATATCGACTGGATGGTGGACATCAAGCATGCTGCTGGTGTGTTCGCGGACCAGGCGACCTTGTGCGGGAATTTTGATCCTGTAGCAGTGATGCTGCAGGGCACACCTGATGGCGTAAAACGAGCTGTGCTAGATTGCCAGCTCTGGGGCGGGAAGCGTTATATTAGTGCTGCTGGATGTGAAATTCCCGATGGAACACCGGTGGCAAATTTGCGTGCACAGGCGGATGCCTTGGCAGAATTTTGAAGGCTGAAGAATTGAAAATATTATATTGGATTGCTTAATTAAGACTTCTCTTCGAGTCTTCTCATCAGCAAATCATGGGTGGGCACATGGTATAATCGATGCTCACTGCAAAATGCCAATTAATTGAATTAATTTGGGAGTAACAACCATGTCTGGTCATTCGAAATGGTCGACAATTAAGCGTAAAAAAGGTGCCGCAGATGCCAAGCGGGGCCAGCTTTTCACCCGTCTTGCCCGCGAGATATCGATTGCCGCACGTCAGGGTGGTGGTGATCCGGATACAAATTTCAGGCTGCGCCTGGCCATAGATCGTGCCCGGGCAAACAATATGCCCAAGGACAATATTGAACGAGCGATTGCAAAAGGTACCGGAGAAGGCAAGGACGGATCGGTTCAAATTGAAGAAGTGATCTACGAGGGATATGCACCGCATGGTGTGGCTATGCTGATCGAATGCGTCACCGATAACCGCAACCGGGCGGTGGCTGAAATCCGGCATTGTTTGACAAGATTTGGGGGCAGCATGGGAGAAACCGGATCAGTCAGCTGGCAATTCAAACGGGTAGCTTATTTCTCTTTCCAACTCGAAGGGCATGATGAAGACCAGATATTTGAACTGGCAGTAGAAGGCGGTGCTGATGATGTCACTTTCGATGATGGTGTAGTGGAGATCATTGGTGAAGTTGAATACTTCAAGGAAATCAACGACGAGCTAGAAGCCGCGAATATCGAGACAGATGAAGCTGGACTGCGCAGTTTCCCAACGAATGAAATAGAATTATCGCCTTCCGATACCGCCCAGGTGCTGCGGGTCGTGGAAGCCCTCGAAGAATTGGAGGACGTGCAGAACGTTTACTCGAACCTTCACATCACAGATGAAGCCCTGGTAGAGTTAGAGGCAGCCTGAGCGATTGATGCTGGCGATCGGAATCGATCCTGGTACAGCGATCACCGGGTATGGTTTAGTCCGAGAACTCGCTGATGGCAGCTTGAAAGTGGTCGAATTCGGTGTGATCCAGACTTCACCAAAGCAACCCATGCCTGCCAGATTGGTCCAGCTGTACCAAGAATTAAAGCAGGTTATCAGTCTCCACGAACCGCAGAGCGGTGCCGTGGAGAAATTGTTTTTTGCCCGCAACGTGCGCACAGCCTTGAGCGTAGGCCAGGCACGCGGAATTGCCTTGTTAGCGCTTGCGGAATCCGGGGTCGCGGTTGATGAGTACAGCCCAAATGAAATCAAGCAAGCTGTCGCCGGGTATGGTGGTGCTGAAAAGATGCAGGTGCATATCATGGTCCAGGCGCTGCTTGATCTCGACGAAATCCCGCAGCCAGACGATGCCGCAGATGCCCTGGCAGTGGCGAT
>Ga0209536_100012990_pt1 | contig 12054 bp, 5 predicted proteins | sample DeeMarSeWOR28_12_FD_187461 | JGI IMG/M metagenome (GOLD analysis project Ga0209536, IMG submission 187461) | Marine sediment microbial communities from White Oak River estuary, North Carolina - WOR-2-8_12 (SPAdes) (version 2) | ecosystem: Environmental > Aquatic > Marine > Intertidal zone >...
TCCAGAAAAGTGCTGTCAGCAAAATAACCAATGCAGCACCATTGATGCCCATCAGCGGCACAAAAAACAGCATCAGCACAATCGCAAACGGAATTGATGAACTGAAAGCTATGAGGCTGCGGTTGTGATGCCCCGTAAGATTAAGCAGTTGATCGACGGGGCCGGTAGCGGCAAGGATCAGTTGGCTAGCCGCCAAAATTATCAATGTGTCGTAGCCTGAAACAAACTCCTGGCCAAACCAGCTGAGAATCGTGCGGCCGAATAGGCCCAGCAAAGCCAGAAAAAGAATCGCGCTCGCGAATTTGAGGCGTGTTGTCTGTGTCACTCGGGCCTGCAGTTCTTGCAGCTTGCCGGCGGAATGCAAGCGGGATATTTGCGGGGTTAGCAATGCATTCACGGCGGTAAGCACGAAACCGATGAACAGCGCTATGCGGAAACAGGAATAAAAAATGGCCACATCGGCTGAAGGCAATAGTGTGCCAATGAGGGCTACGCTTAACTCAGGAAAATACTGCACGAACAATGTGGTTATAAGCAGCGGTATGGCCGTGGTGGTCCAGCCGCGACGAACATACTGTTCGTCGGTGTTGCCGAGTTCCCTGGCGAGCCTTGGTCGGATGAGCAAATACTGGATCAGCGTTACCAGGGCCAGGGCGATGAACTGCAGGCCCATTGCCTGACCTGCCGAAAGTTGCTTTTGTAAATAAAAAACTGCGGCGACCAGGATAAGAAACAGTAACGGACGTATCGCCATGCTGGGCGCAAAGGCCAGCCCGAACCATGAATAGGCATGCGCTATTTTGTCCTGCAGCCTGAATAGCGTGAGTATCGGAATACATGCCATCGTGATGAGCATGGGTTGTTGATAACTCGCAGGAATCACCTCATCGAGCAGTAAAATCAGCCCCGCGCCGATGATCGCAGTGATTCCGCTCGACAGCAGGACGGTAATGCGACTATGCCTGATAAAGCCTTTGATGAGGCCGCGATTGCCCGAACCCACATTCTCACCAATGAAACGAAGACTTGCAGCAGGGAACCCGAGGCCCGTTGCCGTGGAAAGTAGCAAAGACCAGGAGAATGCAAGCACATATATGCCGAGAGAGTCCGCGCCCATCCAGCGTGCCATGAGTATCTGCGACACAAAAACCGTTATCGCTCCGGCAAGCCTGCACAGGAATACGAGGGCTGAGCCGCCGATTAAATTAGTCAAAGGATGAGATCGCATAAAACAAAAATTACCGTTTGTCCCTTAGCCATGAGTGCGGGGTGCGATAGGTTAGCAGGGTGATAGTGATCTGCATAACACTAGAATTTGTAGTGGCCCGCCCCATTGAAAGGATGTCTGGCATTGCATTTTTTGCCGGCGTGCGTGCCACTTGCTGCTTATGTCAGCTTGATGACAGTTAGAGTCGTAAAAGCCGACACAGATTTTGTTAACTTGGGCACTGGCCAGGCATTCGACCGGGAACTGGTTCGGACCCATAATTGCGTATATAACAGCAGCTTGTGCGCGCTGCTGAATTGCCGGCGCCGGATTCGAAAAGCCGCGCCAGTGGGGGCGGACTATTTTAGCGTTTGCTTTGCTTGCCGTTAGGTCTAGAATGCGGCTGTTAGCTGTTGTTTACGAATAGATTTTTAAGTTAAATGACCGTTCCTGGGGAGCGTGTCGATCGGTGTTTGTCTCGTCATGCGCCAGATCAGTGGTGCCGGGCTATTGCAGGACCGCGCAGCGCATATACTTAGACCGCCAGTTACAAACAGCCAAGTACAAGAATAATAATAAATGAAGCCTTGGATAAAACTTTTTACTTCGATACTTCTGCTCTTTGCTGCGGGAACGTTGGCGCATGCGCAGGAACGTGGCGAGACAGTAATGGACAGAGCCCGTCCCGACTATGATCCGGACGGCATCCGTCTGGGTGCTTTTGGCGTGTTCCCCAAATTGGGCGTCGAGCTGGTCTACGACGATAATATTCGAGCGGTAGAAAAAGACAGCGATTTTTATCTTGACGATCAATTTTTCTTTATTAAACCCGAGGTCAAAATTGAATCTGATTGGTCCCGTCATGAACTTAATGGCGGGGCGCTGGCGCGAATAGCGCGCTACGACGAGTTTGATAACCAGGATTTCGAAGACTACGAAGCCTGGATCGACGGTGGCCTGGACATGCGCGACAGTAAGCTGACCGCCAAAGCTCGCAGCAGTCGTTTGAACGAACCCACCAGTTCACCTAACTTCCGCCCGACTGCGCTTTCGCCAACCAGATACGATAAAAATGATCTGAGTCTTCGATACAGGTTTGTGCCAAACCGCTTTTTCGCGCAGATGCAACTGGACTGGAGCACCCTTGATTATAAGTCTGACACGATTGTCATTTTTGATGAGGCGAACAACCCTATAGGCACGGAGCGGGTCAACAATGACGATCGTGACCGTGACCTGGCTCGAATAAGCTTGCGCACCGGATACAAAGTGAGCCCCGGGGCGGGCATTTTCCTCGAGGGGCGCTATTTCGATTTTGATTACAAGACAGACCAGGATAGGAACGGTTTCCAGCGCGACCAGGACGGATACGATCTGGTTATCGGTTCAGAGATCGACTTATCGGGCGTGACTTTTGGTGAATTTTATGTCGGTTACCGGAATCTTGACTACGTTGACCCCCGGTTCGAATCCCAGGACGGATTGCTCGTTGGCGCTTCCATCGACTGGAATATTACTCGGCTGACGACGATAACGCTGGGCGTCGATCAGCAGCTGCGCGGGGCTACGGTTACCGGAATTAACGACTCGCCGCCGCCTGCGACGACGATACCCTCATCCGGCATTCAGGAGCTTCGGTTATCTTTGGCCGCCAATCATGAATTGCGCCGCAACATTATTTTGTCGTTGGAGCTCCAATCCAGAAAAGAAGATTTTCTGAACATCACCCGCGAGGACGATGTTTTGGATGTGATGTTCGGGGTTGAGTATTCGCTGAACCGGCGCTTGGGGATTAACGCCGGATATATTTATGAGGAGCGTGACTCTAATGTCGATGTGCAAACATTTGAGATCAACAGGCTGTTTTTAGGCGTAGTCGGGAAAATTTAGCGTTGGGAGCGAAAGTGATCTGGAGATATCGATGAAGGGCTTTATAAAAATCACTTGTTTGGTTGCATGGTTTTTGACAGGCACCGCTGCTGTGTGGGCACAGGAAAGTTCGGTGCCTACAGACTACAGGTTGGCGGCCGGCGACCGTTTGCGAGTTTCAGTTTATGGGCACGAGGATCTGTCAGGCGATTTCGAGGTTGACGGGGCGGGTCAGTTATCGCTGCCATTGATTCAGGATATCGATGCAGCGAACAAGACGCTAAATGAGCTGGAAAAGGATATTACGAATGCGCTGATGCCGGATTTTCTCAAAAATCCGCGGGTCAGCGTGGAAATATTGAACTACCGGCCGTTCTATATAGTCGGTGAAGTTAACGCCCCGGGTAGTTATGCCTATGTGAGTGGAATGACGGTTATTAATGCCGTGGCGATGGCGGGCGGATTCACTCATCGGGCACAGAAAGGCAATATAAAGATTTCGCGCGAGAAGGCTGACGGTCGTGACGAAATTTCCGGAGAGGCAGATACAGCCGTGATGCCCGGAGACGTAATAGAAATTGGCGAACGGTTTTTCTGATCTGCAGGATGCGGACGGCTAGAGAATAATAATTAGAGGTAGCTGAGATTATGGATGTCGATCAAAACAGTACAGGGGTGTTGCTGACGCCGGAAGGCAGTGGGTTAAGCGATATTTTTGGGGCGATCGTGCGCCGCAAGTGGGTGCTCATCCAGACTGTCGCGGCCTTTTTGATACTTGGTTTCGTCGGACTGTTGTTTGTTGCGCCGCGCTATACGGCCGAAGGGATGGTGCTGATCGAGTCTCAGGAGTCCAATATCGCATCTCTGGAAGCCGTTGTGGCCGGCCTGCCCGGTGATGCGGCGTCGGTGCAGAGTGAGGCTTATATACTGAATTCGCGCAATCTCGCCCGGCGTGTGATTACGCGGCTCGGTTTACTCGAGGATGCCGAGTTCAACGGCTATCTCGCCGACGTAGGTTCCTATGAAGACTTTCTGTCGCTCGCGAAAACTGAGGGCGAGCGCCTCGAGAGGGAGAAGTACGCCTATCAGACGACCACCGATAGCTTGCTGTCCAGGCTGACTGTATCTCCACAGGCCAATTCTCGCGTGATCGCGGTTTCATTTGTATCGAATGATCCCGCTAAAGCACAACTTGTCACCAATACTTTGCTCGACGAATACATGGTTTCGCGGATAGAGGCCAAGTATGACTCGACGCGACAGGCAAATAGCTGGTTGACGGAACGCATAGCCGAGTTGCGTGAAAAAGTGGAGCTGGCCGAAGGCGAAGTGGAAAATTTGCGCCGGGAATACGGTTTGCTGGCAGACAATGGCCTGACGCTGAGCTCGCAGGAATTGTCCGAAATCAACGCACAGCTCATCGTAACTCGAAGTGCCCGGTCCAATGCCGAGGCGCAGCTTAATCAGCTTAAGACACTTGTCGAGCAGCCTGGCGGCATCGATACCGCAAGCGAAGTTTTGAATTCGCCGCTGATACAGCGTCTGCGGGAGCAGCAGGCCGTGATTCAGACGGACATCGCCGAGTTGTCGTCCGAATACGGCGCTAAACACCCGCGGATGATCAGTCTGCAGGCTGAAGCGAAAGATCTTGAAAACAAGATTACCGATGAGGTCTATAAGACCATCGGCGGTCTTGAGAATGAAGTAAAAGTTTCGCGCGCGAAGGAGCGTGCCCTTGAGCAAAATGTCGATCGTCTGAAAACAGACGTCGCGAATGCCAATCAGAATTCAATCAAGGTGCGAATGATTGAGAGAGAGGCGGAGGCGAGCAGGGCATTGTTGGCTACATTGTTGGCGCGGCAAAAAGAAACCTTGTCGCAGGAAGATTTTGATTTTCAGCAGGCGGATGCGCGAGTTATTTCCTACGCGGACATTCCTGCAGAACCTTCCTTTCCAAACAAGGTGGCAATACTGGCCTTATTATTTATAGCGTCGACGTGTATTGGCCTGTTCCTTATCCTGCTGCTGGAGCTGCTGGACCACGGTGTCAGGAGTGGCGAGGATCTGGCTGCAGTCACCGGTGTTCCATCGCTGGGCTTTGCCCCTGTTTCAGCGGCCATGAAGCAAGAGGAGTCATTGCCGGCATTTGCGGAGAAACGTAATTCCGCCTATGGCCAGGCGATAAAGACCCTGGATTGGAGTATTAAACTCGGGTTTCCTGACGACAAGCCTCCCCAGATCATCATGTTTACGTCATCCGTGCCACTCGAGGGCAAGTCTACTATCGCCTCGTGTCTCGCGTATAACCAGGCTATTACTGGCAGCAAGGTGCTCCTTATCGACGCCGATATGCGTCGCCCCAGTATTTATAAAAAGGCAGGCCTGAACCGCGGCGCTGGTCTCGCGGACCTGTTGCGAGGCCCGGGTTTGGCAGGCGTGTTGCAGGACAACGCCACGCTTGATGATGCAGTCGTCCGATACCGTGATACCAGTCTCTATATTGTGCCGGCCGGCCGCGAAAACAATTACGACTCGGAAGGCATGATAGGGTCTGCTGCCATGGATGAATTATTGCGCCAGGCAGCCTCAGAGTACGACATGGTTATCATCGACACGCCGCCGGTCATGGCTTGTGCTGACTCACGCATACTGGCCAGCCGGGTCGACGCTACAGTCTTTGTCATTCGATGGAACGAAACGAAAATGGCCGTAGTTAAAATGGCCATGGAGCAACTCGCCTCTGCGGGGGCCCGCTTTGCCGGCACGTTCCTGTCGATGGTTAACCTCAAGCACTACGCCACATATCAGTATGGAGACGTAGTCGCCTATGCCGGGGACATGGAGAAATACTATGCCGGTAGCCCCGAAGAGAGTCAGGACAAGGCGGCGCGGCTTCGGCTGGTGCCTCAGGCCAGTATTGGAGACTAGGCACCTGTATCCGGTGCGCGGCCTGTCATGGCCTGCCGCCTGGGCCGTCGGGCAAACGAAGGGAGCTGAGGTCTCATGACAGCCGCAACCAAGAGCCTCCGGATTCTTCTGGTAATCGAGCCCGGCAGCGGTGGCTCGGTCCGGCATGTGCTCGACCTCGCGGGAGGCCTGCGTCGGCTCGGTCACCACATCGAAATTGTCTATTCAGCCGTCCGCGCCGAAGAATGGTATTTGCGAGAGTTAGCTGAGCTCGGCGACGCAACGCTGCACTGCCTGCCCATGGAACGTGAACTGGGGCTGCACGATCTCAGCGCTGCGCGGGAATTGCGCAAGATCATAAACGAGCGAGGGCCTTTCGATATCCTGCACGGCCACAGTTCCAAGGCGGGAGCGCTCGTCCGTCTCGCTGCCATCGGGCTGCCGGGCAAAAAGGTCTACACGCCGCATGCCCTCATCACCCTGGCACCCGATTTGGGCAGCGCCAAACGCCTGGTATACACCGTTGCGGAAAAAATACTGGGTGTATTGGCGGACGGTGTCATTTGCGTCTCCGACGAAGAGCATGATCATGCGTTGTCATTGGGCCTTAAAAAGAAAATATTGTTCACGGTTGAGAACGGTATCGCCAGCTTGCCCGAACCCGACCGCGTCAGTGCGAGACAGCAGCTGCGTTTAAAGGATACTGATATCTGCCTGGGTTTCGTGGGTCGTTTATCCGGCCAGAAGTCGGTTGACCGGCTGGTCCGGGCGTTTCAGCAGGCGCATGCGAACAATCCTGACCTGGTGTTGGCGATAGTGGGCGACGGCCCGGATATGGCTGATTTGCAGAAGCTCGCTCAGCGGCTCGATCTGGATGATCGGGTCCGGTTTACCGGGCTGGCGGACGGAGTATTCCTGATGGCGGGTTTTGATGTCTTCGTTTTGCCCAGTCGTTACGAAGCATTTCCTTACGTTTATCTGGAAGCATTGGCACGAAAGCTGCCGATTATTTCCACCGATGTAGGCGGCGCCGGGGCAGTCATCGATGAGGGCATTAACGGTTACGTAATTCCGCAGTCACAGCTGGAGCAACTTCCGGCGCGGATAGCAAGTCTCGCCCGCAATCCTGAGCTACGCAAGACCATGAGCGAGGCATCGGGCGAAAAGTCGTCGACTAAGACGGCGGCAATCATGGTCGATCGCACGGTCGCGGTCTACGAGCAGCTGCTCAAGGCCTGAGCTTTACCGTCCTCGAACCGAACGGTCAGGCTTGCTTGCCTGACGGCGATGGGCTGGGAGAGATAAGCGGGCCTGCCTAGTAGGCGTTCTTGTCGCCAACGATCACGGCCTGGATTGTCCTGAGGATGATGTACAGGTCGAACATGACCGACCAGTTCTCGATGTAATAGAAGTCATGCTCGAGCCGCCCCATGATGTCGCGCTCCGTATCTGTATTGCCTCGCCAGCCATTGACCTGAGCCCAGCCGGTGATGCCAGGCTTGACCTTGTGGCGAATGGCGTAGCCGTCGACGACGTCTTCATAAAGCTTGCCGGCGGCCTTTGCCCTGGTTGCATGTGGGCGTGGGCCAACTACCGACATTTCGCCCTTCAGCACATTCAGGAGCTGGGGCAATTCGTCGAGACTCGTCCGCCGCAAGAATGCGCCGACGCGGGTTACGCGGGGATCGTCGCGGGTGGTTAGCTGTTCGGCATTGGCGTCCGTCATATCCGTATACATGCTGCGGAATTTGTACACCTCGATCAGCTGATTATTGAAGCCATAGCGCTGCTGCTTGAACAGAATCGGCCCCTTGCTCTCAAGTTTAATTGCGATCGCTGCCAGCGCCATGATCGGTAGTGCGATGAGCGTGAAAAGCACGCCCAGCATGACGTCGAGTATATTTTTGGAAAGCGCACCCCAGCCGGATACGGGCTTTTCCATGATGTTCAGCATCGGGACGCCAAACTTGTAGGAAACACTTTGATGCAGGAGCTCGTGGCCCGCTATTTCTGAGCTGAGCCTTATATTAGCCGGCAGCGCCGTCAGTATGCGCACGATCTGCAGGATGCGTTGCTGCGAGTTCCACGGCAGGGCAATCAATATTTCATCACTGCGGTTCAAGCGGCCATAGTCAAGCATGTCGTTCAGGTTGCCGAGCACCGGGTAGCCAGCCACCGTGTCGCCCACACGGTCACTGCGGTCATCGAAGACACCGACGATGTGGTTCCACGGTTCACGAATTTTCTCCAGATGTTCAATCAGCTTTCTGCCGTGATCGCCCCCGCCGTAAATGATGATATTCCGGGTTAGCGCGCCCGCGGCAGCCGCCTTTCTTAGGAATTGCTGCACAGCAAAACGCGAAAGCCAGAGAAATGAGGTCGAGCTCACGAACCACGCAAAGGACCAGATGCGGGAGAAATCGGCAGAAATTTTTAGCGCAAAGCCTATGGCTACGATCGCAAGGAATACAGCGCTGCAGATAACCGGTATTTTCCTGGCGTGCTTACGGGGTCGAATGATGGCATTGAATCGATAGAGCCCGGCCGTGTTGAACGTCTGCAGAGTCAGAATCGTATATATGGTTATTACACCCAAATAACGTGACAAGTAGTCAGGAGCACTATCGAGGTACAGTTCAAACAGTCCGAAACCCGTTATGAGGATGATTGCGGCATCCATAGACGCGACCAGCCCAATCACAATTGTATGCGACAGATGGACATTGCTGCGTGTCGAGGCAGCGAAGGGCTTCGGGATAATGGTCTTAACAGACGTATTCAACTTCTTCTTCCCCTTCTGACCTTTAATTATATTTTTGTCGGTCAGTCTTGCGTATTGCGATTAACGCCTACTTGATCGGTCTGATCGGCGATATCGTTTCTGGCTGTTAGTACTTTACGACCGGTCTATTGGCGAATTGATGATTACCAACCCGAGCTTCTGCTTTATTTATTCGGGTAATCGCTCGTATGCGATTCATCCGGTCTTTTTTCTAGAAAATGAGTATAGGCGGAAACCTATGGGGTTCGCAGCGCACACTTTACATAACAGTGAAATTGTTCAGCTTTGTTTGAGCGTTCGAGAGAAAAAGCTCGAATAAATTTGCCGGCGAAGTCTGGAGCGTTGTTTCCTTCTCTTTGCCGTGATCCAGGTCACCGTTTCGAACCCGGGTTTGTTAACGATAAGCCGCAACTTGTCCGTCTAAATCCAAAATTTTGTGACGCTTTTCTCAGCCCGGATCTGCCGCAGTAAAAAGCCTTGTCCTGCATTCGGGCGCAGCAAACATTATGTTAAGTGAAAGCAATTCAATTAGTTAATGGATATCAACGTGATGCGTCGCAGGATAGACAGCCCATTTTCAGCTCTACATAATCCGCGCTCGTATGTGACGTGCGTCACATATTTACTTATTTGTTGTTGTTGTTGTTGCTTTCGATTTTCGCCCGTGACACGCTTGCTTGACTGACAAGGGCACACCACTTGAAAGAGTGGGTCGCAAAGCTACCGATCTAAGGGCCCATAGCCTACGACCGCGGAGTTACCAGCATGAATCGATTCGGCTACGGACGGCCGTCAAGTGCGCCGTCCACATTTTGTAAATCCTGCGTCGTAGTTCTGACGTTATTCCATTTCTGGTCACTTTCGGCTGCGGAAGCAGCGGAAGTCGTTCGTGGCCCGTATTTGCAGGTCGTAACGCCGAGTAGCGTCGTCGTGCGTTGGCGGACCGATGTGCCTACCGACGCGCGGGTTCGCTACGGCAAGGCCGCCGGTTCGCTGACCGATTCCGCCCTGGCGAACGCCAGTGGCACAGAGCATTCCGTCAAACTGAGCGGCCTGTCGCCCGCTACCCGCTACTATTACGACGTCGGCAGCTCGGCGGGCGCCCTGGCCGGCGACAGCAGCTTCAGCTTTACAACGGCTCCGGCGCCGGGGTCTTCAGCCCCGGTTCGAGTATGGGTTACTGGTGACCCGGGCAAGGCCAACAGCGGCGCTGTCGCAGTCCGCGACAGCTATAAGTCTTATAGCGGTGCAGAGCAGACCAATCTCTGGTTGATGCTGGGCGATAACGCATATGAGGACGGAACCGACGCCGACTATCAACGCGCCATTTTCGAGATTTACCCTGAACTGCTGCGCAAAGTGCCCGTTTATTCAGCGTTTGGTAATCACGACGGACACTCGGCTGACTCCGGCAATGAGTCGGGGCCTTATTACGACATTTTCACTTTCCCGCGGAATGCCGAAGCGGGCGGTCTGCCATCGGGGACCGAGGCCTATTATTCGTTCGACTACGGCAACATACATTTCGTGTCGCTGGATTCATACGGGTCCGATGACGATTACAACGGGCCGATGATGACATGGCTAAGAAACGATCTTTCTGCCACCGATAAAGACTGGGTCATAGCCTTCTGGCATCACCCACCCTATTCCAAAGGCTCCCACGATTCCGATACGTCGTCTACGCAGACGCAAATGAGGGAGGTCGCCGCAAGAATCCTTGAGAGCTATGGCGTCGATCTCGTTTTGTCGGGCCACAGCCACGCGTACGAGCGGTCTGCGCTGATGGATGGCCATTATGGTTTGTCCGGTACGTTCAGCACCGCGATGCAAGTCGACGGAGGCAATGGTCGAGAGGATTCGGATGGCGCCTATAGCAAAGTGCTCCCCCGTCAGCCGAATCAGGGCGCTGTCTACGTCGTGGCGGGCAACGCAAGCAGCGTTTCGTCATCCGGCGCCCTGGATCACCCGGCGATGCTCGTGAGTATGAGAGAACTGGGCTCGCTGGTGCTGGACGTGGCCGGCAATCGCCTGGACTTGTCCTTTATCGACGATGGCGGGAATCGCCTGGATTATTTTACGATTAGTAAAGGTGATGATACGACGCCGCCCAGTATCCGCACTGTCGAAACGGATAGCCCGACCACCATCGAACTCGTATTTAGCGAGACGCTCGACAAGACATCGGCAGAAACCGTAAGCAATTATTCCTTAGCGCCCGCGGGAATAACGGCATCGGCCGCTGATGCAGAAATTCTGGATGCGCAGCTGTCCGCCGATGGGCGCACCGTTATTCTGACGACTTCCCCGCTGCAGACTAATGTTACCTACGAACTCTCGGTAACAAACGTCGCTGATGCCGACAGGAATGTCATCGAAGCCGGTGCGACGGCAGAAGTGGAGTACACAGCGACTGCGACCACCAGTTTTCAGAATGGTGTGCTGCCTGATGCTTCTTATGCCGGTGCTGAAGACACTTATATAAGCGAAGCCAGCCCTACCAGCAATTACGGTGCTGCACGGGAATTGGACATAGACGGCGACGATGCAGGCAGCGAGACAGCAGGCTTGATTCGATGGGATATAAGCGCAATTCCGTCCAATGCCACCATCGAGTCCGCGACCATCAGCGTCGATGTTACGGGCTCCAGTTCTGACAACTACAATCTGTACGCGGTTGAGAAAAACTGGCTTGAATCCGGGGCGACCTGGAATGCGACCGGCATTAGCGGCGCGTGGTCAACCGCAGGTGCGACGGGCAGTGGCGACTTTGCGCCGAATGTGCTCGCTTCCTTTAATAACATGGCCATCGGCAGCCAGACCGTGCCGCTTAACAGCGCAGGTCTGGCGGTGCTGCAGTCATGGGTATCCGGGCAGAAGGACAATCGCGGGTTTATGCTGCGTAACTCGGCCAGCACAGACGGGCTGCGATTTGCATCGAGTGAGGACAGCCCGGCGTCGAGACCCCGTCTGACTATCACTTATTCCACCGTCGAGGCCACCGACGGCCCGTTGCCGGTGGCGCCCTATAACGTCGAGCCGGTGATTATTGGCAAATATGCATTGTGGATAGCGTGGAGTGAGCCGGCAGACAAGACCCGGTTGCTTGGTTACCAGGTGAAAATGAATGGCAAGAACCTCGGTCTTGTATCTGACAGGCAAATCCAGGTCTTCGAGCTCAAGGCCAGCACCCAGTATAATTTTAGTGTCGCCGCCGCATACGCGGATGGCACGACCTCCGAGGCAGCCACGTTGTCTGTAAAAACGCTGGCGGCCAATTACTATTTTG
>Ga0209536_100012992_pt1 | contig 12051 bp, 9 predicted proteins | sample DeeMarSeWOR28_12_FD_187461 | JGI IMG/M metagenome (GOLD analysis project Ga0209536, IMG submission 187461) | Marine sediment microbial communities from White Oak River estuary, North Carolina - WOR-2-8_12 (SPAdes) (version 2) | ecosystem: Environmental > Aquatic > Marine > Intertidal zone >...
GGAGCATGATCGGCGAGCACATCTCCACGGCGGCGGCACCGGACATCAAAAATTCGATGATGTCGTCCCAGCGGGTGGCGCCCCTGCCGCCCAGGATGGGCAAATCCGTTTCCATGACAATTTCACTGATCCAGCGCATGGTATGGGCCTTGATGGTCGGCATGGTGCCGGCGCAGGGGCCGTAATTGACGGGCTTGCCGGTTTCAATATCGATTCGCAAAAACTTTTCGTTGGCGAAAAAGGACAGGCCGTCCGCACCGGCCTCTTTGAATATCTTGGCGACCTTGATAAAATCGCCGCCACCGGGGCTTAACTTTGGAAAGAGCGGGATGTCGACTATCTGCTTCAGGCGCCGGATGATTTCAGCCCCTTTCTCGGGGTGTTTGGTATATTCGATCCCCATGAAGGCATCGTCCGGGTCGGTCACCAGTTCGGTGGGGGGAAAGGGGCAGCAGAAATTAAGCTCCATGGCGTCACACCCGGCCTCGGCGTAGGCCGGCACCGTTTTTTCCCATTCCGCCATACCCCTCCCGGCAAAGGTGCCGATGAGGACACAATTGTGATCGTGACAGTAATCCGCCACTTCCTTGATGATGTGCACGAATTTTTCGGGCGGGATATAGGAATTATGCTCGCGGTGCAGCCAGGTGTAATCCCGGGGAACGTAATAAGGGTTCTCGCGAAATTTCATATAATCCACGAGCGTATATAGTGGCCGCGGATATCGCTGCAGGTAAGGGGAGTGTGAGGTCGTCTTGGTACAGACCGCGCCAAAGCCTGCATCGACGCAGGCGCGGATATGATCAGCGGTGCCGGCCAGCGGACCGGCGCCGGTGATCAGCGGATTTTTTAATTTCAGTGGGCCGAGTTGAACGGAAAGATCAGGCATTTCAACCTCCTTGAGCATTGTTGGTATTGGATTTGGTGAATTTTTTAAACCATTCCTTGATCGGGAGTAAACCGAAAGCCAGAACCAGAATGGTAATCGTCCAGAAGATGATTGTGATCGGGGAATGAATAAACACATCAAAGGCGTTATCACTGATCTGCAGGGCGCGGAAAAAGTTTCTTTCCACGAGCTTTCCCAAAATGATTCCTAATACCAGACAGGCCACCGGGTAGCGGTAGCGATGCAGAACATACCCGACAACCCCGGAAACGAAAACCAGAATGGCATCCCCGAAGAAGTGCCGGTAACTGATGCCGCCGATGAAACTTAAAGTGATAATCGCGGGGACGAGCAGGGCGGCCGGGACCAGGGTGACCTTGGAGACATAATTGGCCCCGAAGGCGCCGATGAGAAAAAACAGGAATTGGGAGAACAGCAGCCCCGTGATCAGCGCCCAGGCGATGGGGCCGGCTTCGCTGAAAAAGGCGTAGCCCGGCCTCAAGCCGTACATGGTGATGGCGCCGATAAAAATGGCCGCCGTGGAAGCGCCGGGGATTCCCAGGCCGAAGGCCGGGATGAGCTCGCCGGAAACACAGGCGTTGTTTCCGCTTTCCGGGGCGATGACGCCCAGGGGATTCCCCTTGCCGAACGAGTCGGGGTCTTTGTCGATGCGCTTTTGGCCCAGGTAAGCCATGAACCCGGTGACATTGATGCCCACACCGGGGATGATACCCAGGATTACCCCCAGGACGGCGTTCTTTACCACCGTGCCCCAGTGCCTGAAGGTATAGATGGCCCCTTCCCAGAAGGCGCCGGTCACCTTGCCGATCCGGGAAATTTTTCCGCCTTCTTCGGCGATGATAAACGCCTGTGATAAAGCAAACAGGCCGATCATGGCCGGGATGAAGGGGATCCCGCCGATCAGGTATTCGATGCCGAAGGCAAAGCGATGTTCACCGGTAAAAAGATCCTGGCCGATCGTGGACAGCGCAACGCCCAGGGTCGCCAGCATCAGGCCCTTCAGGGTGTCCCCTTTGGCCGCGACCGCCACCATGGACAGACCAAAAACCGCCAGGGCAAAGTAATCGGCCGGGGCCAGCTTGACTGCGATTTCGGCCAGCATGGGGCCGAAAACGGCCAGGGAAATAACCCCGATGACGCCGCCGAGCATGGAGGATGTGGCCGATAAGCCCAGCGCCACGCCGGCTTCTCCTTTTTTGGCGATCTCATGGCCGTCAAAAACGGTCGTTATGGAACCGGGTGTGCCCGGAATTCCTAAAAGGACGGCGGTAATCGAGCCGCCGTACACGCAGCACCCGTATAGTGAACCCAGGAAAATAAGACCCAGGTGAGCCGGCATCCAGAAGGTCGACGGCAGCAGCAGCGCGACCCCGAAAACCGGGCCGAGTCCGGGCAAAATGCCGATGACCAGGCCGATGATTCCGCCCATAATCATATACAAGATCCCCTGGGGGGAAAGCGCCAGAAGTAATCCTTCTAACATAAATCCATCTCCTCCTTACGGTTAGATAAACAAGGCCTCGAGAAAGCCCTGCGGCAGCGAAACTTTCAGCAGGGATGCGAAAAGATAATATAAAATCAGAGGCAGAAAGATCGCGGTCGCAAACGCGATCGCCTTGTTTTGATATCGCATGATGTAAACAAAGGCCAGAATGCAGATAAATGTGGTGGGAATATAACCCAGGAAATTGGCGATGAAGAAGTAAGCCCCGGTGATCAGGACATTCAGGTAAAAATTGAGTCCCCCAAATCCCTTCTTTTCCTCTTCAAACTCGACGACCCGGGCCATGATTTTTTTTAAGTTCGTCAGCCAGATGGCGGCCACCAGAATGATTCCCAAAATACTCAACGCTCTTGGGAGTAAATAGGTGCTGGGCACATCCATCCGAAAGGTTTCAATCAGCATGACCACGAAAAAAAGCATACAAAGGGTGGAAAATACAATATCCAGATTAAAATAGGTACCCAGCGGGTGTTTGCCTGTTTGCATTGATTTCTCCAAAAATGAGGATAGAGAACCCTGCAAGACAGGATTCCCTATCCGGATCGGATGATTTAAGTCAGACTATTTTTTGACTTTTTCCAACAGCTCCGCGATACTGCCAAAAGTGTCACCGATTTCTTCTCTAAGCTCTTTCGGCGCCATCGGCCCCAGAGAAAACTTTTGTTTCTCGGCCAATTTAATAAAATCCGGGTCTGATACGGCCTTGGCCGCGAAGTCGGCCAGAAGTTTCTGCATTTCAGCGGACATGCCCGGCGGCGCGACCAGAACCTGCCGGGTGACGGTCCTGACGGTGGGATAGCCCAACTCCTTGAATGTCGGCGTGTCGGGCAGATAGCTTAAGCGCTCGCCGGCGGCGACCCCCAGGCTGCGAACTTTCTTTTGCCTGATCATGTCGGGGAGATTGGTGCTGTTGGCGATTCCGGCGGTGACATGTTTTCCGACCACGGCCACCGTGGCCTCATTGCCGCTGTCAAAAGGGATGGGTTTGTATTTGAGATCCGCGCGCTGCTTTAGCTGCTCGGCCAGAAGCCAGCTGTTTCCGCCGAACGCGGTGACGCTTAAAGTGATCTGCTTCTTTTGGGAGGCTTCGAGCAGATCTTTGAAGGTTTTGATTTCCGAGTCGTAGGGGACCATGAGGCCGTTGGAATCTCCCCCCCCGACACCGTATAGCGGCGTGAAGTTCCTGAGGTCGTAATCGGGCTTTTTCAGAAGCTGTTGCGTGACATCCGAGGGCAGAACGGCCATCAGCAGCTTGTAGCCGTCGGGCTGCAGCTTGGAGAAGTAGCGGTTGGCCATGCGGCCGCCGCCGCCTCTCATGTTTTTGACAATGATAGGGACACCCATGTGTCTTTCCAGAAAAGGAATAAATGATCGGGCGACCTTGTCGGTACCGCCGCCGGCGCTTCGGCCGACAATGATGGCAATGGGTTTTTCCGGGAAGGCGGCGTAAACCGTTCCGGTGAACACCGCAAGGGCTAAACCGACAATCAGTAAAGTTTTCAGACAAATTTTAAAAAAAGCGCTCATAATTGAACCATCCTTTCAAGTTTTATTGAGATAGGTCTTTAAAATTTAGAAGCTTAAAGCGGTTACACCCCCTTTCCCACTTGAATTTTCAACGTTTTTATACATTAACGGTTTTTGACTTGATCGGTCAAAAAAAGTGCACTTTGAGCGAACCCATAAAGATATTTAAGGCATAAATTTTATATAGCAAATTATCAGCTTATTTCAACCCCTGTGGCATTTTAGTGGCAGTTGGTAATTTTACCGCCCATCTGCTTATAAATTTTTTCTACAAAGGCATAATAAATATTACTTGATTGTTTTTTAAGAACGTTAATACTGTAGGAACCTATCCGAATAATTGGGTGACGGACATAAATTTAGAATCCGCTGCGGTTGGAATTCCCCACAGACATTGAAAACCCAAGATCCGTTTCTTGCCGCTGAAATGTATGGGAGAATTTTGGGCGAACCATAAAAAAACAGCAACCGAAAACACGCAACTGAAAGATTATAAAATGAATTTTAAAAAAGAGAAATACGGATCGGATGTGATCGTTGATGTGATAAAACAGTACGGTATTGAATATGTGAGTTTCAATCCCGGGGCTTCTTTTCGCGGGTTGCACGACTCATTGGTCAATTACGGTAAAAATGTAAACCCGCAAATAATCACCTGCCCGCATGAGAACACGGCGGTTGGGATTGCGCATGGATACGCGAAGGTCCGCGAAAAACCGATGCTGACCATCCTTCACAACGTGGTCGGTCTGCTGCATGGCGCAATGGCCGTCTACTACGCTTATGAGGATCGTGTCCCCATGGTAATCTTAGGGGCCACGGGGCCCATGGATAGCGAACGTCGCCGGCCGCACATCGACTGGATTCACACGGCCCTGGTCCAAGGCAACGCCGTCAGGGATTATATCAAGTGGGATGACCAGCCGTATTCAATCGGCGCGGTACCGGAATCCTTTGCCCGGGCGTATCGGATTGCGGACACGGAACCCAAAGGACCGACTTATGTCTGTTTTGACGCGGCCATGCAGGAAGATCCGGTCGAAAGGGATATTCCGCTGTTAAACGTGGACAAGGTCAGGCCGCCGACCCCGATGCAGGCTGATATGCCGGCCCTTGAGCGAACCGCCGCGCTGCTGCTGCAGGCCAAGCAGCCGGTGATCCTGGCCGGTCATATGGGCAGGAAAAAGACAGCCGTTGCCGCCCTGGTCCGACTCAGCGAGCTTCTGGCCCTGCCGGTTATCGACACGGTTTACCGGTTCAATTTCCCGAACACCCATCCGATGGACCTCACCGGGTCCGATCTTCTGGAATCCGCCGATTTGGTACTGGCCCTGGATGTGCGGGACCTGGCCGCCTGGATCAACAAACGCGACCCCAAGACCGGTCGTCTGGAGTCGGTTTTGGATAAAAACTGCCGGGTGATCGAAATGGGCTTTTCCGATGTCGGCATTTCCAGCTGGGCGACCCTGTATGAAAAAATTCAGGAAACGGACTTGTCGGTACTATGCGATACCTCCGTGGCCATACCGGAACTGGTAAAGAAGTGCCAGGAAAGGTTGAAGGCGAATGCCCTTCCAAAAAAAGAGATCGATCGGCGTTTCAGGCGCCTGAGTGACATGCATGACCGGATCAGGGCCCAATGGAAAGCCGATGCTCAGAAAGATTGGGATGTCAAACCAATGACGGACCCGCGCCTGGCGTCTGAAATATGGGAAGCCGTCAAACACGAGGACTGGGTGCTAACAGCCAACAATATGCGAAATTGGACCCGCAGGCTATGGGATTGGGACCGGCCGGACCGATATCCCGGGCGGCAATTGGGCACCTCCACCCAGATCAATATATCGCTGGGGGTCGCCCTGGCCTGCAAGGGCACGGGCAAGCTGGTGGTCGACGTCCAGCCGGACGGCGACTTGATGTATGATTCCTCGGCCCTTTGGGCGGCCACCTATAATCGGATACCCTTGCTGGTGGTCATGTACAACAACCGCTCCTATAAGAACAGCCGCGTTCATCAGCTGGCCATGGCCAAGGCCCGGGGAAACCCCGTTGAAAATATCGAATTGGGGACCGAAATTGTCGGGCCGCCGCCGGATTATGCCAAACTGGCCCGGTCATTCGGCTGGTACGCCGAAGGGCCGATCGAAGACGGCAATCATGCCCGGGAGGCCATCAAACGGGCGATTCAATATATCAAAAAGGAGAAAAAACCCGCGCTGGTCGATACCATCGTCAGGGTTTGATATGTATCGACCCGTCGGGAGGTTCGCGCCGGCAATAGGCCGGCAACCCAATCTTTTTTCAAACTGAGGAAAAAGATAAATGTCGCTTGAAATCTTTGCCTGATGGGTAGTATATCAGGGATTAAATCCCCCGAAACTTTAAAATAAGGGAGCGCGGCGTGACACGAAAAATAGCAGAGAAGATCTCAGATGAACAATTGCAGCAGGACCTGGAGCGCTACAGGCAGCAGGCCCTTGAAATGGGCGCCACCGATGCCAGGATCATCAGCACCGATCAGGTGGTCATAGATGAAAGGGTCCTGGCAAAATGCACCTATCCGCGCTGTTCCGGGTATGGGACCAGCGCCAACTGCCCCCCGCATGCCATGAGTCCGGAACTGGTCCGAAAGGTGGTCGCCAACTTTCAATACGGCATATTCGCCAAACTCGATGTTCCTCCGGGCGATATCGCCGGAAAAGAGGCCCGGCAGAAAAATCTGGCCGCACCCTATCGCCAAAAGATTGCCGAGATCATCGCCAAAATCGAAAGCCAGGCCTTTTACGACGGCTATTATCTGGCGCTCGCCTTCGGCAGCGGGGCCTGCAAAGCCGTGTTCTGCCGAGATACGGAGTGTGTCGCCCTGACGCCGGGCAAGGCCTGTCCGCACCGCCTGAAGGCCAGATCGCCCATGGAGGCAGTCGGCATGGACGTGTTTGCAATGGCCGCCAAGGTCGGCTGGGACGTTTATCCCATCGGTAGTGCCACCTCGCCCGCCGAGGTGCCGTCCGGGATGAGAGCGGCGGTGGTGTTCATCGCTTGATATTGAATATATCCGTGGTGCGGCAGTAGGCTTTGCCTTTTCCGCCGAGCCGGCCGATGAGCTTCAGTTTTAAAGCGTCTATCTGGTTCCGGGTGATAAATTCATCCTTGACATGGACCTGAACCACTTCCCCGATGACAAAACTGTTTTGGTGCGGAAGTTCGCCGAATTCCAGAATCTGAACCAAACGGCACTCCATATTGATGGGGGATTCAGCCACCAGCGGGGGCGCCACCAGGTCCGCTTTTGCCGGCGTCAAGCCGGCTTTTTCGAATTCGTCTATATCGATGGCGTAGGCCGCGGCGGTTTTAACCATGGGATGGGCGATGGATTCGGAAACAACAGCGATGACGAAATCCTTTTGCCGTTCGATATTGACCAGGGTGTCTTTTTTTTGCCCGTCCTTTTTCCGCCCGATTGAAAACCCGACGATCATGGGCGTGTTGCTCAGCGGGGAAAAATAGGAATAGGGCGCCAGATTGAAAACACCGTCTTTTCCGATGGTGGAAACAAAGGCGATCGGCCTGGGCATCACCATTTCAGTCAAGCGGTCGTGGGCCTGATGCCTGTTCAACTCTTTGGGGTTGATTTTCATTTCCGCAGCTCCATTATTTTTTCGGTTCAGATCAAAACGCGACGCTAGCAACCGGCATTTTTATCCACCGGTTGATCATTTCCCCACCGGATTGGTAGCGGCGCTGGTTTTCGGCAAACAAGGTGATCTAACGGCTCACATGGCAGGGAGACAAACCGGCCATGTGCGGGGCAATCAGTACGGTTTCCATCTCCCACAGCGGTGAATCTTTGTCAAGCGGCTCTTTTTCAAATACGTCCGGAACGGCGCCCGCGATCCAACCTTTTCTGAGGGCTTTAGGCAGGGCGTTTGCCTGGATGACGGCGCCGCGGGCGGCGTTGATGATGTGGGCCGATTTTTTCATCGCTTTGAACCGCGACAGCGAGCGCATATCAAAATTAGACAAAACGTCCTTACGGTCGAAGATTCCCTGCAGCTTGCTGCAGGGAATCTTCAAATCGTTTTCTCCCAGCATGCCCCTGGTTTCGGCGGTCAGGGCCGCTGTCAGAACGACCCGATCCGATTGCGGCAGCAGGGTGTGCAGCTCCCGGGGGGCGAACATTTGATCGGCGCAGGGGTGAGAACGCTCGGGGTCCCGGCGCAGCCCGAGGACCCGCATGTTCAGGGCCTTGGCTTTTTCAGCGGTTTTCGAACCGATCTTCCCGACGCCGATCAGTCCCGGGGTGGCATCCTCGAGCCCGGTCGTATCGGAATTTCGGTCCCGGTCATGGTTCAACCGCCGATCAGAATGGTATGAATGTGTCTTTGAGGCATGCGGTCGAGGTGTGCATTAATTTTTCGACAATGGCATTTATTTCACTTCTGCATAAAAATCTACAATTTTAACCTGTAAAATAGTATTTTTTTTAAATAAAGATCCAGGTTTAAGGGGCTGTTGCCGAAAGTAAAATTTTCGCTTTGCAATTTCAAAGCTTGAGTGGTATTCAAGCCTGAAATATATGGACCGCAAATCGGTCCTGATCTTTCGGCAGCAGTTCAGTTGTGAGAATATTGTCTAAAAGGAGATAAACAAGCGAATGGATATAGCAGGCAAGTTAAGCGCCTCCCTCCGTGGAGACCTGGCCGGCAAGATTTTAACGCTGGGGGAGCTGATTGAGATAGCTGAGAATGAAAAATATACGCTCAGCGACCTGGTGGTGGTCGAGGCCATGCTCAAAGAAAAAAAAACCTACCAGGAGATTCTCGGGCTGGTATGGTCGGCTTTTGAGCATAACTTCAGCGGCCTGGAAGTGGGTCTGACCCGTGGAAAAAGTTTTCTCCTCGGAACCGTGGGGTCCGATCTCGCCGGTCAGCCCGGCCAAGCGCTTATCGGCGACAAGCTGATCAACAATGCGCTTATGTACACCCTGGCCACCGAGGTCGGCAACCATGAAATCGGTCTCAGGCCCTGCGCCGGAACCGGCGACTCCTGTCCCTACACCGGACTGCTCAAAGCGTTGAAGGAGGAGGGCCTGTCCCAGGAAAAACTTTCTTTGACGGCGGCCCTGATCCTCAAAGTCGGCAGTGTCTTCCGTTCGGGCAAGCAAACCACCGGGTGCAACATGGAAGGCTATGGCGCCGGGGCTGCTGCGACCGCCGCCGCGCTCACCGAGCTTCGCGGCGGATCGCCGGCCCAGATCGCCAAAGCCGTCGTCCTGGCCCTGTCGCCGACCATCGCCGTGCCCTGCACCCCCCGTGTGATGGTGGCGGGGTTATGTGCCACCCACATCAGCGGTGCCATTTTAATCGGCAACCAGGCCGCCAACCTGGTTTTAAAGACCACCCTGCCGGTGGATGTGGATGTCGATGTGATGATCGCCATGGCAGCCAAAATCCACGTCAAGGCCGCGCCCGTCATTACCGCCATCAACTTGGAGTATATGGCGCCTTATTTCAAGAAAAAGGAACCGGTGGAACCGTTTGTGGACGAAAAAATTCGCCTGACCGAAAACAAGCATGCCGCCAGCATCAGGCAGCAGGCCCGGGAAGAAATTCGGAACATGATCGCTTCCGCCAGGCCGCTGACCCGGGTTCTGGGCGATGTCGTTGTGGGCGGCAGCAGCATTGCCGTCGGGTCGCCCACCAACATGGCCCGCATCTGTCATGAAATGGTGTCGGGAGAAATAAAAAAGATCGAAATCGACCTGACCATGGACCTTTTCTCGCGCCGGGCCATCAATGTCCCGGCTATTTTAATGGGCGCCGTTTACGGCGCCAAGACGGACGATGCCCAGATGTACCGACAGGTACTTGACCTGCCGGAAATAAAGCATATCGATATTCGTGTCAATCGAATCGACACCCCCGAGGTCCAGCGCATCCGGATCGAGGCCACCGGGCAAAGCGCGATGGTGGACGCGCGAAACCGGGGCGGCGGTCGGGTTGCCATCATCGATGCCAGCCCCTCAGTTGAAAAAGCACTTGAGGCCGCGGGCAAGCTGGGTATCGAGATAACCGATTAGAAGCTATCTCAAGAAAGTCTTTTGGCCCAATCTCTTTGTTGGGTCCACGTTTCAAATCCTCGACATACTCGAGTATGCCTGCGGGTTGAAACGCGGCCCCGCCTTGGGCTTTAACCAAAATCCAATTTTTGAGATGACTTCCATCACTCAAGGGGTTAGGGAATTTTCTAATAAACCAAGGCATATAGAACTTATCTCAAAATTATGGATCGCGTTCGATGGCAAGGCATCTGCCGATGAGAAAGTGCAGCATAAACGCTGGTATGTGAGCATTTTGCATCGTCAGATAACACAGCCATCGGACGTTAGACGTATTTTGGGATGAGTTCTAACCTGTAATTTGCTGTTATTTCAAAACGTGCCGCCACACAGAAAGTTGTGTTTTGCGATCGTGAGAGCAAAATTAAACTTTGCTTCAAAAAAGGAACGAAAATGAAACCTTCAAAGCATGTGATTCACGACATTCAAAGGGTCCCGGCCGAGCTTGTCGAGGGCATGCGCGCCTATCCAACGGCCACCATCCATGAAGCTTATGGTGCCCAAGGCGCGCTGTTCAACACCATCAAGCCGATTCACCCCGATATGAAACTATGCGGGACCGCGGTTCCGGTAAAGACACGTCCGGGAGACAACCTGATTGCGCACAAGGCGATTTATGTGGCCGCTCCCGGAGACGTGCTGGTTGTGGAAACCGCTTCCTTTGTTGAAGCCGGTTTCTGGGGTGGAATCATGACGGTCGCGGCCCAGCAGCGGGGTATTGCCGGACTGGTAACCGATGGGGCCGTGCGCGATACCGCCGAAATGATCAAAATGGGCTTTCCGGTATTTTCCCGGGGCGTATCCATCAAAGGCACCACCAAAAACTGCCTGGGAACCATCAATCACCCGCTGCAACTTGCCGGAGTCGCTATCAATCCCGGCGATTTAATTGTCGGGGATGCCGATGGGGTCGTGGTCGTGGCCCGGGCGGATGTGGCGGACGTTCTCGCCAAGGCCAAACAGCGTGAGGAGAAAGAAGCCAAGATCAGTGCCGAGCTGGCGCAGGGCGATACGACCCTGGCACTTTACGGCTTTTCGGAGCAGCTGGAAAAGTTGGGTTTAAAGGAATGAAGTGCCGTGGCGCGGTCAGGGGCGCGGACCCGATAAATCTGTTCGACAATTGATCGCTCTGTCCGCGTATCGGCACTGTAACGAATTAAAAAAAAAGAAAATTCAGCTTAAGGACGGTTTGAATTATTCTGTTGACAAGTGTTTGTTTCCTGATATAGACGGTTATAATATAGCTGGATTGTAGTTAACCATTTGTCGCTTGACTGGACGGCCGATTTCTGTCAGATATATAGCCCGTAAAGACTGTACAACCTATGTTTTTTTTGCCCTGACCGAGCGAAAAGGGTTATGATTCAATATTAAGAACTGTGAATTTCATCTTGCCGGACAGACCTGACCTTGGTTTGTTTTAATTTTCCTCACGTTTTTTATGATTCTTGGCAAAGAATCCTAATAGAAAAGATGCACATAAAAAATTTTTGGATTTATGTCGGTGAATAATTGAGAAACACGTATGTCAAACACTTTCGTTGCGGAAATAGATTCGATTGCAGGATCTCTCGGTTTTTTGCCTGCGGGTTGTAAAAGACGGCCTGATGCAAATATCCCCTGATAACGGGTGTCCCTTATCGCGACGGAAAGTGTCGGGGAGCAGATTACCCGATTTTGGAGAATACCATCAAATGGGTGTAATCGAAGGAAAAGAAAAGAAAGAAGGGAGAGAAAGATAATGATTGAAGCGATTTGGAGTGGCTTATCGCAAGCGTTGGCGCCGAAAATTATTTTTTTGATGGTGATTGCCACTTTCATCGGCAACTTCTTCGGCGCGGTACCGGGCCTGGGGGGTAACCTTGCCCTGGCCCTTTTGATTCCCTTTGTATTCGGCTGGGAGCCGTTTGCCGGACTGGCCTTTCTGCTGGCCATGCATTCGGTGGTCCATACGGGCGGCTCTATTCCCGGGATTCTTTTTGCCATTCCCGG
>Ga0209536_100012993_pt1 | contig 12051 bp, 11 predicted proteins | sample DeeMarSeWOR28_12_FD_187461 | JGI IMG/M metagenome (GOLD analysis project Ga0209536, IMG submission 187461) | Marine sediment microbial communities from White Oak River estuary, North Carolina - WOR-2-8_12 (SPAdes) (version 2) | ecosystem: Environmental > Aquatic > Marine > Intertidal zone >...
CGCCCTGGGTGTGACCAAGCTTCTCGAGGCCATCAAACTCGTGGATCGGCGGATCCGATTCTACCAGGCAAGCAGCAGTGAGATGTTCGGTCAGGTCCTTGAAACCCCGCAGAATGAGCGGACGCCCTTCTACCCCCGAAGCCCCTACGGTGTGGCCAAGGTCTACGGGCACTTCATCACGGTCAACTATCGCGAAAGCTACGGTCTCCATGCGGTCTCCGGGATTCTCTTCAACCATGAGTCGCCCCGGCGGGGGCTGGAGTTCGTGACCCGCAAGATCTCCGACGGGGTTGCCCGGATCAAGCTGCACCTGGCACGGGAGCTGCGCCTGGGGAACCTCGATGCACAACGCGATTGGGGGTACGCCGGAGACTATGTGCGGGCCATGTGGATGATGCTGCAGCACCGGCAGCCGGAGGATTTTGTGGTGTCCTCAGGGAGGTCGCATTCTGTCCGGGAGTTCGTCGAGCTGGCCTTCGATCATGTCGGACTACCGTGGAAGAAGCACGTCAAGATTGACAAGACCTTGCTGCGTCCTGCAGAGGTCACCCAGCTCCTGGGGGATGCCTCGAAGGCTCGGTCGGTGCTGGGCTGGAAGCCGCGGGTCGGGTTCGAGGAGCTTGTCCGGATGATGGTCGATGCGGACCTGGAGCGCCTGCGCGGCCGGGCGAAGGCGAAGTAGTCGTATGCGTGTTCTCGTTACCGGCATTGAAGGATTCGTTGGAACACACCTGGCGGAGTATCTGCTGGGGCTGAACGGTGTCGACGTCCATGGCACCATGCTAGACCCCTCGCCCTCCCGCACACTCAAGCGTCTGGCGCCCGGTCTCCGCCTGCGTCAGGCGGATATCCTGGACACAAGCCGCATCGATGAGATCTTCCATGATGTTCGCCCTGACCGCGTCATTCATCTGGCCGCTCAGGCCTTCGTGCCCACGGCGGTCCAGAACCCGGCCGCGACTGTTCGGACGAACATCATGGGTACCCTTTCGATCCTCGAAGCCGTGCGCAAGCTCGCCGAACGGGATGTCGCCCGTCCCGCAGCGCTGATTGTAAGTTCGGGCGAAATCTACGGCAACGTCCCGCCGGCACAGCAGCCAATCACCGAAGAGCAAACTCCCGCACCGGCAAATCCCTATGCATCCAGCAAGGCGGCCATGGATCTCCTTGCCCAATCCTATCGCCACACCTATCAGCTGGATGTCAGCGTCGTCCGCCCTTTCAATCACGCCGGCCCGCGACAAAGTCCCACCTTTGTCTGCTCGGAATTCGGCCGCCGTTTTGCCGAGTTCGCGGCCCGGATGGCGCGTCCCCTTCTCAAGGTAGGGAATGTGGAATCGCGCAGAGATTTCACCGATGTCCGTGATGTCGTGCGCGCATACTGGATGGTCTTCGATCGCTCGGGTGAGGAGAGCGTCTTCAACGTCTGTTCGGGATCGGCGCACGCGATCAGCGAGGTCATCGAAACCTATTCGGAGATCAGTGGCGTTGTACCGGAGGTACTCACTGATGCAGCAAAGATCCGTCCGTATGGCGCCCCGGTGCTGGTCGGATCCAACGAACGGCTGCGGCGCGCCACCGGATGGAGTCCCAGCATTCCGTTTCGGCGGACGCTGGAAGACGTGTTTCGCTACTGGCAGGGGGAAATTGCCCGATCGGCATGAAGATCCTGGTGGTGAACTGGCAGGATATCTCCCATCCCCAGGCTGGCGGAGCAGAGGTGCACCTCCATGAGGTCTTTTCCCGCCTGGGCGAGGCGGGGCATGAGGTCACGCTGCTGTGCTCGTCCTACCCGGGCGCGGCGGCCGAGGAGCGCATCGGACCGATGCGCGTGGTCCGGGAGGGGGGACGATATCTGTTCAATCTCAATGCCTGCGCTGCGCTCCGGTCGCGCCTGAGGGTGTCGTCGTTCGATGTGGTGGTCGACGACATGAACAAGATTCCGTTTTTCCTTCCTCTCTATGCTTCCGTCCCCGTCTGCTGCGTCACGCACCACCTCTTCGGTCGGAGCATCTTTCAGGAGGCCAATCCTCTGGTGGCCTCCTACGTCTACGCGATGGAGCAGGCTGCCGTGCGCCTCTACGTACGGAAGAAGGTTCCTTTTATCGTCGGATCCGAAAGTACGCGGGATGAGCTTCTGGCTCGGGGATGTGCGCGGGAGTCGGTTCGTATCGTCCACTACGCTGTGGACCATGAGCGTCACCGGATGACGGGGGTGCCCAAAAGGACCACACCGCTCATCGGGTATTTTGGGCGCCTGAAACGTTACAAGAGCGTCGATCATCTTCTGGAGGCGTTTCCGCGCATGCAGCAGGCGGTGCCGGACATCCGAATGGTGATTGTCGGCGAAGGGGACGATCGGGTGCGCCTCCAGCGCGTTGCCGGCGCGCTGGGCATCGCCGATCGGGTGGAGTTCACAGGCCGTGTGAGCAATCAGCGCAAGGTGGAGCTGCTCCAGGAAATGTGGTGCAAGGTCACAACCTCGGCGAAGGAAGGGTGGGGTCTCACCGTTCTTGAAGCCAATGCCTGCGGGACCCCCGTCGTCGCAAGCAATGTCCCCGGCCTCCGCGATGCAGTCCGCGACGGTGTCACGGGGCTCCTCTTCCCGTATGGTGACCGCGACGCGCTCGCTGAGGCGGTCATTCGCCTGGTGCACGATCAGGCGTTGCGCGACCGGCTTGCGCTTGCGGCCCTCTCCTGGGCGCGATCCTTCACCTGGGACCGGGCCGCTCAGGAGACGCTGACGATCCTCAGGCGCGTTGCCCGGCGTGCCCCCCTTGCCGACTGAGGCGTGCAGGTGCTCAGGTCCTGGCGGTTCTGGCGAGGCGCTTGATCAACTGGATTTGTCCGGCATGATAGAGGTCGTGCGCGAGTACCCCGCGGAGTAGGTGTCCGTAGGTGACGGTGCTTCCCGGCGGGCGCGCGGGGAGCCGTGAGGCCTTCAGGCCTGTCACGGCGGCCCGCAACTCTGCGTGCTCGTGCTCAAGCAGCGCGACGTCCTGCCTCCAGCCCTTCTCTCCCTCACCGCCGGACCGTGCAAACCAGTCGCTTCCCTTCAGGGGAAACGAACCCCGCTTCTGCCCCAGTATTCTCCGCCGCACGGCATACTTCCAGTAGGCGCAGTGGACGACGATCTCTCTGATCGAGTGACGGCCCGGGGCGGGTCGCCATGCGGCCTCGGCCGCGCTCAGGCCCCGGAGGGAGCCGCGCAGGTTCGTTCCATGCCATGATTTTCGGTCGAAGGCCTCGTCAAGGGCCCGAAGCAGAAACGTGACTTCAGAGTTCATCGGTCTTGTCTCCCAAAGCGGTGAGTAGCGAATGGACACACTCCTCGACGCTCGCGACAGTGTTCACCCAGAGCGCTTGGCTGCTCTCCTGGCGAGCTGGCTCTCGGGCCACATCGAGCACCCCCTCCCAGTACCTGCCAAGCAGAAGGATCGGGCGTGTGCGGATCAGGCCTTTGGAGGTGAGCTCAAGCACGGTGGCGAGCTCCAGAAGCGTCCCCGTCCCTCCAGGAAGGACGACATAGGCATCGCCGAGTGCAATTAGCTGTTCGAGGCGCTCAAACAAAGTGGCCGTTTGACGGACATCGTCGATCCAGGGATTGGCGGCCCGACTGCCAAAAAGCTCGCACGTCACACCGATTGTCCCCGCCGAGGCACCTCCGCCGGAGGCCTCCCGTGCTCCGCGGGCAGCGGCCTCCATCGTCCCCCCGTAGCCGCCGTTGCAGAGCCGCAGCCCCGCTCTGGCGAGGCTTCGCCCGAGCTCCCGTGCAAGCTCATAGGCATCCTCACCGGAGCTGGGGAGCGCACTCCCGAAGACCGTGACAATTGCACCGCTTTCTCTCAATTCAAAAACTCCCACCGGAGCCCGAACCGAAATGTCCGGTCAAGCAGGGGGTAGTAGGGGGTGGCATAGGCCTGGATTTCAGGGAGGTTCTCCCACATCAGGTGGACGTAGGCGTCGCCGATCTTCCCGATCAGAAAGAACCCCACGGTGGCGAAGGATCCGATGCGCTCGCCGTCGTTGAGAACGTAAGCCAGGGAGGCGGGATTAAAAACCTCTCCCGTCGATGATGACTGGACGCGAGTTTGAACCCCCGTTTTCAGCTCAAGGTGGTCGTCAAAGAGGCTCTCCCAGAAGTAGAGGCCGCCCGTCCCGCTCCACTCAGGGTAGATGCTCAGCCGGCCGCCCGCATCCTGGCGTAGCCAAAGCGCTGCCGCCTCCAGAACCAGCGACCATATCCGGAGGCGCAACCGCAAATCAAGCCCGGCAGTGCTTTGCGCATCGCCGTTGACGATACTGTAGGACGGAAAGGGGGTGGCCGACCCCGCTGGCGTGAACAGAATGGGGCTTTCCACCCGCCGAAAGAAGATGCCCGCCGATCCCTGAAGTGCCGATCCGCCTCGGAACCGGAGACCGATCTCTCCCAGGGAGTGCGTCTCGGCAACCAGAGGCCTCGGACGTGTGACGGAGCTGTCCGACCAGTAGAGCTCGTGATAGGAGGGGAGCCGCCGGGAGCGCGAGGCGCCCCCGTAGAGCGAGAGCCCGGATGCGAGGCGAAGGGTGAGGTCTGCACCGTAGCCGAGGTAGTCCTCCCTAAGATACCGGTCGTAGCGAAGGTAGCCGGCGAGGATGAGCGGACTGAACAGGTGAAGTTCCTCCTTCACCCATGCTGCCCCGTTGACGTTTCGGCGTCGGCCCAGTGTCGGACTCCCCTCGATCTGCCGCACTTCCAGTTCGCCCTCCACAGAGAGGCGTTGCCAGCCGAAGCGGAGTTCCTGCCGGAGCCTGCCTCCCATCCAGGACGAGCGGTGATCGGCCACCTCGAGCACGCCGTTGGGGTCGGACCGGTTTTCCTCGTCGCGGTACTCACGGAGGTTCCAGGAGGAGTACAGTGAAAGAACCGTACGGTTGTCCTGCCTGCCACCCACCGTTCCGATGACCATCAGCTCTAGGTCGTGCCGGTTGATCTTCTCGTAGGAATCGGTGTTCCGCACGGTGGCCTGTGTGGCGGAGAAGGCGTCGTCGGGTGAGGTTGCCACCTCATCAATGCCTCCGTTCAGACCCGTCGTGGTCGTGGTGTACCGGTGCGTGAGGATGGTGTGAAGGGAGGGGGAGATTCCCCATCGGAGTGCTGTGCGCGTGTTCCAGAGACTGGAAGCGCTGTTGGGATATCGTCCTGTCACCGAGTGAGTCTGGAAGCCGACCATCAGGTTTATGCTGCGGGTGATGTTCTGGCTGAACGTCCCATCGGTCCACTGAAGGTCATAGGAGGACTCGCTGTAGTTGACCTTTGTGAAGGGCACAGCATGGTCGTAGACATGAGTCACGAGATTCACAAATCCGCCGCTCGAGGCCGCGCCGTACAGGAAGGCACGCGGCCCGGCAATGAACTCGACGCGTTCAACCTCCTCCGGTGCGAGATGGTACGGGTTGTACACCCCCGCAGCCGGATCAGCCAGTGGGCGACCGTCACGGGCGAGGCCCACCGAGCGCCACCCTGCCCCACGGACGGTCAGCTGCGTGTATTGTCCGAAGCTGTTCTGGTTCCGCTGGTAGACCCCGGGACCTTCTGCCGCGAGATCGGCGATGGACTGGTAGTCGATCCACTCCAGGGACGGCCGCATCAGCATCAGCGAGCTGTCCATGCACCGATCGACCGATCCCGGACTCACGGGCGGAAGGATTCTCGCGGTGGTGTCCTGTGCCGGGAGTGACGCAAGCGAATCGGGGTCGCCGAGCGGCTGTCCACGGGCTGAGGGCTGAAGGAGGAGGAACATCACAAGCATGAACAGCGGGGCGTGGAGGCGCATCCGGGCGTCTGTGAGTCCCTACAAAGCGTTGATTGTGAATATATCCACTGGTGCCGGGAGAAGCAAGGAGCGAGACCTCTTATGTCGGAATGAACCCCGGCGGCGTGAGGCTGGTCGTATACCGCTGATGCTGGAACGTCGCCGCCAGGGCGGCGGCCTCTCCGTCAGTTTGGAAGAAGCCGAAGACTGAGGAGCCGCTGCCCGACATGGAAGCATACACCGCTCCCGCCTCGAGCATGGCTTCCTTCACCTGTTTGATTCCTGGATGGGCGGCGAAGACGGTTGGCTCGAAATCGTTCAGGAGCGTACGCTGGAGCAGGCGCGGGTTCTGGAGCCCTTCCCGCAGGAGCACCAAGAGGTCCGGCCCTTCCCAGTGGCCACCCACCGTTGCCCGGCTGTAGGCCCATGCAGTGGAGATATGGATCTTCGGATAGCAGACGAGGATTGTGTATGGGATTGCCAGCCGGGTGTAGGAGAGCTCCTCGCCGCGACCTCGAGCCAGGGCGGATCCGGTTCCAAGGAAATAGGGAACATCGGATCCAAGACGAAGCGCGAGATCCTTGAGTGCCTCGTCGGTGACATCGAGGCCCCAGAGCCGCGGGAGTTCCCGCAGGACCAGCGCTGCGTCAGCGCTTCCTCCCCCGAGGCCCGCGCCCACAGGGATCGCCTTCCTGATGAGGATGTGAGCGCCGCTGCTCACCCCGAGTCGCTCTTGGAGAAGCCGCGCCGCCTCGTAGCAGATGTTCTCCTTTCCATCGGGAGCATCGGGAGTTGAACTGGTGACATCAATCCGGTCGGCAAGTTCCAGATCCACCTCGTCGTGGAGCGCGATCCGGTGGAAGAGAGTCTCGATCGCATGGAAGCCGTCAACTCTACGATGGAGGATGCGGAGGCCGAGGTTGATCTTTGCGTACGCCCGGTGCATAGCACTTTCTCTCATGCCATGGGAGGGAGGGAAGCCCCCCTGTCTGCAGGGGGTCTGCTCCTTTGGATTATAGCGTGATTTTCGTATAATTTCACGTCGAATTTGCCGCCAACCTCTCAACGAAGGCCTACGGCGTGATCGCCCGTCTCTCCAGACTCCAGCTGCACACGAAGATCCTCCTTGCCATGGTGCTGGGTGCGTTGTTCGGAGTCATCTTCAGCGTGGGGACACACACACTCCGGATCGGATGGGCCGATGCCCGGGGTGAGCGCCACGACCAGATTATCGAGGCGTGGGAGGCGCTGGAAATCGTTGATCCCACCAATGACAGTCTTCTGGCCACGTATGGCCCGCGGGATCAGGCCTCGATCGTTGCATACATGCGGCGCGTGCAGCAACCCGTGACCGTGGTCATTCGCTGGGTGGTCGATGAGGAAGCCTCCGGCACGAGTGCGACCACGAGGAAGTTCGAGCGAGTCATCCAGCTGGCGAAGGTGCAGACAATCGCGACCTGGATCAAGCCCGTTGGCACGTTGTTCATACGGCTCCTGATGTTCGTGGCGATTCCCCTGGTGGTCTCGTCGCTGATCGTGGGTGCCTCCAGTTTGGGTGATCTCCGCAAGGTGGGGCGCATTGGCGCCAAGACGATTGCGCTGTACATGGCGACCACCACCGTCGCCATCACGATTGGCCTGGTGCTGGTAAACGTCATTGAACCGGGGCGTCAGCTTTCGGTCGACTCCCGCGGGCACCTGATGGCGGAGTTCCAGGGAACCGTCGAGGAGCGGATCCGGGAGGAAGCCTCTCTCGATCTCGTCGATACGATACTGGAGATCGTTCCCACCAATCCGCTCGAGGCAATGGCCGAGGGCAATATGCTCCAGATCGTGTTCTTTGCCCTTCTGGTGGGTGTCAGTCTGACGGTGATCGCGCCAGAGAAGGCCGGCCATGTCATCGGCTTTTTCGATGGACTGAGCGATGTAATGATCAGGATCGTCGGGATGATCATGCACATCGCGCCCTACGGAGTGTTTGCTTTGATCGCAGCCACCGTTGCGGAGTTCGGCTTCGACATCCTCGGGACGCTCGGGTGGTATGCTGCAACTCTTCTCCTGGGGTTTTCGCTTCACCTGTTCGGAACAATCGCCTTGCTGGTGCGTGTGCTCGGGGGGCTCAACCCGTTGCGATTCTTTCGAAGCCTTCGCCAGGTAATGCTCATAGCGTTCAGCTCCAGTTCCAGCGCCGCGACGCTCCCGGTGACAATGGAAACCTGTGAGCGCCGCCTGGGGATCTCAAAGCGGATCACGAGCTTCGTGCTCCCGTTGGGTGCCACCATCAACATGGATGGAACCTCCATGTATCAGGCCGTCGCGGCCGTCTTCATCGCGCAGGTGTACGGGCTGGATCTCGCGCTCCCCCAACAGGTGACCATCCTCCTGACGGCCGTGCTCGCATCGATCGGGACCGCGCCGGTCCCCGGCGTGGGCATCGTCATGCTGATCATTGTTCTGCGATCCGTGGGAATTCCTGAGGAGGGGATCGCGTTGATTCTGGGAATTGACCGGATCCTTGACATGTGCCGGACCGTGGTGAACGTCAGCGGAGACGCGGCAGTCACGACGGTTATCGCGCGGCAGGAGGGCGAGTTTACATCGGGAGGCTTGGAGACACCATGACGGTTTCTATTCACGACATTGTGCTGGGGGATGGAGCGCGGCTCGTGCTCTTTGCCGGGCCGTGCGTTGTGGAGAACCGCGAGATGATCGTCTCGACCGCCGAAGCTCTCCGGAGTGCGGCTGAACGCCATGGCCTCCCGCTGGTCTTCAAGTCGTCGTTTGTGAAGGCGAACCGGACCAGCGGTCGCTCCTTCACGGGCATTGGACGGGAGGAGGCGCTTCGCATTCTCGACGACCTCCGACGGGAGTACGCCCTGCCCGTGATCACGGATGTTCATAATGTTGATGATGTTGCCGCGGCCGCCGAGGCGGTCGATGTTCTGCAGATTCCGGCCTTCCTGTGCCGCCAGACGGAGCTCCTCCAGGCGGCGGGTCGGACGGGGAGGGCAGTCAACATCAAGAAGGGGCAGTTCATGGCACCCGAGGACATGGCACACGCTGCTTCGAAGATCGCCGATACCGGAAACCGAAGGATTCTTCTGACCGAGCGAGGGACGACTTTCGGGTACCACAACCTGGTCGTAGACATGCGTTCCCTCGTGATCATGGGGCGGACAGGGTACCCGGTGATCCTTGATGCGACCCATTCAGTTCAGCTCCCCGGTGGAGATGCCCCCAACGCGCGGTCGGGCGGACAGCCGGAGTTCATCTTCCCCATTGCCCGCGCCGGGGTAGCCGTGGGATGCGACGGGCTGTTTGTAGAGGTCCATCCTGATCCTCCACGGGCACTGAGTGACGCCGCCAGTCAGCTGCCACTGGAACGCCTCGATCAGCTCCTAGCACAGGTCTCCCACCTGGATGCGATGGTCAAAGGATGGTAGCACTCCCGTGAGGATGCTCAGAGCCAAAGAACGAGATCTGCTCGAAGCCGTGCTCCCCGTGGACCGCCCGGGCTACCGGGCGCTCCGTGAGCAGATGAGCGACATGGTGGTCCTGGGAGAGGGCCGCCGAGGGGAGGGGAACTTCGTCCTCGGGAAGGAGGGAGAAGGGCCTGATCCGGAGGCACCACTGACCCCGGTGATAGCCTATGGCGTTGTCGAGACGACACAGGATTCGTATACGATCACGGTACGAGCGCCGAGCGGGAGCCAGCTTGATGTCGAGATCGTCTCGCGGCACGGGCGAGAAATCCCCGATCATTATGAGGAGAAGCGTCGCTGGACGTACTCAGAGTGGCGACCCGGGGCGCCGTCGCCGGCGACGGGGTCTTCGGTGCGGGAGATCCCGGTGGACGGCAAGACCACGCTGGCCATAGCCGGCGATGAACGACGGGTCTGGATACACGTGGCGGAGTCGGGGATGGTGGTGCCGATCCCGATCACCAACTTCTACAATGAGATCATGCTGTTAAAGGGAATCCGTGATCCGGAGATCGCGCTGGACTCCTCACTGCTCTTCACCGAGCCGGGCCGGTTCACAGACGAAGATCTCCGCAGTGCATTCATCGCCTACAACGCGATGCGTCAGCGTGTTGAGATTGCCCCCCCGGCGATGGAGGGCGAGCCAGGAAGCATCCGGGGCGTTGTGCGCCGACTCTTTGGAGGACGTCATGAGTAGCAGGGAAGTTGACGACGCTGTTGCCCGTGCGCAGGAAGTCATCCGCATTGAAGCCGGAGCAGTGGCGGATCTGGCATCCCGCATCGGGGAGGAGTTCGCTCACGCGGTGGAGCTGATCGGTGCGTGCCGGGGGCGTGTGATCGTGACGGGTGTCGGGAAGTCAGGAATCGTTGCCAGAAAGATCGTAGCGACGCTGAACTCCACGGGGACACCCTCGGTCTTTCTCCATCCTACCGATGCTGTGCATGGTGATCTTGGTCTCGTCCGCGAGGGGGATGTGGTCATCTGCATTTCCAAGAGCGGCAGCACCTCAGAAATCAACCTGTTGCTCCCCATGTTCCGCCGGCTGGAGGTGCCGATCATCGCCCTGCTCGGCAACCGGTCATCCCTGCTGGCCAGGGAGGCGACCGTTGTTCTTGATGCATCGGTCAAGGAGGAGGCCTGCCCGTATGATTTGGCACCGACCTCCTCGACCACCGCCGCGCTGGTCCTGGGAGATGCCCTGGCCATCGTGCTGCTTCACCGGAAGGAGTTCACCCGGGAGGAGTTTGCCCGATACCACCCCGGAGGAACGCTGGGCCGGCGTCTCTTACTCCAGATCGATGAGCTGATGGTGCGTGGCGGACAGGTGCCGCGCGTGCGTGGAGACGTCCCGCTCCGGGATGCAATCGTAGAGATGACCTCCAAGCGCCTGGGATGTACTCTGGTTGTCGGCGAGGGTGGCGATCTCCAGGGGATCATCACCGACGGCGATCTTCGGCGGCTCCTGTCCCGGACCAGTGATGTCTCCAACCTCACGGCAGCCATGGTTATGACCCGGGATCCGAAGACAGCGCCGGCGGGCTCCCTGGCGGTGGTGGTCCTTCAAGAGATGGAGGCGCACAAGATCACACAGATAGTAATCGTCGGCGAAGATCATCGGCCCGTGGGGATCGTCCACCTTCATGATTTGGTCAATGCCGGGCTGAGCCGTGAGGAAACCCCGTGACTCGCACGCTTGCCCTGGCCCTCTCTGTCCTCCTGCTTGCGGGCTGCGAGGAGCGCGTTCGCCCCTCGGTCGTCCCGTTGGCAACCGACAGTCTCCCCTCCCAGGAGAGCTGGCGGAGCACGGTCCGGTTGACCGATTCGGCGCGAGTGCGTGCCGTGCTCTGGGCCGGGCACATTGCCACATTTGCGGAGGACCAATACACGCTGCTCGGAGACAGCGTCCACGTCACGTTCTTCAACGAGCGGGGGGAGCCGTCCTCGACGCTGACGGCCCGCCGGGGGAAGGTGGACGACCGGACCCGCGACTTCGAGGCCTATGAGCAGGTTGTCGTCTGTTCGGAGGATAGCACCGTGTTGAGAACCGACCGTCTGTTCTGGACCAACGCCACCCGGCTGATCCACACCGATGCCTACGTGGAGATCGTCTCACCGCGCGAAGTGATCCGGGGTCAAGGTCTGGAGAGCGATCAGAGTCTCACCAATTACCGCATCTTCCGCGTTACGGGGAGGTCCGCCGCTGATGGCTAAGGTGCGCCTAGCGGTTCTTGCAGGGGTCCTCCTGTTCGGGTTCCATGGACCGGACTCGCGCGCGCAGGAGGCGCGGGCGATTGTTCTCGAAAACGCTGACAGCCTGGTGGGGCGCGTGTTGGAAGGGGAGGAGGTGCGGGAGTTGATCGGCAATGTGAAGATCCGGCAGGAAAACGTCCGCATTGCCTGCAGGCGCGCACTGCAGTTTCTAGAGCGCGGCATCGTGTACCTCGAGGGGGATGTCGTGATGCAAGATGACAGCGTCACCATTAATGCCCCCCGGGCCGTCTACCACCGGGATGAGCGGCGGGCGGAAGCCCTGGACAGTGTTCGGCTGAATGACGGGCGGAGCGTGCTAACGGCAGGCTACGGCGAGTATTTCATGGCATCGGAGGTCGCGCGCTTCCATACCAACGTTGTGGTTGTCGACAGTACCTCGATCATTCATGCCGACAGCCTCCGGTACGACCGCCAGCAACGCTTTGCCGTGGGCCGGGGGAACGTCCTCATTGAGAGTCCGGCGGACAGGCTGATGATCTTCGGCGGGCGTCTGGACCACCAG
>Ga0209536_100012996_pt1 | contig 12046 bp, 6 predicted proteins | sample DeeMarSeWOR28_12_FD_187461 | JGI IMG/M metagenome (GOLD analysis project Ga0209536, IMG submission 187461) | Marine sediment microbial communities from White Oak River estuary, North Carolina - WOR-2-8_12 (SPAdes) (version 2) | ecosystem: Environmental > Aquatic > Marine > Intertidal zone >...
CCGGTTCCGATACTGGCATGGGCGGCGGCATGGGCGGCGGCATGGGCGGCGGCATGGGCGGCGGCATGGGCGGCGGCATGGGCAACTGCGTGGTTGACGGTGATTTCCTCGAAATCGAAGCTGACCTGCAAGAAACCGGCGTATTACCGGGAGCCAGTGGCGAAGCTGAGTGGGAAATGAATTCGCACCGCGTCATGTTTTCGGTGGCAATCGAGGACGTACCCGTCGGCATTTATCCGCTGCGCGTCGGTGGCATCGAAGTGGGCGCCATTGAAACATTTGAAATGCAGGATGGCGATGTCTATGGTCGCCTCGGCTTCCGCGATCCCGAGGCCTACGGCAGGGAGCACCTGGATTTTGAACCGCGGGGGCAGAAGATCGAGGTGCTGCAAGGCACCGAGGTCATATTGGAAGTGGACTTTCCTGCCGGATAAACAGCTGACTGGAGCTGGCTGCTTTCCGGTTGAGGTGCGCAGGGGAAAGCCGCGGCCGCAGCTGTCTTCGGCATGAGTGCCGGTGGTGGCGCCGGCGGGCCGGGATTTGGCCATGAATCATCCAAATCCCGGACCGGTGGTTTATACTTGCCCTGAATTGGCGCAGACCTCTTCGTCACTGCGAGAAGCGGGCTGCAGGAGCCGAAGTTGCGGCTCCTGCCAAGTCGACATTCGGATTCACGTTTCTTTCATCTTGAAGGCTTACAGGCCAAATCGCCCATGTCGTTGCTGGAACCTTTTACAAAACCGCGCTGGCAGCACCCCAAAGCCGAGGTGCGGCTGGCCGCCATCGACGAGCTCGACGATCCTGCAGTACTGCTCGAAGTGCTGCGGACGGATGAAGATCCGGGAGTGCGGGCCCGCGCATTGTCGCGAATCGAGGCCGGCGATACGCTGGATGGCCTGATTGACGAGCCGCCGGATAAGCTGTCCGCCGAGTTGCGTCAACAGGCTCGGGCCCAGCGTCTGCGGCAGATATTGAGCGCGAACGGCGCTTTGCCGGAGGGCGCGGACGACGCCAGGCTGTTGCGCATTTCGCAGCTGGCCGATGATCCTGAACTGATCGAAAAGGCGATTGGCCGAATCACTGATCCGCAAGTCCGCATGAACCTGGCCACGAGCCATCCCGTGGCCCGCGCGCGGCTGTGCGCGGCGCAGTCGATCATTGACATCGAACTGCTGCAATTGCTGATGCAGCAGGCCAAACACAAGGACAAGGCTGTCTTCCGACATTGCCGCGAACGCGTGGACGAGCACCTCGCCACGCAGCGTGCCGAGGAAGAACGGCGGCAGCAAGTGGTCAAACTCGCCGAAGAGGCCGCGGAACTGCGCACGGCGGCCGATTCGCCGAACTACCGCGCGCGCTACCTGTCGCTGGCGCAACGCTGGACGGATCTGCGCGACCACGTTGGCGCGGACGAGCGGGAGCGCATCCAGGGCGATCTCGATACCTGCGCCAAGCGGGTGGAACACAAGGTCGCGGAGCAAATCGCTGAACAGCGGGAACAGGCGTTGGTCACGGAAGCCGGGCAAACCTTCGTCGAACTGTTGGCCGAACTTGGCTCCCTGGATCCGGTAGCCCTCACCAAACCGGAGTCCGTCGCAGATCTCGAAGCACAGCTCAACAGCGTCGAGGAGCGCTGGGTCGCGGCCCTGCGGCACGCCCACCCGGAACCGCAACAGACCGAGGCGTGCAAAGCGCAGCTCAGCTATTGGCGGGCGCCCCTGCAGACTTTGCGCAACTTGGCTACCCGCAGCAGTGAGTTGGGGCGGTTTACGAAGGCTGCAGGACAAGTCGACGCGGCGGATTTCAAAGCCATCCATAAACTACATCAACAGGCCGTGAAGCTCACCCGGGTGCTGACCTGGCCAGAAGAACTGGATGCAGGGCTGCCCGAGTCGATCCGCCTGCTGCGGGAGCAACGGGCGCAACTCGAGGAGCGCCTGGACAAACTGCAAAAGAAAGAGCAGAAGACCCTCGAAAAGGTCGAGCAGGCATTCGAGACGTTTCGCACGGAGCTGACGACCAACCACTACCGCAATGCCGACCGCGCGCTGAACCGCCTTCGCAACCTGCTGCGGCAACTGTCGCCTTCCCGCCAGGAACATTTCCAGCACGACCTGCGGCCACTACTTGCCCGGCTGCAGGAAATCCACGACTGGCAGGGCTTCGCGATCGAGCCGAAGAAGGTCGAGCTGATCGGGCAAATGCAGGCCTTGGCAGGGGCCGCCGAGGACGCAGACACGCTGGCGGCAAAGATCAAGGCGCTGCAGGACGAGTGGAAGCAGCTCGGGCCGCTTTCACCGCGGCGTGACCAGGAGTTGTGGCAGGCCTTTCGCGGCGCTGCCGACGAGGCCTGGGCGCCGTGTAAAGAAGTATTTGAGCAGCGGGCCGAGGCACGCAAAGCGGTGTACCGGCAGCGTATGGAGCTGGTCGCTCAGCTCAGGGACTACGAGTCGAAAATCGCCTGGCCGGATCTCGAAAACCCGGATCCGGAACTGCCGGCGCCCGACTGGAAGATGGTGCGCAAGACGCTGAACGCCGCGCGCAAGGCCTTCGCCGAGCTCACGCCCGTTGACCGCAAGCAGGAGCGCAAGAGCCACAAGGCGCTCGACAAGGTCTGTAACCGCATATACGCGCATCTGGAGCTGGAGTACGGCAATAACATCGAGCGCAAGAAAGCGCTCATCGAGGAAGCCAAAGCGCTGGTGGCAATGGAGGACCTCAAACAGGCCATCGACCGGGCAAAAGCGATCCAGCGTGAATGGAAAGAAATCGGCCTCACGCCGCAACGCCTCGACCGTCCGTTGTGGAAAGACTTCCGCAAAACCTGCGACGCCATTTTCGCCCGACTCGGTGAAGAGCGTAACCAGCGCAATTCCGAAGCGCGCGCCCGGGCCGAGCAGCGGCAGGCTAATGAGCGCGCCCGGGTCGAGCAGGCGGCAGAGCGCAAGCGCCAGAAACAGGAGCGCTGGCAGCGCCTGCTGGACCGCATGCAGGCCTGTGCGCTGAAGGTGGAAGACTCCGGGAAAGCGACTGCGTTGTGGGGGGTGGAGGACAGCTTGCCGAAAGGCATCGACGCAGAAGCACTGACCGCCTGGTGGCAAGATGGTCCGGGCGACAGCGATGAAGACACTCTGCGCACCGCCTGTATTGCCATCGAAGTCCTGGCCGGTATCGACTCACCACCCGAAGAGAAGCAGGCGCGCATGGCCTACCAGATGCAGCGACTGGTGGAGGGCATGGGCATTGGGCAAGGCGACAGCAGGGAGCGACTGCTGGAACACATCAACCACTTCATTAAGCTGCGCCCGCCCGGTGCCTGGGTGGGGCGGTTTTGTGGGGGCGTCGGCGCAGTTCGGGGCAATTGAGCCATCCAGGGCGGGACGGTCCCCTTTCCGAAAAAGGCCGGGAGGCTTGTATGAGTGGCAGATATTCCCGGGGTTTGCGGTTTGTTTTCCTTGCAGGCGGAATCTTCTGTCTCGCTGCCTGTGTTTCAGATGACGAAACCACCTTGCGCGAGCAGTCGTCGCCAGGGGAGCCGCTGACTACTGACGTCCCGCTGGAAACTGCCGGTAATGCGCTGACCCTGCAGCAGCAGGTCGATTTCGCCAGAAGCGATCTCGCGAAAACTCGCGGCATCGATCCCGCCTCCATTGGCGTTGCCGAAGCACGAAACATAACATGGCGTTCCGGCGCGATCGGTTGTCCGAAACCGGATATGTTCTACACCCAGGCGCTGGTGCCAGGCACGCTTATTGTCCTGCAGGTCGGTCGTAAGACTTTTCTTTATCATGCGAGACGCGACGGGCAGCCTTTCCGTTGCCCACCCGATCGGGCCGAGCAGCCCGCTGCCGGCACCTCCGCGAGCGAGCTTCAGTAGCCGGTGGGACTATGCTCCAGGCCGTTTGGATTCTGCATCAGCCTCGCGATGCCGCTGCAGGAATACCCGGCCGATGCCCATCAAACTGATCAGCAGCCAGATTATTTCGATCAGGAATGCCGACAGGTTGAAGTCGAACCAGAGCGAATACAGGATCAACAGGGCGCCGAGTCCGTTCAGTGTGATGTAGGGCAGCCGCACGGCCGACATGCGGCCAATCTGCACCAGGAAGTAGGTACCAACGATCAGGACCACGCCCAGGTTGCCCACAACGTTGTGCAAGGGGTAGTCCACGCCGGGCGCCTTCAGAGATCGGCCCGGCGCAGCCGCAAGGCGTTCGAGATCACCGACACGGAACTGAAACTCATCGCGGCGGCCGCGATCATCGGGCTGAGCAGGAGGCCGATGAAGGGATAGAGCACGCCCGCTGCGACCGGTACGCCGACGCCGTTGTAGACGAAGGCGAAGAACAGGTTCTGCCGGATGTTCTGCATGGTCAGGCGGCTCAGCCGGCGCGCCTTGACGATGCCGCGCAAGTCGCCCTTGACCAGCGTGACATCCGCGCTCTCCATCGCGATATCGGTGCCGGTGCCCATGGCAATGCCGACGTCGGCGGCGGCCAGGGCCGGGGAATCGTTGATGCCGTCTCCGGCCATGGCGACGGTTCGGCCTTGTGCCTGATACCGCCGGACCACGTCCAGTTTCTGATCCGGCATGACTTCAGCGATCACGTCGTCGATGCCCAGCCGGGCCGCGATGGCCTCGGCGGTCTGCCGACTGTCGCCGGTTACCATCACGACCTGCAGACCTTCCAGGTGCAGGGCCCTGATCGCTTCCGGTGTCGTGTCCTTGACCGGGTCCGCGATGCTGACGAGAGCCGCCAGCCCGCCGTCCACAGCGGCCCATAGCACGGTCGTGCCGTCGCGACGCAAAACCTCGGCTGCGTCGGCCAGCAGGGAAGTGTCCACGTCGAGCGTCGCCATCAGTTCCCGGTTGCCCAGCGCCACTGCGCGACCATCGACCCGGCCGGTGACTCCCTGGCCGGTGACCGAGGCGAAATCGCTTGCCGCGTGCAGCTTGAGCTGACGTGCCTCGGCGCCGGCCAGGATGGCGGCGGCCAGCGGATGTTCGCTGAGACGCTCTACTGCAGCGGCCAATGCCAGGACTTCATCAGTCTCGAACCCTTCGACCGCCTTGACGTCGCTGAGTGTGGGTTTGCCCTCGGTCAGCGTACCGGTCTTGTCCAGCAGCAGCACATCGACCGCCCGCAGGTGTTCGATTGCCTCGGCGTTGCGGAACAGCACGCCGTGCTCGGCGCCCTTGCCGGTGGCGGCAACGATGGACATGGGCGTCGCCAGCCCCAGTGCGCAGGGGCAGGCGATGATCAGCACGGCCACCGCGTTGATGATGGCATAGGCCATGGCCGGCTGGGGGCCCCAAAGCGCCCAGACGAAGAAGGTAACGACCGCGCAAAGTACGACGGCGGGAACGAACCAGCCCGCCACCCGGTCGGCCAGTTGCTGGATCGGCGCACGGCTGCGCTGAGCCTCGCTGACCATCTGCACGATGCGGGCCAGCAGAGTGTCGGCGCCCACTTTTTCGGCCTTCATCAACAATGAACCGGTGCCGTTCAGCGTCGCGCCAATCAGCGGGTCGCCCGGACCCTTGGCTACCGGCAGCGGCTCACCGGAGATCATCGATTCGTCCACATTGCTGAGGCCTTCGAGTACGGTTCCGTCCACCGGGATCTTCTCGCCTGGCTTGATCCTCAGCATGTCGCCAGGTTTGACATCCTCCAGAGGAATATCTCGTTCATGGCCGCAAGGCGTGACCCTGAGGGCACGGTTCGGCGCCAGGCTCAGCAGTGAACGAATGGCCTGGCCGGTGCGGCTGCGTGCACGAAGTTCCAGCACCTGGCCCAACAGCACCAGGGCGACAATCACGCCCGCCGCCTCGAAATAGACGGCGACGTGCCCATTGGCGTCCCGAAAGGCGGGCGGGAACAGTTCCGGGAATAGCGTGGCAACGAGGCTGTACAGGTAGGCTACGGCCACACCCAGGCCGATCAGCGTGAACATGTTCAAATGTCGCGTCCTGATCGAGGTCCAGGCGCGCTGGAGGAACGGCCAGCCGGCCCACAGGCAGATGGGCGTTGCCAAGAGTAACTCGACCACGTGTCGCGCTCCGCTGCCGAGCAGGCGCGACAGGGGTTGCCCGGGCAGCATGTCGCCCATGGCCAGGAAAAGAAGCGGTATTGCCAGCGCGGTCGCGAACACCAAACGCCGGCGCATGTCACGGTATTCGGGGTCGTCGAGGCTGTCGTCCCTCACCATGGCAGGTTCCAGCGACATGCCGCAGATCGGGCAGTCGCCGGGCTGGTCCTGCAAGACTTCCGGATGCATGGGGCAGGTGTATTGAACCGCTGGCCCGAGCGACAGGGTTTGCACCCGCTCCAGCGCCATGCCGCAATGCGGGCAGGGCACAGGTTCGTCCTCGTCCACGCCGGGGCACATGGGGCAGATGTACTTGCCGGTCAGATCTTCCCGGGGGGCGGCTGCGGGGACTGTCGCCTGTGATGCCTTGCTGTGCCCATCCTGATGATGGCAACAGGCTTTCGGTTCTTCGTGCGCGTTCATAAGCAAGGCCCATTTCGCGGTGACGAATGTCAATACTATCCCAATCGGGTCGCCAGCGGAGCAGGTGAAGTGCGCGATAATAGAGGAGAACCCGCCATCCGACAGGCATCCCGATGGATACGCAATTGAAGTTGCAGCTGAGCTATTTCAAGGGTGCCGACCAGCCCCCTCTGCTGGACGCCACCATTGGCGATTATCTCGATGACATCGCCGCCCGTCATCCGCATCGCCTGGCGCTGGTGTCCAGGCACCAGGAAGTCCGCTGGACATACGGCGAGTACCTTTGTGAGATCGAAAAGCTGTCAAGGGGCCTGCTGGCGCTCGGGATCCGGCCGGGCGACCGGGTCGGGATCTGGGCGCCAAACTGCTACGAGTGGTGCCTGGCGCAGTTCGCCACCGCCAAAATCGGAGCCATACTGGTGTGTGTCAACCCGGCCTACCGGGTATTCGAACTGGAATACGCCCTCAACAAGTCCGGTTGCCGGGCGATCATTGCAGCCCAGCAGTTCAAGAGCAGCCGATATCTGGACATGCTGGCCAAGCTGGCTCCGGAACTGGCGAGCTGCGAGCCCGGCCGGTTGCAGGCGAAACGCCTCCCGCAACTCGAAATCGTGATTCGCCTGGGCGCGGAAACCACGCCGGGCATGTTCAACTTCGCCTCGGTCTGCCACATGGGGGGGGAAGGGGAACGGGCGCGTCTACACGAGGTCCAGGCGAGTCTCTCGCCGCAGGACGTCATCAACATCCAGTTTACCAGCGGCACCACCGGCAACCCCAAGGGGGCTGCGCTGACGCATCACAACATCCTGAATAACGCCAACCAGGTCGCGGCCGGCATGCGGCTGAGCGAAAACGACGTGCTCTGCATCCCGGTGCCGATGTACCACTGCTTCGGCATGGTGCTGGGCAAGCTGGCCTGCGTGACACATGGCGCTACGGCTGTGTTCCCATCCGAGGCCTTTGAGGCGGGTGCGGTGCTGGAGACGGTCGAAGCCGAACACTGCACGGCTCTCCATGGGGTGCCCACGATGTTCATCGCCGAACTGGAGCATCCCGACTTCGCCCGTTACGACTTGTCGTCCTTGCGTACGGGCATCATGGCCGGCGCGCCGTGCCCGGTCGAGGTCATGAAGAAGGTCATCTCGCGCATGCACATGGACGAAGTATTGATCGCCTATGGCCAGACCGAGTGCAGCCCGGTGAACCACATGACCCTCGCGAACGATCCGCTGGAAAAGCGTGTCGAGACGGTGGGCCGGGCAGGCCCACACCTGGAGGTCAAGATCGTAGGTGAGGGTGGCCAGGTTGTGCCGGTTGGCGAAAAAGGCGATATCTGCGCGCGCGGCTACGCAGTGATGAAGGGTTATTGGGAAGACCCCGAACGCACGGCTGATACGGTGGATACGGAAGGCTGGCTGCATTCCGGTGACCTTGGCGTGATGGATGAAGAGGGATATGTCGCCGTCGTAGGTCGTCTGAAAGACATGATCATCCGCGGCGGCGAAAACATTTACCCCCGCGAGGTCGAAGAGTTCCTGTATACACATCCTGACATCCAGGACGCCAAGGTGATCGGAGTGCCCGACGAAAAATATGGGGAGGCCGTCTGTGCCTGGGTTCAGCTGAGAGAGGGTTCGCAGTTGTCCGAGGATGACATTCGGGCATACTGCAAAGACCACATCGCGTATTTCAAAGTGCCTCGTTATATTCGCCTGGTGAGGGAATTCCCGATGACCGTCACCGGTAAAGTGCAGAAGTTCAAAATGCGCGAAGCGATGATCAAAGAGTTGGACCTGTGATGCAGGGCCGGAATCATGCATGGAGCCGAGAGGAGACTTTTGCTCGGACCCCATCGATATGACTTCCCCGATCCCGTAAACTTCACCAATGCTGATGTTGCGACATCCCATCTCGCTTCTCCTGATCACGCTGGTGGTGCTGCTGGGCGTGCTGCGTTCGTACTCGACACCGTCACCGGTGGACGCCGGTGCGCCCGACGTGGTTTTTTCGGCTGATCGCGCCGAGGCAATCCTGCGCGAACTGGTCGCCGAAAAAGCACCGCATGTGGCCGGATCACCCCACAACGCCGAGCTGCGCGATCGCGTCATTGAGCAACTCCAGGCCTTTGGTTACGAACCGGAGATACAGGCCCGTTTTCATTGCAACCCATTGTTCGGAACCTGCAGCCCGGTCGAGAATGTCATTGCACTGAAGCCGGGCGCCCGGGGTGAGCACGCCATTCTGCTGACAGCGCACTACGACAGCGCCTGGGCTGGGCCGGGCGCAGCGGACGATGGCGCGGGCGTCGCGGCTATTCTCGAGATCGCTCGCATGGCCGCGGATTTCCCGGCGTTCGATAATGACGTCATCTTCCTTTTTTCAGACTCCGAGGAGAACGGCCTGATCGGGGCCGACGCTTTTGCCAGGCATCACCCGCTGTTCGCCAGGGTCAAGGCAGTTATCAACCTGGAGGCCCGCGGTGTGGCCGGACCCAGCGTGATGTTCGAAACGGGGGAGGGTAACCGCAGGGTAATCCGCATGCTGGCCAAGAACATCGGCCGACCGGTGGCCAACTCGCTTACCTATGAAATGTACAAGCGGATGCCGAACGACACCGATTACACGGTGTACAAGCGCAAGGGCGTCATGGGCGTCAATTTCGCGTTCGTGCAGGGGGTCGCGCTGTACCACTCCCAGCTGGACGATCCGGATCATCTTGACCTTGGCAGCCTCCAGCATCACGGCGATAACGCCTGGGGCATGCTCAAGGCCTTCGGCGAGCGCGATCTGACCACCCTGGTTCACCCGGAAGATGCCGGCTATGTGGACGTGTTCAGCCTGGGCCTGCTGCACTATCCGGTCAGTATCGCGAGCGGCCTGGCCCTGTTCCTGGGCGTTTGGGCGATGCTCGCCATCGGCCTTGCTTTTCGCAAGGAGTTCCGATACCGGCAACTGCGCTGGGGATTGCTGGCCATCCCCATTCTGTCCATCGCCTTGGTGGTCGGAGCTTACCTGTTGTCCTGGCCGCTGGGGCAATGGCCGGATCTCCATCCCCTGGAGCACCCGCACCCCTGGGCTGGCCGCCTGGCCCTGTTCCTGTTGCTCGGGTTGGCCGTGCACGGCACATTGAAAGTGTTCACCGGCCGCGTGTCCGCCTGTGCCTGGATGGTTCTGGCGTGGGCACTTGTCTTTGTCCTGGGGTTGGTTCTGGCCGCCAGACTGCCTTCCGCCGCCTACGTCACCCTGGTGCCGCTGGCCATGTTCGCCCTGGGTTCGGTCGTCGACCTGTTCCGCAAGAAATCGCCCGCACCGCTGTTGATGGCCTCGGTGTTGGGCTTCGCAGCGGCCGCCTTCATTTCCCTCTATCACTTCTTCATGCTCGACGTGATCATGAATTTTGACCGGAGTCACGTCAAAATGATCCCGTTGTTGCTGATGACCATCACAGCCATGCCGATGCTGCTGGCCTACGCCAAGAGTCGCGAACTGACCTGGCGACCGGCAAAATGGTTGCTGCTTACCCTGTTGGGCGCCTGCTGCGTGCACCTGTTCCTGCCCGCTTTTTCTGCGGAGCGGCCGCGGGACATGACCCTGATTTACAGCGAGACAACGGGAGATCCTGAGGGTTACATTGTCCTGGAAAGCGTCCAAAGCGGCATTGACCGCTCCTATGCTCGAGGTCATGGATTCGAGAGCCGCGAATTGAACGACGGGCGCCTGGGGACTATCGCGCGCCCGGCGCGTGAAGTCGCGGCCCTGGACTTGCCCGCCATCGAAGTCACGCTGGGCGAGGCGATCCTGGAGCAAGGCGGCTGGCGCCGGGGCCTGGTGCTCCATCTGCCGGCGGGGCAGCGCTACCTGCAGCTTACCGTGCCGCCTGAAGTGGGGCTGCAGCGGGCATGGGTCAACGGCCTTCTGGCGCTGGACACCTCTGCGAACATCAAGCAGGAAAGGAAAACCGCCACCATCCGTGTAATCAATCCCGGCCCCGGTCCATTGAACGTTGACCTGCTGACCACTTCTTCCGACGGGTTTACTGCCGCGGCGGTCACCTGGCACGACCTGCCAGGCGTGTTGACCGCTCCGTTCATGGGTAACTGGCCGGACGATGCCCGGCCGGCCTTCTACGGTCCGCGCGCACAGAAAATCCAGGAGTTCGCGGTGCCCGCCGGAAAATGACCAGAGTGGCGCCAGGTAGTGGACCCGGAATCGGCAGGACAGAGCTGAGGGTGGCCGGCAGAGGGCGTGTCACAAGGAGTTTCCGAATGCTGAGAAACCGAAGCCATATTGCCGTGACGGCCGATGACTACCGGATTCTGGCGCAGCGGAGGCTGCCCCGGCCCGGCTCGAGCGACGTGGCATCTTCTCAAAGGCACGGATAGACTGCCATCAGGGTCGAGGAGTTGGAGGAAGAGGTTGTAATCAAGTTGGGGTTGATTGAGTGGCTGCCAGGTGAACTCGACCGGCAGGATCTGTCCCGGTTCAGCCGTCTCAACCGTCTTGACTTCGACCAGCGCGAGCTCTTGACCAAAGCGGGTGTTGCCTACTCGGAGGCTGGTGGGCGGAACGGTACCAAAGCGTAGGAGCCGCACCTCATCGAGCCACTCATCCGTAGCTTTGAAGGCGTTGATCGCTAACCATTGCTCCGTGGCGTTATGCGGGGAGGCCGGGGGTAAACCAATCGTGACGAGCCAGCTATTCAGCCCAGCCAGTGAAGCCTGGAGCAGCGGCAGGGCCGTTTCGGGCGGTGGCCAGGTTTGTTGGGCGAAACCAATGACCGGTATTTGGGCCTTGAAACGGTTCATCGGGACGTGGTAATGATATTGGGCTACGGTAACAATCTTGTCGCCGGGACTGGCTTGAGAGGCGGCTATGTTTAGAGCGCGGGTATAGCTGTCGTCAGGCGGACCGAACTGTTGATCGGTCACAAAGTAGCGAGCCAGCAGGAAGAAGGTGATGGCGATGGCGAGGATGATGACCAAATAAGGGTAGGGTAGAGCGTGAAGCGAGTTGCGGGTGGGTTGGGATGTTTTGTCGGCGGTCGGCGGTCGGCGGTCGGCGGTCATTTGTCGCCACAAAAACCAGCCCGACAGAAGTACAAGTCCAAAGCTCAAACCAAAGGCAAGCCAATCAAAACCCCACGGCTGCCACCAGACCAGGTCGGAGTTTTGGGTTGACCACATCTGGAGTTGGCCGACAATCTGGCTATAGCGGAAATCGTAGAGGGCGGCTGTATTCTCCAAGAAAAATTCGCCCCCAAAGTCGGCTTGAGTTTGAGCCAGGAATACCCAGGGGTTCATCGTTACACCCAGGATTTGGATGACGAGAGAGATGAATAGCAGAGCGTACAATGTGATGCGTAGAGCGGACGATGGGTCTCGGCTTTCTTTCTGCTCATCTTTGCCTGCCACCTTTTCGACCAGTGGAGCCAGCAGAATTACGAGAAATGGCACAACCGGTATCAGGAATCGACTGCCCCAGGAGAGACCTTCGCCGGAGGACCAGGCCGAGAACAGGCCAATCGTTACGCCGG
>Ga0209536_100012997_pt1 | contig 12046 bp, 10 predicted proteins | sample DeeMarSeWOR28_12_FD_187461 | JGI IMG/M metagenome (GOLD analysis project Ga0209536, IMG submission 187461) | Marine sediment microbial communities from White Oak River estuary, North Carolina - WOR-2-8_12 (SPAdes) (version 2) | ecosystem: Environmental > Aquatic > Marine > Intertidal zone >...
GAATGGGAACTCCTTTTTTCAAAAAATCTTCAATATCCTGAATCATGGGCGGAAATCGAATCCAGTCATAAAAATGGATTCTATTCTCATGCTCAGGTGATACACCCAGAATATCACGGAATGCCATATTGTGGAGAATAGCAATACCATTTTTATTAAATGCAGCCACACCTTCATTCAGGGAGTTGAAAATGGTGTGGAGTTGCCCGTTATGTGCTTCCAGTTTTTCTATTCCATCTTCCAGTTTTTTTCCCAGAAGATTAATTTCATTGGAAATGAGATCAATTTCCTCATTTTTTTGTCGGGGTAGTGACACAAATTTGGCATTCTCCCGCTGCTGATATAATGGTAATCTTAGATTCAAAAATTGCCTCTTTAGCCAAGCCACGTAGATTAAAATTGCCACCAGGAAAAAGAGTGTGAAATAGATATTGGATATGATGATCAGGCTTTTTAAAAAACCCAACCTCTGATCATAATCAGGTGCGAACATCGCTAATCGGATAAATCCGGTAATTCGTCCCTCTTTTCTAACCGGCTCACAATAATAAAACAGTTCTTTATTGATGGTCGTGCTGGTGCGTCTGGCCAAGCCCGATCCGGTACGCAACGCTTCCTGTATTTCCGGTCTGGAGAGGTGATTTTCTACATCCACCAAATTCGCAATCGGAATTTCCGAATCTGCAACGACAAACCCTTTTTTATCGATCAAAGTGGTACGGAGTGAGGAGAGAGATTTTAATTTAAGCGAGAAATCATAAAATTCCTGTTTATCAAATCGCTCAAAATCAATTTCACCAGCCAACGCCCGGGACAGAGATAATCTTCCCTGCAAATCTTCCCTGATTCCTCTGACAATAAAATTTTTGGTGTGATTCCAGGTGAAAATATCAAATAAAACCAGTAAAAGAATTAAACTGCCCAGACCAAACAAAAATGTTTTAAATGAGATTTTTTGCATAGAACTTCGATTAAATCCGATAATTATACATGTTTAATTTATATTCAATTTGTTACTCCATCGCTTTTAAGCGATATCCAGTGCCTTTGACCGTTTCCACCATGGCAGCGCATTTTCCCAATTTGTCCCTTAGCCGTTTGATGTGCACGTCCACAGTCCGGGTCTCACCGTAATAATCCATTCCCCATACAATTTCCATGAGATCCGAACGACTCAGCACTCTCCCTTTGGCCTGAATCAGTGCATCCAGCAGTTTGTATTCTGTAGGTGTGAGTATTAGTTCCTTATCCTGGCACAATACCCGATGCATGCTCAGGTAGACTTTAAGTTTTCCTTGCTCAAAAACATCTGCAAATGCCGGTTTTGTACGACGCAATAAGGCATTCACCCTCGCAATCAGCTCCCGCACACTAAATGGTTTGGTGATATAATCATCCGCCCCGATTTCAAAACCAATAATCTTGTCAATCTCCTGAGTACGGGCCGTCAGCATTATAATGGGCAGGTCCTTGGTCCGGGCATTTTCCCGCAGGTATTTACAAATTTCAATTCCGGATAATCCGGGTAAGTTCAAGTCCAGGATGAGCAAATCCGGTGGTTTTTCCATGATGGCATCGTAGGCTTTGTCACCATTTTTTTCCAACTTTACCCGAAATCCCTCCTTATCCAGATTAAATTGGAGAATTTCAGATATATCCGAATCATCCTCAACAATATAAATGGTCTGTCTCATGGCAACAATTCTTCTGCTTTATCCCAGTCCATGCCGGATAATGGTGGCTTCCCGCATAAACACCACTTCTTCTCCCAAATTGGTGGTTAAATCTGCCACCCTTTCCAATTCACGTGCAACACTTATTAAATCGAATCCCTGGTCATATTTATCTTTTTTCTTTTTCAGAATTTCCATTACATCTCGACGCACTCTTACATACAATTCATCAACCTCATCATCCCGGGCACAGACCTCCCGGGCGAGCTCCGCATTTTGATTGATAAAAGCATGCACCGCATCATGCAGCATATTGCGGGCGATTTTACCCATTTGGGGAATATCCTTGAGTGGTTTAATATAGGACTCGCCCAATAATTTGATGGCAATATTGGCAATATTTACGGCATGATCCCCGATACGTTCCAGATCGTTATTCATTTTCAAGGCGCCGACAATAAAACGAAGATCAACCGCAACAGGCTGCTGCAGCACCAGCAGGGATAAAATCTGATCCTCAATTTTTACCTCCTGCATATCGATCTTCTTGTTTAATTCAAACACCTCCTGGGCCAATTTTTTATCCTGTTTTTCCAGGGCTTTTAGCGCTTTAAAAATAGAATCCTCCACCTCATGGGCCAGGAAAATCAGATCTTTTTTTATATTTTCCATTGACTGGGCAAGTTTTTCTTTCATAGGATGGCTTTCTTATTTCATCGTTTCATGGACTATATTAACATTAAAAATGAAGCAAAGGGATTACAAAGTAATAATTTTCAATCTTTTTACTTTATTAATTCATTTCAAAATATGATTATTGCCTTAGCTCCGAAAATATCTTTCAATAAGTCATTCCGACCGGAGCGAATGAAGTGAGCGAAGTGCCTGTCCGGCTGGCCAGACGGGGAGGAATCTATTGAAGTTAGAAAGATTTTTCGACTTCGTCCGCCAACTGGCGGACTCCGCTCAAAATGACAATAATTTATAATTATAAAAATTACATTTATTTATTTCCGCTTTTTTTATGAGTTAAAGCAATAATCATATTTCAAAATAATTATTTTAAATCCATAACAGGCTGTTTTTATCCAAATCGTCCGGTAATATAATCCTCGGTTAATTTTTGTTTAGGATTGGTAAAGAGAGTTCGGGTATCGCTAAATTCGACCATTTCCCCTACCATCATAAACGCTGTATAATCTGACACTCTGGCAGCCTGCTGCATATTATGGGTAACAATTACAATCGTATAATATTTTTTCAATTCCTCGATGGTCTCTTCGATTTTTCCGGTGGAAATCGGATCCAGCGCAGATGCTGGTTCATCCATCAAAATAATATCCGGTTTATTGGCCAGCGCCCGGGCAATACACAATCTCTGTTGTTGTCCCCCGGAAAGGTCCAGTGCGGATTCGGTAAGGCGATCTTTTACTTCCCGCCACAGATCTGCTTGCTTAAGTGCGGATTTAACCACTTCATCCAGATCTGCCCGGTTATTCATTCCGTTCACTTTCGGTCCGAAGGCCACATTTTCCCAGATAGTCATCGGAAAGGGATTGGACTTCTGAAATACCATACCCACTTTATTCCGAAGCCTTTCCAGACGAATTCCATTCTGATAAATATCCTCACCCTCAATCAATACTTTTCCTTCCAGATAAGCTCCGGGAATGAGATCATTCATGCGGTTGAAACAACGCAATAAGGTTGACTTTCCACAACCAGACGGCCCGATAAATGCAGTCACTTTCTTTACAGGTATTTCAATTTCAATATTTTTTAACGCTGCAATTCCAGCTGTATAATAAAAGTTGAGATTTTCCGTTTTAATGATGGTTTTTTCAGTGACCATTTTCAGGTCATTTTTCTGATTCAGTGCCTGTTTAACATCGATAACCATGACTTTACCCTTGATTAAGATTTCCTACACCATATAAAATGTTTACAAACTACAGTACATCATAAAAATTAAAAAACCGCTGTCTTGTATTTTTTACGCAGGCGATTTCTCATATAGATTGCCAGCAAGTTTAGACAAATGACCAGCAAAATCAATAACAGGGCCGTGGTATATACCATGGGTTTGGCAGCTTCCACATTGGGAGACTGAAATCCCACGTCATAAATATGAAATCCCAAATGCATAAATTTACGATCGAGATGCAGAAAGGGAAATACCCCATCCAGTGCCAGTGACGGTGCCAGTTTAACCACGCCGGTAATCATCAGGGGTGCCACCTCCCCGGCTCCCCGACTTATTGCCAGAATAAGGCCGGTGAGGATGCCGGGCATGGCATTCGGTAGGATAATTTTTCTCACCATCTGCCACCGCGTCGCACCCAGTGCCAGGGCACCTTCCTTATTGGCCCGGGGGACTGCTAAAATTCCCTCTTCGGTGGCCACAACCACAACCGGCAAAGTAAGCAGCGCTAACGTTAAGGAAGCCCATAAAATTCCACCGGTCCCGAAAGTGGGTTCGGGTAGTTTATCACTGAAAAACACCTGATCGATCGTCCCTCCCACCATATAAATAAAAAATCCCAGTCCAAAAATGCCAAAGACGATGGAGGGTACACCGGCCAGGTTGTTGACTGAAAGACGGATAAGCCGGATAATTGTTCCCTGTTTGGCATATTCATTGAGGTACAAGGCAGCTAACACCCCAAACGGAACCACCGCAATAGACATCAGCAGGACCATCAGAACTGTCCCAAAAATAGCCGGGAATACACCCCCTTCGGTATTGGACTCGCGGGGATTGGCGGAAATAAATTCCCAGAGCTTGGAGATATACAGAACCGATTTTTGAAACAGGTTCATATCATTGGGCTGATAAAACCGGACAACGTCGGCAAGATGAATGACTGTTTTTTTTCCATCCGCACTTTCAACCCTTACAAATATCCCTTCATTCTCCCGGGTTAACTTTTGAATCTCATCACTCAATTCCAGGTATTTTTCCGAAATTTCAGTCTCAAGATGAGCTGCCTTTTGCTTCAATTCATCCAATTCGGCCTGTTTTTCTGCTGACGTTTCTATCTCCAACAATGAAATCTCACGTTGCAGTCTGGAGAGCGGGGTAATCAGCTCATTCAGTTCTTCTTCAAAAGCCCGTTTGCGTGATCTATTCTCCAAAGCAATATCGTGGGCATCCTTTGCCCTATCAAACATGAATTTCGGCTCCTGACTGTAGACAGAATCACCCATCTGTACGGAGCGAATATAGCCATAAAAATTCCCGAATTCATACCGTTCGAAGGTGGATGCAGCCAGTGGATATTTTCGTTGTGACACCTCTGCTTCATCGAGCCAAACAAAATCACTGCCGTATAATTCGCGATTTCCAACTTTCAATTGAATTTCCGGTATTTCAATAATATGACCGTTCCGATCGGTTTGACGTTTTGAGGTTTCATCCCAGACTTCCCCCAGATAGATTCTATCCGGCAGATCCGCCTGTAAAAGGTCACTGGGCCAGAAGAATCCCAGTCCCTTGACCAGAATCACGGTAACAATAAAAATCACCATTCCCAGGGTCAGGATAAGTGCCATTCCGGTCCCCAGAATATAAGGATCCCCTTTTTGTCTAAAATAACTGATACGATCTGCCATACTAGAATCTCGAATATTTTTTACGCAAACGATCTCCGATAATCGCCGAGAGACTGTTTATAATAAAAGTGAACACGAAAAGTAAAAATGCGATTAAAAACAAAACCCGATACAGTGTTCCGCCCACGGGAGCCTCAGGAATTTCTACTGCAATGCAGGCACTCATGGCCCGGAAGCCATTAAAAGGACTGATATCCAGGATAGGGGTATTACCCGTCGCCATCAGAACAATCATGGTTTCGCCAATCGCTCTCCCGAAACCCAGCATCACTGCGGCAAAAATGCCTCCTGAAGCAGCCGGAAGCACCACTTTGCGAACCGTCTGCCAGCGCGATGCCCCCAATGCCAGTGACGCGGAAGTTAAAGATTCCGGAACATTGCTCAGTGCGTCTTCCGAGATGGTAAATATAATGGGAATGACAGCAAATCCCAGTGCAAAACCAACCACGATACTGTTTCTCTGATCATACGTTTGGCCTAACGACTCGAAAATCCACTGTTTCAGGTTACCGTTAAACAGCCAGGATTCCACCGGTAACGAGATGAAATGAACAATAACATAAGTGACCAAAATGATGGGAATAACATACAGTAACTCCCAACCGAGAGGCATGATCATGCGTTTTTTTTCGGGTATCAGACGCCATATGAATACGCCCAGCGCAAATATGAGTGGCAGGAAGGCAACAAAGAGAAATAAGGTTACCAGATGTTCCTCAAACAACGGTGAAAAGTACAATCCCGCCAGAAATCCGATGACGACGCTGGGAAGTGCGGCCATAATTTCCACAGTGGGTTTGATGGTACGCGCCAACCATTTAGGCGAAAACTGCGAGACATAAATAGCCGCCAGGATGGCCAATGGGATGGAAAAGATCATCGCATAGAAGGTTCCCTTGAGGGTGCCGAAAATCAGCGGGATGAGGCTGAGCTTGGGTTCAAAATCGTCCGATCCTCCGGTGGATTGCCACACAAATTCCGGTTGGTTGTACCCTTCGTACCAAACTTTACCGAATAGTGTCTTCAGGGTTACTTCAGGATGTTCATCATCAAGAATATAAGTCCCCAGGCGATTCCCGCCATCTACGAGTACTATACCATTAGATTTGGGAGAGATAGCCGCTGCCTGAATGGCATAATCTGATTTTCTGAAGGTCAGTTGTGTTTTTTGAGTGGTATTATAATTCAGATGAATCATCCCGCTTTCCTCTATACTCATAAAGGTTCGATTGCGGGGGGAAACTACGATCTTTGTGACGGCTGTATTGTGACCCGAAAACTGATAAACCGGTAAAAATTTGATCTCATTCTCCTCATTTCTTACCGGAAACCAGCTTTCCAGCATTCCCTGGGCATCCCCAATCACCAGAGCATTGTCACCAATCAGGAATGCCAGTGCGGTAATAGGATGCTGAGAAGCTTTCCAGTTGTCCTTCAGATAGACGTCCTCAATATCACTTAAATCGAACCAGAAGAGTTCTCCCTCGTAAGAACCGATGATCAGTTTCCTGGCTTCAAAATCCAGAATAAGCTGAGAAACCTGCTGTTCTCCGATATTTTCCGTCAGATCATACAAGAAAGGCTGGTCTTCTTCCGGATCCTGAATTTGCAAAAATAGAGTTCCAGTGTGATCTGTCCAGGCCCAATAGAACAGGCCATCCTCCGTAAAGGCAAAACTTAAATTCTCAACATGGTGCATCTCGAGACTGGAATCGGTGTGGGTCACGAAGGAATCGACGATTCTGAAACTTGGCTTAATAATCCTTTCATTTTGATGGTATTCGGGTAACATGCGAATTTCAGCTGTTATAATTTGACCCTGAGTAGTACCCAGTGCAAATATTTCCCGGTTAAGATTACCCTTTGTTGCCGTAAGAATTTTTTCTGTTTCCGCTAATGGCACACTGTCCCGGCGAACCACCTGCTTATCTTCAAGCCGATAAAATGAAATTATACCATTTTCATTCAGGGTATACACGATTTCCTGATACTGATCAATACCGGTTAAGACAATGCGAGCCGAGCGGGAGGGTAAATCAATACTGAATAATTTTTCAATCGATGTCTGAAAACCGAGGGGAAGACTTTGATAAATGAGAAAAAGAAGGATACCGACAATGCTGACGATAATTCCATAACCACCGATAGAAATGATATACCGCGCCAGTTTATTGGCGCGGTCTACTTTCTTACGAAATATCTTCTTCTCGGCTTTTTTCATGCCATTTCTACATAAAGAGGACTAAAATGAGCTAGTGTTACGTCTGCAAACCCCTCTGCCATCAATATCTGCATAACATTTCATTCATAACCTCGACTGAACTCAGATCGTGTTGATTTATCAAAATCAGCAGCCAAAGGAGCGTTCTTCGGGTCATGATTTAGTCAAGCTTTTTAAGCTCTTCCTGAGACACCGTTGCTGGCAGGGGTAAATAACCATCTTTCACCACAATCTGTTGCCCCTGTTTACTCAGAACAAATTTCAAAAATTCTTTGACCAGGGGATCAAGCGGTTTGTTGGGATATTTTACAATATACAGGTAGAGATAACGAGACAGTGGATATTGATTTGCAATGACATTCTCATAACTCCCCTCAAAGCAATCACCCCCTTTTTTCACGGATAATGCCAATGCTTTGACACCTGAAGTTTTGTATCCGATTCCGCTGTAGCCTATCCCGTATTTGTCTTCAGTAATTCCCTGAACCACTGAGGCTGAACCGGGCTGCTCTTTAACAATGTCTTTATAATCCCCCTTATCCAGGACTTCATCTTTAAAAAACCCATACGTGCCGGAGGCAGAATTTCTTCCATAAATACTGAGCGGTTTATTATTCCACTCATTACCTAATCCCAGTTGATCCCAGGTGGTAATATCGGCAGGATAATTTCTTTTGCGATTTTTGGAGAATACGGCATCGACCTCGGCCAGGGAAAGGCATTGCAGCGGATTATCCTTATGGACAAAAACCGCCAGCGCATCCAGCGAGGTCCGGATGACGGTGGGCTTAAATCCATATTTTGACTCAAAAGCATCAATTTCTTTGGCTTTCATGGGACGGGACATGGGTCCGAACTGTGCGGTTCCCTCAATAAGGGCCGGCGGTGCCGTAGACGAACCTTTACCTTCGATCTGAATATTCACCAATGGATAGAATTTTTTAAATTCTTCCAGCCAGAGCGCCATGAGATTATTCATGGTATCTGAGCCGATGCTATTGGCATTACCGCTAATACCCATGATTTTTTTATAGTCTGGTAAATTAGAATCTACTTCAATGGTCTGCGAAAATACAACTAAGGGCCGGATCAGACCGATCACAAATAAACCAATCATGACGTATCTGAACATAAACTGAAACATTATATTCCTCCTCATTCAAAAGTGAACATTAAAATTATGAATTTAATGTTACAATTTGATTACAATTCCAGACTTTTTAAAAATTGACCGTAAACTGAGAACGTATTCTCCAGAAGATATCCTGTTCTTTGTCAGCCGGATCGACGATTTCGGCATTCACCTGCAGCCGGGATTTCTTACCAAAATAAACTGCCGGCCCAAACCGATAGGCGTTACGCTGGTTGAGTTCATTGGTATCCACATCGATATAGGAAATACCGGCGGCAATTTCGAAACCGCTTAAACCTCCCCAGAGCTCAAGCTCCTTTTCGAACATTTTTTTCCAGCGTCCGGTCAGATCCGCCACCAGATAGGATTTATTCTCTGCCTGCTCAAGGAAGCTTTTGCTGATACTGCCATAGGCGATACCTGCCTCAATATCCAGACCCGATGGAAGATAAATACCAACATCTGGTGCAATGATCGTATTTTTTCCTTCATTACTGAGGCTGTCGATTTCATTTCCCACATAGTTAATCGCACCGGATAGTCCCAACTGGATATGATCAGAGATATCATAGTCCAGGCGTCCAGTATACATTTTTCCATTGTTTCTATTTAAAAGAAGTTCAACTTTATCTTCATCTCGAAGCAGAATTGCAATTTCAATTTCCGAGTTTCCCTCACCTGATCCATTAGAGTAATTTAACGCAAAAGACAATTTTGGAGTAATATTCCCCCCTAATTCAGTGCCGATTTGTCGGGCAGAAAGGAGGTTAAGGATTAAAAATGCCGAGGCCGCGCTTCTCTCAACCAGTATGAGATCGCCGGAGGAACGTTTAAATTCTTCCCGCCACACCGGTATCTTAAATTGTCCAAAGCGAACATAATAATTCTTAAATATCTTCAATTTAGCTTCAGCATCCTTGAGGCGGGGAGAATTATCACGTGCTTCAACTTGTAATTTAGCCGACAGAAAAGAAGTCACCTGGGCATCCACCTGAAACCGTCCGCGGCGGATCCGAAAACCATGATAGGTTACAGAATCCGCAGTTCTGAAAGCATCATTATAAAAGTGTTGAAGTTGTACTCTACCGGATAATTTTAATTGTTGGGAATTTTTTGGTTTGACATCCTGAGCGGATAATTCCATACACCACAAACATACCAGAGATAGAATAAAAATAGTAATCAAGATAAATCTTTGCATAGAGACTCCTGAAGTGAATGTTAAAAAAAATTATTGTGTGAATTAGGAATTTTATAATTTAATTTATTTCTAATTCCGGTTTTGAACAGGTAACTTAGCTATTGGGATAGAGAAAAAATTCTACATTTTTTATCGTTCAAAGTATAGTAAATCGCATTTAAAATTGCCACATAAATTAAATCCGATTTGTGAAAAACTTTAGCAAGATTAAAGAATCCAAAATATATCGCGCTTTTTTTATCATTCTCACCATTTATGTCTTTCTATTAAGCATAAAATTACTGGGTCATTCCTTCAAACTTTTCGGTAAGGATTTTGCAGAAACTCTGATTATTATGACTTCGAACCCATTCGCTGGTTTGCTCATCGGTATTGTTGCCACCAGTCTTATTCAGAGTTCTTCTACCACCACCTCCATTGTAGTGGGTCTGGTTGCTGGCGGTGCATTAACTCTGGATAATGCCATTCCTATCATCATGGGAGCGAATATCGGAACCACCATAACCAACACACTGGTTTCAATGGGTCATGTGACCAGACGAATTGAATTTCGAAGGGCCTTTTCTGCTAGCGTAGTACATGACTTTTTTAATATTTGCGCAGTAATCGTCTTTTTTCCCATTGAATTAAATTATCACATCATTGCCAAAACCGCCCTTTTTCTAGAGAAAAAATTTGCAGGTGCTGGAGGTATGCATATCTTCAATCCATTGAAACTGATTATAGATCCAGTTATTCAGATCATTGATCGTATTTTTGCATTCATTCCACATGCCAGTTTTCTTCTAATGATTTTATCTCTGGTATTGCTTTTTCTGTCCCTTACTCTTTTAATCAAAACCATTCGTTCATTAATGCTTAACAAAATAGAGACTATTATAAATCGGTATTTATTTCGAAATGATCTGCTTGGATTTTCCCTGGCAATTTTACTGACATTCATTGTGCAGAGCAGTTCTGTAACCACTTCACTTATTGTTCCTTTAGCTGGGGCCGGAATTATTTCTATCAGACAAATTTATCCTTATACTCTGGGGGCAAATATCGGGACAACCGGTACTGCCATCATCGCAGCCTTGGCAACACAAAATGAGATAGCAGTAACTGTAGCCTTTGCCCATCTATGTTTCAATATTTTTGGCATTCTCGTATTCTATCCCCTAAAATTCATTCCCATAAAGCTTGCAGAATTTGTAGGTGAAAAAGCCTCAAAATCGACAAAAAATTTAGTTTTATTTATCATCACCTATATTTTAATACATTTTATCCCTATCTCATTTTTACTTTTCACATGATGGAAACATTCAATGAATTAAAGAATACAACATATTATAAATACAAAAGGATAAGTTTCATGTGGAATAAACTTAAAAATTTTTGGAAAGAAGATAATCTTTTAGATGAAGCCTGGAAACAATCATTTCAGATGTTGGAAATATGTAATGAAATGTTTAAAGAAGCCATGCGGGTACTGAGAGAAACTAAAGAAACCGATGTCAACCAGGCGATACGGAAAAAAGACAAAAAAGTCAACAAGTATGAACGTGAAGTCCGGAAGAAAGTGCTCACGCATTTAGCGATACAATCTCCCAGTGGTTTAGCCGAGGGGATGGCTCTGGTTAGTATCGTTATTGATATCGAGAGACTTGGAGACTATACAAAAAATATTGTGGATTTGGCCACTTATTATCCGGATACCCTAAAAGCCGGTAAATTTGAAGAAGATCTAAAAAAGGTTGAGAGTGCTATCAGAAAAAATTTTAAACAGACAATTGATTGTCTAGAAACCAGCAACAGTGAAATTGCAGTAAACATCTTAAATCAATATAAATGGCTTAATCCATTGTGTGATGAAGTACTCAGAAAATTAGTACTGGAAGAAGATAAAAATATTTCTGCCGGTAATTCAGCGGCTCTAGCTACCTATTTTCGCTGGTTAAAAAGAGTAAATTCTCATCTCAGGAATATTGTCACCAGTGTCGTTAATCCGTTCGAGCGAATTGGTTTTAAACCAAAAAAGAAAAAAACGTGAAAATTTCTCAAAATTTTCAACTCTATACTTTAAAAAAGACTGGCAGTTTTTGGCAAATTTCCATCCACTCTTAAATACAGGTAGAATTGATCCCATCATTATTTTTTCTGATAATTCCAATTAGATAAAATCTTCACAATTGAATAAGCATTTTTTTTTAAAAATAACAAAATAT
>Ga0209536_100012998_pt1 | contig 12046 bp, 7 predicted proteins | sample DeeMarSeWOR28_12_FD_187461 | JGI IMG/M metagenome (GOLD analysis project Ga0209536, IMG submission 187461) | Marine sediment microbial communities from White Oak River estuary, North Carolina - WOR-2-8_12 (SPAdes) (version 2) | ecosystem: Environmental > Aquatic > Marine > Intertidal zone >...
ATGACGGATACATTGCTACCAATTACCATGTTGTGGAAGGAGCAAGTGAAATTGAAGTTACCCTGTACGATAACCGGCAATATCAGGCTGAGGTGGTTGGTGAAGATCCGACTACCGATCTGGCATTGATCAAAATCGACGAAGAAAATCTGAACTTTGTCCGATATGGTGATTCCGATGTCCTGAGGGTCGGGGAATGGGTGTTGGCCGTAGGCAATCCATTTTATGGCCTGACCTCCACCGTAACGGCAGGTATTGTAAGTGCAAAAGCCAGAAATATCCACATACTCAGAAATCGGGATCTCCCCATTGAATCTTTCATTCAGACCGATGCCGTGGTAAATCCCGGCAACAGCGGGGGTGCCCTGGTGAATTTAAAGGGTGAACTGGTTGGCATAAATACAGCCATTGCCTCGCCTACGGGTTCCTATGCAGGATATTCTTTTGCCGTTCCCGTTTCCCTGGTGAAAAAGGTGATGGACGACCTCCTGGAATACGGTGCGGTACAACGCGCATTGCTTGGCATACAGATTCAGGATGTTAGCGCTGTGGCAGAACAATATAATCTAGACCGGACCAATGGTGTATATGTAGCGGGAGTAAATGTTGGCGGCGCAGCTGATGATGCAGGAATTGAAGAAGGTGACATCATTATTGGAATTGACAATACTGAAGTCAAGTCCATGGCTGAATTACAGGAATTGGTTGCAAGGAACAGGCCCGGGGACAAGATCGATGTAACTTACCTGAGGGATGGAAAAGAAGCTACTGTAAAAGCTACCCTGAAAAATATTATGGGTGAAGAGAGAATGTACAGACGGGAGGCTTCAATGGAAATGCAGGGTGCCACGATCTCAGAAATAAGTGATGACCTTAAAGATGAACTGGAAATCGAGGGTGGTGTTCAGCTGAAAAATATCCAAAGTGGAAAATGGGCGGATGCAGGGATTAAAGATGGCTTTATCGTTACATCGGTCGACAAACGTGAGATCAAAACCATCAATGACCTTATGGCCTCCCTGGCCAATAAGGAAGGGGGTATCCTGATTGGTGGTGTATATCCCGATGGGGAAGAAGTGTATTACGGTATGAAATGGTAACACCTGTTAGATAGCCTATAAAAAAGAATCCCGCCAAAGCGGGATTTTTTTATAGCTGTGCGAGGGCGATATTACATATCGCAATTTCCTGCCATGCAAGCCAATTCCTGGGCTGCGGTAGTATAATCTTCTTCTTCGTACCGGTATATTTTTGAGAAGTCTATTTCCGGGAATTTCTCAACCAGCAACTTGTATTCCTCCTCGGATATTTCTTCGTACGGCATCTGATCAAACTTCGCATCGAATGCTGGAAGGAATGTGATGCCGCCGATCCGGTCCTGATTTTCCCACACCCACTTTATGATATCCAGGATTTCATCCGGCTTATAGGTAATGGTAACACTGGGATTGTGTTCCGTATAGTTCATTTTAACCTGTAACCAGTAATCCAGTTGCTCCATAGCGCTCCTTGAATTTCTGGTAATGGCGCCTTTGGGCGACTTCATTGGAAAATGTACCACATAGGTATTGGCATTTTCCTTTTTCTGTCCGTTTTCCGGATCCATGGGTACGCCGGCATTTTGAAGCACCTTGAATACAGGAGTGTGTGTGCCTACTCGCACATTTCTGATATAATGATCCGACCATCGGGCATGAATGCCTGGAGAGCAATTCAACAATTGGGATGAATTACCTGAGGGCTTCACACAGGTGACCGCAGCAGACTGATTGATTCCCAGGATCTGAGCATATACCCTGTTGGTTTCCACTGCAATTTGCTGTAACATTTTCTGTACATCCGCTTCCTGTGCCATGGGACAATCCAGTTGTCCATTGATGTCAACGCCCAGGAGTCTTTCCTGAGCACAGTTGACTTTCCATTCCTTACGAAGGCCTGGGAAATAGGTCGCCATGGATTGAATAGTTCCTATGATGGTAGCGAGTTCGACCTTTTCGCGCAAATCATCGAAGGTATCCTCTGCCCGTGCCACTGCAACCGACAGGTTACAGAACTGAAATGGCCTGAGCAGTATCTCGCCACAGGGATTGGTACCGAATTTTCTAGCTTCCCTTCTTTCAGGTTTGGTTTCAATGGCAGCCTGACGGTTGAATATGCCCGGTTCGCCACGTTCGGAATTCACAATATCCAGAACGAATTTTGCCGCCTCTGCCTGTGTTAATTTTCTTTCCGGCCAGACTGCTGAATTATTGGCATTCCAGCGCTGGCTGTTCTTGATCCAGAAATCTCCATCTTTACAGTGTCGCATTTCGTGATCATCATAATCGAAGAGAGCGATCATTGCTGTCCTGCGAACCCCACCAGATACAGCCGCCTGTCCTACCGAGCACATGATGTCATGGGCGTCTATAGACCTGAGGAAACTGCCCTGGCGTGCCAGGATTTTTGAGCGTGTGAACTCAAGCATGGTCTTCAGGGGCTCAGGCCCGCTGGCCCTTCCGCCTTTTACCCTGAGCACTGCGCCAGCCTCCCGGATCAGTGAATAATTGAAATGTATGTCCTCGCCGGCAAACCAGGCTTCCATACCAATCCTTAATGCCTCGGCCCATCCTTCTGTGGAATCTTCTATCACAAAATTGACGGGGGCGTCATTTTTCTGCCTCTTGATACGGGGGAATTTTTCAACATATTCATTCTCCACGGAATATCCTACCCCGCAACCGCTCATTGATATGATCAGGGCTTCAACAAAAGACTGTACACCATCAACCGGCATATAAGAACAATTGTATAGACAGATATTGTTTCTTCTTGCTGCTGGTCCTGCCATAGCGAGTAGTCGCATAGACGGCATTATTTTCATTTCCAGGATGCCATTCCTGATGCGCTCATACACTGATTTCGGTAATCTGAATTCTGAAAGTTCCTTTAAGAAATTTACAGCCCTGTCTACGGTCTCAACCCACGTTTCTCTTCTTCCCAGCTCCCAGTTAAACCTGGCATATTTATCATAAAATTGAAATTTCTGTAGTTGTGTGGGAAAATATTCATCGGATTCTTCAAAGGCGGCCTTTACTTCCTCCGGAACAGGGCGTTCCATCCTCATCTTGGCATGCTCGGCCCTATATAAAATGTATTTTTTAGCGGCATCAAATTCTTTGGCAGCCTGTAATACAGTCTCAACAATATCCTGTATGTTCTCAACAGTGGGGACTTCGAACTTGGCGCATACAATATTGTATACCTGGTCGGCCAATTCATTGGCAAGTTTTTCAGATTGCTCTTCAGATTTGTCTACGCTTCTGAAGCATCGAAAAATAGCATTCTCAATCCGTTTAATATCGAATTCTACTTTTCTTCCATCTCTTTTAACTACTTCTTTTGGGGCTACGACCTCAACATTCTTTTTTTCCTTTGTCACTACCGAATCATTGTCTGGTAATTTAGCTGACTGAGCATTTTTTTGATCTAACATAACATAATAACAATTTACAATATTTACACTTTTCCTGGGTTGATTCTAGCTAAAATTATTATTGGCCTTTTTTGAAAAAAACGCAGTTCAAGCTAAAGATACTTTAGCGAATATGTTTTTCCAAGGATAATTTTCAGTAAAATTTTAACAAATTTATAAGTTACTTGAAAACATTATTTTAGACTAAAATCTTAAAGATTTAATTAAAGTGTAATGTTTAAATAACTGAAAACCAATAATTTAATTAACATAAGCTAATTGTATTATTTAGAAGATCAAAAAAATTTCTGGTTGAAAGAAATGTAAAATTGACAATTATCTTTTCAGCTCCCGTAATCTCCCCGTAATGTTCGGAATCTTTTCCTGGCTTCGGCGGCATAAAAGCTTCCCGGATACCTGGTCAAAAATTCCTGATACAGATTTTTGGATTTTTCAAAGTCCTTTAAATGGAAATCGTAAATCTCCGCCATCTTAAAAAAAGCGTCGTCGCCGAAAATATCCTCCCCGTAATCGTTGACTATGATTGTCAGTAAATCAATGGATTGCTGAAATTCACCCATTTCAAGATAGAGGGAAGAAAGTAACCACAATATTTCATCGGTCAGGCCTGTACCCTTATAGGCCTCGTACATTGCGGTCAAAGAATCAAGGGCCTGATATTTTTTGTTTTGAAACAACATCAACTCAATATCAGCATATTTCTTCAGAAGATAGTCGGAAGTATCCAGTCCGATGTTGTCCTTAATCAATAAGCTCAGTTTCATAGCATCATTGGCTATTTCCCTGGAAGTGGCCATCTTCAGTACATCCAGATGTTGCTGGGCCAGCGCGAAATCACCCTTGTAATACGAAAGTTTTGCACTGCGTAGTTTGGCCTCATACGCGGTGGGAGAGTCTTTCCTGGATTTTTCAACCTGTGCATACAACAAAACAGATTCCCATGATTCTCCTTTGAGCAGGTAGATATCCCCGAGATCCAGCTTGCATCTTGCCTTTAATTCAGGAGAAATCCTTGGAATGTTAATTATGGTATTTAGTAACAGGATTGCGGAATCCATTTCGTTCAGATAAAATGCGTGCAGGTGGGCTTTGCTTAAGAGGCCTTCTGCGGTCCGGGAATTCACGCCAATCTCCTGTACAAGCTGATTGTAATCATGGATGAGTTGCCTGATCTCCGTTTCTTCCACCGGAAAGGTATGCTTTACCAGTTCTTCTCGGGATTTGATCTTATACCTTTTTGCAATGGGATAGATATAGGAATTCGTATAATTTCTGATCAGGTAATCAAATATTTCTATTGATGTTTCATAGTCCTTATTTTCGAGGGCAATTATTCCCACCTCGAATATTTCATTGCCCTCTTTACCCATTCTGAGATCATAGGCACGGGCCTGTACAAAGGCACCGTAAAAATTACGCTGCTGTATATTCACCCAAATCAGTAATTCCGAATAAATATTGTTGTCCGGATCTTTCTGAATAAGACTGTACAACAGACTTTCAAGACTTTCCAGATCTTCACTTTCAGTAAGGTAGTTTTGCAGCACATTTCTTATGTAGGGAAGATTATTTGGATTTTTATTTACGAAATTCAAGTATTCCCGAATCATCTTATCCCGCTCATTGAGCAGGCGGTAAATGGTAGCCAGTTCTATCGCATACCGGTTGGGATCTTTCTGTTCATTCCTCGCCAGGATGTACAACTCCTCCGCATAATTCAATTTTTGCTTACCAATAAGATACTGGGCAGCCTGCCTGGTCTTTCGGTCGTCCTTTTTTATTTCGCCAAATAGCTTTTTATAATAGTTGTGTTCACTGTTTTCATCGCCCGACCTTCGAATTAATATTCCTTTATCTATAGCATAGTAGATATTATCGGGCCTGGACTTGATCACTCCGTCGATGTATTTCTCGGCACTTTTAAAATCGTCAGTGCTCAGCAACAGATCAAAATAATTACGATGGATAATGGGTATATTCTTAGTATTGCGCGCAAGTTTCCTGTACAGTTCCAGGGCTTTTTCCACGTCTCCCATGGCATAGTATTCATTGGCAAGATTGATCTGACCAATATCCTGGGCATACGTACAATGCAGGAATGTCAACAATAGACCGACAATCAGAACAGGAGTTTTCAACGCGAAATAGTTTTTCAACATTAGTATATACAATAAATATCTATTAAATATTAATTATTTGTTATTATTAGAATGTGGATATGTGGATAATTGATACAAATATTTCTTGATTTTTTGATTTGTGTATAATAATTGGAAAATTATTGATTTATACACATGTTATCAACTTATAAATGTTTGATAATCAATTAGTTAATATATTTTTACTACGATATATCAAATATGTGGATAACTATTTGAATCTGTAATATGTGGACATTTTATCAGAAAGTTATAGAATAACTTAAAATTTATCCACAGACTTTATTCAGTAAATAGATATACCCAGGTCAACGGAAATTATCTACAAATTATGCCAACTTTATGAGAAAGTTATCCACATTAGAACTGGAGATTTATATCGGTTAACTCCCAGTTTGCCCGTATTGTTATTTCTTCAGGAAAGAAGTAAATCCCCTCAGGTTCTATATTCATAAATATATTTCCAGGATCCCATTTGCCATTATTGTCGTTATCAATGAATACTCGTATAAAATAATCTCCTGCACTTACCAGGTTGAAGGTATATTGCTTAGCGTTCTGGATTTCCTGAATCACTTCATTTCTACTGTTGATAAGTTGAATGATGAAAGAATCGTAGTCAGAATATACATTGCCCTTAATGGTTCCAAAATTCTCTGGTCTCAGTTTCTGATATTCAAGCACCCTTTGTGCACTGGAATCGCCATCAGCGGTAACAAATGCATACTTTCCAAAGTGTAATTTCAATTTTGGATTTCTACTTCCCGGACTTGCCGGACTTCCCCCGCGTTGCCCTCTATCCCCTTCCTCAACGGTGGTTCTGGTTGCGGTATCTGACTGTGCCAGGGATTCCAGGTAGCTTGAATAAAACAAATCCATTTGAAAGGTGAGTTTATCTTTTTTCTCGTTTAATGTATAGGGAAGGCTGTCATGCATGTATTGAAATGTTATACTGTCATATTCAAAATAAATGCTGTCAAAGTCAATTAAGGTAATGGGTTTGTTAAATTTCAATGTGCCTTCAAACCGGTCAGTTATTTTGGAATTGTCTTTAGGTACAACAGAAAATGAAAACTCATCTTTTTCCCGTTTTGATTCCACGAACTTTAGATATAGTGTGTCAATAAAAATATTTTCCAGACTGTCGGAGGCTTCAAAAACAAATTCAATACTATCACTGGTCTGTAAAGTGTTGTAAAACCGGATGGTCTTATTGTCGCTCCAGAAATTGTGATACAGGATAACAGTTGTATCTATTGGTTGAATACTGTAGTCGACGAGTCCTTTGTTGGTCTTGATCTCAAAATATTTCCCGGCAGGCCCGGCCCTCTGTATTTCAATAGCGCGCATATCCAGTGATAGTACTTGCATAAAGACGGAGTCTATGTTACCATTCAGTACGATCGTATCGGATGAAAAACCAAACATTTCCCTCGGCATATCACAGTTTAAATTGGAATTGACATCGTCATATGCATACAGCCTGTATATCCCGTTCTTAATATTTTCAATAAGGTATTTACCCTCCTCATCCGTTTTGGTCAGGTATATGGGGGGACTGTTGAAAATATCCAGGGTATCATCGAATGGATAGAGGCATACCAGAATATCTTCCACCGGATCATTTGAAAAAAGATCCACTACCTTGCCGTTTATATATAGGGAATCAATATAGTCACCAGTACTGAAAGCCAATACATTGTCTTCAGTCACATTGCCTTCCGTTATATCCTGAATGGCATCCTGAAAATTAAAGGTATAGGTGGTGCTGTCTTTGAAAGGTTCAGGAAATATGATCTCGATTGAATTTCTCCTGATCTTTTGTTCGTATTCATCCTGGATAATGGGCGTTATGATCAACTGTTTGGTAAGGTTTTCAATCTTTAGGTATTCGTCATACACCAGACTGACACTGTTTCCGGAAAAATTCAAACTCTTTTGTTCAGGAATTGATTTGATCAGCACCGGCGGAATGGTATCCCGCGGTCCGCCCCCTGGAGGGGATATACTGGCACACTCCGTTAAAAAATAAATGAAGAAGAATGAAACAATCCATAAGGTGAAAAAGTATTTCATTTCTTGACTATATAAATTAAACTGGAGTATTGATTTTTGTTTCTTCTAGCATAACTATTTGATTTCCAGCCAGTTACAAATGCCTTAAAATAATTGAAATAGGAATTCTTATAGTTTCCACTCAGCAAACTAACATAAAAGGCGTCGAATTTCATAGGATAGATGGCCTTTACCTTCAGGTTGTGGTTCTTCATGAGGTTCTTAAAGGTAGCAGGATTAAAGTGGTATAAATGTCTCGGAACATCATATCCTGCCCAGTATTCTTTGAATTTGTTGGCATCATAGGAATCCACATTGGGTAATGCAAAAAGAATAATTCCCTTTTGAGCAAGCAATTTCTTGAGGTGATCGATGGTTGCATTCAGATCAGGAAGGTGTTCCAATACGTGCCACAAAGTAATTACATCGAAGGAGTGCAAGGAATCACATGAAAACAAATTGTCAAACAATGTTGTTTGCAGAAGTTCTTCCGCTTTTGCCCTGGCTTTTGTGTCGGGTTCCACCCCCTGAACATTCCAGTGATTATCAGAGCAGGTTTTCAGAAAATCACCTGTTCCGCATCCAACGTCCAGAATGTTTCCTTTTTCAGAAAGCCTGTTTATCAATGCCAATTTTTTTTGGAGCGTATAGCTTCTTACAAGTTTGTAAAGAAAATGCCTGAGGGAATTGGCTTTACTGGTATGTGAAATATAATTGTCGGACTGATAGTATTTACTTAATTCCTGATCTTCAGGCCTGGGGTTTGTGAATTTGAAAGAGCAGGTCAGGCATTCATTTATCGCAAAGCTCTCCCCCGACACCAGGTGATCCTTACAAATAATAAAGTTTTGTATGGATGTGCTATTACACAGGGGACACTTTGTGAGTTTCTTGTACATCTTATCTTCCCATATAAACCATCAATATTGAAATATCGGAAGCCGAAACGCCACTGATCCGTGAAGCCTGGCCAATGGTCAGTGGTCGTATTTTGTTTAATTTTTCTTTTCCTTCCGCACTTAGTGAAGATAATTTACCATAATCAAATGCAGAAGGGATCTTCAAATCCTCGAGGTTTTCAATCTTTTCTGCCAGTTTATGTTCCTTATCTATATATGTTTCATATTTGATCAAGATTTCCGCTTCTTCAATTTCTTCGGCATCATACTGTGTTAACAGATCCTCAAGCGAGGGATTATTCCCCATAAGATTGGATAAATTCAATTCCGGACGCTTCAGAAGTTTATAGCAGGAAGCTTTCTCCTTGATTTCTGCCGTACTGTTCCTTTGTGCAATCGCATTGAACTCGGCTGGCGCTATTTTGTGTTTTTTCAATGCAGCAATTAACGTCTGTACCTTTTCTTTTTTTTCAGTTACCCGGTCGTATCTTTCCCTGTCCACAAGCCCGAGCTGATACCCTTTTTCAGTGAGCCGGATATCGGCATTATCCTGACGTAATAATATCCTGTATTCAGCCCGTGAGGTAAACATCCGGTAAGGTTCCTCGGTGCCTTTGTTGATCAGGTCGTCGATTAAAACACCGATATAGGCCTCTGAACGTTTAAGAATAAAGGCTTCTTTATCTTCTACGGCCTTGTTGGCGTTGATACCGGCAATCAATCCCTGTCCGGCTGCTTCCTCATAGCCTGTTGTACCATTAATTTGCCCTGCAAAGAAGAGATTTTTTACCAGTTTGGTCTCCAGTGTAGGCTGTAGCTGGGTAGGAGGAAAATAATCGTATTCGATGGCGTATCCCGGACGGAACATTTTTACCTGTTCGAAGCCGGGTATTTTTTTCAGGGCCTTGTACTGGATATCTTCAGGTAACGACGTAGAAAAACCATTTACATACACCTCAACCGTGTTCCAGCCTTCCGGTTCCACAAAGATCTGATGCCTTTCTCGTTCAGCAAAACGGTTGATTTTATCTTCTATTGACGGACAATATCTTGGACCCACCCCCTGGATACGCCCGGCAAACATGGGTGATCTGCTAAAACCGGTTTCCAGCAATTCATGTACCTCCTGGTTGGTATAGGTGATGTAACAGCTCTTTTGCTTTTTTAAGGGGACTGTCGTTGGAGAAAAAGAAAATTTGCCGGGTGATTCATCTCCTTTTTGTTCGTCGAATTTAGCGTAATCAAGGCTCCTGCCATCCACGCGGGGAGGCGTACCCGTTTTCATTCTTCCGGACTCAAAACCTAATGTAATCAATTGTTCGGTCAATCCTGTGGCCGCTTTTTCCCCGGTTCTGCCACCCCCGAACTGTTTTTCACCAATATGGATTATTCCATTTAAAAAGGTTCCGTTGGTTAACACTACCGCCTTCCCGGGAATATCAATTCCCAATCCCGTTTTTACACCAGTGACCCTGCCATTTTTTACCAGGATCCCCGTGACCATTTCCTGCCAGAAATCCAGGTTCGGGATTTCCTCAAGCTGAAGACGCCAGGCTTCGGAAAACAACATGCGATCATTTTGTGTCCTCGGACTCCACATGGCAGGCCCTTTGGATTGATTCAGCATCCTGAACTGAATCATGGACTTATCCGATATAATGCCCGAATATCCTCCTAATGCATCGATTTCCCGTACTATCTGACCCTTTGCCACACCACCCATGGCAGGATTGCAGGACATTTGTGCAATAGTCATCATATTCATGGTAACCAGAAGAACACTGGAACCAAGATTGGCTGCAGCAGCGGCAGCTTCACAGCCCGCATGTCCAGCCCCAACAACTATAACATCATATTCTTTAAACATAACGATTATGCAATGTGTTCCACGTGGAACATAGCTAAGCCTTACAATGCGCGCCAATGTTTCACGTGGAACCTTGTATTTTCAACAAATTTAGACACTCATTCTCTTTTTTACGTATAATTTGCTTTTCATCATTGGATGAATCCTTATATCCTATAAGATGCAAAATACCATGGATCATAACCCGATGCAATTCATTTTCTAATGGGACTTCATATTCCCGGCTGTTTTCCTGGACCCGCTCAATGCTTATGTAAATATCGGCATCAATGTCCTGTTCCTGCTCCGAATTGTCGAAAGTGATAATATCGGTAAAGGTGTTATGCCCCAGATATTCCATATTGATCTTGTGTAAGAACTTGTCTGAGCAAAATATGTAATTGATGGAAGAGACTTCTTTGTGGCTTTCTCGGGTTATTATTCCTTCAATCCATGGTATGAGTAGAGATTGATGATCGAGTGTGAAATCAACTTCTTCGTAAAAAAAATTGATATTCGACATTTCAATTTATATAGAAACACAACTCTACCTCACTTCCTTCATTTTTGAAAATCACCTCATCCGATAAATGTTTCATTAAAAATATGCCCCTGCCACTTGGTTTGTCTATGTTTTCCGGAGCGGTGGGATCAGGTAGGTTGTGGAAATCAAATCCAATCCCTTCATCTTTGATTATAAACCGGATCAGGTTTTCATTAAGGGACAGGGAAAGGTACACATTTTTCTTTTTATCGTGTTTGTTCCCATGCCTGATGGCGTTATTCACCGATTCCGTCACAGCAACCATGATATTGCCGTAAATGTCATCGTCGAGATTGAATTTTTCCTTGGCATTGTCAATGAAACTTTCAACAATTCGGATATTTTCATCTAATGATGGAAAATGAACCTTAATTGAATCCATTTATTCATTATTTAAAAGAAGTCTCTAATCTATTAAAATATTCAATAACCTCCTTTTTATAGTAAGGATTTAATTTAGGAGGTACTGTCCTCAGCAATTCTATTTCTTTTTCTTTTAATTTCAAATACTCTTCAAATGCAGGAGGAACCGATCGCTCAAGTTGTTTGGCGGTTTCTGCCTCACGTTCTTTATCCAATTCCTGTTCCCTCATGGCATCTTCTGCCTGAAGCAGCCGTGTAAGTATCTCCTCCTGTCTTCGAATTAGTTGTTCCGTCAATCGTTTATTTACGAGGTCTATTTCAGTTTGTTCCATTTTTCCGGCAATATCTCCAAGTTTTTGTCCATTTCCATCCAGGCCATTGAGTTTTTCTTCCTCTTCCTGCAATTTTCTGCGTATTTCTTCCTGTCTTGCTGCCAGTTCGGCCAGTTCTTCCGACAAAGCCTTACCTTGTTTGCCGCCCTTCTTTAATTCGCTGATTTGTTCGTTCAGCTGTTTTTGTAGTTCGGACATACTGGGTTGCTTACCGCTCTGCTGTCCTTGCGAGGGTATGCCCATAGCCATCGCGAGTTGCTGTTGCATGGAAGAAAGCACATCGTCCAGCAAAAGGGCCAGATTGTTCATGGAGGTCATGGAGAACTGTTGTTTCCCAACGGCCTGTGATTTCTTCCTTTCACGCAAGGCCACC
>Ga0209536_100012999_pt1 | contig 12045 bp, 9 predicted proteins | sample DeeMarSeWOR28_12_FD_187461 | JGI IMG/M metagenome (GOLD analysis project Ga0209536, IMG submission 187461) | Marine sediment microbial communities from White Oak River estuary, North Carolina - WOR-2-8_12 (SPAdes) (version 2) | ecosystem: Environmental > Aquatic > Marine > Intertidal zone >...
CATCGAACAGCACCGTCTCCACGGCATCGCGGACACGGTCTATATCCGAGACTAGCCGCCTGGGTGTAAGCCCGCCTCGTCTGGCCAGTTGCCCGGCCTCGCGTGCCAGAGCGATGACGATACGCCACGACCGACGCGCCCGCTCCAGCTGCCAATGCTCCAGCGCAACGCCGGTCTCGATGGCAGCCGGCACCGCCTCGCCCTCGACGATCTCCAGAAATTCGCGCCTGTTCTCCCACAAGTAGGTGGCGGGTGAGACTTCACGTTCTAACTCGATGCCCAGGTTCACAGAGATTACACCACCCTCCGCCCACTTGGCGCGACAAGGGACACGTGGGGGTAGGACGGTCCGGGTCCTAGGGCAACGCAGATTCGGTGCCACGGCCTGATCGCCGTTAACCAACTGATTTCCCAACAACAGGCCAGCCGAACCGGTCACGCTGACCGAACCATCGACGTCACCGTCGTCATTCCGGCTGTAATAAAGAGGAAGGCGAGCTAAAAGCCGCCGCGGTGGCCGTGGATCGAGTGAGCGGCTATATTAAGAACCGGCGTGTAACCAATGATACAAAATCGTTGAGGCTCCTGGTCCCGCCCTAAACGAAGGGAGAGACTCAATGGACAGTAGTCTTCGTGTGCCTCTTATCGTGCTGGAACTCGCCGCTCTTGCGGCGATCCTCGCGCTGGTGGAACAACCCCTGCCGCGTGTGGCACTCGGGATTCTGGTCGGCCTATTGCTGATACGCAGCGCGTCGGTTGCCGGCAGAGACTCCGGGGCCGAAGGCGTCCCCCCGGGCTTCGGTGACCGACGGCACGACCATTTGTTCCGTCACTGGGTCAACGTCCTACTGAAGAAGGTCCGCGAGTTTCACACCGTTTGTCAGGGTGTCGCCAACGGCGGCGTCAACATGGCGGTCGGGCAACTGAGGATTAACGAGATAGAGAAGGAAATCAGTGACCTCATCGCCCAAGTGACGGAGAGTGCGATACCGGTTGATCTAAAGAAGGAGCGCCGGTCCAAGCGCACGTCGAAGAAGCCGGGACGAGAGTCCGAAGCCTACGGAGAGTAAGTCACCGCCCCCGGAATCCCGGCTCACGGGTTCGCGGAATCCTCTCGTGAGCGCATCCAGCCGCGGAGCATACCTGCAGCGGCGATTCCCACAACAGCCCCAAGCGTGCCGGCCAGCAAGTCTCCGCCGTCGGCGTCGCGGAATGGCAAGACTCCTTGTACAGCCTCGATCATGACGGCGGCCAGCACGGTCAGCACCAGCGACTGGACGGCCCCGGTCGAGTAGCTCTCAGACCTGACGCTCCAACTGATCAGGAACGCCAGGCCGGCAAAGAGCACGACGTGGACGAGCTTGTCGAACCCCGACGGTGGATACACGGATCCCGGTACTGGAGTCAGGGTGGCGGCGAGCAGCGCCGCAACATAGAGACCGAGCAGCAGATGGCGGTAACGCCCGATGTGTCCGCCGCTCAGAACCGGACCCTCGCTTCGGCCCAGACGGTCCCAACGAACTCGGCTTGCCAACCCGACGGCTGGTTATTCCTGTTCTTGACGAGATTGACTCCGAGATCCCAGCGTATCTCCCCGTGGCGAGCGTGCCAGACCCCGTCCAAGTAAGGGCGGATCGTGTTCTCGACGACGCCCACCATCAGCCCTGGGTACCCCACAAACGCATCGTCGGGCCACGGCTCCCTGATATCACCTTCACCCCTCCACATCAGAGCGAGCCCCGGCTGGAGTAGGAGGCGCGGACGCGCGAACCAGTCGGCCAACACTGAGACAAGAATGGCGTCCGTCTTGTCCTGGGACAGTCCGATTCCCCATCCAGCTTGGCCGAGAGTGTAGTACTCGAAGAAGCCGATCCGACTTCGATAGGCCAAACTGCTGACCACGGTGAGATCGCCGCGCAGTGACACGGCGGGAGCCAGGCTCGGAAGTTGTATCCCGACCGCGGCCGCGTACTGATTGAAGCCCGTGGCCTTTCCCTGCTCCTCATCTCCAACCGACGTATTATCAACGAGAAAGGCACCGTAGGTGACCAGACTGGAGAGCGGCCGCCACCACAGCTCGGCCATCCCGAGGGCGTTGCGCTCGCCGTCGGTGGAGCTTCCGTTTATCTCCCAAATCGCCACGGGGTTCGTGAGGTTGAATTGGATCTGGCGGTTCTCTCCTCCGTAGACCACCGACTCGCCCAACGCGACGGCCAGGTTATCGCGAATCTGCCAATCGAAGCGGTGTGACGAGAGATGGTGCGTCGTGTCACCACCGAAGTCGTTGAACGGCGCATACAATCCAGTAAGCGAGATACGGTCGCTGCCAAAGCGATATCCGATGTGCTCGTAGCTGTATTGATAGTCGGAGAGAAGCAAGCCATCTCGGCCGGGTAATCCCCAGTTGCGATACATGCGACCGAAGAAGAACCTCACGTACGGTATCTGGACTTCTACGTAAGCTTCCTCGATGCGGTACGCGCACTGATCCACGAGCGGGTCACAGGCCCTGAACTGAAGCACATTCCCACCGGGATACTGGGGATCGTTGTTATAGTGCTGGTTCCAACGCAAATGTAACAAACCGGCAACCGCCGGAGCACTACCCCAGACACCGAAATCGAATGTGGGAAAGAACTTGGCATCACCCGTTGGTCTCAGCGGGTCGCGATGGAGCTGGCTGACAGCCTCGAATCCCGCCCTGGCCTCGCCGTGCAGGCTCAACTTCTGTCCCTGGTCATCCGCCAGAAGAGCGAACTCGCGATCGAGCTCGCCTTTGATCGCCTCGACCCACTCTCTCTCCTTCCCGGTCAGCGAGCCCGATGCCTCGGCGTCGACTATCGCCCTAGCGATATCGATCCGGCGGTACGGCTGCACCAGGGGAGAGAGACCTTTCAACCGCCCGCGGGTGATGAGCAGGTCGAGGTAGGGGTAGACCCAGCTGATGAGCGGAAGATACGGGGACGAGTAGAACGGGCCCGACCGCGACTTGGGCACGTTCTGATCCTCTGAAGTCTGCTGGACGGCAAGGAGGTTGTTGCCCACCAGCAACACGAAGAGGGCGGCGAGGAGGATCGAGCTTGGGACTATCCTACTCATCCTAGTAGCGGCACCGAGATCCATGTGGCAAAAACTAGGATCGGCGGCCACTCGAAGCCAGACCGGAAGTCGAGTGGCCGGAAGCGCCAAACCGAAAGACTTCCCTTGAAGCTTCAGGGCATGATTCTTGACAACAAGTGACCGCGCCACTAGGCTTTGCGGCAGTTACGGCGTGTACCCTCGGACCGACTCCCGCCTGGTCGAAACTGAAACCTCTTATTCATAACGGCATTGATGAGAGACCCAAACGAGCTGCTCGAGGCCGCCTCCGACATAGTGTGTTCGGCGGGGGTCCTCATTCAACGGATCCAAGCCGAGGGCGTAGTGGCAACGTCCAAAGAGGATCTCAGTCCTGTCACACGCGCCGATCGCGAGGCGGATGCGCTACTCAGAAATGAGCTCCTTAGACTGGAGCCCGCGGCGTGGCTCTCGGAGGAAACCGCTGACAACGCTGAGCGGTTGGGGCAAAGTCGTCTCTGGGTGGTCGACCCTCTCGATGGGACCAAGGAGTTCATGAAGGGACTGCCAGAGTACAGCGTGGCCGTAGCACTCGTTGAAGACGGCGAGCCCGTGTTGGGCGTCGTACACAACCCCGCCACGGGGGACACGTTTTCGGCCGTGCGCGGTCTTGGCGCCTACCGGAACGGGTCGCCGATTCGGGTTAAGGAAGGGAATCGACTTCTGGCGTCTCGCTCGGAAACGGCTCGAGGAGAGTTCGAGCCCTTCGAGGCGGCCTGGGCGGTCGAGTCCGTCGGAAGCATCGAACTCAAGCTCGCGTTGGTGGCCGCCGGCGAGGCTGCGGCAACCTTCTCTCGCGGGCCGAAACACGAGTGGGATGTCTGTGCCGGTGCCTGTATCATCCAGGCGGCCGGAGGGCTCGCCACCGATCTGTTCGGTGAACCGCTTCGCTATAACCAGGCGTTTCCGAAGGTAAGAGGCATCCTGGCAGGAGCACCGGGCGCCTACGAACAGGCACTAGAGCAGATTGATGCAATCGGCGCATCGGATCGTATGGACGAGTTCGACGGACTGGCCAGATAGGAGGAGATTTGTCCAACCATTTGATCGACCCACACGGCGGGGTGCTGGTAGATCTGGTCGTGAGTAAAGAGCGGGCCGGTGAGCTGATCGCACACTCCCGAGATTGGCCGTCGTGGGATCTCACGCCGCGGCAGCTGTGTGACCTGGAGTTGTTGCTCAACGGTGGCTTTTCTCCGCTCCGAGGATACATGAAGCGCGATGACTACGAGTCGGTCTGCCAATCCATGCGTCTTGGCGACGGCACACTTTGGCCGATCCCCATCACGCTGGACGTACCCAAAGAGACTGCTGAGACCGTCGAGCCAGGCTCGACCCTCGCGCTTCGCGATCCCGAGGGCGTGATGCTGGCCGTGCTCCACGTTGAAGACGTCTGGAAGCCAGATCGGACTGCCGAGTCAGAAGCCGTCTTCGGCACCACGAATCCCGAGCATTCCGGCGTTGCGCATCTGATCGGACGGACTCATGACTATTACGTGGGCGGGACCGTCGAGGGCATTCAGCTGCCCATCCACTACGATTTCCGCAATCTGCGCAGGACGCCGGCCGAACTGCGCAAAGAGTTTGCGCGCCTGGGTTGGCGCCGAGTCGTCGCATTCCAAACCCGCAACCCGATGCACCGTGCACATCACGAGCTGACGTTGCGCGCCGCGAAGGAGGTCCAAGCCTCCCTGCTCATTCACCCCACGGTCGGCCTGGCCCGGCCCGGTGATCTGGACCACTACACGCGCGTCAGATGTTACGAGGCGCTGTTGCAGCGCTACCCACACCAGACGGCGAAGCTGGCTTTGCTGAATCTGGCGATGAGGTCGGCGGGCCCCCGGGAAGCGGTGCTGCACGCCATCATCAGAAAGAACCACGGCTGCACGCACCTGATCGTCGGCCCCGACCACGCCGGCCCCGGCTTTGACTCAACGGGGGCGCGGTTCTACGGGCGTTACGATGCGCAGGATTTGCTGAGGGAGCACGAGAAGGAACTGGGCGTCGAGATGGTACCGTCCAAGATGCTCGTTTACGTAGAGGACCAGGATCGCTTTCTGCCCGTCGACGAGGTGCCGCAGGGAGCTCGAATGCTCAGCATGGCCGATAGCGAGCTCCGCGACCGATTGGCTGACGGCCGGGAAGTCCCCGAGTGGTTCACGTTCAAGGAAGTCGTCAAGGAGCTACGAAGAACACACCCGCCCCGACATCGACAGGGGTTTACCGTGTTCTTCACCGGACTTTCCGGCTCTGGGAAGTCCACAATCGCGAACGCCCTGCTCGTCAAGTTCCTGGAGATGGGCGGCAGGCCCGTCACTCTTCTCGACGGCGACATCGTCCGCAAGAACCTCTCCTCCGAGCTTGGCTTCTCCCGGGAACACCGCGACATCAACATCCGCCGCATCGGCTTCGTGGCGTCCGAGATTACCAAGAACGGCGGCATTGCTCTTTGCGCGCCCATCGCCCCCTACGACAGTGTCCGCAAGCAGAACCGCGACGTGATCAAGCCCATGGGCGGCTACATTCTCGTGCATGTGGCAACGCCGCTGGAGGTCTGCGAAGAAAGGGACCGCAAGGGACTGTATGCCAAGGCCCGCGCCGGTATCATCAAAGAGTTCACCGGCATTTCCGACCCCTACGAGGTGCCGGATGATGCGGACGTCGTCATCGATACCACCAACGTTACCCCGGCAGAGGCGGCTCAGCGCGTCATCCTGTATTTGGAGAAGGAAGGCTACATCGGCGCCGAGACGAACCATACCTAGGCTCAACAATCGGAGCACGTCCATACACGCACGACGGTCAGGCGGGCCGAGATGAGCTGGGAAGCGTGGTTTACGCTTGGCGTACTAGTCATCACGGTCGTCGCCCTCGCCCGTGAGGTTCTTCCGCCGTCGGCGATAATCCTCGGCGCGGTCATCATCCTGCTGGTCGCCGACGTTATCACGCCCCAGCAGGCGTTTTCGGGATTCAGCAATCCAGCCCCCATCACGGTGGCCGCGCTGTATGTCCTGGCGCGCGCCGTCGACAAGACTGGAGCGCTCCAACCGCTTGTCTCGGCTACGCTCGGTGGCGGGGCGCGATACCGCTCGTCGTTGACGCGCCTGACCTTCCCCGCCGCGGCGGCATCGGCGTTCCTCAACAACACCCCCATCGTAGCGATGCTCGTTCCCCAGGTGAGCAACTGGGCCGACCGTAACGGGCAGTCGCCGTCTCGCTACCTGATGCCGCTTTCCTTTGCTGCGATCCTCGGCGGGATGGTCACCGTCATCGGTACCTCCACCAACCTGGTGATCTCGGGCTTGCTCGAAGCGACGGGGCGTGCGCCCCTTGCCATGTTCGAGATCTCGAGGCTCGGCTTGCCCATCGCCATCGCCTGCATGCTCGTCATGGTCGTACTGGCCCCCCTGCTCTTGCCCGATCGGCGATCGGCGCACCGCGAGGCGGAGGAGGAGGTTCGCGAGTTCGTGGTAAGCATGAACGTGGAATCGGGTGGACCGCTCGACGGAAAGGCCGTCGAAACCGGAGGCCTGAGACATCTGCAGGGTGTCTACCTCGTGGAGATCGAGCGTGACGGCCAGGCGATAGCGCCGGTGCCTCCCACAACGGTACTCCTAGGTGAGGATCGGCTTACATTCGTGGGCAAAGCCGACACTGTCGTCGATCTTCAGGGAATGCGAGGGCTAGCGTCCGCCGAGCAACGGCACGTCGGAGAACTGTCCACCAACCTCCATGCTTTCTACGAGGTTGTCGTCGGGGCCGCCTCTCCGCTAGTCGGAAAGACCCTTCGAGACGTCGAGTTCCGCGGTCGCTACCAGGCGGCCGTTGTGGCCATCCACCGTGCCGGCCACCGTGTGCAAGCCAAGCTAGGCGGCGTTCGGCTTCACGTCGGCGACACTCTACTGCTGCTTTCAGGCAGCGACTTTCGCGACCGCTGGCGCGATCGGACCGACTTCCTCCTGGTCTCACGCCTTGGCGGCGCCCCACCCAGCACTTCGAGCAACGCCTGGTTGGTCGGACTCGTCGCTTTTGTCATCGTGGGCGGAGCCAGCTTTGGCATCATGCCGATTCTTCAGCTCTCGCTGCTCGGCGCACTGGCTCTCGTCGGCTTCGGTGTTCTGACTTTCGGTGAAGCGCGACGAGCAGTCGACCTGGACGTTATCATCGTTATCGCCGGCGCATTCGGGCTTGGCGCGGCCATGGCCACCACTGGTCTAGCCGATCAATTGGCCGGTGCCCTTATCGGGGCTCTCGGTTTCTTGGGACCCAAGGGCGTATTGGCCGGTGTAGTTCTGGCCACCGTCGTCTTGCTCGCCTTCATCACTAACAATGCCGCGGCTGTTCTGATGTTCCCCATCGCCGTCTCAGCAGCGGCCGGACTGGGTCTCGATCAACGGGCTTTCGCCATCGCGGTGGCAATCACCGCCTCGGCCTCCTTCCTGACACCGATAGCTTATCAGACGAACCTCATGGTCTATGGGCCCGGCGGCTACCGGTTCGGCGACTACGCCCGGTTGGGAGCGCCGCTCACCGTCACCGTCGTCGCTCTAGTCCTAGTGCTGGGCTAGCTGCCGCGCCCATCCCTCCTGAGTACGCGTGACCATCTCCGAGACGCTCACTTAACGTTCTGACACGATCCGGCGTCTGATATGGAGAGACCGGAACGCGCTCGGCTGACACGGGTACAGTACTAACCGGTCCGGTGGATACGATTGGGTAGGGACAGAGCGGACGGGTGGAAGAGACTGCGAGAAAAGCAGGGACAGGCCGCTGAAGCCTAATCTGTAAGGAGAATCACTGCTGTCACGGGAATGTCTAAGTCTTGACATGACAGTGTATTGTGATTAAGATCGCAACCCAGCGCGGAGCTGTTTGAGTACCGCTCCCCCGCAGGTGCCTCCACTCGCCTGAAAACGTATCCAGCGACGGTGCCGGGACGTTCCGCAGATACAGAAGAACTGAACACGAGCTGCTCTCGCACGGAGTGAGCGATGGAGTCTGGGTTACTCACGCGTGGGTCGAGGGAAACACACCTTGATCTCGCGCAGCATATAGAAGATATCCTGGCAGGTGCACTGGCCGAGCTTCCCGAAAATCGGGCGGTCGTTCCACAGCGAGACTCGCTTGCGTACAGGTTTGCCAAGCGGGCTCTTGACGTATCGGTCTCGGCGTTGACTCTTCTTCTGGCCAGCCCGATCATGGCTGTCATCGCAGTCGCGATAAAGATGGAATCAAAGGGGCCTGTGTTGTTTGGTCACCTCCGTCTGGGCAAGCACGGTGAGTTTTTCCGCTGTCTGAAGTTCCGATCCATGCGCCCCGGAGCGCAGGAAGATCTCTTTTCCAACCCCGAGTTGAAGCAGCTCTACGTCGAAAACGACTACAAGCTGCCTATAGACGAGGATCCTCGAGTCACTCGACTGGGGCGCTTCCTCCGCCGAAGCAGCCTGGACGAGTTGCCTCAGCTGTTCAACGTTTTGGCCGGAACCATGTCGCTGGTCGGTCCGAGACCGATCGTGCGAGAGGAGTTGGATTGGTACGGCGCTGATGCTCCTCGTTTCTTGTCGGTCAAGCCAGGGATTACGGGTGTTTGGCAAATTCAGGGGCGAAGCCGGATCGGCTACCCTGACAGAACGCAGGTCGAGCTGAACGCCATCGAGGATCGGACCTTCTGGCGCGAGATCAAGGTACTCGCGCTGTCCATCCCGGTCGTGGTGACGGCGAGGGGCTCGCTCTAGCAAGACGGACCGCTGCAGCCTATCCCAACCTCAAGCGCCTAAGTCACTGCCGGTTGCCAAAATACGGCGACCTTGGCAGACTGTTGCCCATGAAGGTCGCCATCGTTCACGACTGGCTCACCGGGATGCGGGGCGGAGAGAAGGTGCTCGAGGTCTGCTGTGAACTCTATCCCGACGCTCGGATTCACACGCTTCTGCACCTGGAGGGCACGGTCTCGCGCACGATCGAGAGCCATCCGGTAAGCACCAGCTTTGTGCAGCATCTTCCCTTCACCCGTCGATCGTACCGCCACTACCTACCGCTCTTCCCCCTAGCTGCCGAGACGCTGGACGTTGGACATGTTGACCTCGTCTTGAGCTCGAGTCACTGCGTCGCCAAGAATGTCCGTGTACCCGCAGGAGCCTGCCACATCGCTTACATACACACGCCGATGAGGTATGTCTGGGACCAGTATGACGCATATTTCGGCCCCGGTCGGGCGAGTCTAGCCGTACGAGCGGCCATGCGCATGGTGCGCCCATGGCTCCAGCGAGTTGACGTAAGGACGAGCCGCCGAGTCCACTACTTCATAGCGAACTCACGACACGTCGCACACCGGATACGCAAACACTACAACCGGGATGCGACCGTGATTTATCCTCCGGTCGACGTAGATCGCTTTCAACACTGCGCTCGGGATGACGGCTACTACCTGATGGTCACGGCCTTCGCACCGTACAAGCGCGTAGACATCGCAGTCAAGGCCTTCAATCAGCTGGGCAAGGCGTTGAAGATCGTCGGCTCCGGACAGGATGGTCCGAGGCTGGAGAAGCTCGCGGGCCCTAATATCGAGTTCTTGGGTTGGCAGTCTGATCAAAAAGTGCATGAAGCTTACCGAGGCTGCCGGGCACTTATCTTTCCGGGAGAGGAGGACTTCGGTATCGTGCCTGTGGAGGCCATGGCAGTCGGCAAACCCGTCATCGCCTTCGGACGCGGCGGGGCTCTGGAAACTATCGTGCCGCTGGACTCGCAGGGCGGCAAGCCGCCAACCGGAGTTTTCTTCCATGAGCAAACAAGCGAAGCTCTGTCGCAGGCGGTTGGCCGCTTCGAGCAACATCGCGCTCGGTTCGAGTCAGAGCTGATACGAAAGCACGCGGAATCCTTCGGCCGGAATCGATTCGCGGACAGGTTGCACGACTTTGTCCGCGACAAGTACGCGGAGTTCTGCCGGGGCACCGGCGACCCGACGTGACCGTGTAGGGTGTGCGACTGCTGGATCGCGATCCACTTCGTATGAGAATCGGAATCGTCACGACGCACCTCCCGCCAGTCATGGGCGGGATCGAGGTCCACTGCGAAAACCTCGCCGTGACCCTTGCGAAGCTTGGACACGACGTCGTGCTCTACGGTTCCCTCGAGCCCTGGCAGGACATGTCGGTTGCTGCCGAACACAGGGAACCTAACCTCGAGATTCGCCGCGTACCCGCAAATGCGCACGCCTGGCTGCGTCGACCGTCCCGATTGAGGAATCTCAGGAGCAGGCTTCGGGCCGATCACGAGGTCCGACCGTTCGACATACTGCACGCACACCAACTGTACCCCGTCGGCGTTGCAGCGTCTGTGCTTGCACGCCAACTCGGTACGAGCTTGGTCATCACAGAACATGGATCCATCCTGGAGGATCAACGGACGTGGTGGAAGCGAATGCTGATTCGGTGTGCAGTGAGACATGCGACCGCTGTCATCACCGCAAGTCAAGAGTTGGCAAGTACCGCGGCCGCAGCAGGGGTGCCGGTGGACCTCATTCACTCGATGCCCAACGCCATCATTCCAGAGCAGTTCGACGCGCCGGATGGCGGGGGTTCGACACGTCGTCGGTTGAAAGAGCGTTCCGAGGATTTTGTGGCTGTAACGGTGCGACGGCTTTATCCGAAGAACGGCGTGCAATACGCTCTCCGCGCAGTGCCGCAGTGCGTGGAGCGCATCCCGAATTTTCGACTGGTCGTCGTCGGGGATGGCCCACAACGTCCCGAGCTCGAGCGACTGGTGAAGGAACTGCAGATCGAAGAGAATGTCAGATTCTTTGGAGCACTTCCGAACACGGAAATCCTCCCCCTGATGCGTGAGGCAGATGTCGGCGTATTCCCGTCTCTCGCAGAGGCAACAAGCATCGCGGCACTCGAGTTCATGGCAGTCGGCACCCCGGTAGTGGCGAGCAAGGTGGGCGGCCTACCCGAGATCATTCACGATGGTGAAACGGGATTCTTGTTTGACATCGGATTCACGGCGTCGCGCTATGACGACCCCGGGCTTCCAGCTTGGGCTATCGCGAACCTCGTCGACGCCCTCGTTCGTGCGTCGCGTGCGAATCTGCAGGCCATGGGCAGTAAGGCGAAGGGCATCGTGCGAGAACGATTCTCTTGGGACGTCTACGCGCATCAGCTAGAGAAGCTCTACCGCGAAGCATCATGAGAATCCTGTGTATCGGCCTCGATTTCTTGATGCTGCGGAGCTACCAGTGGAAGGCAGTTGAACTTGCCAAGCACTCCACAGACTTCCTTGCAGTCGTACCGGCCAAGTGGCGCTTCCTTTGGTCGGGCGGAGACATCACGCCGGAACCTGGGCCGCTTGATTCAGTGCCACACCGAAAGATCCGGGTGGCCATGCGCGGGAACAAACACTTCGCGCTGTTTCCACCGTCGTTCCTCAAACAGACGTTGCGCACCTTCCGCCCCGATATCATCGATTTCGACAACGAACCGTTCAACATATCCGCAGCGCAGGTCATCGCGGCCGCTCGGCGACACGCACCATCGGCCAAGGTGTTTCTCCACGCCTCCCAAAACCTCATGAAGCGATACCCGCCGCCCTTCAACTCCATTGAGCGCTACGCGTTTCGTCATTGCGCCGGGGTGTTCGCTCGCAACGAAGAAGCTGTTACGGTACTGCAACTGCGCGGCATGCCAGAACACAAAATCCATGTCATGGGACACGGAGTGTCGCTCGACGAGTTTGAGACCGCCCGAGCACGCCAGTTGAGCGGCGCGGCCACCGAGGGAACGGTGTTGTACGTCGGGTACCTAGCACACCAGAAGGGCGTCGACACGCTGATCGAGGCATGCTCTCGATCTCACTCCTTCCGCTCGCTGACCGTTGCTGGTGACGGCCCACTGTTGGAGACTCTTCGCGACCAGGCACACGAGGCGGGTATCG
>Ga0209536_100013000_pt1 | contig 12044 bp, 12 predicted proteins | sample DeeMarSeWOR28_12_FD_187461 | JGI IMG/M metagenome (GOLD analysis project Ga0209536, IMG submission 187461) | Marine sediment microbial communities from White Oak River estuary, North Carolina - WOR-2-8_12 (SPAdes) (version 2) | ecosystem: Environmental > Aquatic > Marine > Intertidal zone >...
CAAAAAAACTTGACGAGACCAGGGTAAAGAGATATAAGTATTAATGTGTGGATAGAACGGGGCAAAGGATGTCATGCCTGAAAATATAAGCGGATCGGTATCTTTTTTTTTATACGCCTTCACATCAATTTTTGTAATCGTTAATCCGGTAAGCGGAATTCTCACCTTCATCTCGCTGACCGGGAAAATGGGTGAAGCCGAGAGGATAAAGACAGCACGGCGCGCGGTGTTTATAGCCTGTGTTCTGGCGATCGTGTTCGCTCTGGCAGGTGAGCTTATTCTGAGGATTTTCGGCATTACTGCAGACAGCCTGAGGGTGGCAGGCGGCATATTGCTCCTGATGATAGCAATGGACATGCTTCAGGCAAAGACATCGCGTGAGAGCATGACCCCTGAAGAAGCAACCGATGCTTCCAAAAGGGAGGACATATCTGTTTTCCCGCTTGCTACCCCGCTTTTGACAGGCCCGGGCGCCATTACAACGGTTATACTTGTTATGAGATCAGGCAAAACTGTGGACTTGAAGCTGGCAACCTTTCTTGCCATTTTTCTTACCTTTATCCTTTCATATATAATCTTCAGGTTTGCCCACGCAATACACAAACTGCTCGGGGTGACCGTGTCTTTGGTCATCACCCGTATTATGGGCCTTTTTCTCGGAGCTATTGCAGTTAATTTCATAGCAGACGGTATATGGAACATGTATAATGCTTACATAGGCTGATCAGCCCCGATGAAAGCAGGGTAAGAATCACCGGTAGATTTCAGAGACTGTATCGCCAGGTATGGCAACATATTGTTTTTTCTCCCTAAATCAATAATCAGCGTCTTACGGTATCCGCTGAGTTCTCCCGCAACTGACCACAGTATTCATTATGATGAGACGGTGAAGGAAAGCTCATACTGCATCCTCAAACCCCTTACGGACACTTAAAAAGTGAGATATAATTCAATTAGGAACATGATGTATTCAGCAATAGATAAAGGCGAATTAAAAAACCTGTTCCATACTCTCTCGGGGGCTTATACGCTCGTCGGGCCGGTAGTAAAAGACGGCATCATTGACCTTGACACAATGAATCATGATGATATCCCTGCAGGCTTTCAGGACATTCAGCACCCCGGTCATTACCGGCTCAGAAAAGAAGGGGACAACTTTTTCTCATTTCATCCGGGACCTCATTCCTTAAAAAAGTTTCTCCATCCCTCCCTGTACATCCAGCATTCTTTCGAGAGATCAAAAAGGACCACCTTAACGAATGAGCAACCGGGAAGGAGCAAACCCTATGCCTTTATCGGAATGCGGGCTTGTGATATCAGGGCACTAAGCATATTGAACATGGTATTTAAGGATATAGATGAAAGCGAGTGCGGATATTGTGGGCATAAGGAGATCTTCGTTGTTGCCATTACCTGTGCCCGTCCGTCGGACAACTGTTTCTGCAGCTCCATGAACAGCGGTCCGGAGATAAAAAGCGGCTTTGATATTCTGCTCACTGAACTGGAGAATGAATTCATTCTTGAGAGGGGGAGCGAAAAAGGGGAACAGGTCTGCAGGCAGTTACATGCAAGGCAGGCGAAACCTGAAGAAGTACAGGCAAAGGAGAGGCAGATTGAAGCATGCAGAGCATTCATGAAAAAGAAAATGAATGTAGATGATCTGCCGCAGTTTCTCTACCGTCAATGTGAATCATTGGTCTGGAAGGACGCAGCGGTACGATGCCTTGCCTGCGGCAACTGTACCCAGGTCTGCCCGACATGCTTTTGTCATAGCTCCTTTGATCTCGTTACTATTTCAGGAATGAAAAAGCAGAATCAATTCTCGGGCAGGAGAATGAAAAAATGGGACTCCTGTTTTTCCAGGAATTTCGCCCGTGTGCATGGGGGAAATTTCCGTCTCTCCCGGAGCAGCCGGTACAGACACTGGTTCAATCACAAGTTCGGCTACTGGCTGGACCAGTTTGGAGTTTCAGGCTGTGTCGGATGCGGCAGATGCATTACATGGTGCCCGGTGGGGATTGATGTAACAGACGAGATGGATAGGTTGAGGGGAAAACACTGATGTACAGGAACGCATCAATACGATGGATTAAAAAAGAAACGAGAGACACAGCCACCTATTGCCTGAAACTGAAGGAGAAACTTCTTTTCCTGCCCGGTCAGTTCAACATGCTCTATATCCCGGGAATCGGCGAGGCTCCCTTCTCAATAAGCTCTTCTCCTTCTGCCCCGGAACTGCTCCATACTGTACGGGTTGCAGGCGATGTAACGACGGCGTTGTCTCAGCTTGGAGAGGGCGATACCATATTTCTCAGGGGGCCCTTTGGATCAGGCTGGCCGATGGAGGAGCTGAGGGACAGAACCCTCGTGGTCATTGCAGGAGGCCTGGGGATCGCCCCGCTCAGGCCGGTACTGAAGGAAGTGATGAAAAAGGATTACGGGCTGAGCAGCAAACCGGTAGTACTCTACGGTTCCAAGTCACCAAAGGACATAATTTTTCGTGATGAATTTCCAAGGTTCCGGGATGTCTTTGACGTCTACCTGAGTGTTGACAAGGCTGATCCGGAAATGATCTGGAGGGGTGAAACCGGTTTTGTACCGGATGTACTTGACAGGGTGGACTTTGCCCCGCTGAAATCAGTGGCTTTTATCTGCGGGCCAGAAATAATGATGAAAAGCAGTGTCAGTAAACTGCTCGGCCGCGGGGTGCCTCCCGAAAAAATTTACCTCTCCATGGAAAGGAACATGAACTGCGGCAGGGGCCTATGCGGACACTGCATGTTCGGGCCTTTTTTTATCTGCAAAGATGGCCCTGTTTTGAGGTATTCCGACATAGGTGATTTTATCGATGTGAGGGAACTATAGATGAAAAAGCCGCGTCTCGGAATTTTCAAGCTAACTTCATGTGACGGCTGTCAGCTCAGCATACTCAACCTTGAGGAGGAACTTCTGCGTGTAGTTGAACTGTTCAGCCTCTCCTTTTTCCCTGTAGCAAGCGATAAGGAGTTAAGCGGATATTTTGATCTTGCACTCATAGAAGGTTCGATCTCGGAACCCCGTCAGAGGGAAGAGGTTATCAGTGTCCGCGAACGGTCGAGATATCTTATTACCATAGGGGCCTGCGCAACGTCCGGCGGTCTGCAGGCGTTGAAAAACTGGGCAGTCCTCGAATCATTCAAGAAATCAGTATACCCTGACCCTGCATTGATTGAGTCATTGTCCACATCAACCCCGGTCAGTGATCATGTGTATGTTGATTTTGAGATATGGGGTTGTCCGGTGACGGGCGATGCCCTGTCGGAAACTCTGGCATGTTTTCTTCTTGATAAAAGGCCGACGATCCCGCAATACAGTCTGTGCATGGAGTGTAAAAGAAAGGCCATTCCCTGCATACTCGTTTCAGAAGGGGAACCATGCCTCGGCCCGATAACAAGGGCGGGATGCGGTGCCTTATGTCCATCATTCAGCAGAGCATGCTACGGCTGTTTCGGCCCCAGGGACGATGCCAACATCGATTCCCTGATGAGGTGGTTTGAGAAGTCCGGCTACTCCGGCACAGAAAGGCAGCGTCTTCTTGACACGATGAACACATACGCATACCGGAGGGTGCAGATTGAAAAGAAGGATTAACGTCAAATATCTTTCAAGAGTTGAAGGAGAAGGCGCACTGATCATAGAGATCCGCAACAATGAAGTGGAGAAAGTGGATCTAAGAATATTCGAAGCACCACGCTTTTTTGAACCGATCCTCAAGGGAAGGCCCTTTCAGGATGTTATCGATTTTACTGCACGGATCTGCGGGATCTGCCCCGTCGCGTACCAGATGAGCGCCGTCCATGCCATAGAAGCTGCAATGGGTGTTTCCGTCCCTCAACCGGTGCATGACCTCAGGAGGCTCATGTATTGCGGGGAGTGGATAGAGAGTCATGCCCTTCATGTGCATTTCCTGCACGGCCCTGATTTTTTTGGAATGGAAAGCGCATGGTCGGACAGGGATTACGGGCATATCGCTCAGAGAGGAATGAAGCTGAAAGGGCTTGGCAATGAAATACTTGCCCTCCTCGGAGGAAGACCCGTACATCCCCTGTCAGTCAGGCCCGGCGGCTTTTTCAGGTGGCCAGAAAAAAAAGAGCTCTATCAGCTGCTGCCGGATCTGGAAAAAGGATTTGACCTGTCCCTTGAATGCATATCATGGGCAGTTTCCCTGTTTGAGGGAGAAGAGGAGATCAAGGACACAGGCGATTTCATGGTCTCGCTCCACAATCCCGACAGCTATGCCATGAATACCGGAACCGTCTGCACCTCTGAGGGAATCACGTACAGCATGGGCGAGTTTACGAAGGTGATAGAAGAATACCAAGTCCCCCATTCCAATGCCCTCCATACAGGCATTAAAACAGGACCAACACCCCGGCCCTATATGGTAGGACCGCTTTCACGGATCAACATGAGCTTCACGTCCCTGCCGGAAAAGGTAAAAAGCACTGTTCAGCAGGGAGGGATTTCTCTTCCCCTTGTAGATATAAGAATGTCCATTATCGCCCGCTGCATTGAAATAAGTTACGCCCTGCACGAAGCCATAAACATTATTCAAGGATATGATGGTATTGCAGCATATGTACACGTTGAACCGAAAGAGGGGAAGGGGCTGTGGATCACGGAAGCTCCCCGCGGCATGCTTATTCACTCATATGAATTTGACAGGAAGGGGAATGTGGTGACTGCCAGAATAATTCCTCCCACATCCCAGAATCTGGCGCATATTGAGAAAAGTCTCAGGAATTATATAGAGAGCAATCATCATTTATCAACAAAAGCCCTCCGCAGAGGATGCGAAGATATCATCAGAAGCTATGACCCCTGCATTTCATGTTCTGTACATCTCATCGATCTTACAGAAGGTAAAAGCTGACCGTTCCTGATTGCTGTCTCAACGGGTCACCCCATGTTTTATTGCAATACATTCAAGTCCCACTGCTTAAGCCGGTCTTTGATGTCATCTATATTTCTTTTCGCTTCTATTGCTTTCAGAATTTTCCTGTACCCGGAAATATCGCCATAGAGGATGCATCCGGCAAGTATATTTTCCTGTATCACCAGTTTTTTGTATATAAATTTCTCTTTGTCCTTTGTAACTATTGACTCATGGCTGCTCTCTGCATCAATATCACCTGCAGCGGCAAGGTCGACTCCCACAACCTTCAGGACATTTGACATCGTGGTCCCCTCATAGGTCGAATCTCCTCCTGCCATGTTGATACCGGCTGTTTCTCCCTGCTTCTCGGCTGCCGGCCATATGCCGTAAAATCTCTCCCTGTGTTCTATCAGGTCCCCTGCTGCGTAGATGTTTTCCCTGCCTGTTTCCATTCTGTCGTTCACAATAACGCCTTTCTTACTCTCTAATCCAAGCATATCTGCCAGTTCTGAACGTGGTCTGATACCGGCAGATACAATAACCATATCACCTTCAATATGAGTCCCGTCCTCAAGGAGGACACCGTCAGCCTCTGTATGGCCGGTAATTTCTTTCGTTGCAGCGCCAAGATAAAAGGTAAACCCCATGCTTTCCATCTGGGCCTTAAGCACCTCAGCCCCTTCAGGGTCCATCTGGCGCGGAAGAAGGCGGGGGAAAAATTCCACAACCCTTATTTCATATCCCCTCTTGCGGAGGCTGTTGCCTGCTTCAAGGCCCAGCACACCGCCCCCGATGAGTATTATTTTTTTCTTCCCCTCGGCGTGAGTGATTATTTCATCAGCATCGGCAATTGTGCGTAATGCAAAAACCCCTTTTTTATCAGACCCGGAGATGGGCGGCATAAAGGATTTCCCCCCCGTCGCCAGGAGAAGCCTGTCATAGGAGAACCGTTCCCCCTTATCAGTCACCACCTCATTCTTTTCAGGGGCAATGCTCACAACACGGGAGCCCAGGAGAAGTCCAATTGAATGCTTCCTGTGCCATTCATCTCCATGTATGATGATGTCCTTTGTGCCTGCTTCTCCGGCAAGGTATTCGATAAGCCGTATCCGGCTGTAGTAAGGGATGTTCTCCTCAGATATGACTGTTATTTCTCCTGCACTGTCAATCCTGCGTATGTTTTCTGCTGCAGTGGTGCCGGCAACCCCGTTTCCAACAATTATATATTTCATGTTTTTTCCCGCTCCTTCGTTAATAGGCACGACTGATCTTTTCTACTGCCTTTAAAAGGCGGATTGTCAGAATCCTTGCCAACTCTTTTAATAACTTCACCCCTATTACAGAATATTCCTGTGTAATATGATCCAGATCGCTTTTTTTGAGAATCAGCACATCAGCGTCTTCAACAGCAGATACACTGACTGCACGTTTCTGAGGTCCTTCCAGGAGAGTCGTTTCCCCGATGAATGAACCCGTTGAGAGCCTGCCGAGGATAATCGGATTGGCCTGTAACTCTGTCTGTTTAATAATTTCAAATGTACCTGAAGCAATAAAACCCATGAACGTACTTGGTTCACCTTCCCGAAAGAGAAAGGATTCTGCACTATACCTTTTCTGCTCAAAAAAGGGAGAAATCATATCTATTTCCTGATCCGTCAATTCATTGAAAATATCGGATGTTTCCTTTAAGGATAACAGTGCCTGCTTAACATTTTCTTTCATCGCTTTTTATTTCTTGATGCAGTTTCCCATCCTATAAACAGACCAATAAGCACCCCTGTAAACAGTGACCCCAAAAGCAGGATGACCCGGGACAGACTTATCTTCCAGAAAAAGAAACTGATTTCCACGACTTCCGTATTCTGTAATATAAAAACAGTGAAAATACTGAGAAATACCAGGGCTATAATTGTTTTCGGCCCAAGCGACCCCCTGAATTGGTCAGTCATTCAATCACCGCCTTTCAAGATTAATTTTACTAAAAACAGATGGAATGTATGGTATTGCTAGTTCCCAGTCTAAAGCGTATATCCTCATACTCCCGATCATAATCTTTAAATCTTCTCAGATACTTACAATATACACCGATACAGAATTATTGCAATCTTTTTTAAAGAGGTAGCTCACATGAGAGGAGAATATGATAAGATGGAAACATTACGCACTGTCATTCTATAAATCCAGGAGGATTACGATGCGATATATTTACATTTTATCCATCCTATTTATTGTGTCGAGTATTTCTCCGGCATTCTCTGATGAAATAGTACTTACCAATGGGGACAGGCTGAGCGGCACACTGAAGACATCTGATGGCACCTCAGTGATTCTCGAAACCGAGTATTCAGACCCCATTAAGATCAGCAAATCAAAAATAAAACGTATCTATGTGAATAATCCCGCTGACATTCATCTCATTACCGGCGAGGTTCTGAGGGGATCGATACGGAGCGAGGGGGACGGTAAAATAATTGTTGATGGCAGTCCGGGGCGTCAGCCGGTATCGGTTGAGTGGGATAATGTAGCCGCACTGAACCCGCCCCCTGAGCATCTTTCAAAATGGACCGGGAACATCACTGTTGGTGCCGGTATGCAATCCGGCAATACAGACAGGGCAAGCGTATCCGTTGGTGCCGAAGCTACAAGGAGATCAGTAAATGACCGATTCAGTATGCGGTTGCTTTACAATTACGCAGAAGAAGATAAATCGGTTTCCACCCGTAATACCTACGGAGCAATGAAGTATGATTATTTTTTTACAGAAAAGTACTATGTATATCTCAGCACGGAACTGCTCCATGACTCATTTAAGAACCTGAACCTGCGGACGGTCATCGGTCCCGGTGTCGGATATCAGGTGTGGGATGATACCATTAAGTTTCTTCTCTTTGAAGCTGGTCTTTCCTACTATTCGGAAGACCTTAAAGAAGGAGTTGACCAGGACTGGATAACCGGGAGGGTTGCAGGCAATGTCCGCTATACCGTACTGGACACTCTCGTGCTCTCTGACTATTTGCTTATATACCCGAGTTTTGAAGATGCTGGTGAGTTTACGTTGAGGAATGAAGCATCAATTACATCCCCGCTTGCCGCGGGGTGGTCGCTTAAATTCTCAAATATCCTTGAGCATGACAGCGATCCCCCTGCAGGCATTCAAAGCAATGACTGGCAGTGGCTCCTCGGTCTTCAGTACGGTTTTTGAGTCTCTCTTCTACCCTTTCGTTGCCTTTCTGATGTGGGCAGGAACAAAGGAACGGTAAGATGCATTATGGAAGCACGATGCATTTTTTCATTTCAGTTCCCTGCTGTTTCTGGTAAAATCGAAAACGGCATAATGAGACAATCTATGAACAGGTGCTGCGGTTTTATATTCTTAATAATGACCTAGGAGGAACACAATGGAATTAAAAGATATCTATGAGATGTTGAAGGCAGCACTCCAGTTTCAGCTCTTCACCCTGAACCAGACCCCGGTTACCCTCATGTCCATCGTCCTCTTTCTGGGAATCTTTATCATTCTTTTTACTATCTCCGGTTATATTGTTCGGGCTCTGCGCTCAAAAGTACTGCCGCGGTTCCATCTTGAGGAAAGCATTATTTATAACATCTCCAGGGTTATTCATTACACCCTGCTGATTATGAGCGCGGCCTTCGCCTTTCAGTTCATTGGAATTGACTTCAGCGGACTGGTTGTGGTCTTCGGATTTCTCTCCGTCGGTATTGGTTTTGGATTGCAGAATATTACGTCAAATTTTATCTCAGGTCTTATTCTCCTTTTTGAGCGCCCCATAAAAATAGGTGACCGGGTGACTGTGGGAGGAACAGAAGGTGATGTGGTGGAAATCAAAATGAGATCAACAGTCATACGCTCGCTGAACAATATTTCAATCATTGTTCCAAATTCCGAATTTGTATCGGCCCAGGTGGTAAACTGGTCCCATGGGGATCCGAGAGTACGCGTTGACATTCACGTCGGGGTCTCGTACAGGTCTGACCTTCAAACGGTTTTACGCTGCCTCAGAGAAGTTGCAGACGAACATGACAGTGTATTGAAAGATCCGAAGCCCTTTGTGCGCCTCATGGAATTCGGTGACTCTTCATGGAATATGTTCCTCGGTGCATGGATTCATGATCCTGGAAACTATTATCAGATACGTTCCGATTTGAACTGTGCAATCGTAGAGAAATTCAGGAACAATGACGTGGAGATTCCCTTTCCTCAGCGCGACCTTCATATACGCTCTCCTTTGCCTGTTCCCTTTGCAAACCAGTAAGAGAAGACAGGTATGCAGCTGTGGTAGAACAGGAGTGCATATTCCGGATTCTTACAGGTGTTACACTGGGCATGAAGTTACACATCCCGGGGGATGTGTAACCGACACTTGGAATCTTCAAAACATATGAGGAGCAGGGTTTGAAGATTAGCGGTTGCAATAAATAGTAATTATCATATACTTCTACATATAAGGATAGGGTCTCTCTATTGCAATGAACATTCCAAATAGATTGTCTGATGAGGATAAAAATAAAAACATCATTATTCTGTTTTTAGTCATTATCCTTTTGAAATCCCCCTTCTTAAGCAAAACTGTCTACAGTCAAGAAGTTAGCCCCCCGGTTGAAGCGTCTTCATGCACAGCATCAAATTGTCATTCTGACCTCATGCAGAATACCTTTCTCCATGACCCGGTAAAGGAAAATGAATGTTCCACGTGTCATGGAGAGTTGTCCGGGCATAATCAAAATCCAGGAGAATTTAAATTTAAAGAGATAGACGAGATCGGTGAATTATGTTATTCCTGTCATGACAGTTTTGAGGAAAGGTCTTTTATACATAGCCCCGTTGAAGCTGGTGAGTGTACTGCCTGTCACAGTCCTCATGGCTCTCCTAACAAATACCAGCTTCTGGAACAGGCCAGTGACCTCTGTTTTATCTGCCATGATCAGGATATTACGTCCGGCAGATTTGTCCATGGGCCTGCAGGTGCGGGCGGGTGTCTTGCCTGTCATGACCCCCATTCATCAGATTATGCAAAAAACCTGAGAGATAAGCCACCGGAACTCTGTTTTATGTGCCATATAAACAAAAAATCAGAATTAGAAAAAGCAAAGATCATACACAAACCGGCAGCTGAGAATTGCGTTAACTGTCACAATCCTCACTCCAATAAATACAAATATATGCTAAATGAGAAGGTGCCACTTCTCTGTTACGGCTGTCATAAGAAAAAACAGGAAAATGTGCAAAAGGCCGCAACCAAGCACGGAGCTATTATGGTTGGCAAGTCTTGTCTTAACTGTCATGAAGCTCATGCTTCTGATATTGCCAACAGGCTATCAAAAGCCCCGATGGATTTATGCCTGGATTGCCATAACAAACCAGTGAAGACAGATGCAGGTACTGTACTGGTAAATATGAAGGAACTGCTTGCAAATAACAGGGACCATCATGGTCCGATCAAACGCAAGGACTGTTCAGGGTGTCACAACCCCCACGGGTCTGATGAATTCAGGATGCTGAAGGAAGGGTACCCTTCTACCTTCTATATGTCATTCAATGAGGGAAATTATAAGCTCTGTTTTAAATGTCACCTGAAATCGATCGTGCAAACCCCGACTACTGCTGAGTTGACAAATTTCCGTAACGGCAAAATTAACCTCCATTTCAAACATGTCAGGCAGGAAAAAGGGAGGACCTGCCGGGCCTGTCATGAAACCCATGCAAGCAACTTTCCAAAACACATCAGGGAAAAAGTGCCTTTCGGTAGCTGGGAGTTTCCTTTAAATTATATCAAGACAGACACAGGCGGCAGTTGTGCCCCTGGCTGTCACAAGATTAAACTATACGACAGGGATGAGGAGTTTATAAACCAATGAGAATGCTTATATTATTTATATTATTTTTACTGGCCCCTCTGGATTATGCCCTATCAATAGAAGTGCCTTACGGGGAAGCTGCCCCTGATTTCACATTAAAAAATATCCAGGGTGAAGATGTAAGTTTAAAAAACTTCAGAGGCACAATCATCGTCCTGATCTATTGGAAAGATGACCATGATTACTCATATAAAGCCATTGAAGATTTTGGAGGATTTTTTGAAAGTTACATAAAACGGGGGGTTCAGTTTATAGGGATTGCAGGAGAAACCAATGATTACGAAAAAGTCAGTAGAATAGTTAAAGACCTGAAAATCAGATTCCCTGTTCTTTTGGATTCCAACAGGTCAGTCCTTGGAAGCTATGGAATCAGGGTCTATCCAACCACACTGCTTATAGACCAAAAAGGTAAACTTATTCATGCCATTCCGGGTCATCCTGTGTTATATAATTCCATTCTTGACGGCTATCTTCAATATATTCTTGGGGAAATAAACGAGGAAGAATTAAAATCAGCTATCTCACCGCAAAAAACGAAAGTTGACGAAGCAGAGGTTATGGCAGAGAGGGACTATAACCTTGCATTGAAGTTTGGTGAAATTGGGCTCATAAGCAGGTCAATAAAGATTGCAGAGAAAGCAATCACGTATAAATCTGATATGATTAAAGCCCGCAATCTCCTCGGTTTTTTATATCTCCAGACCAATGAAGCTGATAATGCAATTATTGAATTTCAAAAAGCACTGGAAATAGATCCGGGATCTTTTGACGCCACGGCAGGATTAGGAATGGCCTGTTTATCAAAGGGTGAAATCGACTATGCAATAAAAGTTCTTAAAGGAGCTGCAAATCTAAACAATAAATCCGGCGTGGTTTACTATGAACTTGGAAAGGCATATGAATTAAAAGGTAACAAAGACATTGCCCTCAGCATGTACAAAAAATCTCTCCAGCTTGCAGAAGAACAACTTTTCTTTTATCAAATAAATTCTCAATGCAGGTAGAAGCGTGAATAGACTGGCAATACATTTTTCAACTGAAAACTGAATTATAATTTAATTAGAATTCTTTCAGGATTGTGGATTCGATTGGTTTTCGACAGCATATTCTCTTATGAGACATGCTTATACCATCATGTTATTCGTAAGCTTTACAAATGAGAACATTGAGGATTTCCCGTTGAATTCATAATAGCGGGGAATTATCATACTGGTGCTTAAGGGCGATCATGAATTATCACTTGATAGACTTC
>Ga0209536_100013002_pt1 | contig 12044 bp, 10 predicted proteins | sample DeeMarSeWOR28_12_FD_187461 | JGI IMG/M metagenome (GOLD analysis project Ga0209536, IMG submission 187461) | Marine sediment microbial communities from White Oak River estuary, North Carolina - WOR-2-8_12 (SPAdes) (version 2) | ecosystem: Environmental > Aquatic > Marine > Intertidal zone >...
CCGCGTCCGGACGCTGGGCCGCCGCGGCGGCGGGCGCCTTGGCCGCCAGACTCCCGCCGGCAGCCTTGTCGGCGGCCGGCTTGACTTCGGCTACCGGCGCCGGGTTCATGTCGATGCTGCCTCGGAAAAGCGCGCCGTCCTCCAACTGCACCCGGGGCGCCACGATGTTGCCCAAAACCCGCCCGGACTTCAGGATAATGACCTTCTCGGCGCCGCTGATGTCCCCCGTCACTTCCCCCCCGATGCGGATGACCTTGGCGTCGATATTCGCCACGACCTTGCCCGACTCGGCGACTTCGACATCGTTTGAACTCTCCACGCTGCGGCCTTCGATGATGCCTTCCACCTTGAGGTTGGAATCGGCCACGACATCGCCCGAAACGCGGATGCCGCTGCCGATCATGGCCACCTTCTGCGGGCTGGCGACAGCCGCGGCGCTCGGGGGCGGGGCGGGCGGGGCCGCCGGGGTCACAGCGGCTTGGGGGTTGGTCTGCTTGCTGCCTTTCTGCTTGTCGAACATCGCCATTGCTCTTCGCCATTTCAGTGAGGGGGGAAACATCCTATCAAGATGTCGGGTTCGCCTCCAGCATCGAGGAGGACCGGCGCGCCGCGGCGAAGTCCCGCAACGCCTCGCGAACGTGCTCGAACGTGTGGCTGCCGCCCTCGAAAGCGTGAAAGCGGGCGATGCCGGCGTGGCGCGCGGCGCTGGCCCGCCAGTCGATCACTTCGTCGCCCTTGTCCACATAGACGAAGAAAGGCAGCGGAGCATCGTAATCGACCAGCCATTCCAGTTGGGCCAGGCGATCGGTGTCGGCAACATCCCAGACATACTCTTCGCCCGTCACGAAATTCTCCTGGCGCCCCAGCAGCATGTGCCCGTGCAGGGACAGGTCGAAGGCCGGGTTGAATGCCAGCGCTTCCACCGCGAGCCCAGGGCGGGATCGCGCCAGCAGCACCTGCATGATGCGTGCGAACCAGCCGCCCATCGACGACCCGCTGAAAACAACCCGGCCGCCGTCGCCGGGAAGCTCCTTCGCCACCCGCTCGACGATTTCCGCTGACCGCTCGCGGGCGAACCGGTAGTCGACCGTGCTCGGCAGGAAGCGGAATCCCTGCCTCCGGGCCAAGTCCTCGACGCCGACGATTTTCGCGTTGTCCGACCAATCCGACGGAATCGCCGAATTGAACCCATTGAAGTAGAACAGCAACTTGGGACTGCCCACGGGGCCTGCGGTCCTCGCGTCCATGAAGGCTCAGGCTGCAGCGAGCGCCTGGTCGAGATCGGCGAGAATGTCGTCGATGTCTTCGATGCCGATGCACAACCGGATCATGTCCGGCGTGACCCCGGCGGTCTCCAGTTCGGCTTCCGACAGCTGACGGTGGGTGGTTGAGGCCGGATGGGCCGCCAGCGACTTGACGTCGCCGATATTGACCAGCCTCAGGAACATCTGCAGCGCGTCGTAGAACTTCACGCCCGCGTCGTAACCGCCCTTGATGCCGAAGGTCAACAGGGCCGACGGACGCCCGCCGGTATATTTTTTCGCGAGGTCGTAATAGGGCGAGTCTGGCAGGCCGGCGAACTTCACCCAGGCGACCTTCGGATGTTGCTGCAGGTATTTGGCCACCGCAATGGCATTGTCACAGTGCCGTTCCATGCGCAGCGGCAGGGTTTCAAGGCCCTGCAGGATCAGGAAGGCGTTCAGCGGGCTGAGCGCGGAACCCGTGTTGCGCAGGGCGACCGTCCGCGCGCGACCGGCATAGGCCGCGGCGCCCAGGGCTGCGGTATAGATCACGCCGTGGTATGACTGTTCCGGTTCATTGAGCATGTGGAATTTTTCCGGGTAGTCGGCCCAGGGGAATTCGCCGCCATCGACGATCATCCCGCCCAGTGAATTGCCGTGTCCGCCCATGTACTTGGTCAGGGAATTGACCACGATATCGGCGCCCCAGTCGATCGGCTTGATCAGGGCCGGCGTGGCCACCGTGTTGTCGACGATCAGCGGCACGCCGTGCTCGTGGGCCATGTCGGCCAGCGCCTCGATGTCGACGATGTTGCCGGCCGGGTTGCCGATCGATTCACAAAAAACCGCGGTGGTCTTCTCATCGATCAGGCCGGCCATGGCGCCGGCGCTGTCGTCGGCTGCGAAGCGCACTTCGATACCCAGCCTCGGCAGCATGTGTTTGAACAGGGTGTAGGTGCCGCCGTACAGCAGCGGAACCGTCACGATGTTGTTGCCCTGCTCGGCGATGTTCAGCACCGAGTAGTTGATGGCCGCGCTGCCGGCGCTGAGCCCGAGGCCGGCGATCCCGCCTTCCAGCGCCGCGCATCGTTGCTCCAGCACATCGGTCGTGGGATTCATGATGCGCGTGTAGATGTTGCCCGGCACCACCAGGTTGAACAGGTCCGCGCCGTGCTGGGCATCGTCGAATTCGTAGGCCACGGTCTGGTAAATCGGCACCGCGACGGCCTTGGTGGCGCTGTCGGCCTTGAAGCCGGCGTGAATTGCCAGGGTCTGGTCTTTCATCGATTCTCCTCCAGTTTATTCAGTTTTCTGCCGTAGGAGCGGCTGAAGCCGCTCCTGCATTCATTTGGTGATGCCCAGCGGATCCGAGGGGTCGACGCCATCCATGTACTGCTTGCGGCGGTCGAGGTTCGTGGTCTGGTACACCAGGCCCAGCCAGTTGTTGACGATGGCCTTGGCCGTGTCGCCCCAGGTGTTGTCGAGTTCCGGCTCGATCTCGGCCTCGAGGAAATCCGGCAGCGTCCGGTCCTGGCGCAAGGCGGACTCCGCCTCGCGCACGAAACGATCGGCCGCTTGCGCCGCCTGCCCGGAAAAGTAATGTTGCGGATGCGGCGGCGGCGCCTGGAGCTCTCCGTTCAGGTAGCGGAAGACCTCCCGCTTGTACTCCTTCAGCAGGCTGTTGGTGTCGTATTCGGGGTGGCCCTGCAAAAAGATCAGCCGGAACTGGTCCCCGCTGACGGCCATGTGCACGCCGCCCTCTTCACTCTCCACCAGCACGGTCAGGCCGGCCGCCTCGAGCTGGGCCCGGGAGATGTCGTTGTACCGCGAGTGCGGCACGTCGAATCGCGTGTTGATCTCGCGCAGCAGGGGGTGCCCGGGTGCGGCGACGCGGTGGCTGTAGACCCCCCAGCGCTTTTCCGGCAGCGGCTGCCGCTCGATGCCGTAAAACCGCTTCAGCATCGCGTGCGTGGCCAGGCAGGAACACAGCGTCGACGCCACGTTGGCGCGCGCCCAGGCGGCCACCTCCATCAGCGGCTCCCAGAACGGCTCCTGATCCAGGTTGGGATTGGCCACGTTGGCTCCGGTGACGACCAGGGCATCCAGTCCCTGCTCCTGCAAGTCCGCGAAATCGCTGTAGTAACGCTCGATATATTCCAGCGCCTCGGGCTGTCGGGGAAGGCCCTGAAGGGAAAAAGGGTAGACGAAAAACTGAGCGATGCGATTGCAGCTTCCGACCAGCCGGATGAATTGCCGCTCGGTCGCCTCCAGGGCGGCGTCCGGCATCATGTTCAGGAATCCGATGTGCAGTTCGCGGATGTCCTGGTGCACCGCGCGCTCGAGCGACAGCACCTCGTGCCCGTGCTCGCGCAAACGGGAGAAGGTCGGCAGATCGGAATGCTGTACCAGCGGCATAAAGGCCCTTATATCACGATCGCCGCCGCGGGATTAAGCGCCTTCCCGCCTCGGCTGCCGGCAAGTCCCCGAATAGCGCCTATACTCAAACTGACCGTAGCGCCGAATCGGTCCGCATAGGGGTGGGCCGGCGGCATCGTTACGGACCCTGACCGAGGAGAGCAACAATGCAAAGACTTCTTTTGGCAATCGTATTCCTGGCAGCCCCCGCGCTGTGTCTGGCCGATGCGGGCGACACCCGGGTGGTCGAGGTGTGGCAGTGCACCATCAAGGAGGGCAAGACCGCCGATGAAGTGGCTGCCCACAACGCCAAGTGGCTGGCCTTCGTCCGGCAGACCAACGCCGATATCAACAGCTACGGAATGGAGCGCGTCGTGGGCGAGAGCGGGTCCTTCATGTTCGCCGACATCTACCCGGACCTGCAGACCTGGGGCGCCGTCAAGAGCGCGCTCGACTCCGAAGCGGGCGAGGCCTTCGATCAGGGTTTCGGCGAGTTGCTCGACTGCAATTCGAATCAGCTTTACAAGAGCACTCAGCACTGAGAATCGACCAGAGCGGCCGGGGCCCGGCGGGCCCCGGCCGTATCCGTTTCTCTCCCTGCCTTCGCGGGCGGCCTGGATCAGCCTTTCGCGATGGACCTTCCTTTCGAGCCGAGATCCTCGCAGGCTTCCAGCAGGCGCGTCACGATCCCCTTTTCGCCCAGCCGCAGGTACTTCCGGGGGTCGTACTGCTTCTTGTAGGGGGTGCCGTCGTCCGGATCCACCTGGAATCGGAACGCGCGCTCATTCTGATTGACGTAATCGCCGACCGGGGCTGAAAAAGCGAACTGGGTGTCGGTGTCGATGTTCATCTTGAACACGCCGTAGCTGACGGCGTCCGTGATCTTCGCCTTTTCGGACCCCGAGCCGCCGTGGAACACCAGGTTCAGCGGGTTGTGGCCCGTGCCGTGCGTGCGCTGTACCAGGTCCTGTGAATTCTTGAGGATTTCGGGGCGCAGCTTGACGTTGCCCGGCTTGTACACGCCGTGGACGTTGCCGAACGATGCGGCCACCGAGAAGTGGCCGATCGGGTTCAGCAGTTCGTAGGCCTGCAGCACGTCTTCGGGCTGCGTGTACAGCCGCGAGTTGTCCGCCGCTTCGTCGAACTCGCTGCCCATGCCGTCTTCCTCGCCTCCGGTGACGCCAAGTTCGATTTCAAGGGACATGCCCAGCTTCGCCATGCGCTCCAGGATTCTCGCGCACTCGCCGAGGTTGAAATCGATCGGATCGGCGGACAGGTCCAGCATGTGCGAGCTGTAGAGCGGCTTGCCATGCGTGGCATGGTATTTTTCACCCTCGTCGAGCATCGCCTCGACCCAGGGAATCAACTCGCGGTTGGCGTGGTCGGTGTGCATCACCACGCAGATCCCGTAGTGCTCCGCCAGCAGGTGCGCGTGCCGGGCGGCGGCGACCGCGCCCATTACCTTGGCTTTGAAACCATCCGGCATGCCGGCTCCCGCGTAGAACGCGGCGCCGCTGTTGGATAGCTGGACGATGATGTCCGAGCGGGCCTGGGCCGCGGCCTCCATGACCGCGTTGAGGCTGTTGGTGCCGACGACGTTGACCGCCGGCAGGGCATAGCCGCCCGCCTTCGCCGCGTCGACCAGGGTCTTGTAGCCTTCGCCGGTGACAACACCCGGCTTCAGAGTCGTGTTGGACATGGGGATTCCTCGTTTGGTTTTCCGTGAATGTGTCGCGCAGCCCAGGGACGTGGACCACGCAGGCTGATGGTTTCAGTTTCGTGGATCAGGCGACGCTTTTCAAGGCGCGCGGTTCAGGGCTCGGCGCGTTCGAACGGGATCCGGATGTTTATGGTCAGCCCGTGCGGCTCGGTCGGAGAGAGCGTAAAGGAGTGCCGGCTGCCGTAGAGTTCGGCCAGGCGCTCACGCGTGTTGCGCAGGCCGACGCCGTTGGCGTCCGGAATTTGCCCGTCGACCAGTTCAACCCCCGGGCCGTCGTCGCTCAGTTCGATCAGCAGGTCGCCCGCGAAAACCCGCGCGGCGATGCGCAGATGCCCACCCTCTTCCGATCGCGCGATCCCGTACTTGATGGCATTTTCCACCAGCGGCTGCAGCAACAGGCTGGGGATAAGCGCCTGGGACGCCTGTTCGCCGATATCCAGTTCCAGCGTGAGCCGCTCCTCGAAGCGCACCTTTTCGATGTCCAGGTAAAGCTTGAGGGCGGTCAGTTCCTGCTCGAGGGTGACCTTCTGCATGGGGTCGTTGTCCAGCGAGTGCCGCAGGAAGCTCGACAGGCGCGTGACCATGCGGTTGGCCGATTCGGTCTCCCGCTCCAGCACCAGCGTGGAGATGGCGTTCAGCGTGTTGAACAGGAAATGCGGATTGAGCTGGTAGCGCAGCATCTTGAGCTGCGCCTCGTGGGCCATGGCGGCCGATTTGAGTGCGCTTTTCTGCACCTCCTGGAACAACTGGTAATACTTGATCGCGAAATACAGGACGCTCCAGGCCAGCATGACGACCCAGGCCGACACGAACGTCTCCATGTACGAGACCTTCTGGTACAGCTCGGCCATGTCGCCGAGGTTTTCCATCCAGTCTTTCATGTCCTCGCCTTTTTCGAACCAGTGGGAGTAGATGGAACTGCGTGCCTGCAGCCACACGTAGCCTGCAGCCACACTGCCCAGCAACAACCCGATCAGCTGCAGCCACACCGGGCGGCTCATCAGCGCGCGGTAGGCAAAGCGCAAGCCCGCCGACAGCACCAGCGCGATCGCGGTGATGATCATCACGTACTTGAAGTAGCCCGGCGCGACGTCCTCGAGCATCGCGCGGGTGTAGGCGTACTTGCCGAACAGCCCCCAGGCCAGCCAGCCGCCCACGTGCAGCACCCAGAAAAGGCGTTGCTGATCCTTGACCAGATCCTTGATGAAATCCTTGATTATCATCCCTCTATTGTAGTGCCCGGGCAGGTGCGAATAGCGACGCTTTGTCGACTCCGGGTACCATCCTGTCTCAGATCTCGCGCCCGGGAGCGGCGGTAGTTCAGTTGCAACTCAGCGTGAAGCGAACGCGCAGGGTGAACAGCGCCTTTTGCGGAAAGATGCGCGGCATTTCGCGCACGGCGACCTCGATGTCGCATTCCTTGGTCACCGTGCCGCCGGCCAGGCCGGGGCACTGAATGATCAGCTCCTTGCTAACCTTGCCGACGTCGTTGACGAACATGTCGACCTCGGTCGCCACGAGGCGCATGTCGACCCGCACTTCATTTTTGCAATCCCCGGTGAAAACCACCTGCGGCGCGGGTGAGCCGTGCGGCTCCCGCACCAGGCCGGAGGGCAGGTTGTGCTTGGGCACCTTGACCCTGCCATTGCCCGTTTGCCCGCCCGAGGAAACCTTGACATCCAGGTCGTATTTCCAGTCTTCGCCGATGTTGCCCTCCTGGCTCTCGGATATCAGTGTCATGGTCAGCTTGCAGCTCATGGATCGGCTCCCTCAGCAACCTCCTATATTCACGGAATACCTGCCTTCGGGTCAATGCGGCATGGCTCGAAATTCGCCCCCGCCTCTCCAAACGGCGGCAATTGCGGTTAATATGGTGCCGCTCGAGAGGGACTGACATGCACGCACTCAACAATCTGTTCGCAACGATCGACGGTTACATTGGCGGTTCGGCCTGGTTTGTTTACCTGCTGGTCGGCACCGGGCTGTTTTTCACGCTGTACCTGAAATTCCCGCAGATCCGCTATTTCCGCCATGCCTTCCTGATGGTCAGCGGCAAATACGACGAGAAGGGCGCTCGGGGCGATACCACCCATTTCCGCGCCCTGACCACGGCCCTGTCAGGCACGGTCGGAACCGGCAATATCGCGGGAGTTGCGCTGGCCATTCACCTGGGCGGGCCGGCGGCGCTGTTCTGGATGCTGGTCACTGCCTTCCTCGGCATGACCACCAAGTTCGTGGAAGTGACGCTGTCGCACAAGTATCGCGAATTCGCCCCGGACGGCACCGCCGCGGGCGGGCCCATGTACTACATGAAGAACCGCCTGAACATGAAATGGATGGCGGTCCTGTTCGCCCTGGCGACCATCGTTTCGTCGTTCGGCACCGGCAACATGCCGCAGATCAACAGCATATCGAATGCGATGCACACCGCTTTCGGCATTCACCCGGGCATCACCGGGCTGGTGCTGGCAATCCTGCTCGCGCTGATCATCCTGGGCGGCATCAAGCGCATCGCCGCGACGACGTCCAAACTGGTCCCGCTGATGGCGCTGATCTATTTCGTCGGGGCGCTGTCGGTCATTTTCGCCAACACGGAGAATATCGCGCCTTCCCTCGCGGCGATCGCCGGCGACATCTTCACCGGGTCTTCCGCCACCGGCGGCTTTCTCGGCGCCACCATCGCGTACGCCTTCAACCGGGGCGTCAACCGGGGCCTGTTTTCCAACGAGGCGGGACAGGGCAGCGCGCCCATCGCCCATGCCGCCGCCAAGGCCGATCACCCGGTTTCCGAGGGCATGGTGGCCATTCTCGAACCCTTTATCGACACCATCATCATCTGCATGCTGACCGGCATGGTCCTGTTGTCGTCCGGCGTGTGGAAAGAGAAACACGAGAACATTTTCCAGCGCGCGGACCTGATCATCCTGGACGGCACCTACCACGAGGACGTGCCGGCGCAACGGGAACAACTGTTCCATTTCCTGAACCCCAACGCCCAATCGAAGGTGCGTCACTTCAGTGGGCGGCTTCACGTTCAGGACGGCACGATCCAGGAGCCGGTCACGCTGATCCATGCCCGTTCGGTCGCCGAGGACGTGGTGCTGACCAACACCGTAACCGGGGAGAGGTTCACGGGCATCCTGCCGGTCGATGACGGACGGATCTTCAACGCCATCAGCGAGATACAGCTGACCGGGCGATCGCTGCTCCACAGCGCCCCCCTGACCACCATGGCCTTCAGCCGGGGCTTGTTCGGCGATGCCGGCCAATACATCATCCCCATCAGCCTGCTGCTGTTCGCCTTCTCCACCGCCATTTCCTGGTCGTACTACGGAGACCGCGCCGTGACGTTCCTGTGGGGCATCGATTACGTTCGCTATTACCGGGTCCTGTACGTTCTCGGCTTTTTCGCCGCGGCCCTGATCGACACGACCATCATCTGGACTTTTTCGGGCATCGCCATTGCCCTGATGACCATCCCCAACATCATCGGGATCCTGCTCCTGCACCGGGAAATGAAGGAGACCGTCGCCAACTACTGGGCGACCATGGACTTCTCCAAGCCGGACGACAAGAGCTGACTCTTCCGAGCGGTCGTGCAGGAGCGGCTTTGTGGGAGCGGCTTTGTGGGAGCGGCTTTAGCCGCGATTGTTTTTTTTGGAAAGCCTAGGAGAAACCAAAACAATCGCGGCTAAAGCCGCTCCTACCTGAACATTCGCCCGCCCTGGTTGATCAATGTATCCCGGTATTTAATTAATCGTTTAATTAATTTATACTTCAGCAATGTAAATCGGAACCAGGGCACCCTCCCCGACAGCGGGCGACGAACCGCGGCCTGGCCGACCTGTCTTCGACCGCCGCATCGCGCCAACTGGTGCTGGACCTCGCCAACACGCAGGTGGTTGACATCAACTACCAGGCCGCCGACACCGCCGAGCTCGAGCGGTTGATGCGCGAAGGCAGGATCAGCGTCGGCATCTACATTCCCCCCGATTTCGAGAAGCGGCTGCAGCAACCCGAACGGGCGGCCGCGCAACTCCTGATCGACGGCTCGGACAACATCGTGCAGGGCGCGGCCGCGCTGCTGGCCCGGCCGGCGCGCACCTCGCCTTACGACGACCGGCCGCCGGTGATGGAGATCCGCAGCTACTACAACCCGGAACGGCGCTCGCCGGTCAACACCGTGCCCGGGCTGGTGGGCATCATCCTGACCATGACGATGACGCTGTTCACTGCCGTGGCCATCGTGCGCGAGCGCGAGCGCGGCAACCTGGAACTGCTGATCACCACGCCGGTCCGCTCGTCCGAGCTGATGCTCGCCAAGATTCTGCCCTACGTCGTCATCGGACTGATCCAGGTCTCGCTGGTCCTCCTGCTGGGAGGGCTGCTGTTCGACGTGCCGCTGCGCGGCACGCTGATGAACGTGTACTGGGTCTGCCTCGTGTTCATCGTGGCCAACCTGGCCATGGGGCTGGTGATATCCACGCTCGCGCAGACCCAGTTCCAGGCCATGCAGATGACCTTTTTCATCCTGCTGCCGTCGATCCTGCTGTCGGGATTCATGTTCCCCTTCGACGGCATGCCCCGCCCCGCCCAATGGATTGCAGAGGCGCTGCCGATGACGCACTTCATGCGGCTGATCCGCGGCGTCATTCTGCGCGGCGCGTCCCTGTCGGACCTGTCGACCGAGTTCGTCATCCTTGGCGCGTTCATCGGCGTGGCCATGGCGGTGGCGGTCAAGCGCTTCCAGAAGCGGCTGGACTGACCAGCCCGCCCGGGGGCCAGCGCGCCTGGTTCTACGTCGAAGCAGCCTTGTGCTATAGAATGACGCTTCGCGTGCCGTGTCACCCTTCCGAAGCCCTGGACGATCGATATGCCTGACCTGTACTACGCCGCCACCTGCCAGACCGACTTTCCCTGCCCGCTCAAGCGCGACGAAATCGCCGAGCGCACCCGGCGCATGTGCGCCATCGCCGAGCAGACTATCGCCGGCTATGAACCCTTTTTCGACGTGCGCCTGCTGGTGTTCCCCGAATTCGCCCACGCCGCGCCGGCCTACGACAACGTTCCCGCGTTGCGCAAAAATCTCGCGGTACCCGTGCCCAACGAGCACACCGAGCAATACGCGAAGTTGTGCCGCAAGCACGGCTGCTACATCCAGACGGGCAGCTTCATCGAGCACGATCCCGATTTTCCGGACGCCGTCTTCAACGCGACGGTGCTGATCGGTCCCTCCGGCGTCCTGTCCAAATACCGGAAGGTCAACACCTGGATCCCCTGGGAGGTGCATGCCAGCCCGCACGATTTCGCCGACTACCCCGACGACCCCTTCCCGGTGGTGGACACCGAACTGGGCAGGCTCGGCGTGGCCATCTGTTACGACTGGCTGTTCCCGGAGACCATTCGCCAGATCGCGTTCAACGGCGCCGAGGTGATCAACCGGGTTTCAGCCTACATGGACCCCTGGGGCGCGACGGCGCCGATGGACTGGTGGACGCTGATGAACCGCGCGCGGGCAGTCGAAAACACCGCTTACGTGGTGGCCGCGAACCAGGGGGCGGCCATGGCGCATTACCCCCCTTTCAGCTGGCCCGGAGGCAGCATGATCGTCAATTACGACGGCGTCATCCTCGCACAGGCCGATCCGGGCCCCGGCGAAAAGGTGGTGGTCGCCCCGATCGACATTGCCGCGCTGCGCGCGGAGCGGGAACGCCGCCAGGGGCACGACATGCGAGCGCACCTGCGCAGCGAGATTCACGACTATGCCCGCCAGGGTTACCTGCCGCGCGGGGGCCCGGCGGAACTGACCGTCGAGAATATCGGGCAGCGCATCACGGTTGCGAAGGCAAAAATCCCGCGGTAGCGTTTCAGTAACCCGACTGGTAGCGGGTGTTGTAGCGCGCGTGCAGTTCGTCGCGCAGCGCCGCGGGCTTGCCGGTTGACGGCAGCGGTCCCACGGTCTCGCCATCGCGCGTAAACAGGTCCATGTCCTTGGCCCAGCCATGGGTCTCCAGCACGAAGTGACGCCGCCAGCCGGCGGGGGCGGGTTCGGCCGAGCCGTCGCCATTGACGGCGAGACCCTCGTTGTCGGCGCTATGTTCGACAGCGACGGCGGCCCGTCCGCAGGCGCCGCGTACGTCTTCGAGCGAACGGAGCAGACCTGGTCGTTTGTGACCAAGCTTACGGCCTCCGACGCCGCGGAGACGCAGTGGTTCGGCGAGAGCGTTGCCATCGACGGCGACACGGTGGTCATCCGGGGAGGGGGCACGTATGTCTTCGCCCGCGACCACGGCGGTCCCGACAACTGGGGCGAGGTGACCAAGCTCGTCCCGCCGCGGGGCTGGACCGGCTACGTTCCCTTCGACGTCGATGGCGACACGATCGTCGTCTGGAACGACGTGTACGAGCGCAACGCCGGCGGCCCGGACAACTGGGGCTGGACCGCGGAGCTCACGGCCGACGTGCCGGGGGTGTACCTGGGGGATTCCGTTTCGGTCGATGGCGACACCGTCATCCTCGGGGCGCCGTACCTCAGCGGATACGACGGCGCGGCCTACATCTTCGAACGCAACCACGGCGGCCCGAATGCGTGGGGTGTCGTGGCGACGCTGTCGGAGCCCGATCCCCCGTGGGCCCTGCGGTTCGGGTACGCGGTGGCCATCGACGGT
>Ga0209536_100013003_pt1 | contig 12044 bp, 12 predicted proteins | sample DeeMarSeWOR28_12_FD_187461 | JGI IMG/M metagenome (GOLD analysis project Ga0209536, IMG submission 187461) | Marine sediment microbial communities from White Oak River estuary, North Carolina - WOR-2-8_12 (SPAdes) (version 2) | ecosystem: Environmental > Aquatic > Marine > Intertidal zone >...
CCAGTATACCCGCCAGCGCCCCGGTCAGGGACTTGCTGACCGAAAACAAAATATGCGGGGTTTTTCCGTCGTAGCCCCGGCCATACCGTTCGGCGACCAGCCGCCCCCCCTGCAATACCACCAACCCCCGGGTGGCGGTTGCCTCGAGCACTTCCGGCAACCGTCGCTGCTGGCCGTGATGATCTTCAAAAGCCAGCGCGTCAAGCGATCGCAGTTCTGACGCAAAATTATGTGAATGTTCAGGCGCTTCAATCCGGCAGACCGGAATAAGCTTGTCGACCTGGTGAAACGACTGGGAGCTGTGCGGCGCGGTGCGCCAGTTGGCGAGCGTAACAGAGGTATCCATATCATCCTCGAAAAAGAGACCCTAACGTTGCGAAAATTTTTTATTGTAGGGTGGGCTGTGCCCACCAAACATCAATGATTTTATCTGTCAAAGGTGGGCCGAGCTCACCCTACATCAATCGTACGGGACTTAAGCGCAGGTGTGCTCCAGTGACAATTGCCCAATTTCGTTCGATCCTTATTAATCGGGGCGCGAATGAATATTTCCGACATTATTTATGCTACTAGGGGGTAAACAAGAGGATCCGGCAAGCAGATCCTCCTGTTTTTCATAAACTCATCGTCCCAATAACCAAAGCTTCAGGACATTACTTGGTCAGTTCGGTCCAGATGGCGGTGTAGTAATCGTTGGCCTCCTTGGAGCAGGCCGGAACAAAAACACCGGCATCTTTGAACGCGTCGGGAACCACAATTTCCACGGCGGTTTTCATGTCTTCCGGCATGAATTTTTCCGAGCCGGTGATGCCGTTGGCATAGCGTGCAAAACTTGAAATCATGGCCGCGTTTTCGGGTTCCATGATAAAGTTCATGAACAACTTGGCGTTTTCGACGTTTTTAGCGGTCTTCAGCACAACGACGCTGTCCATCCATACCGGGTAGCCCTCGCGCGGATAGCCGAATCTGATGGAAGGTTTTTTCAGACGCGCCCTGAAGGCGGCGCCGTTCCAGTAGGCGGCCGCGTTGTAATCTCCGCGCGGCATCTTTTCCGTCAGGCCGTAGTCAATGGACACCCATTTGGGTTTTGCAGCCATCAATACATCGCGCGCCTTTTTCAGCACCGCCTTGTCGGTGGCACAGGGTTGGCTGCCGACATACATCAGGACAAGGGCCATGACATCGCCCATTTCAGGCGGTACGCTGATTTTGCCGGCAAGCTCCTCCGGCGGGTCAAAAACGATGGAAGAGGTGTTGATGTCGCCTTTGTAATATTCTGTGTCCACAACCATCCCGACCGTGCCCCACTGCCACGGTACGCTGTAGTGACGCCCCGGGTCCCAGGGCGGATCGCGCCATTCAGGGGCGACGTTCTTGAAATTTTCCATCTTGTCCGGGCGGACTTCCAGCAGCAGCCCTTCCTCCATAAAAATTTTTACATAATTGGCTGAAGGCACGACCATATCGAAGCCGTGGCCGCCGGCTTTAACCTTGGCCAGGGCGGTGGAATTCGAATCATAGTCGGTGATGGTCACCTTGATATCGTATTTGGCTTCAAACTTCTTGATCATTTCGGGGCTGGTGTAGTTGCCCCAGTTATACAGGTTCAATTCACCGGCTGCCTGGGCAGCCCCTGAAAAAAACATTACTGCCGCCACAACAGCGGCCAAAATCAGTTTCTTGTTCATGGTAAAACTCCTTTGCTGTGATGTGGATTCAACTGACGCATACCTCCAAACGTATAACGTAAAAGTAACTTCATACCCCCTTTCTTTTGATTTAACGATTCGCGTACGCCTATTTGCCAAATTTCTTATCGATGACAAAAAACAGCCCGACCACGATGATCGAAAGGCTGACCAGGACCGCCGAAATGGCATTTATTTCCGGTGTAATAATTCGGCGAAGCTGGCCCAGCATATAAGTCGGCAGCGTCTCCTGGCCGGATGATTTTACGAACTCGGTTATGACGACGTCATCCAAAGAAATGACGAAGGCCAGCATGGCACCGGCGATGATGCCCGGCCACAGCAGCGGAAGGGTGATGCGCTGGAAGGTTTTCCAGGGAGCGGCGTAAAGGTCGGCGGCCGCCGTTTCCAGCATGAGATCCATTCCCTCCAATCTGGCGCGGATGGGCAGGTAGGCAAATGGGATGCAGAAGGCGGTATGGGCCGCGACCAGGTAAATCATGCCCTGGATTCCCGTCGCGGTTTTAATGATCGCGAACACCGTCAGCAGCGCCACGGCGGTGACAATCTCCGGCACCATCAGGGGCTGGTTGATCATCACGTAAATCGCCGTCAATCCGCTAAATGGCCGGGTGCGGGTCGTTCCCAGGGCGGCCATGGTTGCCAGTACGGTCGCATAAATCGATGCCTGCAAGGCCAGAGTCAATGAACGCAAGGCGGCATCCTGCACGGCTTCGTTATGCCAGGCCGAAACATACCACTGCAGCGAAAAGCCTTCCCAGACGGCGATGTTTTCGCCAAGATTGAAAGAATACACGATCAGGATGAGAATCGGCGCATACAGCATCACGAAGCAGGCAATCGCAATAAAACCGAAGCCCGGCTGTTTCTTAAGAGAAAACGGTTTCCGCTTTTTCGTGCCGGGCGTCATCGCAGGCCATCCGAATCTTTTTGTATCGTGCGCACGTAAACCAGCAGGGCAATCATGACGATGCTCAACAGGGTGATGGACAGTGCGGCGCCCAGCGGCCAGTTGCGCCCGGCGCCGAACTGCAATTCGATCAGGTTGCCCAGCATCATTTTCTTGCCGCCCCCTAAAACCCTGGGGGTTACAAATGCCCCCAGCGACGGGATGAAAACCAGGATGGACCCGGCGATAATCCCCGGTTTGACCAGCGGGATGATCACCCGGCGCAGCACCTTGCTGCGCGAGGCATAAAGATCGTAGGCCGCCTCTACCAGGTTAAAATCCAGCCGCTCCATGGAGGCGTACAGCGGCAGCACCATCAGGGGTAGATAGACATAGGTCATCCCCACCATGATGGCGAAGTCGGTGAAAATCATCCGGATGGGACTGTCGATGATCTCCAAATTCAGCAGGACCATATTGATCAACCCCTGGTTGCGGATCATTTCCAGGATCGCGAAGGTTCGGATCAGCAGGTTGGTCCAGAACGGAATCGTGATCAGAAAGAGCCATATGTTGCGGGTTGTCCGCGGCCGGGTGGCGATGAAATAGGCGGTCGGAAAACCGATGGCCAGGGTGGTCGCCGTCGTAAAGAACGACAGTTTGACCGATCGCCAGAGGATTCGCAGATGGGCATCCGCCAATCCCAATGTGTCGTCGAATATATCCCTGAGAAAAACCACGTTGAACCAGGCGTCGGTTGAAAACTCCCAGACCACGCCGCCGTATTCACCGGAGGTCAGAAACGAATAGACCAGAACGATCAAAAGCGGTCCGGATGCGGCACAAAACAGGACCAGCAAAGCCGGGGTGCTCAGCAGCCAGCTCCTGCGAGTACTTCTTCTCCGGGCCTCCTCTTCCAGATTGGACATTATGGCCTTGTTTTGCGGCATCAGTCCCTCAACACCTGCACGGAATTCGGTTTGAACGCAATGTCGACCGTTTGCCCGACGTCAAATGTTTCCGTATCTTCCAGCCGGTTCTGGCGGCGAATCACAAAGCGGGTCTCGTCCGGCAGGCGAATATGATAATGGGTGTCCGTGCCGAAATACACAATGTTTTCGAGCACCCCTCGTAAATCACTGTTATTTTGGTCTTTTGCAAAAAGCTGGGCGTACTCCGGGCGGACCACCGCGGTCACCCTGTCGGCCGGCACCATGCCCTCGGGCAGTTCGACCTTGACCTCTTTGCCGGAAGAAAGCTTCAGCCTGGCGCTGCGGCCTTCGCTCGCGAGTACCTTCGCGGCCAGAAAGTTGGTGCTGCCGATAAAATCGGCCACAAAGCGTTCGACCGGATGATTGTATATCTGGCGGGGCGTACCGATTTGAAGAATTCGGCCGGCATTCATCACTGCGACCCGGTCGGACATGGTCAGGGCTTCTTCCTGATCATGGGTAACAAAAATAAAGGTGATACCCGTTTCATGCTGCAGCCGCTTTAGCTCGATCTGCATTTCCTTGCGCAGTTTGTAGTCGAGGGCCGCGAGCGGTTCATCGAGCAGCAGAACCTCCGGTTGGGGGGCCAAGGCCCGGGCCAGCGCGACGCGCTGCTGCTGTCCACCGGATATCTGGTCCGTGCGCCGATCGCGAAGCTCCGCCATCTTCACCAGGGCCAGCATATCACCCACTGTTTTTTTGATATGGTCTTTTGATTTTCCCAGCATCTCCAGACCGAAAGAGATGTTTTGAGCGACGGTCATATGCGGAAACAGCGCATAGCTTTGAAAGACGGTATTGACCGACCGCTGATAGGGGGGTAGATGTGAGATGTCCCGGCCATGCAGCATGATCACGCCGTCGGTCGGGTGGTCAAAGCCGGCAATCAGTCGCAGTAAAGTGGTCTTGCCGCATCCCGAGGGCCCCAACAAGGTGAAGAACTCGTTCTGCTGGATGGCGACCGTAACCTCGGCAAGCGCTATAACCTTATCTTTGCCCGAACCGAAGACTTTGGTAACCCGTTCCGCGTTGATTGCTGCTGCCAAGGATTTTTCGGATCCACTTGGTGCTGTTCTCGGATGCTCTGTCAAATAAATTCCTTAATATTAAAGGGTTATGTAAAAAAATAGCCGAATAGCGCCAAACCCGCTCCTGTTATTTGCCGCCCAAAGTCGTATCAATTTGGTATTTCGAAGTCAAGATGTTTCATCCTCATATATCAATCAAACACACGGAAGCGCTGGTTTTTGTTTGACAGCCATGTCCATTTTTCTTAAACACGTTTTAATCACCACCCAATTGCCAACCATAATTGCTTGCGATGAAAAGAGCTTGAATAAGACAAATCCATCAATATTATTCGTTAATCCTTCCCTCGGAACGCCAAAATATACGGATGAGGACCGGCTCAGAAGCTACCTCAGTCTGGGCACCCTGGTCAGTGCGCTCAAGAATGGAGCCTTTTTAAAAAGATTTGCCGAACGGTTGGGCCGGCCGGAAATTATCTTCGATTCAGACCGTGACTATCCCGTGTTCGATATCGTTGTCTTGAATCTGTCGTTGAGACCGGTTGGCCGGACCATCCGGCAATTTTTCGCTGATGGTTTAAAGCAATTCCGGCAGACCCCGCTGATGGTCTGCATGACGGCAACCTCCGCCCAACTCGACGAGGCCGGGGAAATCGCCCGGGCGGCCGGACGTTGGGCGCCGGCTGCCATTCGAATCATCGGCGGACCGCATGTGTCCGTTGTGCCGGCTGACTACCTGAAGCGTGCAGAATTCCAGGTGGCCTGCATCGGCGAAGGCGTTGAGACCCTGGCGGAACTGGCATTGCTGAGCTGCTGCAAATCCGATCCTGATTTCACAACCATTGCCGGGATTGCCTTTAAAGACCGCAATGGCCGGGTTCATTCGAATCCATTGCGTACGCCGGCTCTGGACCTGGATGAATATCCGTTTCCCTCGGACAGCTTGGATCTATTTTGGAAAGATGACGGGACCCCGGAAAAAAATCGCAGCCACCTCATCTACATCCTTTCCGGATACGGCTGCCCCCATGACTGTATTTTTTGTGCCCAGTGCAGTATACACGGCAAACGCATCAGAGAGCGCAGCGCGGATAATATTTTTGAAGAAATCAGGCACCTTGCCGCCAGGGGGTTTTGTAAGTTCGCCTTTGTCCAGGAGACCTTTTTAAACCGCAAAAAGAGAGTCGAAAAATTCTGCCGGCTGATTGAAAATTCCGGCCTGGAAATTGAATGGACCGCTGAAGCCAGAGCCGACTCCTGATGTATTTAAGCGGTTTCTGGCTGCCGCAAAATTTTTAAACGGCTTTGAGGCGATGAGACGGCTAAGTATTGCCAACCGAATAAAGTGGATGAAAATCTGTGCCATGGTCTGGGGATTAAAGGAAAGAATAATTAATGACTTTCGCTTTGACAGCGACGATCAGAAGACCGGCCTTGATTTGGACAGACGCCTGCAGACACTGGCTGAATCGCAGCTAAACAGGCACCTGATTCAAATTGACGGCGGGATGGCGCCGGATTCCTCTTTGGATATCAGGCAGGTTAATCAACAAAAAATTTTTGTGTTCGGGGTCCGATTTTCGGTTATGGAAAATAGGACACTTGAGATTGATCTGCAATAGTCCGGTTATACTGGGATTACAGCAGGCGGGGATAAACAGGCTGTCTAATAACCTCAAAAATTCTCTATGGTAGGGTGGGCTGTGCCCACCAGTAATTGCCAAATTTTGACCACCGGAATAATACAATATCGGACCCCTTGGCTTGCAAAATGCTGGACAATCTCCTATGAATAGTGCCGTTCCTTTAATCCCTAAATTTCTGACGTAGAAGGAGAGATTGATAGCCATGCAAAAATTCGACAATATCAGACGTGAGGTGCTGGACAGCTGCCACTGGCTGGCCGAACACGGGTATCTGGGTCAGTTGAGCAGCGGCGGAAATATCTCGGCGAGGGTGCCGGGTGAAAAAAGCCTTGCCATCACGCCGTCGGGCCGGTCCTATTTCTCGCTGGATCTAAACGATATTTGTGTCATCGATTTCGATCGTAATCCCATCGAAGGTGCTTTAGCGCCTTCGATCGAAGCCGGTCTGCACATCGGCGTCTACCGGCATCGGCCCGATGTCAATGCCGTGATTCACACCCACCAGCCGTTTGCCAGCACCCTGGCGCTTGTCAACCAGCCGATCCCGGCCCTGTTTGATGAGATCACCGTTGAAATCGGCCACGAGGTGGATATTGTGCCCTACGCGTTTTCAGGCAGTGCTAAATTGGTTGACAATCTGACCGGCAAGCTGGGCAACCAATGCCATTGCTACCTCATTCAAAATCATGGCGCTATCAGCCTGGGCGCCGATATGCCGCGTGCCATGCGAAATGCTGAACTGCTGGAATCAGTGGCGCAAATCTATTATCAGGCGCTGTCAACCGGCGAGGAAATTCAAAAGCTGCCGCCATCCGCCATAAGTTATTTTGCAAAGATGCGGCAGTTAAGATTCAAGTAGCGGTTATCGCAGGCTTTTTTCTAAAACAAAAGTGGGGATATCTTCAGTCTTCGCGTTGCGGCTGTGGCGGCTGCCCCTTTTGAAAAACGGCGCGATGCCCCGCTCGGAAACGGGATGCAAGCACAGGCACAGGCCGCGGCCGCATGTTTTTTTTTAATTTACGCATTCATCGGCAATTCCTCGGCGGTGTTCATAAATTCAATCGTTTGCTCCAAATTGACGATGCCGGCATCAGACCCGAGACCCTGGATGACCAGGCCGCCGGCCGCGGTGCCGAGCCGTCCGGCTTTTTCGAGATCCCACCCCATGGAAAGGCCCATTATAAATCCGGCACAATACGCATCGCCGCATCCGGTGGAATCGACAACCGGTGCTTTGTAGCAGGGGATCCGAATCTCATTGATGCTGTCGTTTTCCATGCTCGCGATGCTGCTGCCGTGTTCACCCATTTTAAATACGGTATGCTTGGCACCGCGATCCAGGAAGAAGCGAATGATTTCGCGACGGTCTGTCAAACCGCACATCATAATCGTTTCCTCGAAACCGGGCATAAAATAATCCACATACGGCAGGCACGGTTCGATCAGGTCCAGCAAATCCGGCCGTTGCACCGCCACCAGGTCGAATGTGGTGGTGACGCCGTTGTTTTTGGCAAATTCGAGCACTTTGCGAGTCGGTTCCCCGTCAAACTTCGGCATCAGGGAAGTGCCGCCCATGTGCAGGAAGTCGGCGGCGGCAATGACATCCAGGTTGAGATCTTCCCAGACCAGCTCTCCGTTGGCTCCGGGCACATGCAGGGCCGGCCGCTCGCCATTGGGCCGGATGGGGAGCATGGTCGATGATGTCTGCACCCCGGGCTTGCGTCGTAAACAATTCGTGTCGATGCCGTACCGCTGCATGGTGGTCAGCAGAAAATTGCCGAGTTCATCTTCTCCGACGGCGCCCATCGCATAGACTTCGGCCCCCAGCTTGGCCAGGTCAACGCTCGTTCCGGCCGCCGTGCCAGCCACCGTGATTCGAATTTCCTCCAGCAGCGCCACGTTTTGTCCTTCCGGTATTTCGGTCACCGGTCGTCCAAGTATATCCACGATATGGATTCCAAGACTCACTACTTTGGCCATTGACTGCCTCCTTAACTTTAGTCCGTTTTAAATTGTAGCTCTCGAGTTAATGCTAGACTGAAAGCGTTGCCTTGAGCCGGCGACCGTCCGGTCCAAACAGGGTTATCCAGTCCAGCGGGCATTCCACCCAGATTTCATCCTCGATTCGACCGCCCAATGCCGGGTCGACTTTGACCTTGATGATTTTGTCTCCCATTGCGATGCTGACCAGGTAAAAGCCGCCGACGACAATGAATTTGCGTTGCACCCTGCCTTTTACCGCCATATTGGACGATTTGTGCCCGAGCCTGACGTGTTCGGGACGGATTCCGATGGTGAGGCGATCCTGGCCGTTGAGCCCTGAGATTTTCAAGGGTTCGGGAAACAGGGGCGACTTCAAACCCAAACCGCCGTCCAGTGCGACGACCTGGTGTTCGAAGAAATTCATGCCGGGATTTCCCAGAAACCAGCCGCCAAACACGTCGTCCGGTCGATTGTACAGCTTGCGCGGGGCATCCAGTTGAACGATTTCGCCTTCTTTCATCAATGCAATCTGATCGGCCAGCGTCATGGCCTCGGTCTGGTCATGGGTGACATAAATAATCGTCTGCTGCAGCTGCCGGGTGAGTTCTTTGAGCGCACGTTTAAGCTGTACTTTGGCTTCGGCGTCGACGTTGGTGATCGGCTCGTCAAACAGGATGACCGCCGGCTGGCGCGCGACGGTGCGGGCAATCGCCACTTTCTGGCGCGTTCCGCTGTCCAGTTGCGATATTTCTTTTTCAACGCTGTCTTCCAGCCCCAGGATATCGATAACCTGCCGGATGCGTTGCTTGCGCTCCGAGGTTGACAGCTTTTCCTCCAACAGCGGCAGCTCGATGTTGCGGTAAACACTAATGCTGCGATAAACCACCGGATACTGAAAAACCATGCCGATTTTGCGCTTGCGCGCCGGCAGGTCGGTGATGCGGTGGTCGTCGAAAAATACATCTCCGGCCGTGGGGGATTCCAATCCGGCAATAATCCGCATCATGGTTGTCTTTCCGCAGCCGGAAGGACCTAACAGGCAGGTTACCGCAGCCGTGCTGAAGGTGATGCTGACGTTTTTTACCGCAATGACCCCCGGGTACTCTTTCTGCAAATCAACCAGGCGAACTTCTGGCATATTACTCAGCTCCCTGTCCTATTCGTAGGCCGGTTTCGATATTAAAAAGTACGGCACTCGAAGCCCGCACACCAACCGTCACATGATCACTGCTGAAAAAATCTGCGTCGCTGTGGCTGACGACCGTTACCAGCGGCTCCTCGTTTACTTCCAGGTAAACGATGACCTCGCCCCCTAAATCTTCCAACAGCACGACCTGGGCCTGACAGGTCAGCAGGCCGTCTGGATCCGGGTTCAGACGGATGTCTTCGGGCCGCACCACCACCCGGACATGACTGCCTTCGGCCGGCAGATCGGTCGACGGCGCCATATTTACCGGCAGTTCAAACAATCCCGTGCGACACCACTGTTGGTCAGCCCGGCTGAACAATTGGCCGCCAAACTGATTGGATGGCGGAAAGCCGAGCAGGGCCATGGTCGTGATATGGGCCGGACGACGGTAAAGCGCCTCCAGATCACCGGTTTCGACGATACGCCCGCCATCCAGCACGGCCACCGAATCGGCCAGTGCCAGCGCCTCCAGCGGATCAGACGTCGTAAACAAAAAAGTGGCTGCCAACGATTGCTGCATCTGCTTTAAATCATCAAACATCTGCTCGCGCAGCTTAAAGTCCAAACCCACCAGCGGATCATCCAAAATATAAATGTCGGTTTGTTTGACGACCCCGCGCGCCAGCGCCACCCGCTGCTTTTCCCCGCCGCTGAGCTGATCCGGATGTTTGTTCAGCAGATGGTCGATCTTGAGCTGTTCGGCAATTTGTTTGACGGCCTGTTCAATCTGCGACTTTGGAAATTTAATTAGATCCAAGGGGTAGGAAATGTTGTCATGGGCGCTGAAATGTGGATACAGTGCAAAGGACTGCGGCACATACCCGATGTTTCGTCCGCCGGAATCAAGCCCGGTGGCTTCGTTTCCGCGCAGCAGAATACGGCCGGCATTCGGCTTCTCAAGACCGGTCAGTAGGCGCACCAGCACTGACTTGCCGCAGGCCGGCAGGCCGAATACGACCGTAAACGTGCCGGCTTCGACGCTCAGGTTGAGGTCCTTTAAAATCCGGGTGCGGCCGTACTTTTTCGCTATCCCCTGAAGTTCGATCGCATTCATCACGTTACCTCCGTCCCAGATTGACCAGGTGCGGGGCTAAAAAAATACCCAGCCCGAAGACGATTGCGATGATGCAAAAAACAACGACCGTTAATTTGAGGGATTGCTTGAAATCAGCCTCCGGCGGAAGATTGCCAAAGACGATCTGCACAAACGTCGATGCGATCAGCAGCAAAAACCCCGCGCGGTAAAGTGTTTCATAGACCTGCTGGGTAATCATCACAAAACTTAGGGCCAGCAGAATGACCAGCAGTCCCTGCACGACGGCTGCAAATGGTTGTCTGAAAAAACGTCGAATCATACCTCACCCCGCACGGTTCCAAATGTCATGCCGACCAGAAGATATTTCTGAAAAAAGTAAATGGCTAAAAATGGCGGTATCAGGTACACCGTCGCCAGGGCCGCCACAAAGGTCCAGTCAACTCCGCCCTGGGAGATGGACCCGGTCACGAGGCTGACCGGAATCATGGTCGTAATTTTACCGCCGATAATGAAGTTGAACAAAAATTCATTCCAGACAAATATCAGATTAAAAATGAAGGCGGCGATCAAACCGGGCCGCACCTGGGGCAGTATCACCCGGAACAAAACATGCATGCGCGACCCCCCGTTGACCAAGCCCGTTTCGTCAAAGCGGGGCGAGACACCGTCGATAAAGCCTTTGAGAATCCAGACCGAAAAGGGAATGCTGAACATGGCGTAAAAAAGCATGACACCCCAGAAATCGTCCTTCCAGCCGAAGGCCGTATACATCAAAAAAATGGGTACCACCACCGCGGCAGCCGGCACCATGCGAACGGTCAAGAGCACAAACATCAAAAAATCAGTGCCGCGGGGCTTGAAGCGCGAAAAACTGTAGGCTGCCAGGAAGGCAACCACGATGGCCACGATTACGGCCAAGGCAGATATTAAGAAGCTGTTGCGCAGCGAGGGCAAGAAGTCATGCCGTGAGAACAGATCGATAAAATTGGCCAGAGTCGGCGAAAATATGATTTTCGGTGGTATGGCCAGCAAGTCGTCTTTGGTCTTGAAGGCGCCCGTGATAATCCAGACTACCGGCAGGAAAAAAATGATGGAGACCAGCCATAGCACCAGATGGTAAATCTTTTGTCGCCAGTTTGTTCGCATCAGCTTTCTGCTCCTCTTCTGCGAAGATTTAGAATGTATAGGAATATGGAGGTAAAGGCGATGGCAATCAGCAGCGTGATCACCGCCAAAGCCGAGGACCAACCCATGGTAAACCCCTCAAATGCTTTACGAAAAAGCGTAATGCCGACCACTTCCGTGGCATTGCCCGGCCCCCCGCGGGTCAGCTGGTAGATGAGATCCATGACTTTAAAGGCATCGATGGTCCGCAGCACGATGCCCAGCATCAGAATAAATTTGGCATGCGGCAGCACCACATACCAGAAACGTTTCAACCAGGGCAGGCGATCCACCTCCGCCGCTTCCAGTTCAGCGCGTGGCACGGACCCGAGAGCGGCCAGGGTAATTAAAATCATAAAGGGCGTCCACATCCAGATGTCCACCAAAAGCACGGCCGGCATGGCCCAG
>Ga0209536_100013004_pt1 | contig 12043 bp, 11 predicted proteins | sample DeeMarSeWOR28_12_FD_187461 | JGI IMG/M metagenome (GOLD analysis project Ga0209536, IMG submission 187461) | Marine sediment microbial communities from White Oak River estuary, North Carolina - WOR-2-8_12 (SPAdes) (version 2) | ecosystem: Environmental > Aquatic > Marine > Intertidal zone >...
TGAATGGAAATGGAGATAAGGAATATTATTCTAAGTGGACTTACAACACTAATTCACTTGAGATGCGAGCCGTTTATGAGTGGTGTAAGGAGATTACAGGTAATGATTCTCCCGAAGCAGCCGAACCTTATGATATGAATGGTGAGTTGTTTTTGGGGATTACTCATTCTTTTGGTTATGACAACACAACGGGTGATTTCACACAAAACGAGAAGTTAGTTTGGGGTACAGATATTACCTATGACACTCTGACGGGTACGTTTAGTGCAGGAAATTTTGTTACCATTGAGCGAGCTTCGGTACAGATTAATTCAGGTAAGGTTCTGTACGACAATGGTTCATCCAACATGATTGTTGCTTTGGATGATATTACTACGCCTTTGGCTGATGGGGATATTATTACTGAAGCTAGTGCTAGAACAGTGTTTTGTACAATCGACACCACGATTCTTAATGATGATAAGGGTGGTGGTGAAGGGATTATGTTGGCAGAGAATACTACGGATGATGACCTTTATATTCAACTTGTTTATGGGGTTGCCCCTGTGGATAACCTTCCAATCAGAGGTTTGACTTCGGGCGATACTTGTGATGTAGCAGGTTCGGTAACTCCTACTACAGTTCCTAAGATTTTCCTTGGTTCATATACAGGCTCACTTATTGGAGCTTATGGCATTGGTATTGACCCTGACGATTTGGTTGCGACTGACTCAGTTCAGCCGTTGGTTGGTGTTGCACAGATTCCACCGAATAATGTCGTATTTGAGGTATCTGGTTTGGTGGCAGGGGATAGAATCCTTGTTGGGAACAAAGATACGGGTAACGATTTTGAATGGGATGAGATGACTCTTGCGGTTGCTCTTGATGCTAACGGTGAAACGATTGTTGATGTAGGTGCAGGTAATATTCCTGCTGATGCTCCTTCAACTGGTGTTTTGAGAATTACATTGGATAGTGGAGAGGTTCGGTATCAGGCTTATACTTCACATGATGGTGATGATGAGTTCACAATACCTTCATCTGATTATTTGGCTAATCCTGCTGCTATTAGTAATGGTGTTATGCTTGCTTTTATTGACAAGGCTGCTGCTTCTGATAAGGAACAGTTTACAGTTCAGTATGATGCACCTAGAACGCTTTGGATTCGTGTAAGGGAAGGCTCATCTGCTACTCCGATTAAGACTTTTGAGACTCAAGCTGCCCTTGGGAGCACAGGTGGAAGTGCAGTTGCTCAGAGAATTAACGATTATTAAGCTTTAGGAGGCTCAGGTGGCTAATGATGCTCCTGGGCGTAGAACAGGTAAGGTTCTTGTTTTACCCATGCCCAGGTATGCTAGACAGGGAACATGCCGAAGGTGTGGTTGGTGTTGTGAGTATCATGGATGTGAACTTCTTCGATATGAGAATGGTTTAGCTGTTTGTCCTGTTTATGATACTCGTCCTCCTAGATGTGTTGTATTTCCTGAGGCTCCTCCGATACTGAATGAGAAGTGTGGTTATTACTTTTTAGATTTGTGGGATAAAAATCGGAAGGTGAAGTCTGGAGGGGATTTGTAATGGCTGTCACAATTTCTGCTAAGAATTACACCCTCATTAATGCTATGGATGATGAGAATGATTGGAATGGAATGAACCCAGGTGATGTAACAGATTTTTATAAAGAAGGTACTGAGTGTGTTGGGTTTGAGCTTTGGGGTTCTGGTAATAATGATACGTACTACGACCATCCGACAGGTTCGTGGGACTTTTCAGGGGTGACTCATATTCGTTGGTGGATGATGACCACCGTTCTTAATGAGTTGAATACTGACGCAAATGGTGGTATTCAGCTTTACATGTCTGATGGAACAAATACAGGTTATTGGTATGTGTCGGGGAGCACAACTTACCCTGGAGGTTGGTGGAATCCTGTGGTGGATGTTTCGGCAGGGGTTGACAGTGGAACGAAGCCTACAATGTCTGCTGTCACTCGAATTGGATTTCGGTTTAATCTAACGTCAAGTGCTAAGAAAGTCCAGAGCTTGTGGATTGACCATGTTCAGGCGTGTGATGGTTTGATTGCTTATGGTGATGATGGGGGAGGTTATTTTGATTTTGAAGACATTTATTCTGTAGACAATGACCCAACGAGTGGTGGATGGGGAGTCATCAGAAAGATTGCAGGGGTCTTCTTTTTAACAGGTCTGATTGAGTTTGGAGACAGTTCAGGAACAAATGGTTGTAAGTTCCAGGCGAAGTCTCAAAAAGTTATTTTTGAGAATAGACCTGTTAATGCTGATTTGTATGCGTTTGATGTAGTGGATAATGGAACAGGTACAACTGAGTTTATTCTTGGGGATAAGTCAGGCACTCAGGGTATCCAGGGATGTCTTGTCACAGTGGAAGACCAGACACAGACGGCTAAGTTTGATTTGGATGGTAAAACTGATACTGACGTTGATAATTTTAAGCTTTATGCTTCAACGTTCTTTGGTGCAGATGCAATCGCTTTTGCAGGAGACGCAACGAATGTTGAGGTGATTGGGTGTAGTTTTGAGAGGTGTGCTCAGGTTGACCCTCAAGATTGTGCTACGAGTGGGTGCTTTTTTATTAATACGTCAGATGCAGATGCAGCTTTATTGTGGAATGAGAGTATTGATATTTCAGATTGTTACTTTATTGCCAACACTACAGGAGCAGGAATAGAGCATCCGAGTGCTGTGGGTACTCCTTATGCTTATGACAACTTGAGGTTTAGTGGTAATACTTACGATGTGTTGAACTCTTCAGGGTCGGCTATTTCCATCAACAAGAATAATGGTTCTGACCCGACTTCGTATGAAGGCAGTTTGGTTACGTTTTTGGGGGTAAGTGTTTACACTATAATAACTGTCAAGGATGTTACTGACTTTTCAAATATTGAGAACGCTCGGGTACTTCTTGAAGCTTCGAATGGAAGTGGAGATTTGTACTATGAGCAGGCGGTTACACAGATAACGCGTTCAGGAACAACTGCAACAGTGAATCATTCGGGTCACAATCTTTCGACGAATGATTGGATTCATGTGAAGGGGTGTAATCAGTCTGAGTATAACATTGTGGCACAGGTAACTTACGTAGATGCGAATAATTATTCATATCAGGTGAGTGGAACGCCTGCGTCTCCTGCAACGGGTTCGCCTACTGTAACAGGGGTTATTTTTAATACTTTGACTAATGCGAGTGGGCAGGTTTCTGACCAACGTTCATGGACTGTGAATCAGGCTGTGACGGGCAGGGCTAGACGGAGTACGACATCTCCGTTGTATAAGAATCAGCCGATTGTGGAGACAATTGACAAAGATAGTGGATTGTCTGTAACGGTTTATTTAATTCGAGATGAATAGGAGATATGATGAGTAATGGTAATGGAAGGGAGATTGATTATAAAAAGGCTTTTGAGGAAAGCCAACTTAGGTTACATTCAATGCAGAACGCTGTGTCGGCTTTACAGAATAAGCTTGTAGATAAACAGGAAGAGATAAATCTTTTGATGAAGATTAATGCGTCTGGTGAGAGGCAGATGTTTGCTCAGAAGAATATTAATCATGATGTGATGACGCAGAACAATGCAGCCACACAAGAGCTTGCACAAGAGATTGAAAGGTTACGTGGTTTAGTCAAGGAGCTTGGAGGCAACCCTAATTTATGATTAGTATCACTTGGGGTACTAGGGTCATAAATGTGCCTAAGAGTTATCTTACTTTGATAGGTGGTAGTGTATACGAGCTTGACTTGGAACAGTTTCGTCTTGACCTGAAAGATTTAGAAGATGACGAACAGGGAATTGCACATCCTGACACGCACAGTCACAATACGGAAGTCACGTTGGGAGGCATCACACTGGCTCGCACGATTGAGATAATCAATGGGTATACCGTGACGTTCGAGGATGGTCAGTACGCGGTGGAAGCCAAAGGAGCGAACAGCAATATCGCTGACGTGATGAACTTGAATCAAGTTTCGCTACGAACGTTTAATTCCGCAGGTCTGATTGTTCGCGTGTCTGGCTCTGGTTTGACGACAGAGGAGCACAATCAGCTTATGGCTGTTGCTCTTGAGGATGGTGGTCGTCTTGAGACTGTTGATGATAATGTTATAAATGTTTTATCGGATACTTCGTTTATAAAAGACATTGAGGGAGGTAAATGGGAAATTATTCCTGGGCTGACTCCTCAGATGGTGTTTTATAAAGCGGATAATGTGACGGAAGTTGCAAGATTTAACATTACATATGATATAGATGGTAATCCTATCATGCGAGAACGCGTATGAGCAGCTTGATAACGCGAGGTTACTACAAGTATGACCGCATAATCACGCGTGGTTATGGTCAGGGTTGGCTTGGAAAGATTAGAACAGAAATCTTGCGTTTCGTGTCAAGGTTCAATAGAATAGTTTCAGTGGAGTCCGAATTCAGATGATAAAAGGACCAGATGATAATGTTGACCAGGGGGAGACGGTTGTTGCTGTCTTGAAACGGATAGATGGTTCTGTGAGAGTTATAAGAGAAACTAAACGAGTGAGATGGTATTCTAAAATTTTACGGAGATTAAAATGCTTAAGGTAAAAGAAATCTTTATGCCTAAGTGGTTGATGGCTAAGTTGATGGCTGACGACGACGTTAAGATTGTTGGCTTGGTGCAGGCTCATCTTACTAATGTGAATACAGGGGCCAAGACAATCATTCATGGGGTTAATATTGTTACAGATGATGGTGATACTTATTATGCTCAATCAGCGTGTGGCGAGACGCCAGATGATGATTTTGATGGAGCCAGTTCTGGTCTGCGGTTGGGTGATGACAATACGACACCCACAAAGTCCGATACTGATGTGACGAGCTTTCTTTCTGGGTCTGCTCATGCTCTTGATGGCACATACCCTCAGACAGATGACCAAGATGGGGATAATTCGGGAGCAGGTGTCGATATTGTGACATGGCGATTTTCATACACAACTGGTGAAGGTAATGTGAGTGGTATTGATGAAGGAGCTATTGTGGATGACCGCACTACTCCGACTGCTGCCCTTTGTCATTTCTTGTTTGCTGCAACATTCAGTAAGACTGCGAGTGATACACTGAAGATTTTCGTCAATCACACATTTAACGGCGTATAATAGGAGGGTCGTATGGCCCTTACAGGTTTAGAAGTAAAACAATTAGTGGAAAACTTTGTCTACACAAACCCAGGGTTTGATTGGGGGGAGTGGAATGACGAGACGTTTAAGTATGGACTCCACCACAAGTTCGATTATCAGCTTCCGCTTCTTCAGCAAATGTTTGAGGCGAAGATGCAGAGGCTTTATAACCAGTATCAGGCTTTGCGAGACGGTACGGTTGAGATGGTGGGGGCTTCGTGGGTTGATGCTACTTCTGAAGATGTAATTCTGTCGATTAAAGATATTAAAGCCAAGGCAGTACAGGCAGCGAAGAACTGGAGAGCGACCAATGCTGAGATAGCAGGTAGACAAGCAGGAGTGTTTGGCCCTGGGCTGACATTTGACAGGTACTATGTAGGAACAAATTATTATGTTGACTTTGTGGATGGGAGTGATGCTTCTCCTCACACTGGTCTGAAGTACGGCAATTACACAGCAGACTCAGGTACAGACACAACTACGTTGGTTGACACTGAACCACCAAGGACTACTGATGATGACTGGAATGGGGCATGGATATGGAATGTTACAAGGGGAGCAGGAGCCAAGATAACAGACTCAGTGTACTCTTCTGGGTGGACATTCACACACGGTTCAATTGCAGGTCAGACCTCTGGAGACACATACTACATTATTGATGCTTGGGCAACATTTGAAAAGTTCGCAGAATCCACACTGTCTCCTGGTGATACAGCTTACGTAAGAGCCAACAAAACTCAGACATATGCAAGGTCACAAAACATAAATTTTACATCAGATGGGAGTCAGTCAAGTCCTATTCAGATAATTGGTTGTGATTCAGTTACCAATGACCCTTGGGGAGATGGTAGTGACGTGAAGCCGATTTTAGACTTCAACAGTTTGGGTTATGGTTTGTATCCTATTGCTGATGACAACTGGCATATGGAGAATATTCAGATTCAGAACAATACCTGGACATACATCCAGAGATTTGATAGCTGTAAAGGATGGAGTTTAAAAGACGTTTATTATACAGATGGCACTAATGGAGTGTATTCGGCATCTCCAGGGTATTTTATAAGGTTTGAGGATTGTAAATTTGATGAACTTGTGAATACCTGTGCGTGGCCTAGAACTTGTGTTATGTATTTTAAGAATTGTGACTTTGATGGACACTCTACCCCAGGAGACGGAGATTTTGGTGTTCGTTTGCAGGATGGTGGAGCAGCGATACTTGATGGTTGTACGTTAGGACAGACCACAGCATTTAGCTCTCAGGCTGATTGTTTGTCAATAAGTAATGGAGGAGGGTTTATTTACGCAAGGAATACTATTATTGGTAGCTATCCCTATGCAGCAAATTTTGCTTCACCTTTAGCCATGGTATTTTTGGAAGACCACAATGGCACAAAGGGAGATAACAGAAGGTATGGTTGGTCTGGTGCTGTTACTTCAGATACAACGGTTGTTCGGTCAGGTGGAGGAAACACTTCAGCAAAACTACAAAATTGGGCAACTCAGTCAAGGCCAGGGGTACGTGAGCCATTGACTTTAAGTGGTTTTTATCCTGAGTACAACCATGAATCTCCTTTCAAGATATGGTGTCCTGCTTCTTCAACCACAATCACAGTCTATATGAGGGCTATATCTGCATGGACAGGATACCCAACAGCAAGTGAGCTTTATTTGGAAGCGTCCTATCTGTCTTCAGGCTCAGGTGGTGCAAGGACAACTGTGGCTTCTAATGATGTGCTGTCTGATGCAACAACATGGGTTGCATTTGATGTGACATTTACTCCATCCCAGGCAGGGTGGGTGTATCTGGATGTGGTGCTTAAAAAGTATGAAGCTTCAAACGGTGTTTATATTGATGTTAAGCCAGTGGTGAGCTAACAATGAGTATGACAGATATTGAAATCAAACAGTGGGTTGAGAACTACGTCAACACAAACCCTGGATATGATTGGGCGACTTGGAATGACGAGACATACAAGTATGGACTGCATCACAAGTTTGACGCTCAGTTGTCATATCTTCAATCTGCATTTCAAGCTAAACTCACTCGTTTATACGCTCTGTATAGAGGGTTTCGTGAGGGGTTTGTCAGTAGTGTTTCAGATAGTTTTGTGCAGGTCACGTCTGAAGATTCGATTTTAGATTTGAAGCTCGTTAAAGATAAAGGACGAAGAATTGCTGAGAAGTGGAGAGCCGTTAATGCAGAGGTCGAAGGCCGCACTTTAGGTATTTTTGGCCCAGGTGAGTCGTTTGATAGGCGTTATGTTGGTACAGATTATTATATTGATTTGGATAATGGACAAGATACCCGAACTGGAGTGAACCCTGATGGGTTGAAACATGGAAACTATACTGCTGATTCTGGTACAGGTACGACAACTTTAGTTGAGACTTCAGAGCTTGCTCGTACTTCGAGTGGTGATTGGGATGGTGCTTATCTTTATAATGTGACACGTTCCGCAGGAGCTTTAATTACTAATTCTACATACTCCGCAGGTACATGGACGCTCACACATGGTACGATTTCTAGTCAGGCTTCGGGAGATACGTACTACATTCTGGATGCATGGCTTACGATTCAGCAGTATATAAGTGCTACAACACGAAGCCCAGGCGATAATGGGTATGTAAGAGCCAACACGAGTCAGATTCTCGCTGCTGCAAACCATGAGTTTGATGAAGATGGTAATACTAATAATCGTATCAGTATCATTGGTTGTGACTCAGTGACAAACGACCCTTGGGGAGACGGTTCTGATGTAGTGCCTGAATGGGATTGGAATGGTAATTCTGCAAATTTTTGGCGACTTTCAGCAGATTTGTATTGGCATTTTAATCGTATGCGTGTAACAGGTTCGGCTAATAGTAATTATGGAGGTTTTTATTTTTCAGGAACATTCGGTACAACGGTTGAGGATTGTGACTTTAGTGATAATTCCACCCACGGAGCTACTACATTTTCGTACACATCACTTGAGATGACTAATTGCTCATTCAATGATAATACGACTAGTGGATTTAATCTGGGTTCTGGTACTCAGGTGGTGTTCAGGAGTTGTGAGTTTGACGGAGGCTCGGGCGGTCAAGATACAGGGTTGTATGTTGCTCAGAACGGTCGTGCATTGTGTGTAAACTGTTCGTTTGGTCAGACAAATGCACATGATAACGAAGATATAAATGTTCAGTATCAAGCGGAAGCTCATTTGATAAGCTGTTTGCATAATGATGATTTTTCTATTTTTCAGGGAGGTGTTATTTACTCAGAAGATGATAACCAGACTTTTGGAAATCACGAGTCGTGGCATGTAGGGACTGTCACAGTTCCGCATAAAAAGGATACAACTAATATTAGAACAGGAGGGGCAGACAGTAGTTTTGCTATGGCTGTTCCTGGTGGTTCAGACAATGTTGGTTTGTATTTTCCTCTTACTGTTTGTGGGAAGGGTTATCGTTGGAATTATCCTCCGAACTGGCCTTGGAAATTGTGGCTAGAATCAGGCTCAAAAACAATCACTTTGTATATAAAGACAAACGATACTTGGGGTGTGTACCCCACAGCATCTCAGTTGTATGTGGTTGCAAGTTATGTTTCAAATGGAACTACTGGAGCAAGAACAGAGGTTGAAAGCACAGATGTACTGACAGGTACAGGATGGACTGGTTTTGATGTAACAGTTAATCCTGCTGTGGACTCGATGGTGTACCTCAATGTGGTTTTGAAATTAAATTATGGTGCGTCTCAGCGATATTTGTATATTGATACATTACCCGTGATTTCATGAAGATAACAGGCAAGTGGTCTGATGGGCAACCGCAGGCACGAAGAACAGCATATCCACAGCCATACTGGTCTGGGGGACAGCCTTCAGTAATAATTGATACAGACCTTGATTGGGAGCTTGAGAATTGGGTTGAAGGTAGGGTTGTTTCAGATTCAGATGATTGTGATTGGATAGAGGGAAGAGTTTGGGTTGTTGCTCTTTGGGATGACCTTGTATTGGGTGGGGCTACTCTCGTTAAAATAATTAGTTCAGTTTTGCAGGTATCTGAATCAACACTTCGTCCGAGAGTGATGGCACGAATAAAGAATGAGACAGTCCAGATTTCAGAAGGGATTATCGGAGCGATAACAGAGAAGTTTTATGTGGGTTCTGGTGATGGAAGAGTCTCGGCTGCTGATGCTGATTTTTCTGTTTGTCATGATAAAACAACTGGAGCCAATGCTATACAATATCAAATTCGGGCTGTGAGTGAGTATTGGTCTGGTTCTTATACCATAACACGTTCTGGACTTCCAGTTTTTACTGATGGGATTCCAGATAATTCTACAATACTGTCTGCACGTTTGTGGCTTTATATTTCTGATGTTTGTAATGATGCTGTTACTCCTGATGATGGTTTGGGATATTTTTCTGTGGTTCAATCCAACCAAGCATCGGTGTTGGCAATAGCTCTTGATGACTTTGATGATTTACCTGATACTGCACCTGACCCGACTGAAGCCTGTGACCCAAGCGATAGAGTGGATATTTCAGCAGAATCGACTTTTTCTTGGGTGAATATCCCTTTCAATTCTACTGGTATAGGATGGATAAACAAACAAGGATGGACAAAACTTGCTATCAGAGAAGGGCATGATATTGAAGATGACCCAGGTAATCTTGATGCTCATGGCGAGTTTGTTATGTGTACATTCGATACAAGTGGAGACAGCAATCCACCGTATTTAGAGGTTACATACACAATAGATGGGCCAAACCTTTTAAAGATTATCAATGAGACATTGAATCTATCTGAAGACTCAATTCCTAGTCGTGTGATGGCTAGGATTATCAATTCCACTCTTCAGCTTTCTGAAGGTTCAGTCAGACGTTCTGTTTTGATTCGGATAATCAATAGCGTGCTTCAACTGTCTGGTGCTAATGTACACTTGAAAGCTATGAGTCGGGTTATCAATGAGACAGAGCAGTTGTCTGAGACATCTCTTCGTCCAAGAGTTATGACACGAATAAAGAATGAGACAGAGCAGATTAGTGAAGGGAAAATCGCTGCCAGAGTCATGAAGAGAATCATCAACAGTACAGTTCAGTTGAGTGAAGGCATTGTTGATATTCTTACAGATGTTGGGGCATTAATCATTAAAGTCATTAATGAAACTTTACAGATTTCTGAAGCTAAGAATCGTTTAAAGGCTATGTTTCGTTTTGGAAATGACACTGTGAGTTTAACTGAAGGCGTGCTTAGACCACGAGTGATGGCTCGTATTATTAATGAGACGCTTAGTTTGGTGGAAGGTACACTAAGACCTAGAGTGATGGTTCGTGTTAAGAACGAGACTGAAAGTATTTTGGAAACGTCTACACGATTAAAGGCGATGGTGAGAACTGTCTCTGATACCTTAGGCATTAGTGAGACTCATTCACGAGTGTTGGGATTTGTTCGTATTATTAATGAAACGGTGCAGATTTCGGAAGTAAAGAATAAAGTTTTGGGTTTTATTAAGATTGTGAATGAGACACTCAACATTAGTGAGTCGGTTCTTCGTTTTCGTGCGCTTGTTAGGTTTGCCAGTGAGATTGTTAATGTTAGTGAGACGAATGTAAGACATCGAGGACTCGTCAGAATCGTCACAAATTTTCTTAATATTGTAGAATCTACGACTAAGACAATGGGTCTGGTTAGACTCATCTCTGAAAGTGTAAATATTTCTGAGAATACTTCTCGAATTCGTGGTATCGTGCAAGTTGTAGGTGAGATTATGAACATTTCTGAAGCAATCACTCGTATCATGACAATTCCTGAGGCGATAAAGAAGCTGTTCAGTTCTGTTTTTAATCGAATTGTTTCAAAGGTTTCTTCACGTAATACCACCGTGAGCACGACATCTTCGTTCGATAAAGCTGTTGAGGCTGAGTCGAGATTTCAGCGAGTGGTTAGTGTAGAGTCTGAATGGGTAACCGAGGAGATTGAACAATGAGTTGGAAAGGACATGGTAAGACTTTTACGTTTATTGTATACGAGGTGTACGAGATACCTCCCGAGGATGCGGAGAATGTCGTCTATGTTGGGGATGAGGAGACATTGATTCAATGTGACATGGGAGAGGATGTTTCCGCATGGACAAATTGTACTTTTAAAGTTTTCAAATCAGATGGCACTGAAGCTGTTTGGGGTGCTACACCTAATGGAACCAAATTGGAATACACAAGTGCGGTATCTCCAGACCCTTCGGACTTCAATAAAGCAGGAGAGTATAAAGCCACGCCGTATGGCGAAGCCCCGTAAGGATAGATAATGGCAACTTCGCGTTCAGTCAGTTTAGACATTCTGCGTGCTCGTGTCGCAAGTGAGATGTATGTCGACCCCTCAGGGGTTGTCATGGGCACGAAGCAGGTTACTACTCATCTAGATAGAACGCAGGCAAAGGTTAAGCAGACTGTAGACCAGTTTGGGTACTTGCATCTGTCGTTGAAACGTATTGCTACGTACTCAGCAATCTTTACATTCTTTGGAGGCATGGCGCGGTTACTTGGTCAAGTAACTGAGTTACAGTTGCGACAGGCTGAGGTATCAACTCTAGTTGATACGCGAAATAGGGATATGGCGCGTTCCTTCGAGTTTGTGAAGAACGCGGTTCTGGATATAGACCCGCACTTGGGTAACGCAATAGACCTTACTAAAGGTCTTTACGAAATAATGTCGGCAGGTGTTAACGACCCTGTTGAGGCGTTAGAGTTACTGGAGCTTTCAGCTAAATATGCTAAGGTTGGTTTAACCGACCTTGCTACAGCTTCGTCTACTGCGACGGCGGTGATGAAAGCATATGGATTGCAAGCCAGTGACATGCGAGAGAAGCTCGATGTCATGTTTGGAGCAGTTCAAGAAG
>Ga0209536_100013005_pt1 | contig 12042 bp, 14 predicted proteins | sample DeeMarSeWOR28_12_FD_187461 | JGI IMG/M metagenome (GOLD analysis project Ga0209536, IMG submission 187461) | Marine sediment microbial communities from White Oak River estuary, North Carolina - WOR-2-8_12 (SPAdes) (version 2) | ecosystem: Environmental > Aquatic > Marine > Intertidal zone >...
ATCGTGACGGGCTGCCGATTCGCCAGATCAGGCGCAGGACCAGGCTGTCCCGCAACACGATCCGCAGGTACCCGGCGAGCGCCGTCGTCGAGCCGAAGTCCCCGGCGCGTCGTGATTGCCGGGTAAGGCTGGCGTTTATGGCGGCTATCCCTTGCCGGGCGGCTTCGGCAGCAGCCGCATATCGGCCAGCGCCAGCCGCAGCGCCGCCAGGAAGCCGAGCTCATCCAGCCGGTAGTATTCCGTTTTCATCGTCAGGGCACTGCCGAAAATGATGCTGACCAGCGCCATCAGCGAGCCGAGGGCGAGCGTCGACATGCCGGTGATGCCCTGGCCGACGGTGCAGCCGAGCGCCAGCACGCCGCCGAAGCCCATCAGGATTCCGCCGGCGATGTGCCGCAGCATGTCATCCAGCGAGACGAAGTACTCGAGCCGGAATTTGCCGGTCACGATGACGTAGGCGAAGGAGCCGAATATGACCCCGAACACCGCCGCCACCCCAAAGCTGATGGTAGACCCGGTGTAGGTCATCAGGTATTGCAGGCTCTCGGCTGCGGGCGCAATGAAGGTGAAGGACTCGAGGCGAACGGGTTCGAAGTCGTCGAAGCCAACCACGCCGGTTACGTACCAGCCGGCGGGGATGATCAGGCCAATGGCAATGCCCGCGAAGAGGTTGTCGGAGCTGCGCCGGAAATCCCTGCCGGCCAGCGCGTATGCGATCAGCCCGCCTCCGATGACCGCGGTCACGGCCCACTGGGTGGCGGCGCCGCCCGGCAGGCCGACGGCTGCCGCCAGCAAGGTGCCGATCCCCTGGTCGGGAAGGGCGAGGCTGACGTTGGTCACCTCGATGGCGTTGACCCGGACCAGAGCCAGCAGCCCGCGCATCGTCATGTAAGCGGTTATGCCAAGGAACAGCAACACAACCAGTGATTTGAGGTTGCCGCCACCGACGCGCACCAGCGTGCGCTGCCCGCAACCCGAGGCCAGCGTCATGCCGATGCCGAACAGGAAACCGCCGAGGATGTAGCCGAGCCAGCCGAAATTGGTGGTCAGGTAAATGGCCCCGCTGAGATCCAGCAGGCCCTGCCACTGCAGCAGCTGGCTGACCACGATCGCCAGCCCGATGGCCATCAGCCAGGCTCGCAGCCGGCTCTTGTCGCCCATGTTGACCCAGTCGCTGACCGCGCCCATGGTGCAAAAATTGGTCTTGTTGGCGACCGCCCCGAAGACAATCCCAATCAGGAAAGCCAGCGCGGAAACCTTGTAAACGGGGGTCCACTCCATGCTCGTCACTCCTCCGGTTGCGTGTCGCCGGACCGTGCTGCCGCCGCTTGAGCGATGGCCTGGTCGAGGTATAGGCCGTACATTTCGGCGTTGTTGATGCCGGTAAGCGGTGGCTGCAAGCTGGCCCCCGAAGCGTCCAGCAACAGCACCGTGGGCGTAATGCTGATGCCGTAGCGCGCGGCGATCCCGGCCGTCGTGGTCAACGCGCCCGAAAAGTCCCTGATCGCCGTGTCCGGCTCCATCATCATTTCGCGGATCCGGACCTTGTCGACATACTCGCCACTGCGAATCATCGGGTCCAGGAATTCCCGGCGCAGTTGCGCGCAGTAGCTGCAGCCCTCACGAGTCACCGCCAGCAGCAGATTTACGCCGCTCGCCGCGGCCGCCGCGGCTTCCAGGCGAAAGTCGACCACCTGCTGCACGGTGGCGCTGTCCACGACGTCGGGGTGTTCGGCCGCGTAGTCCTTCCAGCCGGTATCGGTATAGCGGCCCTCGGCGATGTACCGCCCCAGCAGCATGAACTCGCGGGGGCCGCTGACCATGGTTACGCGGCGATGGACCTCGGCGCCGCCGAGATCGATGAAGGAGAGCGTCGGGGTGGTCTTGATCCGCCGGTGTTCGGCGAAGACCTTGGACGGCAGCGTGATGCCGTCGACGTCCCGCATTTCGACGTCGCCGTTGATGTCCACCACGATGCTCACGAAGCGTTCGCGATACCAGTCCTGCACCTCGGCCTGGTTGAAGATCGTCTTCAGCATGCGCTCGCAGTAGGGACAGCCTTCCTGTTCGAAAAACAGCAACAGGCCGAGCTTGCCCGCCTCGCGGGCCTCCGCCAGCTCATCCGGGAGATCCCCGAAACTCGGGGCGAAAAAGAACTCGCGTGGATCCCGGGTATCAGCCGCCGCGGCCTTCTGCGCGTGGACCGTGGCCGCGCTGCACAGCAGGGCAACGGTCATCAGCAGAAAACACAGGGTGGGCCTTGCGCCTTTAGCCATCATCATTTACCGGGAGCTCCGCGCGTCGTCCAGATTTTAGAGCCGAGTCACGCCTGCCGTGCGGCGCCGGGAACAGGCATCCCGGCGATCAAGCCGGGATGCCTTTCCAGGAGCCGTCTTCGCGGTTTACTGTGACCAGATACCGGTGACCTGGATGCCGATCACGTCGTCGATGCCGTCCACGTTGGCATTCGGGCCGGCGCCCGGGCCGAAGTTCTGCGCCTCGGCGCCGCGCAACTCGTAGTTCACCGCCACCCGGACCCGCGGATTGAAGAAGTACTGCACGCCCAGGGTCGTGCGGTAGTACTGGATTTCGAAGCGGTCGCCGTCGAGGCGATTGTAGACGTCATAGCGAGCGTCCAATTCCCACTTGGTGCCGGGGAAGCGGTAACCGCCCTCCACGTAATACCCGTTGGCCTCGGCAAAGGCTCCGTTACCGGGCGCATTCGGGTTGCCCTGGCCGGGGCCGATGCCGAACGAGGGGTTGTGCGGCGCCTGCCAGATCATGCCTTCGCCCCACATGTACTCGGCGCTGGCGCGCCAGCCCTTGCGCAGGAACTTGACGCCGACGCCGTAGCGGTCGCGGTCGTAGTCCGCCGGGTTGTAGACGCCGTCGTTGGTGAGGTCGGCCGTGCGGGTGCCGTTGTGGCTCCAGGCGAAGAACTTGAGGCCTTCGCGGCGTGGCCCCGCGCCGCCGTAGACGTTCTCCAGCGCCGCGTACAGGTAGAGGTCCTTGTCGTCGTTGTTGTCACTGAAGTTCAGGCCGTTGCCGTTGCCGACCATCGCCGCGTAGGACAGCTCCCAGCTCTCGCCGAAGTTGAACGCGTCGAACACCTGGACGCCGACGTCCCGGAATGCGCCAACGCCCTCGTCAAAGCCCTGCAGACTGACTTCGGGAGGCAGGGGCTGGGGTGCAATGTTCGGCGTGTAGTTCTGGTTTGGAAAACGCTCCAACAACATCTGGTTGGTGACCCAGGTGAAGTTGATGTAGTCGAACACGTGAATGGCCTGCAAGCCTTCCTCGGCGCCAGGGTACTTGAACAGGCCTGCCCGGATGCGGGCGCCCGGGAGGTGGTTGAAGGTGATGCTGGCGTCGGTCGCCTTGGCGAACGAACCACTGGGTTCGGTGATGCCGTTGTTGCCCATTTCCAGCAGCAGGAAGTAGTTGATCTTGCTGTCCAGCGGCATGGCCACCCCGCGCACGCCGATGCGGGCCCGGTTGACGTTGAACGCCGACTGCGAGTCGAGGTTCGGCCCGATCAGCTTGGGCGGTATATAGCCGCCGGCCGGGTTCGGGTCACTCTGGTCTTTCTGGTACTGGACCTGCACAAAGCCCCAGACCCGGGCCAGGTCGGCCGAGCCTTCAGGCTCGGTGCCCTGCACCATCAACCAGTTGGCGGCGCTCGCGCCGCCCGACGCCAGCATCGCGACGAGCCAGACGAGGCTGGTCAGAACAATTTTTCTGTAGGTGTGACTTGTCATGGTTTTAAACTCCCTCGGTTTCTGTGCTTTTGCCTGTCGGCTTTCTCTGGCTTTCCACTACGGCTTCACCAGCAGGTAGCCCTGGTCGGCGAGTTCCTTGATGCGCACGATGCCACCCGGAACCACGGTCGCATTTGGGTTCAGGGCCGGGGCGCTGCCAAGCGTAGCGGTCATGTTGGTGATGGTGTTGTTGCAGGCCGCAAAGCGCACGCCGCTCTCGGTCAGGCCTTCGATGCGGCCGGCATTCGAGTTCTCCGCGAACAACAGGCGCAGGCCTGGTCCGAAGGCGACAATTTCGACGTCCGCACGGTCCTGCCCGTAGGCCTTGATGATGTTGCCGGCGACATTCAGCACGAGCGTCTGCTTGTCCGGATCCATGTCGCTGATCTGCAACACGAACTTCTGGTCGGCGAAGGGCTTTTCTTCCTGTGCCATGGATGCGGGCGTCAGCGCGGCTGCCAGCAAGGCAGCCAACCCGCACAGAAGGTAGAACTTGGCGTTTTTCTTCATGGTGGTCTCCTGGTCTCAAGTGGCTCTCGTTCACTTGTTCATGGGGCTGGCGCGGACGGCCCGCGCGATGGCCTCACCAGGAAAGGACGTAACGAGTTGCAAAAATAATCCGTCGATCGTGAAAAAAGCTTTGCCGTGGAATAAATGCGCCGGATGGGCCGTCTTGATACAGTAGCTTCGCTCGCAACCGGCGAGCCGGGCGCAGAAAGCGCATTGCGCGGTGGTGCGGAACGATGGGGATACTGAGCGGCATCAACCAGAAAAGACTGTTTCGAACGATCCTGGCCAACAGCCGGGGCCGGCTGTACCGGATGGCCTATTCCTGGACACACGACCCGGCGCTGGCCGACGACCTGGTGCAGCAGACCTGCTACCAGGCCTTGCGCAAGCAGCGTCACCTGCGTGACATCGATGCCGCCGACGCCTGGCTGTTCCGTATCCTGGCGAATTGCCTGGCCGACCATCACCGGGCACGCAGGGAGGTGCTCGGCGGTGACGATCTGCTGATGGTCGACAAGTGGACCCCCGAACACGCCACGCAGGAAGACCAGATTGCGCAACGGGTGCGCAAGGCGATCGCCGGTTTGCCGCTGGCGCACCGCCAGGTGGTTACGCTGGTCGACCTGGAAGGGTTTTCATATGCCTCGGTGGCCCAGATACTCGACATTCCCGTCGGGACGGTGATGAGCCGGTTGAGCCGGGGGCGCGGGGCGCTGCGCGAACACCTGCTGGAACTTTCCAGCAAGTCGGGCCTCGACGTGCCTGCAACGGTGAGACGAATCAAATGAAAAAGGACGACATGGTTTCGGACGAACAGCTGAGCGCCTTTCTGGATGGTGAGCTCGAATCCGAAGAGGAAAACCGCATATTCACGCTTTCCGAGAAGTGCCCGGAACTGGACGGGCGCCTGTGTCGGCAGCGCAAGCTGAAGGAACTGGTCCAGCACGCCTACCGCGAGGTTCCCGAACCGCGGCGCCGTGACAGCCGGGGCGGGCCGCGCGGCGGCCTGTTCAGCCTGGCCGCGGCCGCCGTGTTGGCGCTGGCCATAGGCCTGGTCGGCGGCTGGATCGCATCCCGTTCGCTGGACCGCGAAGCCGTTGCGACGAGCGCCGCCGTGCCGGCAAGCCAGAACACCTGGCTGCTGCACGTGGCCAGCGCTGATCCGGCCCGGATGCAATTGGCGCTGGACCGCGCCGACGAACTGATGAACGGAGCTGGTGCCTCGGCCACCCGCCGCGTGGAGATCGTCGCCAACGAGGGCGGCCTCGACCTGCTGCGCAGCGACCGGAGCCCGTTCGCTGACCGGATCCGTGAACTCGCAGAGCAGGACGTGTTGTTCTTTGCCTGCAACCGGGCCATCGAACGGCTCGAGGAGCAAGGCGTCGAGGTCCACCTGTTGCCGGAGGCCAACACCCACTATTCGGCCCTGGATCGGGTCGTTTACCGCATGCAGCAGGGCTGGACCTATCAGAAAATCTGAACCCGGCGGGGCTTGAGACAAAGCACCGCCCACCGACTGGAGGAGTCGCCGGCATGAACACGTTGAGAACAGCCACACTGGCAATCACCTTTACCTCTTTATTTGCGGCGGCACAGGTTGCGGCCGAAAGCGAAGATGCCGGTCACGGCGCCGATTACCGGACTTTCCACAGTGACGGCACCGTGGTGATGGGGGCCATAGGCGATTCCTACACAGCCGACCTGGTGATGTATCTCGCCGGCAACCAGTTCATGGTCATGCAGGAGCTGATCGGCGACTTCCAGGCCAGGCACCCGGACATCAGGACCGTTTACGTGGAGACCATCCCGCCGGGCCAGATCCTCAACGGGCAGTTGCTCAACCAGGGTGAAATCGAGGGTCAGCAGACGGCGATGAATCCCGACCTGTTCGCCAGCGTCAACCTCGGCCACCTCAAGAAAATGAAAGCCGAGGGCAAGATGGGCGAGTACGCCATCTACATCCACAACAAGCTCGAACTGATGGTGGCGGAAGGCAATCCCAAGGGCATCAAGGGCGCCGAAGACCTGGGCCGCGACGACCTGGTGCAATCGCACCCGAACCCTCTGACCGAGGGGATCTTCAAGTTCTACGGCAGCGAGATGCTGAAGGACCTGGGCCTGTTCGAGAAAGTGACCGGCGGACAGGAGTGCCAGAGCTGCTGGGCCGTGGAAGGCAAGACCTGGTTCACCTCGCGCCACCATCGCGAGACCCCGGACATGATCGAGAAGGGCGAGGCCGATGTCGGCATCGTCTGGACCACCGAAGTTGTGCACGCCAGGGCGCAGGGCCGGCCGCTGGAGGGCGTGGCGATCCCCGCCCCCCTGAACAAGCAGGACAAGGTCGCTTACGCGATCGGCGTGCTGAACACCGGCCGCAACCAGGCCAATGGCGCGGCGTTCATCGAATACCTGGCCACCGACGCGGCACAGAGCATTTATGAAAGCTACGGTTTTCTGCGCGCCAGCCCCGAAGAGTTGGCTCTGAAGCCGCTCTGAGCGACACCCGGAACCCGGCTGCGAGCAGCGCCGGTGGTCTCAGGGACGGACCACCACGAAGCCTTGCGTGCTGCGCTCCACGATGTGGGCAACGCCCGCCTGCACCGGGATGGCCAACGGGTTGAGTTGCGGCCGTTGGCCGCTGCTGCGCTCGATGGTGTCGACGGTATTCATGCAGGCCACGAAGCGGACCCCGTTGGCCGCCAGGCTGCTGACGCGCTCGCGCTGACTGCCGTCCGCGAACAGCAGCGAGATGCCGGGCCCGAAGGCCACGATTTCGAGGTCGACCAGGTCCGGCCCCCCGTAGTGTTTCAGGAGGTTGCCGGCCACGTTGAGCACCCGCGCCTGCACGGCTTCGTCGCCGTCGCTCAACTGCAGGAGGATATGGGCCTCGGCGAACGGTTTGTCGTCCGGCCCCGGCAGATCGTCGGCGGCGCCCGGGGCGGCAAGCAGCAGGCATGCCCAGGCCAGCACAAGGCCGCGCACGCTGGCCCTTTGTGGCTGCCTTCTCACGACTCCATCCTGCCCAGGTAGTCGGCAATTCCCGGATTTCCGCTGACGCCGCGCAGCACCGGCGTGTTCAGCCGCGTGACCTCGGCAACGCCCATGCTCCGCAGGTATTCAGCCACCACGTCCCAGATGGGCGGCCCCGGCGCCTGCGAACCCACCGTGGCCCAGCCGGCAACCTTGTACAATCGCGCGGCCTCGATGGCCGAGCCGTCGTCGAGCGTCATCGCGGAGATGCGGTTGCCCGCACCCGCCCTCGGGTCGCATACGTAGTCCAGGCCGCCGACGCGGACCATGTCGCCGCCCTGCTGGTAATAGGGGTCGGGATTGAACAGGTTGTCGCAAACGTCCTCGAGGATCAGCTTGATCTGCTCGCCCGACATCTCGCGCACGTAGGTTTCCGGGTAGGTTATGCAGGTCTGGTCCAGCACGTGCTCCATCGTGATGGTCTGGCCGGGGAGCACCGTCGTGCCCCAGCGGAAGCCGGGAGACAAGGCGATCTGGGCATCGCCGACGGCCCGTTGCGCATCGCAGATCAGCTGGTCGAAGGTGCCGTTGAAGTTTCCACGCCGGTACAGCAGGGTGCCGGCCTCCGCCAGGGGCTCGCTCAACGTCGCCAGGTACGGCTTGCGGACCTCGGCGATGTAGGCATCCATGACGGGGTCGGGCGCCAGCAGGTTGGAGAACACCGGCAGCAGGCGATAGCGGAAATCCCGCACGCCCGCATCCCCGATGTCCAGGTCCAGCACGCCGATGAACTTGCCGTTGGAGCCGGCGTTGGTGACGATGGTCCGCCCACCCGGGTTCGCGACCAGCACCGGGAACGGAACCCCGTCGTGCGTGTGTCCGCCGAGGATGGCGTCGATGCCCGAAACCTCGGACGCCAGTTTCAGGTCCACGTCCATCCCGTTGTGCGAGAGCAGCACGATGGCGTGAGGCTGGTGGCTGCCGTGGATGCTGTCGACCAGGCCCTGCAGTTCGGCGGCGCGGATGCCGAAGGTCCAGTCTGGAATGAACCGCGAGGGGTTGGCGATCGGGGTGTACGGGAAAGCCTGCCCGATCACCGCGACGCGGCGGCCCCCGACCTCGCGCAGTGTCCACGGCTTGAAGGCGTGGCCGGAGTCTTCGTCGAACGCGGCTGCGCCTTCGAACAATGCATCCTCGGTGACGCGCACGTTGTGGGCGACGAATTCGCCGTTGAAGGCGTCGACGTTGGCGAGCACCTCTTCATCGGCGTAGGTGAATTCCCAGTGCCCCGTCATGACGTCGACGCCCAGCAGATTGCAGGCCCCGACCATGTCCTTGCCGCGGGTCCACAAGGCCGTTCCCGAGCCTTGCCAGGTATCTCCGCCGTCCAGCAGCAGCGAGTGGCCGTCCGCGTACTCGCCGCGTAACCGCTGGACCAGTGTGCTCAGGTGCGCGAAACCGCCCACCTTGCCGTAGCGGCTTGCCGCCTCCTGGAAATCGAGGTAGCTGAAGGCGTGGGCCTGCCTGCCGCCCCCCGGAATCCCGGCCTGTTCGAGCAGCGCCTCACCCACCAGGTGCGGCGCCTGGCCGCGCGCCGATCCCAGGCCCAGGTTGACGTTGGGTTCCCTGTAATAGACCGGCAGCAACTGGGCGTGCGTGTCGGTGATGTGCAGCAGGCGCACGTTACCGAATGCGGGCGCCTGGTATGGATCCACGGAGGACGGCGCTCGACGGCTGGCGCAGCCGCCGGCGGCCGCCGCGCCGGCGGCCAGGGAAAGCAGTCTCAGAAACTCGCGCCTGTCCATCAGCGTACCACCCTCCGCTGCCAGGCCTCGGCCTCACGCTCGGCCTGGGCGACCGCAAGCTCGCCCTGCTGGCGGGCCTCTTCCGCCAGCGCCATGGCTTTTTCGTAATCACCCAGCGCGGCTGATTCGCGGGCCTGCTCGATCAGGCCGGCCGTTTCGAGCCACTCGGCCCGATGCTCGGCGGCCAGGCGCCGGGCCGCCTCGGCGCGGCTGATCGCATCGGCGGCCGCCTCGGCAGTGACGGATGCGGCGGCTTCGGCCTCGCCCGGCGATTCCTGCGCCGATGCGGCGGGCGCTTGCCCGGCCATCAGCGCCATGGCCGCCAGCAGGCAAAGTGCGCGCATCTTCATCAGCGCCGCCTCACTTGCGCGCGCCCGGGCCGTTCACCTCGAGCCCGTTGCTCATGTAGGTGAGGAAGTACTCGAGATTGCGATAGGCTTCGCTCTGCTCGTCGAACGGCTGCGCGCCCACATCCCGCACACAACCGTAAAAACGGCTGTGCAGGCTGATCATCTTGCCCAGCTTGGAGCGGTAGACCGGAAAGTGGCTGGGGTGCCCGAGGCTGGCGCTGAGGTGGTCCGCGCGCACCCAGGCGCCGGCCGAAGTGACGTGGCAGTCCGAACAGGCGAAGTTCAGCTGCCCCCGCTTGCTGTAGTAAAAACGCTTGCCGTCTTCGTAGGCGGCGAGCGCGCGGGGATCGTCGGGAATCTCCACGGCGATGGCCTGGCCGCGCGAAGTCCAGGCCATGTACGCCGAAAGGGCGACCAACTCATCGCCCTCGTAGGGGTAAGGCTGCTCGCCGTTCCCGATGCGGCAGAGGTTGAGGGCGAGTTCCAGGGTTACGACCTCGCCCCGCTGCAGGTCGAAGCGGGGATAGAGCTGGCGAACGCCCACGCCGCCGTTGTCAAAACAGTCCGCGTAGCTGCGGCCGTTGGCGAAAGGCTGCCCGAACAGCGCTTCACCCTCCTCCACGGCAAACTCATACGGAGGAAAGTCCTCGATGTCCTGCCACTGCGCCCGCGCCTCCGGGTCGATGGCGTAGATGCCGTTGACGTACTCCTCCACCGGCACATCCGGGAACCGTTTCAGGAAATAGGCGCGAAACGCCTCGCGGTCCTGTTCCGGGTCTGCGCGGGCCGCCAGGGACAGCGTCGCGGCCAGGCACACGGCCGCGATTCGATGCGCCGCCGAGCTCATCGTCCGCCTGTTCCGCTGCTCGCCATGCCCCCGCTTCAGCCGAGAACCGTTTCCACCGAGTCGGTCTCGCCGAGGTTGTCCACCCAGCGGACGGCCAGGGTGTCGCCGGCCTTGGCGCCCGAAAACGAGAAGCTGAAATAAGGGTCTCGCGACACGGCGGTGCTGCAGTGGACGGTCATTACGTTCTGACCGTTATTGAGAAAAGTCAGCTCGGTGATGTAGTGCGCCGGGATCGTCGCGCCCAGGTCCGGATCCTTGCGGGAGCCGGTTTCCATGGGGTGCAGCATCAGGCTCTTGACCTCGGCCACGTCGCCGTTCAACTTGACTTTGACTTTGATTTTGCTTGCCATCTGGTTGTTCCTCTCTGAACGGTTGGCCGGTCAGCCGCCGCAGCCGCCGATCGTGACCTTGACTTCCTTCGATGCACTGAACAGCCCGCTGTCGGTCTTGACCACCGCCGTCACCTGCGAGGTTTCGCCCATCTTGATGCGGCAGGCCATCTCCGGCAGCGTGCCGGCCGGAATCTCGAAGGAGATCGCCAGCGGCCGCGGGTTCTTCTCCACGACGATGCTGACGGACTGCACGTTCTGCAGGGTGGTTTCGACCGAAACAGGAACGACCGCGCCATTTTCGGCGATCTCCGGAGCGGTTAGCGATATCGCCGACGAGGGCGTCGCCTGGTCCGTGCCGAACAACTCGGTCATCGCTTCGGAGGCCGCACTCGCGGCAAACGCCTTGCTCGGCCAGGCGCTGGCCAGGAGCGCGCGCGGCACGGCCCAAAGCGCCGCCAGCGCAACGCTGCCATGCAGGAAAATTCTTCGGCTCAAATGCATTCCATGGTCTCCTGTGTGATTCACCTTGCTTAGAGTGTCTGGATATAGTCTACGATCAGGTCGATTTCCTCGCCCGTCAGAATCCGGTGTTTGCCGAATGGCGGCATGACGGTATCCGGGTTGCGCACCGTGGGATCCCAGATCTGGGCCCTCAATTCGTTCCTGTCGGGAAAACGCTGCCGCATGTAGAGCAATGGCGGCCCGATGTTGCCCGGCAGTTCGCCATCGGCTATCGCGTGGCAGGCGAGGCAGTTGCCCTTATCCCTGGCCATTGCGAGGCCCTTGCCGGCGGCCAGCCTCTGGTCCACTGCCTGCTCGGCCCGCAGGCCGCCGACCCGGGCCAGCACCAGCACCAACACGACAAGCGTGGCGACCGACAGGCCGCGCAGTTTGAGCGCGTCATGAATCCGCAACATCGACCCCCGCATTCAACCATCCTCAAAAAAGGACGAATAAACTCTCGAGTTTATTCCCTTCGGCATCCGTTCGCTCGCTCTGGCCGGTGGGTCGCCTTGCCGGACCGGCCCCTGCAGGGGGTGAACGGATCGCGGCGGCCTTGACGTCCTGGTGGCGTATAGTAACTTGTCGCGTTCCAGGAGAAATCATGTCATGTGCCACAAACCCCGTTCGTTGAAGCTGCCCCACGCTGCATTGGCGGTAGCCTTGATCTTCGCCAACACCCTCGCAGCGGCCGAGCCCGCAACAGGAAGCAGCGCCCTGGCGGGCCAGATGTGCCCCGGCGGGAGTTTTGTCATTGGTTTCGATGCCTCAGGCGACATCGTGTGCAGCGAGACCTGCGGCAATGGCGTCGTGAACGCCGGCGAGGCCTGTGATGACGGCAACCGGCTGAATGGTGACGGCTGTTCGGACGCCTGCCAGCCGGAACCCCCGCTTACGGGAGCCGAACAGGCGGCGATTGCCGTGGCGCCCGCCGCGGCTGCCCAGGCCACATCAACGGCATCTGCGATG
>Ga0209536_100013006_pt1 | contig 12042 bp, 10 predicted proteins | sample DeeMarSeWOR28_12_FD_187461 | JGI IMG/M metagenome (GOLD analysis project Ga0209536, IMG submission 187461) | Marine sediment microbial communities from White Oak River estuary, North Carolina - WOR-2-8_12 (SPAdes) (version 2) | ecosystem: Environmental > Aquatic > Marine > Intertidal zone >...
CCAGCCTGCCCCCGGCAGCCACGCCGGTCGACATCCGGTTCGGGAACGGGCTGGAGTTGGCCGGCTTTCAAACGGACCCGATTGCCGAGGCCACCGACGCCCTGTTTCACCCCCCGTCGGGCTGGCTCCACGTAACGCTCTACTGGAGAGCTAACCGGCCGGTGAGTGACGACGCCGCCCCTTACCTCAACCTGGTGGGATCGGAGGGCATTTGGGGGGCCAGCTTGGAACGGACGAATGACGCCCTCGACCTGCTGCCGCCAGCCCAATGGCCCGCCCTGAAAGACGGAACTGCCATCATTCGCCACGATCTAGACGTCAATCTGAATCCGGCCACCCCGCCGGGCCGGTACCAACTGGTCGTTGGGCTGTACGGCTATGAGGAGCAATACCCGTTGGCGGAAGTTGAGATAAAGTAACGGTTTTGACGCCGATTTCCCTTTGTGGTAGGCTTATTTTCAATGAGAATTTAACTGTTCAGAAATGTCATTTCGACCCGCACGGCACCCAGAGGGCATTGTAACGGAGAGAAATCGCTATGATGGCACTTTATGAAATCGCGATACGTAGTAACATAGAATCTCGAATATCGAAAGAAAAACGATATGCCAAAGCGCATCAAATTCTTTTTTAAAATTTTCGGTCTTGTGTCCGTACTTTCTATCGTGTGGCTGCTCACCGCGTGCAGCGGCGGCGGGCTGCTGTCGGACGTCAGCGTTAGCCCGGAAACCATCAGCCCCAACGCCGACGGGTTGACCGATGTGACTCGGATCAGTTACGAGCTGTCCCGCTCGGCCAACCTGTCCATATATATACTGGACGATGAGGGCAACCGGCATTACTTCAGAGATGCTCGCCGCCGCTCCGAAGGGGAGTACCAGGTCGATTTTGGGGGCGTCATCAACGGCGCGATGCTGCCCAACGGGGCTTACACCTGGGTGGTGGAGGCCGTGGCGGATGACGGGGAAACAGCCAGCCAACAGGGTTCACTAACCATCGAGAACGCGGACACAGCCAAACCGGAGCTGCAAGGCTTTAGCGTTTACCCCCAAATCTTCACCCCCAACCAGGACGGCATCGACGACCGGGTCGACATCAACTACTATTTGACCAAGGAAGCTGAAGTGAGTGTCTACCTGATTGGGCCGGACGAACAGACCCGTTATCCCATTGCCGAAGTGGAGCGAGAGGTCAAACCAGGCGAACCCGGCTTTCACACCTACGATTACGAGGGCGGCGTCGATCGGGGGGCAGACCCGCCACCCGACGGCCTATACATCGTTCGGGCGGAAGCGGAAGATCGGGTGGGCAATCGAACTGTGGCAACCAACACCTTGACGATTAGCGAAGGGGGCGTGCCTCGGGCCGATATCGTGGCCGCCAATGTCGATTTCTATAATCCGGAAACGGGCGAGCAGGTGGTGCCCCTGGGGCAAACCCTGGCCTTTACCCTGACCGTTGAGAATTTTGGCAACGTCCCCATTCGCACCCACGGCCCCGGCTCCGGCGAGCATTACCGCAGTGATGAAAACTTTAATACCAAAGGTTTTTTTGAATCTTCCGGGTCCTGGCGGGTCGGCATCGATTATGAGGGGAACCCCAGCTATGCCTACCCCTATCGCTGGGCTGTGGGCAACCTGGCGGAGCTGGAACAACGTGAGATAAACGGCAACACCGAATATTTCCTGATGCCCGGCCAGCGAGCCGTCGTGACCGGCACCATCCAACTGCTGGACGTTATTGCCGACCGGGACCGGGTCAACTTCTGGGCGGGGCTCATCCACGAACACGTCCGGATCGACGTCTTCAACGATCATGTCGATCCCCAACCGATTGTGATCGGATTTTAGCAACCGTGGCCGACCTAGCGATTGTGGTCGTTAATTGGAACGTGCGTGAGATGCTGGCCGCCTGTCTGCGCTCGGTGCAGGCAGACCTGGCCAGCAGCCGTCTGGTGGCCAAAATCTGGGTGGTAGACAACGCTTCGACTGACGGCTCGGTAGATATGCTGCGGCGTGATTTCCCCGATATTCAACTCATCGCCGGTGACAAAAATCTGGGTTTTGCCGCGGGCAACAACGCGGCGCTGCGGGCAATGGGATTTGACACGCCGCAGCAGGAAGCGGTGAAGCTCCCGGCAGCCGTTCTGTTGCTCAACCCGGACACCGAACTGCATTCGGGGGCGCTCCAAACTCTGGTCGATTTTTTCAACAGCAACGCCCAGGCTGGCGTGGCCGGCGCCCGTCTGCTTTACGGAGATGGCTCCTTTCAGCACAGCGCCTTCGATTTTCCGGGATTATGGCAACTGGCCATCGAGTTGCTGCCAGTGCCGGGCCGGCTGATCGAGTCGAAGCTGAACGGGCGGTATGCTCGGTCGCTCTACGAACAAGGCCGGCCGTTTCGGGTCGGTCATCCCCTGGGCGCAGCGATGTGTGTGCGTGCAGAAGCAATCGAACAAGTAGGCTTACTGGATGAACAGTTCCATATGTATGCCGAAGAGGTTGACTGGTGCAAGCGGATCGTGTCGGCCGGGTGGGCGGCCTACTGTGTCCCGTCGGCCACAGTAACCCATTACAGCGGGCAGAGCACCACCCAGGTCGAGAGCGACAGTTTCGTCAATTTGTGGACCAGCCGTCGCCGCTTTTACGGTAAACATTACCGGCCCCTTAAGGTCTGGCTGGCCGCCCAAATTGTCCGGCTTGGGATGCGCCGAAAAGCCTCTCAGGACAGGGACGCGGCCCAGCGGGGGGAACTGGTCCCTGAAACCGTGGCCGAACGGCAGCAATGTTACGACCGGGTGGTGACCATCTGGCTTCATCCTCAAACCCGGCCCAGGAGAAATGGTCAAGAAGAATATGCCTGATATCGTTGCGGCGATTCTCACCAAAAACGAGGTCGCCCACATTGCCGACTGCATCAAAAGCGTCCAATGGACCGATCAAGTCATCGTTGAGGACTCATTTAGCGACGATGGGACCGTGTCTATTGCCAAAGGTTTGGGCGCTCAAATCTTTCAGAACAAATTCGTCAATTTTGCCGCAGCCAGAAACAGAGTAATCGATACTGTCCGGGCAATGGGGGTTGAATGGGTTCTATTTTTAGATGCAGATGAGCGGGTCACGCCCGAACTGGCGCAGGAGATACAGCAGGCAATCGAACAGGATGAAATCGGCGGCTGGTGGATTCCTCGCTACAACGTGATGTGGGGGCATGTTATGCAAGGCGGAGGTTGGTATCCAGATTACCAGTTACGCCTAATGCGGGTCGAGGCAGCCCATTATGACCCGGAGCGTCAAGTCCACGAGATCGTTGTGCTGGACGGAGAGGCAGATTATCTGCAAGAACACCTGATTCATTACAATTACGACAGCCTGGCTCAGTTTAAATTCAAACAGGATCGCTACATTGATTTTGAAGCAAAAATCTTGAAGGAAAAGGGGATCCGGGCCAAACCGTGGACTTATGTCACTATGCCGATCCGAGAATTTCGACGTCGCTATGTTTCATTGAAAGGCTACAAGGATGGGTGGGTTGGTTTGCAGGTATGCAGTTTGATGAGTTGGTATATGTTTTTGAGCTACATACGCTTACGCAGACTTTACCGGGCTGAGTAGTAATCGATCAGTAATTCACTAATTATTGGTGATTATTTTCCCAGAAAATCTGGGGTAGTATTATTGTCCTATCAATGGTATAGTACAGCTAAATTTGCTGGTGCAAACTTCAATTTCAACCAGATCACACCGACGACAAGCTACCCAGTTTCCAGATTCAATACTTGACCTTCAACTAGACATCAACCTGAATCACTTTTTGCAACTTTGACTTGTTAATCTATTTTTCCACCAGCGACAAGAGGCTCCTTTCCCCCAGGGAGCCTCTTTATATTTGGAGTATGGTCAATATCCCTAAGATCTATACAAACAAAAAAGGGGGCTGGACGCCCCCTGAGGTTAGTAGTTTGTAAGGCTCTAAAACCCTATCCATAATTTCGGCCAGAGGTAACCGTTTACGCGAGGGCCGGCCTGCTATTATGGGGTAGGCACTTAGACCAGTTCCGGATCTAACAGGCCATAATTTTTATCTGCCCGCCGGTAAAGGACATTGATCCGGCCCAGATCGGCATTGTAAAATACAAAGAAATCGTGGCCCAACAATTCCATCTGCTCGACGGCTTCATCCTGGTCCATTGGGAGAGCAGTGAATCGCTTAGTTCGCACAATCTTACGTTCGTTCTCTTCAGCCAGCGCATCCAGTATCTCCGGGTCGAGTTCAGGCATCAGTCCCATTTCTTCCATCTCTTTACGCTTGTTGTTTTGGCCCTGCCACCGGTCGATACGCTTCCCCTTGTATCGTACAATCTGACGCTGGATCTTCTCGGTCACAGCATCGATACAGGCATATATGGCTTCACCCCGTTCCTCAGCCCGCAGAATAGTGCCGTTGGTACGCAACGTAATCTGCACAATCTTGCGATCCTTGGCACTTTTTGTTTTTTCCTCGGTGATTTCGACTCGGGTTTCGTCGATATCCGGCAAGTATCGATCCAGTTTACCCATCTTTTTTTCTACATACTCCCGAATCCGATCTGAAATAATAAAATTTTTGCCTTTGAGAACCAGTTGCATTTTTAATCCCTTTCTGGCGCAAGGCCTTAGAATTTTGATTATATGGGTTGATTACCGTGCCTTAGCCAGAGTTATTCCCCATACCGAAATAACTCCGTTCTGCTTCAAGGCACAGGCACAGGCATCCAAAGTTGAGCCGGTGGTACATACATCATCAATGAGCAGAACTGTCCGGCCCGAGAGGGCTTGGCCACGACAGCCAAATGCATCAAGTACATTCTGGTGCCGTTCAGTTGCCCCCAGCTTCATTTGAGATTTTGTGTGGCGAATCCGCTGCAAACTACTTGTATCAACCGGCAGGTCTAACAGGGCGCCAACTTCCCTGGCCAGGAGATCGCATTGATTATAACCACGCTCGCGAAGACGACCTGCGTGGAGAGGTACCGGCACGACCACATGCGCCTCCAAGCCATATTTCTGACAAGCATCTACCAGTATCTGTCCAAGAATTGCGGCTATCGCTTTATGATTTCGATATTTCAAAAAGTGGATGGCCGGCCGAATTGGGTTGTTTTCAAAGTAAGCCGCGGACCTGATACCGTCAATAAATTGCAAGGGATTATGCTTGCACTGAGGGCACGATGCTGCTCCGGCAACTGGCGTTGGAGTTCCACACCGTTCACAAACAACTCCGCCAATGAAAGATATCTCCCGCTGACACTTTTCACAGAACCAACTATTAGCAACCTGACAATTGACACAGCGGGGAGGAAAAACCAAGTCCAGCAGAAACTGACTGGATTTTTGAAGCATGATTTGTACTGACACTGATGTCGTCACGTCCTTGTGTTGATCGCAGCTTATGTTGGCACACCGAGGAGCGGCAGGCTATGCGATTCTCAGAATTCAAATTTGAGTTGATCACCTACCTGAGTAGCTGTGGCAGTAATAGTCCCAACCGGCATTTCTAGCACGTAGGCAGACCGGCCCACAAATGAGCCTATCCGGTAAGGCACCATGTTAGCATCGGCCCGAATCACCTGAAAATTCTTATCTACATAAAGCACATCAATAGGGAAACTCATGAAGAAGGTATGAATGCTTTTTTCACCGGCTAGTATCAACCCCTCTTCCTTTTGAAGAGGTGCAGCCCCCAGCAATCCCCGCAACCTTGACCAGAACGTGTTTGCCAAACGGCCCTGGGCGATGAGCGGCACGTTACGAGTTTGATTAAACACTTGCATCTATAAGGTATGCACCTTAGAAAGCAAAACCAAGACCTGGTGTTTCCATAATTACGAGAGCCGCAGGGCCCAACAAAATAATAAATAAGGCCGGAAAAATCAAGAAAGCCATCGGGAAAAGCATCTTGATCGGAGCTTTATTGGCTAACTCCTCTGCCCGCTGACGCCGTCTAATCCGCATTTGTTCAGATTGTACCCTAAGAATCTTGGCGATACTAACCCCCAGGGTTTCAGCCTGGATAATAGCCGCCACAAACGTTGTCACATCAGGCACTTCCATGGAATTATCCATATTTTTCAGGGCCTCACGCCGCGGTACGCCAAGCCGCATTTCCTGCACAACTCTTGAAAATCCTCTACTCAAATGATTTTCCCACTTTTCAGCAACTTTTTGCATTGCGCCATCAAAGCCCATCCCGGCCTCAACCGTAATCGTCAATAAGTCCAGGGCATCCGGCAGACTTTTGACGATCTCATCCTGGCGCTGCCGAATTTTTGAACGCAACCACAATATCGGCATCAAGAACCCAACCAAAGCTCCCACTAAACCGTAAATAATGGCCCAGCCCGGGGATGAAAACATAGCCAACAAAAAAATAAAGGCGCCCAGGATCAAAGCCACAAAAACTCGCAACCCAAAAAATTCGGTGGCGCCCCAATTATTGGGCCTACCGGCCAATTCCAACTGATGCTCGGCCGCGGCCCGGGATTTGGCAGGCGATAGCCGGCTAAAGCCCCGAGCCAGGGTTAGCAGCATTGGGCGAATGACCCGCTGGGTAAAGGGCTGGGACAACTCAATTTCTTCGAGCGTCAAGGGAGCCGCACTGCGACTGGCATACTCCTCCAACCGAACCTGAATATCGCCCGAACCGGTTGGAGCCCTTAAGCCCCAACGCACCAAGGCAATTGTGCCGATGATGCCGATAATGACCACCGCGCCCACGATTATGATTGTTGTCAAATCCATAGCATTATGTCTCCGAAAGATTATCTATAACGATACAACTACACCTACCTTTGCGTTTGTAAATGTAAACCAAAACCGGCTAAACCTCGATATCCGTAATCTTTCTCATAATAAAAAAGCCAATAACAATCCCCAACAAGCCCACGGCCATCATAATCCAACCACACGGTTGTGAGCAGAGATCGTCCGGCGCCAGGCCTCTGCCCTCACAGGTGAAAACCATTCGCCCAATATACTCCGGATTCATGGCATACAAGATGAACCCCATAATGATCGGCAAGGCCGAAATTACGTAACCTGATATCTGGGCCTGGGCCGTCAACACCCTAATTTCACCTTTAATCCGAACCCGTTCCCGAATAACAAAACCGATGATTTCCAGGATTTCAGCCAGGTTACCGCCAACTTCAGCCTGGACATTGATGGCCGTAATCATCAAATCAAGATCATCACTGGGCACTCGACGGAGCAAATTATTGAATGCCCGTTCCGTGTCGATACCCAACCCAATTTCTCGGACCACCCGGGTAAACTCGACCGATACAGGCGGGGGCATTTCCTGGCCCACAGCGTCCATTGCCTGTAACAGAGAATATCCAGCCCGCAAACCGTTAGCCATTAGCTGAATGGCGTCGCCCAATTGATTATTGAAATCTCTCAGCCGCCTTCGCTTCCGCATGATGAGATAGAATTTGGGCAAAAAGAAGCCAATCACGGCCCCAATGAGGGGTAAAATGTAGCCACCGTAAATTAGCCAAAAAATGACCGCAACGGCGATAATAGAAATAATATTTAGCGCCCAAAACTCAGCAACCGTCCACTTCAGATCAGCCCGGGCCAGCTCTGTAGCCAGATTTCCACCCAGCCCGCGCTCTTCTATGGCTTGATCCAATCTTTCGGTTAGAGCAGACGAAGTTGCTTGAGCCTTCGCCTGTCCTTGGCGATCTTTTTCGCCAGCCACCGCAGTAGTTGAGTCGCCCACAAACTGATCCAACCGCTCCAGGGTGGCGCTATCCCCTCGTCTGGAGACAAGCACCCCCGCCACAATAACGCCGACGGTGAGAAGAACCCCAATCCCGATAATCACATATATTAAGGTCACCATAAACCTCCGTACAAACGCATCGACCGCTACTACTTCATAACGAGCTCAAAAGCGACGCTTCCTGAGGAAAACCACCCTGGTCACGATTACAGCTGATTCTTGTTGCAAAACTAGCAGGCCGGACCGCTGGCTTTTGCAACGGAAACTAGCTAGAAACTGGTTCTAGCTCCAAAAATATTTGCCGGCAAGTTAATCCCAGCAACCTCAATTCTCTCAGAGAACTTGGGCCGGATGCCGGTTGGTTTCAAGCGGCCAATAATCTTGCCGTTTTCAACGCCTTGTTGTTCAAAAACAAAAATATCAGACATGACGATCACGTCACCTTCCATCCCCTGCACCTCGGTAACGTTAACGATCTTTCGGCTGCCGTCCCTCATCCGGGCTTGTTGAACAATAAGATCGACTGCGGAGGCAACCTGCTCCCGAATTGCCCTGACGGGCAAATCCATGCCGGCCATTAGGCACATCGTTTCCAACCGAGATAGCACGTCCCGCGGGCTATTGGCGTGGGCCGTGGTCAAGCTGCCATCATGACCCGTGTTCATTGCCTGCAACATGTCCAAGGTCTCCCCGGCCCGACACTCCCCGACCACAATCCGGTCAGGACGCATCCGGAGGGTATTGATGACCAAATCTCGAATAGAAACTTCACCTTTGCCTTCAATATTGGCCGGGCGAGACTCCAGCGTAACCACGTGTTCCTGGCGTAATTGCAGTTCAGCTGCATTTTCAACCGTGATAATGCGTTCATCGTTTGGAATGAAGGAGGACAGGACATTCAATAGGGTTGTCTTGCCGGAACCTGTCCCACCCGACACAACTGCATTGAGCCGGGCCATAACACAAGCCTTCAAAAATTCGGCCACTTCCGGCGACAGTGAGCCAAATCTCACCAGATCCTCAATTGTAAGCGGGTCCTTCTCAAATTTACGGATGGTCAGGGTTGGTCCATTGAGCGCCAACGGGGGGATAATGGCATTGACCCGAGAGCCATCTGGCAAGCGGGCATCCACATAAGGAGAGCTCTCATCAACCCGGCGTCCCAACGGAGAAACAATCCGGTCAATCACCTTCATAACGTGTTCGTTATTCTCAAAGATAATATTCGTTTTGCTTAATTTACCTTTTCGTTCCACGAACACCTTTTCCGGACCATTGACCATAATCTCACTCACGTTCTCATCGGCCAACAGTGGCTCCAGCGGACCGAACCCCAGGATTTCGGCAACGATCCCTTCAAATAGTCGTTCACGCTCCGGACGACTGAGGATAATGTTTTCTTGCGTTAAAATCTGGTCGAACAGATCCTGAATAGTCTGGCGCACTTCATCTGTCCGGGAGACATCCATGGCCGGGTCTAACTCGGCAATCAGCTTGTCCTGAATACGCTCCTTCAAATCTCTGAAGGCGTCCCGGTTCTGGGAGGTGGGCACAGGCCTTCGACCGGTTGGTTTGGGTCTCACCGCCCGTGGGGGCGTCCCCGTTCTTACTTCTTTGTCCGCCGGCTGCTGATTTCGTTCGATACGTTTTAATAGTGACATTTGGGTTACCCTTATCCTAACAACTGCACATAACCTAAAAACCGGATTTGTTACCCGCTACCGTCTACTCCACTTCAATGTCTTCAATAGAACTCATCAACTGTTTGCTCAAGGCAACTGTCGCCTGGGAAAGAAGACTATTTTTGTTACCAAGAACGTATGGAACGCCCTGGTTTACAGCCGTTGTTACGGTTCGATCATCTAGCGGCAGTTGTCCTTCAATTTTGTATTTTAAGTTTGCTTCAATATCTTCAGCGCGAATATTGATCCGCTTATCAACTTTATTTAGGACGAAAATTATCCGTTCCCGCTCATACTCCAATGCCTCGGTTACTTCAAAGAAAAGTTTGGCATTTTTGATGGCCGGGATTTCCGGCGTAGTTACTACAATTATTCTATCAGATATGTCCAGAACATTCAAGACCACGTCATCAAGTACACTCCCGGTATCCACCAAGATAACATCGAACATCGATCTCAACCGCTCCAATACGTCGGTCACCAAACCCGGCGTGACTGTATCGGCAACTTCCGGGCGGGGCGGGGCCAGGAGCGTCTTAACTCCTGAACTATGGGACAGAAAGATGTCGTTGATCAATTCATCATCTAACTCATCAGCCAGCGCGGCTAAATCGGCGATGGTCCGGCTGGCATATAGATTTAATAAAACGCCGACATCGCCAAATTGTAGACTCGTATCTACCAGAGCTACTTTGGCGGCCGCAGATTGTTGCAAGGCAATCGCCACGTTAACCGCAATTGTGCTACACCCGACGCCACCCTTGGCGCTAAATACCGACACAATTTTGCCGGCCGTACGGGGCATTGCTTCGGCTCTGCTCCTGGCGGCGGCAGCCGTTTCATGCATGGCCGGCATCGCCTTACGCCGGCTGGCCCCCAGTTGGTACACCCGCCGGATACTGCTTACCAGTTCATCACTGGAAAATGGCTTGATTAAGAACTCTCGCGCCCCGGCCAACATCGAGCGGCGTAAATAGTCTGCCTCCCCTTGCACGGACATCATAATGATCTGACAGAAGGGAACCTGCTGGGTGATTTTCTCGCTGGCGGTAATACCATCCACGCCGGGCATGTTGATATCCATCAACACAATATCAGGTTTCAGCTCGACCGCCATATCAATGCCCTCGGCGCCGTTGGTGGCCGCGCCTACCACATCGATATCGCTTTCAAAAAAGAGAAGTTTACGGAGATTCTCGCGTGTTTCTGGAATGTCATCTACGATCAGGAGCCGAATTTTTTCTTCCTCACCTGATCCTTCGGCAAGTGGTGTAACGGATGCGGACATTTCTCATTTCCCTGCTATTTAGTTCTTTTATAAGGCTTAAAAGGAGTCCAAGAAAAATCCTGGACTCCTTTATTGATCAAGAGTTTAGAGTGAATGATTGCTCAACACAGTGATTCACTTCAGGTCTCTCATCACTGGGAGCAGAGACCCGGCAACGTGGGGTGTGGATCAATGGCAGCCAATAACTCCTTTCGGAAATTGGGCCTCCAATATGCTGTCGTTTACTCCTCTACCCGTTCCACTGGGGCTGCCGCAGGCGACGTTCTGAAGTCCTGAATTGACGTTGCCATGATAAACTCAATTTTTGGAGGTACGGCTATGTTGAAACGCGTCAGCATATACTGCAAGGTCACGGCTTCCGTCAGGTGATCCGCATTTTCCTCGCCGGCAGCCCGCAAGGCTATTTCACTATAGATGCCACTCTGCCGTAGCCACAACATTACCAGGGCATCCTGCGGTGTAACCGCCAGGGTGATGATATCAGGCAACTTCGGGGTGGGGGTCGGCGCGTCACCACCACCCTCGGGCGTAGGCGGGGGTGGAGGCTCGATCCAGGGACCAACCCGGATGACCTTGGCGGCCTGCACGGTCAACTGGGCCACTCGTCGCGGCCGCTGGGCTTCTCTGGGAAAGGAAATGGCCGGGATATCCCCGGAGAAAAGTTCAACCCGCCCCTCGTCAATCGATTCGCTCAACCTGAAGCGGCCGGTATCCTCCCCGGTGTCAGGATCCAACTCCGGCACAATAAAGCTGAGCTTATTGGGCAGTTCCGTTTGAAACTCCTCGTCAACATCAACAAAAAAGGCCGTAACGAGAATGTCCGCATAGTCGCCAGGCTGAACGGCATAGGCCACGCTGGTCTGACGGCTAATAGGATAGGCCACCGCTACCCGGCCAGACGGGATCTGGAAGGAAGCCTCGCCTACGCCGGCCACATCGGCCAGCATACTACGGACGATCACTTGGCCCTGCACAATCTCTGTTTTGGCCACTTTACCAATAGTCTCGGCTTCATCGGCGATTGTATCCGGAGGAACGTTGTTGGCCGGCCAATCTCTACGGCCTATGGACCCGGCCACAAACGAAGACCCCCGCCCAATTGGCTGCAGGGCGACAATAACCTCTGTTAGGGCGGGCCCCGTATCTTCCAGGACCGCCGGCCGGGGCGTAGGCGTGGGTTCGGCCGCAAACGGCACACCGCCCCCCCCTTGCAACAGCAAGAATGCGACGGCGCCCACCGTTGCCAGACCCAATATGATACCAAGTATGATTAGTAGTCTGCCACGTTGCATATTATACTCCCCTTTT
>Ga0209536_100013007_pt1 | contig 12038 bp, 4 predicted proteins | sample DeeMarSeWOR28_12_FD_187461 | JGI IMG/M metagenome (GOLD analysis project Ga0209536, IMG submission 187461) | Marine sediment microbial communities from White Oak River estuary, North Carolina - WOR-2-8_12 (SPAdes) (version 2) | ecosystem: Environmental > Aquatic > Marine > Intertidal zone >...
ACGCCGGTTCACCCGTCGCTTTCTGGACTACCTGTATGCTGCGGATTTATCAATCAGCCTGGCAGGATACAATACCTGCATGAATTTGCTGGTTACCGGGGTACCGTCGCTCATATACCCATATTATCGCCAGCGGGAACAGCCCATGCGTTTGGAAAAAATAAAAAATCTGCTTCCCATGCGAATACTCCGCGATGACGATCTGAAACCCGCAGTCTTAAGCAAACTCATGGAACAAATGCTGCGCCAACCGCCATCAAAAGAATTTGGTAGCGTGAATTTAAATGGAGCTCAAACGGCCTCCCGTTACCTGAACGATTGGCTGAACAATACGACAATATAAAAAGAACTATTTGAATAGGCAACCAGCTATGTCTAAAAACAGATCTAATGAAACGGAAGCGAAAACTGGTCTTACTTTCGAGATCCTGCTGCTAGCCGCATTTTTCTTCTCCGGTGCAACGAGTTTAGCGCTTGAAGTTGCCTGGTCAAAAGAACTTTCTTATCTCCTGGGTGTTGACATTTATGCCACAACAACTGTTGTGACCGCCTTCATGGCCGGTCTGGGACTGGGAGCGATTCTGGTTGCCCGTTTCTATAAGTGGACCCGGGCTTCCATCAAAACCTATGGTATTTTGCAGCTCGTCATTGGAATCTGCGGTCTGGTTTCGATCCCGCTGTTGCGTTCCACAATGCCGATGTTTTCTTTTTTATATGACCGGCTCAATTATGACAGTCAGCTGTTTTTACTGATTCGATTTCTGTTTGTTTTCGGACTCATGTTGGTACCGGTGACCATGATGGGTATGACATTGCCGGTCGTGGTCGGTGCATCCTTTGGTCGGATTAAAGGCCGATTCTCCTACCTGGTCGGATTGCTTTACGGGACGAACACGGTTGGTGCCGTGGTGGGAACCCTGGTGGCCGGCTTCCTTTTGATACCGAATATCGGTATACTCAAAACCTGCCTGTTGACCGGCATGACCGATCTGCTGATCGGTATGATCATCTTGTGGTTTGCACGCAAAAAATTCCGAACTCCAGTAGTGCCACAGAAACAAATCCCGGCAACAAAAACTACAAGAGCCTCACGTGCACTGAAAAGATCCGGGACTTTCCGTTGGCTGATCGATCGATTGTATTCCTGGCCTGGGCTTGTATTCTTGCTTTCCGGAATGGTGGCACTTGCCTACGAGATCATATGGTTTCGCCTGCTCGCCCGCATCATCGGCCCTTCCGTGCATGCGTTTTCAATAATGCTGGCGATCTATCTTTTTGGGATCGGGATTGGCAGTGTTATGGGTTCACGCTGGGTGAAGCAGGTTGAAAACCACCGCCTGGCGATGGCAATATTACTGTTTGTTATCGGCATTGGACCCCTGTTAACGTTGCTGTTTGTCAATGACCTGCCCATATGGTACGCGCGGTTATTTGCCGAGTTTTCCCGGGAAGTATTTTCGATTCGGAATCTTTTGATTCAGGGATTGATAGCCTCATTGCTGATAATGCCGGCAACGCTTCCTCTGGGAGCATTTTTCCCGGTTGTTACCCGTGCCTACAATCGCGAAATTCTCGGCAGCAGTCACCGAGTGGAGCAATCCGTTGGCAGGCTTTATTTTTATAATACGCTGGGGGGAGTGGCCGGCAGTCTGTTGGCTGGATTCTGGTTGATTCCCACCACAGGTATTAAGACCAGCCTGATCAGTGCAGGTGGGCTAAGCCTGATTCTGGCGCTGATCATTCTTTATACTTCCCTTAAGGGTGCGTGGCTGAAAAAAATGATATATTGCCTGAGCACGGCTGCTGCCTTCTTTTTTTGTGGCCAATATTCCAGGACTGAATCATACGATTCTTAACGCCGGCCTCTATTCCGAAATGGTCAAAAAAGATACCATTGAGAGCAAGATTGGTTCGGCCGGTTCGACTTTGGGCACGCTTTTATTTTTCCAGGAAGGGATTAACAATAGCGTAGCGGTGGTGGCAAACAAATTCAACGACGGCAACCTCACGCTGCATCTCAGCGGAAGCTGGGTGTCGACCACAGAAATTCACGGCCGCATTCATCTGGAGTTTCTCGGGCACCTGCCGATGCTTTTCGCTCAGCGGCCGGAAACAATTGCCGTTATTGGTTACGGCGCCGGTATCACCACCGGAAATGTTCTCCTCCACCCCGATGTGAAAAGAGTAAATATCTTCGAGCTTGAACCCGGAGTGATCAACGCGAGCCGTTATTTTGAGCATATTAACGGCAGACCTCTCCAAGATCGGAGAGCCCATTTGTATATGGTGGACGGAAGAAGTCATATCACCTATGAAAAATTCAACTACGACGTCATAACTTCTGATCCGATCCATCCTTATGTTGCCGGTTCCGCAAATCTGTATACAAAAGATTTCTACCGGATTGCACGGGCACACTTAAAGCCCGGCGGAATTTTTTGCCAGTGGATACCGCTGGTTGCCATATCCCCGGAATCTTACAATATCATTTTAAATACTTTGCACGATGTCTTCCCGCACATAGCATTGTTTTCCTTTTTTGGTGAATCCGTGGCGATCGCCTCCAACCAACCGATACGGATGAACTGGCAGGAGCTGGAAAAAAGGTTTTACAGCCCATCGGTTTTCAGCGACTTTCAATCGATTGACTTCCAGAATCCGTTCAACCTGGTTGCCTTCTATCTGGGTGGAGAGCATCAGATTGATGCCTATCTGCAGGATGTTGCCGTGGTAAACACCGACGACAACGTCTGGCTGGAACACCGCATACCGATGGATTTGCTTGATCCATCCTACGGAAATCTTTATTTCATGCTGCGCTCGAAAATTAAAGACGATAACCACAAATCTCTCAGGCAAATTTTCTCCGGCATATCTTTGGAACGACTGGGTATCGAGCTGGCAACGCTATCAAAGGATGGTGACCTCTATTATCAAAAAGCTGAAAAAGCTAAACAAGACGGGGATTTCGCCAAAATGGAAGAATACTACCGTCAGACCTTTGCGGATTTTAATTCCAAATATTACTATCCGGCTGGCTTAAAGCTTGCCGAACACCTTCATTCCCAACACCGGACAGGGGAAGCCCTCGACGTTACGGAAATACTTCAAAGAAACATTCCGGCATTTCCGGATGCCTATCTGCTAGAGGCACGAATCAGAATTCAAACGAACCAGGGTCGAAAAGCAAAAGAAACGCTAAACCGGGGTCTAATGTATAATCCGGATAACCCGAAACTGAAAGAAATGCTGGGTAAACTATAATAAGAACGCGCTTATTTAGAGCGCGTTCAGCAAGAATTTAATTTTTGTACCGAATCCAAACGAAGTCCAACTTCCTGTTTCTGCGCCAGCTCAGCGAATTTATATGCAAATAATTCTAATTAGGAATCATTCTCATTTACAATCATTTTTCAATATGTTAAAGGGTTTCATAATTTCTAACACAATGTTTTTATTGAAGATGATGCCTTAAATAATCAGGTGGATTCTCTGTGGAGCACAGTATAAGTTGCCATTCTGCGGAGTCGCCACCTTTTTTGATCATTGATTTAACCCTGAGTTCATTTACACCGTAATAGAATGCTTGAAAATCATAAAGCCGTAAAAAGCCATTGCCAATTTTTCAATCAAAGTATACAGATAAACAAAGGACTTAATTTTTTGCGCTTTAATGATGATATTGGTCTTACAAAACGACCTTTGCAGACTTTTATTCTTTGCGCATAGCAACGCATAAAGTGGGTTGCGGATCAATGTAAACTAACTGGTTTTGACTGGATCGCAGATTCTGTGTAAAAAGGATCCGAAGATGACCAATAGCTCAATCCTGTCAGCAACAACCAACGGATCCGGGCGTGTGCAACGCCAGGTCCGCCTGCCCTTTTTAAAATCGGTGGAAATTGCTTTAAAAAGTATTAAAGTGCGTTTTTTCCGCTCTCTGATTACCACCATGAGTCTGGTGCTGGCCGTGTCTTTTTTAAGTTTTATCAATGTCAGCAATGATGTCGTCAACGGCATGCTGGCAACTCAGGACCCGCATCTGCGACAGGCGATCATCCGCAGCGGTTATGATTTGGGGTCTGAGGAAAACAGTGTCGGCAGCAGCGCCAAGCAGCGCTGGATTGTGATTTTATCTCTTTTGGTTTGTGTGGTGGGCATTGTCAATGCCCAGCTTATGGCGGTGACGGAGCGTTTTCGTGAAATTGGAACCATGAAGTGTTTAGGCGCTTTAGATCGATTTGTGTTAAGACTATTTATCCTTGAGGCCGGTATGCAAGGATTAGCCGGCGCCGGCGCGGGAGCTTTAGCGGGTGCTATTTTTGCGCTGATCAACGCATGGCTTCGATTCGGCACTGCGGCGATGGTTTCAATTTCGTTTTCCAGTCTGGCGATATCCGTCGCTCTATCCATCGGCGTAGGATTTCTGTTGAGTTTGCTCGGCGTCTTTTATCCTGCCCTGGTTGCCGCCAGAATGCAACCCGTAGAGGCGATGCGGGTTGAGCAGTAAACACACAGAGCATATGGGTCAGAGCGAAGAGCTCATGAAGTTTTGAGCGGGTGGTTATAGAATGTGACGCTATGTGCCAGGCATGATGCAACGCGATGCATTAGAGGTATTTCTTATGGAAGAAAAGGCAAATATTGTGCGCGTCACCAACGTGACCAAAGTATTTAAGCTGGGTAAGATAAACGTCGAGGCACTCAAAGGCATCGATCTTGAAATTGCAAAAGGCGATTACATTTCAATTATGGGGCCTTCGGGATCCGGGAAAAGTACGCTTTTTAATATGATCGGAGGCTTGGATAAGCCCAGCTCCGGAAAGGTTTACATCGATGAAGTTGACATTGCCCAGCTGGATGCATACGAACTGGCGTGGCTTCGTTGTCGTAAGATCGGCTATATTTTCCAAACCTTTAACATCATCCAGGTAATGACTGCACTGGAGAATGTAACCCTGCCGATGGTTTTTGCCGGCATGAGCAATGACGCCGCAGTGGATAAAGGCATACAGCTTCTGGAACTGGTGGGGTTGGGGGATCGCTTCAGCCATAAACCATTTGAACTTTCCGGAGGCCAGCAGCAACGCGTGGCCATTGCGCGGGCCCTTGCAAATGATCCAGCGATTATTCTGGCAGACGAGCCGACCGGCAATCTCGATTTAACCACCGGTGAGGAGTGTATCGCATTGTTGAAACGTTTAAGCCAAGAGCGCGGCGTAACGGTTATCTCGGCCACCCATGATTTTAAAATGCTCAATGTTTCTGATCAGGTTGTTTGGATTCGAGATGGTCGTGTGGATAAAATTGAAAATCGTGAAGAACTGTCGATTTCGATTGGCCAGATTGGCTCGCGAGAGTAACGACCTGACTTCCGATTGCCGGTCACTGGCCGCTGGCTGCTGGCCACTGGCGGGCCATTTCAATGCTTATGGAAAGGTACCAGGTTGATGGGTTTTAAGAAATTTTTTTAGTTTATGTGTATCAGAAAAGATGATTCGATGAGCACATGAAAAATGATATCAAATAGCAGCAAATATAAAAATGGAATTTTTTTCTTCCCTATATTTGAACTTATATCCAAGTACTTAAACCTATCTCTTGGTCTCTGCAATCCTACCTCAAGAAGCCAGGGCCCAGAAGTCAGTGACCAGGGATCAATGACCAGAAGCAAGAGGCCCGAGACAGGTAGCCAGAGACTGCGGTGGTTGGCTTTTGTTTCACTGATACTTTTTTTTACCCGCGCCAGCGCCGCGGCCGAAATACCAGCAGAGCAGGCCGCCGAATTTAAAGAGACGATCCAGCATCTGTCATCTTTGACTGACCGAAGTACGGGCACTGCCGGTAACCAGAGAGCAGCGAAATACATTGAAGAGAAATTTATCCAGCTCGGACTCGAAAGTGTTGCCACACAGGTCTTTACCGCCCCGGTTATCCGTTACGGAAAGAGTACGTTAACCTTGACTGACCGGGGCCTCACGGTCCCTATTCGCCCGATCAGGGCCAACGCCATCACTCCCCAAATGGTGGCCAGACCCGGAATCAGCTCACCGGTGATCTATGTCGGCGGCGGTGAACTTCATGAATTTAATGGCAAGGCCATTGATGGCGCCATCATACTGATGGAGCTTGAATCCGGAAAAAATTGGCAGTATGCCGCCAATTTAGGTGCCAAAGCGCTAATATATGTGGATCGCGGACAATCACCCAAAATATTTTTTGAAGAAAAAGTCGAACTATCCCCCATTCAGTTTCCCCGCTTTTGGATGCCGCTTTCACAAGCCAGAAAATTATTTGGTGATTTTGAACATCATCAGGAGGGTATTGCCGCCGATCAGGCCAATCTGATTTCAGATGCCAGATGGGAAAGTGTGGCTGCTGAAAACATTTATGGGCTTATTCCCGGAACCGATCCGAAGCTTAAGGAACAAATGGTGCTGGTAGACGCCTTTTACGATAGCACCGCCATGGTTGCCGGGTTATCGCCCGGTGCTGATGAAGCCTGCAGTCTGGCGACCCTATTCAATTTGGCACGCTTCCTGAAAGAAAACCCGCCGCAACGAACGGTCCTGCTCGTGGCCACCGGCGGACATGTGCAAAGCCTGGCCGGTATGCGTGAGCTTGTCTGGAGCTTTTCTGCGCGCTCCAAAGACATGCGCGAAATGCAAAGAGAACTTAAGGCCCTGATTAAGAAGACGCGCAATACGATAGCCGCGCTGGAAACGGCCTCGTTTGATGCTGAAACCGAAAATACATCGACGCCTAACGATAAGCATGCGTTGGTCAAAGCAGCACTGGAAGAGCGCATCAAAACCGAGGCGGATCGGGTTTCGCGACATTTGATGCGTCTGCGTTTGCAGGCGCAGGCCCAGGCGAATAAAGATCAGATCAACGATCTGGCCCGAGAACGACAAATTTTGCGCCGCATTATCTGGCAACCCAATTATTTTAATGTGTCTGAAGAAGAGCGCCGGGTGCTTTATGATATAATACCGAGGGCCAAAAGCGATCAGGAAGCTATTTTGGCGGATGCTGAAAAACAACTGAAATATCTGGACAATGCCCGTGAGTTTCGCAGCTTTGTGAATGCATATGAGCTAGTATCTGCGATATCGCTGCATTTATCCAGCCAGGGTGATGGATTCGGGGCTTTTAATTATGGTTGGCAATATCCATTCCGGCCGCGGATCAATCGGACCGCCATATATTCCAGACTGGAAGAGGTTTTACGTCAGGCCGTCACGAAGATTGAACAGGATCCGGGCTATGCCGGTGTGTTCAAAGACACATTGCGCCCCAGTCGCCGTCGATCCTGGCAAAGTTATTTTCTTGATCAACCGGCCTTGGGCGGTGAAGTCACCGCTTTGGCCGGTATTCATGGGCTAAGTTTTGTCACCACCCATGATGGTCGGGCGATGTGGGGAACTCCGAATGACACCCCGGAAAGGATCAACCTGGATTTTGCCTTAAAACAAAGTGCAGTCGTCTCCCGGCTCATCCATCATATCGCCCAGGAGCCCAAATTGCATGATGGAATTTTTCCGAGAGTCGGGTTTGGGGCGGTAACGGGCCGGGCCAAGTTTCTGCGCCACGGTGAGCTGTTTGCCGATCAGCCGGCTCCCGGCACCGTATTGTTGGCATATCAGGGGCCAGCCCGCTACCACGTCATCGTCGATCACATGGGGATGTTTTATCTTAAGGGGATAGCGGATTCCAAGCATAGTTTTCATAAGATTATTTTTGAAGGATATAAATTTGACGACGGCACCGGATCGGTGACCTGGACCATCGACAAGAAACAGACCGGCAAAGATTCCTATCGTCTCAAAATGTATCGCCGCTTTATGGAAACCGATCTGATTATGTTTGCCAGCAAAGGCCTGACCCTGTTTAATCTACTTGAACCACGCACATTTCGATATATGTCCAAGGGACAGATCCTCGACGGCAGCAGGGAGGCGGATCCGTTGCGATATTTTTACAGTCGATGGGATACCTGGATATCGAATTATACCAATGCCTCTTTGATATCGTCCATTTTTTTAGATCCCGGAACGTCGTTGAAGCTGACGATGTCGGATTCACCTCTGCGCAAAAAATTGATTTTACTCAATGCAGATAAAAATAATCCGCATGGAAGCGGATACCTGATCGAAAATTGGCCATTTTTATATCGCACGGAATATCGGATCGCCCAAGACATGTGGAATCTGCTTAGTCCCCGCATCAACAACCTTGAAAAGCGCGGCATTTTCAACGAACGCATTCGCCTGCTCCAAAAGGAAGGTCTTACGGCATTGGAAATTGCAAAAACCTCCCTGGAAAAAAGGCGCTATGACCAGTTTTTCGAAGCCAGCGCCAAATCGTGGGCACTGGCCAGCCGGGTGTATGACGATGTCGAAAAAACCCAAAAGGACGTGCTTTACGGGGTATTGTTTTATATTGCCCTGTTCGTGCCGTTTGCGTTTTGTCTGGAACGTTTGATTTTTTCTTACACCAACATCTACAAACGCATTATTGCATTTTGCTCGATTCTGGTGCTGTTGATTGCCATAATTTACAACGTCCATCCGGCATTCCGATTGGCTTACAGTCCCATGGTGGTCATTTTGGCCTTCTTTATTATGGGGCTTTCCTTGATTGTGACGCTGATCATATTTTTCCGTTTTGAAGAGGAAATGACCCGGCTTCAAAGCCGGGCCAGATTAGTTCAATCCGGTGAAATCGGACGCTGGAAAGCATTTGTCGCCGCCTTCCTGCTGGGAGTCAGCAATCTTCGTCGCCGGCGATTGCGAACGGCACTGACGTGTGCCACCCTGATTATTTTGACGTTTACGATTATGAGTTTTACGTCGGCCAAGTCGATGCGGCACCATGCTCGCATTTTGTATGACAGCAGCGCCGCCTATCAGGGTTTTTTGCTCAAAAATGTGAACTGGAGCGATCTGCCGCCTGAGGCATTCAGCTTTATCGCCAATTCGTTTACCGGTACCGCGGATGCCGTTCCGCGGGTTTGGTTGGAGGATGAAGATCGGACCCGGTCGACGCGAATTCCGGTTTATTCCAAGGACGCCGTTTTTGAAGCACTGGGCTTGGTGGGGCTTTCACACGTTGAGCCGCAAGTTTCGGGACTCGATGAGATCATGGTGGCTGGGCGCTGGCTAGAGGCCGATGATCGCCAGGCGGTGCTTTTACCTGAACGCATGGCTTCAAAATTAAACATAGACCCAAGGCATCCGCAAGATCATGCGGTTTCGCTGTGGGGTATGCCGTTTCGTGTCGTGGGCGTATTCTCAGGTAAAAAATTACAGGAACGCATTGATCTGGATGGTGAACCGCTGACACCGGTGACATTTCCCAGAGAAATATCTGCAGAAATGACCGAGGTGGAAATAGAGGCCATGGAGTCCGGTGATGATGTCAGGGAATACCAAAGTCGTTATGAACACATTACCGGCGACCTGACCATCATTATCCCTTACCAGACGCTATTGGCCGCCGGCGGCCGTTTAAAGGCGGTTGCGGTTCGGCCACGATCCCGGGAGTCCATCCAGGCCGAAGCCCAGAGGCTGGTGGATCGTTTCGGTTTATCCCTGTTTAGCGGCGAACCCAGCGGTACCTATCTTTACCACGCCAGTGATACGATGAGCTACAGCGGTGTGCCCAATATTATTATCCCCTTGATCATTTCTATTTTTATTGTTTTAAACACCATGATTGGCAGTGTTTATGAGCGTAAACGGGAGATCGGAATCTATACGTCGGTGGGATTGGCGCCCTCGCATGTGTCCTTTTTATTTATCGCCGAAGCGATGGCGTTTGCGGTGTTGAGTGTCGTATTTGGTTATTTGCTGGCCCAAACTACGGCCAAGCTGTTTGCTGAAACAGCACTGTGGTCAGGGATTACCGTCAATTACTCTTCGATGGCCGGCGTGGCCGCCATGATTTTGGTCATCGTTGTGGTACTGATCTCTGTGATTTATCCATCGAAAGTTGCCGGTGAAATCGCCATCCCGGATGTGAACCGTTCATGGACCCTTCCACCGGCTCGCGGCAACCAGCTCGAATTAACACTGCCATTTTTAATGACCTACCGGGATCACCGCAGTGTCGGCGGGTTTTTATATGATTATTTTGAAGGCCACCAGGATGTCACCCACGGAATGTTTTCCACCGCCAATGTGGGATTCGGATTTGCCTGTCCGTATCCGCCGAGTATGAACGTTGCTCAATCCGATTGCCCCGAGGACCAGTGCGAGTTTGACGAATGTCTTCAAATTACATCACGTGTGTGGCTGGCACCGTTTGACTTCGGGATTATGCAGTCTGTAGATTTTTGGTTCAAACCCGCAGAAGATGAACCCGGCTTTCTTGAAATTGAGGTTCAGCTCGGCCGGGAGTCTGGAGAAGCCAATGCATGGCGACGAATCAATAAGACTTTTTTGCATGAGATTCGCCGACAATTATTACTCTGGCGATCGTTTGACGATTCCGACAAAAAGAAATACGAAAGTCTGTTGGCCGATGCCCAAAAGAAATTGGGAATTGCTTCTGACCAGGTGATTAAAACATGATAGATAATCCACAAGATCCCGAGGCCGAAAAGACAACGACTGCCAAGGATACGAAGCTTCCAGGAAATAAAATACGTTTGCGGGCCATATTCATCGGGGTATCTTTTGCACTGGCCATATGTTTGATTACACCGTTTAACAACGCCTATCGCCAGGGCACACCGTTGGGCGGCGGTCATTTCCCGCTGGCGCCGTTTTATATTTTGGTCTGGATGATGCTCGCGGTAGCCGTGATTCAGGCCACATTCAAAAGGCGCAATTTGATCACCGGAAAAGAGCTATTGGTGTCCTGGGCGCTGATGGTGTTGATGTCCGGTATCGCCTGGACCGGGCTTGCACGGACGTTTTTTATCAACATCACCGCGCCGTACTACTTTGCAACCGTTGAAAACCGCTGGGAAGAAATTCTGCACCCGCTTCTTCCGAAAAGCTGGTATCCCCAAAGCCAACAGGCCATCGTTGATTTTTATAACGGGCTGGCCGGTGGAAGAGAGATGGGGTGGATTGAGGTGCTCAAAAACATTCCCTGGAATGCCTGGCTGGGACCCCTGTTGGGCTGGGCGGGATTTGTTCTGCTTTGCTACATGGTCATGCTCTGCATTATTAATCTACTCTCCAGACAACCCCTGTACAATGAGCGGATGAATTTTCCCCTCTTGCGGGTACCGCTTTTAATGCAAGAGGCATTGGATAACAACGAATTCGGACGTTTCATCACCAATCGTTTTTTATTGGCCGGCTTTCTGGTTCCGGTTGTATTGCATCTGATCAACGGATTGAGTTTTTATAATCCGTCGATACCATCCATTCCTACCTTAATTCTGGCCGGTAAATATTTTCCGAAATACGGTCTTTTTTCAGGCTTTTATAAACTCAAAATTTATATTTATCCGGCCTTTATCGGGTTTGCCTTTTTAACTTCCAAACAGATTTCATTTTCGTTTTGGTTTTTTTATTTTGCCGGGACCGTGTTGATCGGATTGCTTGCCTTTCTGGGCATCAACATCCCTGCCGCTGCTTTGAGCGTAACATTCGGCCCTACTATTTCGCGTCCCGAAGAAACCCAGATGATCGGAGCCTATCTCGTATTTTTTGTGTTTCTTGCCTGGCTGGCACGGTTTCATTTTCTCGATATCGTTTTAAAGGCCTTCGGGCTCAGAAAAGAGGAGAACTTAGAACTCGAATGGTTCTCCATACGCCTGTCGTTTTGGGGTTTTGTTTTGGGAGGACTCGGGATTGTTATCTGGTGCCATTATTTCGGCATCCCATTGGTTTTTTCACTTCTGGTGGTCATTGCATTTTTCATATTTACTTTGGTGGCGACCCGCGTTATCTGCCAGGGGGGTGTACCCTATTTTAAATTGGTCTCGGCACCCCTCGACGCGCTGTTGGTTTTTTTCGGATCAAAACCGTTTACCACGGTGGGGATCCTGGTCGCCGGCGTGGTTCAAAAAATTCTTTTTG
>Ga0209536_100013009_pt1 | contig 12037 bp, 8 predicted proteins | sample DeeMarSeWOR28_12_FD_187461 | JGI IMG/M metagenome (GOLD analysis project Ga0209536, IMG submission 187461) | Marine sediment microbial communities from White Oak River estuary, North Carolina - WOR-2-8_12 (SPAdes) (version 2) | ecosystem: Environmental > Aquatic > Marine > Intertidal zone >...
TGGCTGCGAATGATCAGTTTTTCCAGTTCACCTGTATCTGACATGAGTTTGTCCCGCTATGATTTGCGCGTGTTTACTTTGCTATCGCTCTTCTTTTTGCTTCAGTATTTCCAGTACCTGCTCGACGCACTCGTTGACGATCTGCTGATTTTCTTCACCCGTGCTCTGCCCGCCAACACGGGTCTGTGAGCCCGGCGCCTGGTTACCGGTTTCAATTGAAATCACTACCTCATCAATAATGACCGGCATATATCACTCCCTGTACACGTTAAAGTGCTGGTAGAAAAACTGCAGGCTTTCAACCACCACTGCGTTACTGGTCGCTGACAGATCGCTGACGCTCCATTTCGTAGGGTAAGCATTGAGAACATGCCAGGTCATCAGCGGTTCATGCTTTTCATTGAGCAACTTGATGTCCATGTTCTTCGGTGAAATGTTGAAGTCTTCAATGCATTCCTGAACCCAGCTGACGATGCCTGAGTTGGTCAACAGACCTCTCTTCAGCACCAGCTCCGGGTGTTTCGCACGTACCGGGTATTTCTGCAGAAATCGGTTCTGCCCGCCTTCGGCCACCTCTTCGGTAGCCATCTCCATCGACAGACCACTGACATCGGTAAAGCGCACGTCGTGATCAACCTGCTTGTCCAGCCCCTGAACTTCCACCTTGAAATGAAAACCGACCGGGGGATAGTAGTTCGCCATGTCGTTACTCGTTCTGAACTTCCAGGCCTTCGTGCGCCAGCTCGATGGACTCTATTGCCACCTCGTTGCCGGTTGCTTTCAGTCCAGGCCCTTCGATCTTGACCGGGAAAGCATTGTGGATTTTCCACACCATGACCGGCGCATGTTCTTCGTTGAGCAGGCTGATCACCAGGTCCCGGCGTTCAATGGTATTCAGCTTGATCGTACTCAACCATTTAAAGAAATCGTTATCGCTTTTGACGATACCGCGCTTCAGCGTAACGTTGCTGTATTTCTGCAAGCCGGGCATCTTGATCGAGGAGTATTCCGGGAACGAGCCATCACGATACTCGATAGCCTGGTTCTCCTGGGTCAGTCCCGAGACCTCGGAAAAACCCACTCGCTCACCGCCCCAGTCGACGGTAAAGTGAAACACCGGTAAGGGATATGATTCTGGCATGATAGTAACTCCTTAATAATCTAGTAGTGTGCAGTTTGCATAACAGGCATTGTCAAGCGGTCTGCAGCATGTGTGTGAACTTCAGAATAATGAATTCAGCGGGTCGTACTGCAGCCATGCCGATCTCGACATTCATGCGGCCCTCCAGTACATCCTGTGAATCCATCGTGGTGCCCAGGCCACAACGCACGAAAAAGGCTTCTTTTGGTGTTGCCCCGGCAAGTGCCCCCTCGCGCCATTTCTGAAGCAGGTAGGCTTCGATCATGCCGCGTACTTTGACCCAGGTGTTGGCATCGTTGGGTTCAAACACCGCCCAGTAGCTCGATTTCTTCACCGACTCTTCGACCATGTTGAAGAAGCGCCGCACCGGCACATAACGCCATTCATTGTCATTGCCGGCCAGCGTGCGCGCACCCCACATCAGGCTGCCTTTACCCATGAATGCGCGTATGGCATTGATGGACTTGCCGCTTGTGGCATCGACATTCAGGCCGTCCTGTATCGAATTATCGATCTTGACCACCGGCTCGATGACATCCGACAGGCTGACATTGGCAGGTGCCTTCCATACGCCCCGATTCCTGTCAGTCGCCGCATACACGCCGGCCACCGCTGCAGAGGGTGGCAACACGATGTAGTATTCCTTGAGCTTGCCCTTGACGAAGTTGTACAAAGCCGTGTTGCCGGTTTTAAAAGTGACAAGGTCGGCAGCAGGGTCTGAATTATGGGTGACGTCGACATTGGTCTCACCCGTATTTACATGATAGTTAAGCGTGGTTTTAATGAAAGGATAATAGGCAGCGCCATACTTCAGGTAATTATTGCCAAAATAACCGCGTGCGGTAGTAATACCCGAAGTATCAAGCTTGCTGTCACCGCCATAGATATCAAATATGGCGAAACGGTCCTGCAGATCGTTACATTGTAACAACACCGCCTGTACCAGTGTCTGGTATTCGGTACTGCCCAGCCTGACGGCTTCCGGAATCACGATCAGCGTGGGTTCATCCTCGTTTTTTACCGCATTCAGGCCATCCTGCAATCCGTACATGGTTGCAGGGTCGGTACTGCTATCACCGGCCAGGTCGATTACCGGCGTGGCCTGGTAGGTGCCCGTGGACACGATGTAACACTGTCCGCCGCCGTTATCGAAAAACAGCTTCATGCTGTAATACAGGATATAGCTGAGTGTCGGCTCGGTTACCGAACTGGCTTCAAAACCACCATCAGCCGTGTCAGTGACCGTAATTGCAATGGCGTCATCACTCTTCGGCCCACCATAGTATTGCTCAAACTCTTTCAGTGAATGAATCTTGGTCGGCTTCAGGATCAGGTCGTTGCCGGTATTCTTCTGCGCCTTCTCGGTATAACCGATAAATGCCGGCACCGCGGTTTCCACCTCGGCAACGGAAGGCGGAAAAACGGATATTTCCTCTATATAGACATCTGGCGTCTTGTATGTAGCCATTACGTATCTCCTATGGTTTCACCACATGAATAAAAAGATCCGCCCTCGCCCTGTCCGATCCGGGCGATGGTAAATCCGATATAAGAACGTCGCCATTGCGACTGAGCTGTATTTTTTTGCGCGCCTTTTGCTGACGGTTTACGCTGGCTGATGACTTGAACAAGGCAATCTTGTCATCTACATCACCGAGCAGCTCCCGCGGAATCTCATCGGCACTGAAAGCGCCTGAAGCGACACGGGAAAAATTGATCTGCGGGCGCGATTCCTCGCTGAAACCGGCATCATTTACGGTCAGCGATGTAAATTCCGCATCACTGTAATTCTTCGCGATGACATAATATTTCAACGTCTCCTGCCGGCTTAAAAAATGAATTCCAAAATCGGCAGGCGTAGTATAGAAACTGCTGTTAACGGCGATATCGAGCAGGCCGAAAACTCCCTGCCTGTTGAGCTCAGCCTGGTAATAGTAGTTTTGCTGCGCGCTGCTGGCACTATAGGTTTCACTGACCCTGTAGAGGCCACCGGGCAAGCTGCCGGTATCGGGGATGTTTGACAGGTCAAAACTGATGGCACCCTGATTATGCATCGCCGGGACAGTGACTGACTGCAATTCGTTATCATTGGCATCCAGCAATTTCAGAGTAACCGGCCTTTCCGTGTCGCTGATTTCATGCAACAGGATTGTGCCAGTCAACGATACCGGCTGTGCTGCGTCCAGCATCGTCGCACTGACCTGATTACGGTACATCGCCGTGCCTTCCAGGCTGGACCGGGTGAAATTTTTAAAATAGGGGTTTTTCAGTTTCAGGCCAAATACCAACGACCGGCCTGACAGGTCGTGCAAGGCATTACCCGCGTTATTGGCTTCGTACAGGCAATACAGTATGCCTTTACGAATCCGGCATAGCAGCTTTCCATTTCTTAACAGTCTTTGCGTATCAGCCGGAACCAGGAAGTCAAAATCCGGGCAATGCGTGTCATAAAAATCATGCTCTATGGTTAAGGAGAACAGGTTTTTATATCGAATGTTCAAGGCATTGTTCCATTTCTTATTATGATGTCATTGCTAAACTGAACCTAAATCTGTTTTGATATGATAAACAGGCGGCCTGATATCGCTTTGAGCCTGATCCTGAATACTCAGAATACCGACACGATAAACCACCGATGGTAATTGCTTCGCTCCCAGGTATGCCCAGATCTGGTTGAGCTGGTCGTAGTTAAGTGCCTGAAAATCCACCACCAATCTTTCCAGACCTTTATCCATGGCCGCGAATTTTTCAGGCACGAAAAGACGGTTGGCCTGAAAGTAAGTAAGGATATACGATATGTATTTCAGCGCCTGGTCATAATATTTGAAGTTGGCTGCGAACATGACGAAGATGTTCAGGCGTACCGCCGGCTCCAGCACAATATGCTGGCCGTTGACGTAAGTGGATTCGGGCAGCTGATTTTTCAGCGCGCCGTCTTCTTCGATATTGATGATGTACATGCCGATGGTGTCATCCTTGATGGCATACTTGCCGTTTTCATCAACGATAGCGGAAAGAATAATCTTTTCGTCGACGACACCGGTGCGACTCTGTAAATACCCGTTTACTTCATCAGCAAAAAATTTGAGCACCGAATCTAGCATTGGACATTTTTTTGTTGTTTTACCGTGTCCCTGATTTGAGAAGCGAATGGTTATAAACCAACAGCGGGCACTTCTGATCAGTACAATATTTACTCCTATCATGAATTAAATGCAAGTGAGTAATAGCTTATATAGTTCGCCATGGTCACGAGCTGATTTGTTTTTTATCATGGCACCGGCAATCATTGATCGTTAATAAAATTATTGCTCCAGAACAAGCGTTTGAATTTTCAAAATTAATACTTCAGCACCCACTACCATTAACTTTGCACAGGGCGAGTAAGCATCATTTAATTCGATTACATTTTTTTACACTTGGTAAAAACACGGTGATTGAATGAAAGCGGATTCAGATAAAACAGTGATACAGGAACAGACTCAAAACAACCGCTCAGGGCGATGCCATTCAATCATATAACAACGACTTACAGGTATTAGTCTGTTGAAGTCCCCCTGACCCCGGCTTCCGGACAGATCAGTCTTTTCAACTTATTCAATGAATTCCTGAACTTAGACAGAATCCTTCCATGTATCGGACGCGCATCGTCAACAAAAGTATTATTGACCGCATCCGCTGCCTGGAAATGAAGCCGGCCAGCCAGGCCCGGCACTGGCCATTTTTTCAATCAGCTGTTTTTTGATATTTATACCGGGCCTGAAATATACGCCACATTCATGAGCCGTCCAGCTCAAGGCAGATGTCAGCCTGAAGACTGCGTGAACCCCTGGTTTCTTAAATCCTGCTTAACAACTTATGTCAGCATCGTTGGCACCAGGACATTATTCGCATCGGGCAAACTGATTGAAGCCCATAATACCGGCGCCTCGCCTTCCTGGTCAGGACCTTTTGCCAGACTGACCCAGCTCTCGAACAATGCCACATTCAAGCTGCGCATTTCATCTGTGAGAAATGCCCAGTTTTTCCATTCGTGACCCCATAACCACCAGACAGGCAGGATCCGCGCAATTCGATACTGGTGTGCCTTCAGTTCTGATACAGTCATACCTGCAATTTTCTGTATTGATGCTGACCCAGGTTTAATAGTGGAGCCGATCTCGGTCAAGTACTTGATATGCGCGAGTATTTCATAGAGCGCCATTGCTCCATAGCGCCGATATTCCAGAAAGCTGAGATCACCCATCATATCTGCGAAATCGCTGTAGTAATGCAGCTCGTTTTCATAAAGATCGTACTCGTTTGAGTATTTATCCGCCATACCGGGTGACATGATGCGGATGCCATTCGCCAGCCCTCCCTCGACCCCCAGCACATCGAGCACATCCTTGAGGCGTTCAATAAAATTCTTATCCCCGTGCTGCTCAGCTACGACCTGAGCGGTTATTTCCGAGACCGTATTCAATACCCAGTGGCAACCTTTCTTTCCAGCACCTTCCGGACAGGTAACTGAAGGCGTCTTACATTTCAGTTCATTGGAATCGCATATCTCTTTAGTGCACATGCTCTCAACATTTCTCAACATGGATGCCAGCTGCGCCGTCGTCAACGTCAGCCCCACATCCAGCCTGCCCTTGACAGCATTTCTGCCGCTTGATCTGGACAAGGTATTCACAGCGTTAACGACAACGTTATGATCCAGCAGGTTCCTTCTTACGAGGCCATTAAAGAATTCGGACACCTCTTCCACTTTCAGCTCTTCGTCTTCATGCGATACGGTTAATCCGATATTTATCGTTTTTTTGTGTTCCGCGAAAATCATTTCCGTTGACTCTATAAACGATAAAGTGCGTTTTTCCTTATTACTCGTTTGTATGCGCGTGTACTCTGCTTCACTCTGTGCGACGATTGTGCCATCAAGGTTGACGCTCAACCTCACGTCTGCGTCAATAATGCTCTTCGTGCCCAGGTTGAAGCTCCAGAGTATCAACTCCGAGGTTGAAGTATCGGTAAGTCTTTCATAGATTCTGTAACCGCCGTTCATGCCTATAACGGCAGGGCTTGGACCTGAGCTCGACCTGGCTATTTGCGCAATAACATTGTTCATTTCGCCAATGACTATTGCATTCAGCGCTTCCTGGGCAGCTGCAGGATCCCTTTCCGGGTATAGATAAAACAGCAGGTCCAGCGACTCTTCTTTGGTTTCCCGACGTTCCGATGCGATCCTTAGTGCAACCGTCTTTTCGGTTGCCGTTTGTAAAGCATCCTGCATTCTGCTGATGCGTTTCTGCAACCGGTTCAGCAGCTCGATAGCGGCAGATGTGATTGCCTCTATTTTCTTTTGCTTGTTCGACACATCCTGCGTGATCGCAACACCTGCTTTTTCAAGCTTATCGGCTATGCGCTTGTACACCTGCGACGTGGTAACGGTTTGTGTTATTTTTTTCTTCAGCAGATCCTGCTTCAATTCAAGGGTCTCGAGAACGATGTTTTCGAGCTCAGTCTGCATGTCAGGCATCACGGCTGATAACCTTCCCAGGCCTGCAACCAGCTTATTAACGATACCAGGCACCGCTGCAGAGACCTGCTCAGACCAGCCGTCAGCAGAGGTCTCGATAATGCCGATTATCCTCTCACGCAATACTTCCTCCGGTGACGAGCTGGAGTCAATACCGACCAGCACCTTGATCTTCTTGTTCAGCTCTGGCTCGTCAAGATGCTTGTCGATCAACTTCGCCAGTTCCTTGTTAAGATCAACAGACCCGGGCAGGAACTCCTTGAACTCGTCAAGCGCATCCCTGGCGTTGCCGAGATGTTCTTCTACAAGCGGCTGGATTTTTTCAAAAAGATTCCGCGGGTCCACCTCTATACCGAATGCAATACCGGATGATTTTTCCTGTTCGTGCACACGCTTGACCTGTACAGCTATCGCTTTTTCACCGCTGGTTACATCCGCTGCAAACAAATACTCAAATGCCCCTCTCTCAGTGATCGTTGAGGTCACTTCCATGCCGGCCTTGACGGCAACCTGCTCACCGATGCTGAACGTTTTTGCCAGGCCGAGCCGGGCATCAAACATCAACGCGCCCTCTCCGGATATCTTCATGCAATGCATATCATGAGTGTGAAGAAGGCTGCCAAGCTGTTCGACATTCAAAGGTGAGTCAATGCTGATACCCGCTGCAGAAACAGCCGATACCGTGTTCTTGATATTTTGCGCAGCGGCAACGCCGAAATGCGTATCGGGCTCCTCGAGGAAGTACATATCCAGATCGGCCTGGCCCAGTGCTGCAGCGGCTGCATGACCAGCCACCGCACCCGCAGAGAAGCCCAGCTTTCCCTGCAACTCCAGTCTGCCATCAACGCCTATACGAATAACGGCCTTGTCATCTCGCGCCAGCATGAGTTCAGTAGGTAAAGCCGGAATAGCAGCGCAAGCCTCGATGTCAATAGAAGCCTCGCTGGCAGATTTAAAACTCAACTGGGTATCAGCATTGAGCGAATGACTGTTGTCCGTATCAGAGTCGATAATTTTCCATTCGACAATTTTCGGCAGATGTGAGAATTCACCTTTGAGTTCCTTGAAATTCCTGGCAAGCGCCCTAAGCTTTTCTCCGTGTATACCATTGTACCTGTCCCTGAACTGTTTCCAGTCCCTGACAACATCCTCAACAGGTCTGCTCGTTATCGCCGTGACTGCAATCACGACGGGGTCTGCGGTATCTACGGGTTTTGCAGCCAGCTCATCGAGCAGTTCAATTGCATTGCTGGTACTGAGATCATTGAGTGTATCTTTCAAACCACCGATCAACTTTATAAGTGCAATGGTGCCATTCAGGGCGATTGGTAATCTGGTATTAGTGCCCACCGCGGGTATTGTTAGCCAGGACATTATTCCTCCTCCCTTTAATAGTAATCACTGTTCACGCAACTGCATGGGTGCAACTTCCTTCATTGATTAACCAGGTTCGCCATGCCTGCGAACTATTCCAGCACACTCATTGCATGCTGCTTTGTCCACGACATCACTGGCGCTGAATTAACAGTCATCGCCAACAAGCTGGTGCAGTTATGTGTTGTTGTCGGTATTTATAACTGCAACCCGTATGAAAAATTACAGCAGCTTTGCGACCTCGAAATGCATGCCATCGGGCCGCCCCTGAAAGTGCCCGCCCCAGAAAAAGCCATGTTCATTCGCAATGTCGACCAGTTCCCGTACCGATCCTTCCTGACCTTCCAGTGCCGGTACAGCGCCAAGTCGATTCCATTGATAGTTGATGTCAAAAGCGCTGCCGTAGGCATGGTTGCTCAAGGTCTCACGGCTGCCGCGAATAAAACGTGGATTATAGCTACCCTCGTATGTCAGCACGTGATGCAGAACGCCCGCCTCCTCCCATGCAGCCCACAAGGCTTTTAACTGTTCAACGGCCTTTTTATGAAAACGCAGCCGGCCACTGCTCGGCGTTCCATATACCGGGATGCCCTTCAGTTGCGGCAGGGTAACCATTTGAATATTTTCGTTTTCCCAGTCATCGAGAATCTTGATGCGCTCGGGATTGTCCGACGTGGGTGCGGGCTCATAGCTAAAGGCCCCAAACAGGCGCTCCCGGGTCTTTGCCGTCGCCGGCCTGATGCTTGGCGCGCCGACAAGAACAGGGTTGCTATCGGGCTCGACGCGATCTTCAAAGCCGGCATCAAAGCCCAGCAACAATGCACGGCCCAGTGTCTTCGGACCGACAATGCCATCCGATGACTGGCCCTGTGACCGCTGGAAGGCCTTGGTCGCCTTTTCGGTCAGGGGTCCAAAGTCACCATCCGCCCTGGCACGCAGGTGCCCCTGTCCAATCAGAAAATTTTGCCAGCGCTTGACTTCCTTGCCCTCACTCCCCTTTCGCAGAATCTGTAATGCCATAATATCTGTCCTTTGTAATGTCTTTTACGAAAAAAATAGAATTACTTGATTAACGAATTAACACTCCACCCCGGTACAGGGTTTCGACGGCGATGTTTATAACGCTCTGCACGCCAGAAGTATCAAGCGTCGTTAAATTACATATTTTTACATTCGAACATGAATGAGAATTACACGAGCATTGAGGACTTACGCACGTGACTTTGTATGATATTTTCTCAGGCATCGCACTCTCCCCAATAACCCTGTGCAATAGAAATGAAATTACTAATTACTCCTATCAAAAATAAATTGCAAATTAGTAATGACTAATAAGATAGCACTCTGATGCAGACTGTCTTTGTTTCTCCTGAAGTAAATCATCGAGCCTGACTTTATGTTTTCTTTTTGAAGTGGCGCGCATAAAAAATAATCGGAAGCATGGCATATCACCCCGGGTATTTCTTAGCATGATATCGCTTCGGTAATTATCGTACTGTTGACAATTACCTGCATGTGAATGCCATCTATTATTTTGTTATTCAGGAAACGAACTTCTACTAACCGTTCGCGGCTGGACCTTTCGCCGCACGAATACGCTTCATACTGCCCAACCGCAGATAGAGAGGATTGAACACGTGCAGGTGCAGCCGTGCCACAAGGAAGCCGAACACTGACATCCCGATTCCAAACAGTATTTTCATCAGCGTTTGCCGGAACCAGACGATCTTCATAACGAGCTTGCCGAAGATAACTGCAACAACCGTGGTAAGCACGACACCACCGACACCGCCAACCGTAAGCAGTGCACTGTCCCAGTACTTCCAGGCAAGATAGCACAGTGCTACGATCGCAATAACAGCGATGATCACTCCAAGCACTCGCAGCGGTTTGTGCAAGTACCAGACTTTCAATGCTGTCTTGCTGCCCACCTTGAGGATACGCATAAACATCGAGTCTTCGTTCGCGGCCTTTTGCAGGTCATCGGCTTTCAGGAAATCCCATTCCGGGTTGCCCCCCGTTTCTGCTGGCATTGGCAGCGTCGTCGTCGACGGGTCCAGCTGATGCTCTGTCATACGATAAGCACTCAACATCAACGCATACGCCTCGGCATCATTCCAGGCGTCGAGGTCGGTCCGGTTGCCGGCCAGCAACCTTTGCACACGTCGGTTGATTTGGTAGTTCGTTTCCTCATCCGGTGTAGATTCGCCTGCGGCCACGGCAGCGGACTGGGTTGGTTCTTCGCTGCCGACCCAGTCGACCGGGTCGGAGAGCAAACCCATCTTCAGGTGAATGAACATTAATTCGCGCAGTTCACTCGAACGTATTCGGGACATCAGGTCATTGTATTCGGCATCACGAACCCGCGACATCAGAATACTGTTCGTACGCAGTGGAACTGCGAGCAGACCGTTAGACGGGTTGTCTGCAGCCTCCATTTGCCCGCTTGCATCACTGACAAGCATCACCACGCAGTCCTGCTCGATGAGCCCGACCACGCCCTGGTTATCATGGACACCGCCATCCACCAGCCGCACCGTGATCTTCTCGCTCTCGCCGCCATCGCGCGGGTGTTCATACAGGTTCTCCAGCACGACAGGTTCGAACAATCCGGGCACACACGACGATGCACCGACCGCGGTCCCAAGGCGAACTTTTGAGAAGCCTGCCGGCGCATCATCATAGTACAGGCGACGCAGCCGGTAATTGGTGTCGATCTCGGGATTCACCGTCGTGGGCGGTTCGCCCATCCATGACGCCGTGAATTGCCAGTTATGACCGGTATTCAGTGCCGTCGCATTCAATATCAGTATCGGCACCTTGTTGGCACGGCCCCAGTTTTGCTGGCGTGGATTGAAAGTATCCTCACCCTTGTCTGCGCTGTCTCGCGGAAGCACGAACAGGTCGGACATGTAGCGTGGCTTGTCACCACAACCATCGTCGATCTCGCTGTAGAGCCTTTTTTCATACAGCTCTCCCAGGCGTTGTGTACGCGAATAGCCTTTGGAAAAGATCATTTTCAGGTTTGTAATCCATTCCGCAGAAATACGCATGCGAATATTTGTCTGTACGCCTTTCAGAAAACCCTTTTGCACGCGCTTGACCAGATCGATGTAATCCTGTTGCGTAATCTCGCTATCACGCTTTTCCATCAGTAACTTGCGCAATTCGATATAATAATGTGCACCGATAATCGAGCCACCCGAGACACAGGAAATGACTTCGATGTGCCGCAGCTGATCGAGCTCGGCCAGCCGCGCCAGCACCCCGATATGAAACAGCGATGCACGAAAGCCGCCACCGGACAGGGCCAGCCCCACCTTGCCGACGTACGCGGACCGGAGCCCGGCGACCGATTCGCCGAGGAACGCAAGCAGCACCCGCCCAGCTTCTGACTCAACAAAATCATCGGCTGTTTTAGTACCTTCGAACTCCAGCAACCTGGCCAGGTCTGTCAGCTGCCTCGCTGTCGTCTCGAATTCCCAGGACGGGATCTCTTCAATTGTCCTGGCCACCTCCAGCCAGGAACGCGCTTGTTCGAGCCTGCCCAAGCCGAAATATGCCTCCGCCAGGGTCGCAATGACCCAGTAGTCATCTTTTGCGGGCGATTCCTTTTTGCTGTCCAGCATCGGCAGCAGGCCATCGATTATCTGCTTGCGGATTTCCGTGGCTTCGTCGTGCCTGGCATCAATCAGCTTTCGCGTCGCCTCTGCTGAATCGTCGGTCCTGCCTTCGAGACTGGCAAGCAAATCGAGAATAAACGCTGCATTGATACCCGGGTAACCCTGGTTTTCAAACCTGTTCGCCTGATCGGCTTCGTGCCCGCGGCGATAATAAAGCAGCGATGTCTCCAGCTCGCGCTTGTCGTTTCGAACCTGCCAGAGACGCTTGTGTATCGCACCTGCCAGTCCCAGCGTTTCCGGATCAGTCGATACCTTCAGATGATCACCCTGGTCCAGTATCTCGAGTGCACGGACCAGCCGGTACTCGTCGTTGAGGTGAGT
>Ga0209536_100013010_pt1 | contig 12037 bp, 12 predicted proteins | sample DeeMarSeWOR28_12_FD_187461 | JGI IMG/M metagenome (GOLD analysis project Ga0209536, IMG submission 187461) | Marine sediment microbial communities from White Oak River estuary, North Carolina - WOR-2-8_12 (SPAdes) (version 2) | ecosystem: Environmental > Aquatic > Marine > Intertidal zone >...
AAAAAACCGTTCACTCAACTAAACAGCAAAGAAGCAATCTTCAGCACATTTAAATCAAAATTGGACACAAAAGTCGAGTAAGTTAACACAAGTGGTAGCATAAAAGACAGAATCATCAATTACATGATAGAAGAATTATAAAAACACGACGACATAAAAATGGAAACACAATAATTAAAGCAACTAGCACCACAGGAATAGCATTCCCGATAGAGGGAGCAGAAACAAACGATTATGCCAAAAAAAAGGCTGATCTTTGAATTCTAGGGAATTACGCCTGTTACTTTGGCAAGTTTCTTTGCAGAGTCGCAGTCCAACTTTTTTGTATCCAGAATTGTGTACCGATCAGGTCGAATTGTGCAAGCTTGTACCAACGCTTTGATTACTGATTCGGGTTCTACACCAAGTTCTTCAGCTGTTGTTGGAGCTCCAGCCTTTAGAAGTGTTTCCTTTATCCCCTTCCAATCTATGTCATAAAGGTAAGCCATCATAATGGTTCCAACTCCACATTGCTCACCATGAAGCGCACTGTTTGGCTCAACTAAATCAAGAGCATGACTAAACAAGTGTTCAGAACCACTGCACGGCTTACTGCTTCCCGCAATACTCATGGACACCCCACAGCTTATCAAAGCCTCTAAAATAAGCCGGAGACCATCCTCAATTCCGGATTTGAGTATATCAGCATTTTTTGTAATAAGCCTAGCACTCATCAAAGACAAACTGGCTGCATACTCTCCGTAGTATTCATCTTTCATTATGTGAGCAAGTTCCCAATCCCGAACAGAAGTGAACTTTGAAACAATGTCCCCACAACCGGATGCAGTAAAACGATAATTAGATCGAATAATAATATCCGTGTCAGCGACAATTGCCATAGGAGACTGAGCCAAGACAGAATAGGGTTTATTCAATCCCTTCACTGCCCCCACGGGACTAGCAATACCATCATGAGAAGCAGTTGTCGGAACACTAATGAACGGAATGTTTCGTCGAGTAGAACTTAGTTTTGCGACGTCAATCTTAGTTCCTCCACCAACACCCAAAACAACCTGTGGTTTTAATTCCTCAATTCTTTCCTCAACGGCTTTTACTTCCCACAAAGTAGGGGCGTTTACGACAAATCCTGAAACATCCATTTCATTGTCTGAAAGCAAATCAATTACTGCTCCACCTGCTATACTTTTCGTGTCTGGTCCCATCACTACCAGAGCGGATTCGCAAAAACCTAGTTTTTTGCAAATCTCGTTTAACATAGACAGAGTTTGATTTCCAACAACAACTTCACGGGGAAGCTGCATTCGATGAAGCTGCATTTTTTATGCAACCACGGATATGATAGGAGCCTCCATATTAAGTTTCAGGGTTTACATATCCAAAATTAATAATATTATCACATACAGTGTTGTTTCGAAATGTTTTTAAATACGACAAAGATGTATATTCACCACTGACTTCTCCCGAGTCATTCTGTTGTATAATATCTTTTCGGGGGACCATAAATATGCAAGAAAATATCGAGAAATTAGCATTAAAAGGAACAACTACAGTCGGCGTAGTCTGCACTGATGGCGTTATCCTTTCATCTGATACACGTGTCACAATGGGATACTTTGTTGCTCATAAACACGGTAAAAAAATCTACCAAATAGATGACCACATTGGAATGACCATATCAGGAGGAGTTGCAGATGCACAATTCGTTGTTGAATTACTCAAGGTAAATGCTAAACTTTACAAACTAAATAATGGCAGACCAATGCCAATAAATGCTGCATCCCGTCTGGTTTCAAACGTCCTATTCTCCGCACGTGGAGGACTAATGGCACAAATACTTATTGGCGGGGTTGACTTAACAGGACCTCATGTGTATTCCCTTGATCCATTAGGTAGTCTAATAGAAGAAACATGCGTAGCCACAGGGTCAGGCTCTCCGATAGCCTATGGAGTTTTAGAAGACAAATACAAAGAAGGATTAACAATAAAAGAAATATTACCCGTTGTAACCCGCGCTGTTGATTCTGCAATGAAAAGAGACATAGCTAGTGGAAACAACTTTGACATTGCGGTCATAACAAAAGAAGGATACAGGTCACTTAGTGCTGAAGAAAAGAAAGGGATATTAGCGGGCTCCTGAGGAGCGAAAAAATAGCTTGAAACAATCTGGAAAAGAACAAGTAGACATAAGCCAACACATTCTGGAAAACATTCCACCAGAGGCTGAAGTTACAAGAATTGAATATGAAGGACCTGCCCTTGCAGTCTATACCAAAAAGCCTGAAATCTTGGTTGAACAAAGTTTTGTAATTGCAGAGATTGTCAAGCTTATTAGAAAAAGAATAGTTGTACGTTCCGACCCTTCAATAAGAGCAAAAGAAAGGGAAACGGAAAGAATAATAAAAGAAATTGTCTCCGAAGAGGCAGAAATAACTAACATAAATTTTGATCCAAGCCTCGGAGAAGTGATTATCGAGGCAAAAAAGCCAGGAATAGTAATCGGGAAAAACGGAGAAGTCCTACAAGATATAATTAAAAAGACGCGGTGGAGACCCCGAATTCTCAGAAGTCCACCTATACCTTCAAAAATTATCGCACACATGCGCCATTTTCTTTATTCCGAAAGCAAAGAGCGTGAACGAATTCTTCGTTCTATTGGTGAACGAATCTTCAGACCTTCAGCACACGATCCTGGAGATGTACGCTTGACTGCATTGGGCGGTTTTCGGCAAGTCGGAAGATCAGCAATTCTTGTTCAAACAAAAGAAAGCAGTGTTTTGTTGGATTGTGGAATCAATCCTGGTTCCACAAGTTCCACGGTTGCATATCCTAGATTAGACGCTCCTCAGTTTGATTTAGATTCTCTGGATGCCGTAGTTATAAGTCACGCTCACTTGGACCATTGTGGATTTTTACCATTTCTGTTCAAATACGGCTATGACGGACCAGTTTATTGCTCTGCTCCCACTTCAAGTCTTATGACTCTACTCCAGTTGGATTATTTAGATGTAGCAAATAAACAGGGAACAATGCCTCCTTACAGTCAGAAAGATGTTAGAGATACGGTTATGCACACAATTCCATTGCGATATGGATCGGTTACTGACATAGCTCCAGACATTCGTTTGACACTGCACAATTCTGGGCACATTCTAGGCTCTTCGTTAGTTCATCTTCATATAGGTGAGGGACTACATAACTTAGTTTACACGGGAGACTACAAGTTCGGTAAATCTATGCTTCTTGAACCTGCAGTAGCCACGTTTCCACGTGTAGAAACTATAATTACCGAAAGCACTTATGGTGCTCCTGGAGACTTGATGCCTACTAGAGGGGAATCAGAACAACTGATTACGGACATAATTAATCAAACCCTGGACAGGGAGGGAAAAGTTTTGATACCTGTCCCTGCAGTAGGAAGAGCACAAGAAATTATGCTAATCATAGATGACTACATGCGGAGAGGACTCTTAAAAGAGGCACCAGTTTTTGTTGAAGGCATGATTTCTGAAGCAACAGCAATTCATACAGCTTATCCTGAATATCTGGCTAAAAACGTTAGAAATAGTATTCTCTACGAAGGTGTTAACCCGTTCCAGTCAGACTACTTTACTATAGTTGAACACCCCAGCGCAAGAGAAGAAATTGTCGAAGGAGACCAATGTATAATTTTGGCGACTTCAGGTATGCTTGAGGGTGGACCTGTAATCGATTACTTCAAACGATTGGCAGGTGATAAACGTAATACAATAATTTTTGTAAGTTACCAAATTGATGGAACTATGGGTTCAAGGGTTCAGAAGGGTTTAGCTGATGTTCCCTTAATAAACAGTAACGGCAAAATGGAAGTAATGAAGGTTGAAATGCAGGTTGAATCGGTTAGAGGATTTTCAGGTCACTCAGACAGAAGACAGATAATAAATTACCTTCAGCGATTAAAACCAAAGCCAGAACGAATTATAGTGGTGCATGGTGAAAAATCAAAGAGCATCAGTGTAGCAAATCTGTTTAAACGTAAATATAATGTCGAATCTCTTGTTCCGGACGTTCTAGAAACAATTAAGCTGCGGTAGGCACCTGTTTAGAAATATCATTTTGCTGGCGCCAGATTCGAACAGATTTTGGGACAATAACCACTCTTTCTTCTCCTAGGCTGGCAATGTCGCCTCCGATAGATTGAGTGAAAACAGAAAGTTCGTCTACAGCTTTTTTGACGTCTTCAATACTTTTTTTAGCAAGTGGAGTGATTTTGAGGATCAGTATGTTTCCCAAGTTAAGTTCGTGTTTGATAACTTCGACGTCGGTAATGTTTCGCAGAGGCATTGCTTTCAGATAGGCTTTCTTTTGAATTTTTTCATTTTCGGGTTCAGCTGTTGACAAATGATGTCACTTCCTTAACTAGTTACTGAAGTTATATTTTAAACATTTCCGCTCAATGCAACAGATAAAACATAAAAATAAATGAGTTAAATTATCAATTTTAAAGTCCTAAGAGCAAACAGTGTGTTAATTGATAAAAATGGTAGAGTTTTTGCTGAAGTGGAATAAAAAATGTAACTATACCGATTTAATCATTGTCCAGACTTTATCGCCCACATAATGAAGTGTCTTTATGACTTTTCCTTTCTTTTTTGTTTTCATTTCTTCCGAGTTTAGTAGTGCCATACCTACTGATAGTGGTTTATTGTGGCGTTCATCTATAATAACAAGAAGCCCATCAGTTTCGAAATTGCCATTAATAGAACGAACGCCTGGAGCCATAACATCAGCTCCTTTACAAACATAAGGCACTGCTCCCATGTCAACAACTATTTTTGGAAACAAAGGAAAAAGTTCTTCGAAGGCTAAAGTGAAAAAAAGTACGTTATTTGATCTTGCCAATAAAGCGCGTCCATTGAAGATAAAGAGTTCACCTAATTCAGTTTCATTTACTTCGATGCGAGTTTTGGTTCCAAGCATTTGCTCAACATCTTTACCCAAGTTTGAAGAAATTTCCTGAAGTAACTTTTTTGCTTCTTTTGATTTTAGCATATATCGTCGTTTCTTTGGCATAAGTCAGAGCCCAACAATACACGATAAATTTGCCGAACAATAACTCTTGCGGAGTTTCCATGATTTTGGGTCATAACTTGGTTGTAAATCATTTTTTGAAAACAGATTAATGTTTCTTACCGGATGTTGGACATACATTACAAGTTTCTGGAGTGGGTAAGCAGCTTTTATGCGAGTTACATATTAGGTGCTCGGATCTTAGAGATTCACATAACTTGCAGAACTGCAACATAGCATCAAATGGAGTCGTTTTATCTGCAGCTATGCCTTCTGCAATCTCTTTTACTATTGCTTTAACAGATGAAGAAGCTTCAAGTTGTTTAACCATTTTTTCTCCACGTTTTGAATAAACATAATGGCTAATGGAGGCCTGGGTTGTTCCAAGTTTTTTAGCCGCAGCTACTTGAGAAAAATTGAAGTTTTCTATTAGATTTCTTGCTACAAGTGAGCGGAATGCAGGAAGAATTGAGCGCACTACTACTTCACAAGGCGGTCGCAATTACTATCACAAAGATATAACACCGTTATTGCTTATAAATTAAACGTAAACAAAAACTGAACAAGATTAAAAGTTTCTTCAGCAATCACAATTGAGAGAAAAAGCTAACAAACGTATTAAAATAGTGACTTTTTATTAAATTATAGTCATACTTCGAGTTTTATTACATTTTAATGCATTGTGGAAAGATCTGTACCCTTGAAAAGTTATTTTTTTCTAGGCAACATTGGAACTGGATATAAAAAAACAAAATGAGCTAATTATATCACGCTTCTTCCTCTGAAGGGATGCAAATCTTGTCGACTTTTTACTTTTGATGTTGAATAAACCTGACGTTGACGAAGACCAATGGCAACATCGATGAATTCAGGCAAAGTTCGAGTCTTTAGCTCTGAGCAAGGGTTTCCCCAGGTTAATCCAGTACATGCTGAATCGACGTAAACATAAAAATCTCTTTCGCGGTAATGAAATAAAGCTTTTTCCTGGTTACCAAACTTGGACTTATCAAAGACTTTAAAAGGCCAAATTTTACAAGCCAAGGGTTTCATGTATTGTAAGCCACACATTTTATTACCAGCAACGTTTGTGAGGAAATGACAAGTTCCGTCATTATTTTTTCCAAGAAGTAATTTGCTTACTGTTGGTAATGCTGCATCTGCACCATAGTTTTTGACAATAGTTATCCATTCCTTAAAATTAAGAACTACATGGTAGTCTCTGCAACACATACCACACCCGACACAATTCCAAGACTTCACGTTTTTCCAAGGAATAGGATTCATTCTATATTCGCCAAGATCCAGCAACTAATCTAAACTGGGCATTAATCAACAAATCACAAATTTAAGTTTCTCTGCTCAAGAGAGGCTTAGGTTAGTTCTTACAAAACAAGAAGGCTACAATTCATACACATACAAAGTGTGCGAAGGGTATCCTAACGCAGGATTTTCACAGAAATTATCAACTTTCTTGGCTTTCCAACCTAGAATTTCATAGTCGTGAGAAACCACACGTGTTCCAGGTTTTAGTTCAGTTTCCAGTTTTGATTTGATTTTTTCGTTCGCACTTGTTGTCAAATACAAAAACACAACATTAGCAGGTGACAAATCAACAGCAAATATGTCCTTTTGGACAATATGTGTTTTTTCAGCCAAATCTAGTTTCTGAATGCTTTCAAGCGCTTTTTTTGAAAGATCTTCTCTTAATTCAACGCCCACAGATTTTGCTCCAAAGTCTTGAGCTGCCATTATAACTGCACGACCATCTCCAGAACCTAAATCATACAAAACTTCTCCGGCTCTAAGATTAGCTATAATCAGCATTCGTCGCACAACAGGTGTGGGAGTGGCAACAAAGGGTGCAAGAAACAAAACAGTTCGCCTCGATTTGTTTATAGATAAACAATTGCTTTAATATGGTTTTCGTGACAACGGAAAAAAAGCATATGAACATAAGCAATCTAGCAAACATTTGTTTGTTCCTGATTAAATATTATAGAATTCTGAAATAATCTCTTGAACTGCATTAAAGGCATAGTAGACGTTTTGTGGCAAAGGTCATAATTCTTTTCGAGAAGGATTTCATAGTTTTTCTTTATATTACTACAATTTTAGGGTTTTAATTCAAATACTCATGCAATTTTTCTGAAAAAAAATAAAGACAATAGTGTCTTTTTGGTAAATGAATATTCCAAATTTCATAAACTCACTAAAATCTAAAAGAATACTACAAGTAATACTTCTTAACTTAGATAATATTTTATTTGGTCTTTATCTAATTCGTCAAGGAACGGGTCAACATTTTTTTATTTATGATCTTAAGTTCTATCATACATAAAGATTGTTACCAGAATTTGCGTTTTAGGGATTTCTTTTCAGCTTCGTTAAGCAACTCAAAAAATCTGTCAGAGAGCACGCTTTCAGCTTCTAGGACTTCTTTTACGTCAATGATTTCCAAATTTCGACCAGAAAGAGAGACTGCAGCAGGTTTTCCATATTTAGAAACCAATCTAGCAGTAAGCTTTGCTCGACTACTAATTCGTTGTTCATTTTTAGACAAGTTTTCTCCCTTTTTATCAATAACAGATTGGACATTAGACTCTGAAGTCTTTAGAACCCCCAAAGATAAAGAACCACATTTAGGGCAAAGAGGACGATCCGGCAAGTCACTTAACCGAATCATTTCCAAATAGTCCCAGCATTTAGTGCAAACAAAAGTTCGAACCTCAGTAAGCAACCGCGCTTTAGCAGACTCTACCAAAAGATGCTTCATTCGTTCAGGTGGAATCAAGTCGGTTTTCATACTGACTTTTTCTAAACCAGCCTGCGCAACAGGAGAAGCTTTACCTTCAGTATCCAACTTGATTACTTTGATCGATCCGTTCCGAATTCCAGCTAATAAGCTAATCAGCTTATCTAAATCTAAATCTGTTCTAAAAAGTTCTTTCAATGCTTCATCATAAATTGCGGTGTCCTCAAAACTTTCCATAAGATTACGAAGACTTACTTTGCTTAAATCAACCCACTTCTGTATAGCACCAAATCTTCGAGCAACATGGAATATGCGTCGCTTAAACAACCCAGTTTTGACACTAGAACGGACCATTATTTTACGAACTTCATGTTCACTAATCAATTTCATGGAGTCAAAAAGTTGCATTACTTTGTCAGCATTTACAGCACCCATCGTGTTAACAAAAATTCGGTAAGGATCATGCTGAACAACAACACTGTATCCTGTTTGATCAGACAAAAGGTGACCTATTAACTGAGCCAAAGCTCTGTTAGCTAATGACCCAAAATTTGCTTGTAGAATCACAAAATCTTCCCAATCCTCAACCAAAATCCGGTCTTCAGTAGGAACGGGATAACCCATTTTTGCTTGATCAACAGTTTCGTTAATTGCCTTAAGAATTGTCTCTGGGTCAGCAGGATATTTCAAGGACAATTCCTCAGCAATTTTTGCATCTGTTTTGCCGTTTATGATTTGGTTTTCAATTAAACCTCTAACGTGTCCAACTTCTTGGGCTATCGCAAAAGGAACAGGAATCTCTTCTCCCACCCAACTCGGGATAGCTCCCGTTGGGTCTTCAGTTTGTTTCACCTGGAGTCGGTCTCCAGAAATACCTACAATTTTCCAAGGTCGACCTTGAATAATAAACTTAACACCAGGTTTTCCATACTCAGCTACGAAAGCTTCATCCAAAACACCCAAAGCAGAATCATGACTTTCATCAACAACTAGAAACTTTTTTTCTGCAGGAATCATGGACAAATTATCAAAATAGTATTCATAGAGCGCTTTTGTTTGACGAGGCTTGATTAAAGTTTTTGATTCTTCAGAAACCCAGGCAAATCTTGGAAAACGGCGATGCATATAATCAACCACGTTTGCAACGTCGTCAACTGAAAGGTCAAAATAAGGAAAAGCTTTCACACAGAGGTCAAGAATTTCGCTAAAGCTCCAATACTTTTGCTTCATAAGCAAGCCAGCTATCTGATGAGTGAGAACATCAAAAGGTTTTGATGGAATTTCCAGTGCTTCGAGTTCTTCATTAATGGTTCTTCTAGCTATAACCATGGCTTCCAGCGTATCATCTGAATCCATAGTAATGATAATACCTTTTGGTGAGCGCCCAATCCTGTGTCCGCTTCGACCAACACGTTGAATTAGACGTGTTACCTGTCTAGGACTCATATATTGAATCACCATATCAATTCGTCCAATGTCTATACCTAGCTCTAAAGATGATGTTGCAACAAGACCTCTCAACTCACCGTTCTTGAGTCCCCGCTCTGCAGCTAATCTGGAAGGTTTAGCTAGAGAGCCGTGGTGAATCGAAATAGGAAAGTTTACATCCCATACTTTGAATCTGCTTGCTAAAACCTCCGAAATCGAACGGGTGTTTGTGAATAGAAGAACAGAATTGTTCTCTTCAAAGTATCGACGAATAACACGAAGACGAGCTGCAACTTCAGGATGTGTAAACAAAGACTCTGCCAGTTCATAGTCTTCTTGAGTAGGTTGTGGATAAACTATCTTCAAATTAAGTTGTCGCGCAAGAGTAACAGGTAGTATTTCAACATCACGGTTTGTACCCACAAGAAATTTTGCTACTTTCGTTGGACTACCAATGGTGGCTGATAAACCAATACGTTGAAAGTCTTGTCCAGTTACAAAACGTAGTCTCTCAAGAGCCAAAGATAATTGGCTTCCACGTTTGCTATCAGCTAGTTCATGAACTTCATCTACGATTACCCATCTCACTGAACTGATATGTTGACGCATCAATCTTCCGGGTATAATGGCTTGTAATGTTTCAGGAGTTGTAATCAGCATGTCTGGAGGGCTTCTAGATTGTCTAGTCCGTTCCTTGGTATCAGTGTCGCCATGCCTAACTGCCAATTTAACATCAAGATTGTTACACCACCATTCCAACCGCTCAAGCATGTCCCTGTTTAACGCTTTCAATGGAGTTACATACAAAATTTTAATTCCCTTTGTTTGTCTATATGTTCTTAAAAGCATGTCCAGAACAGGAAGGACTGCAGATTCCGTCTTTCCGGTTGCTGTCGGGGAAATAATGAGAACATTTTTGCCTTCTAGAATTTTTGGAATAGCTTTTTCTTGGGTTTCAGTAGGAGTTTTGAAGCCTTTCTCCTCAACAAGCCTTCGAATCGGCTTGACGAATCCCTCGAAAATGTTACTAGAATAATCTGGCAAAGTCGATGTGCTCCAAAGCCGAAAAAGTAAACATTTTCGATGTAAAAAGCATTTTGGAACTATTAACTTGTTTTTTAGATTAAAAATTGTTTCTTTGAAAAGTTATCATGATACTCAACTGTATCAATGAAAGGCAAATCTTTTATTCATCATAGACAAAACATGATTACAACATTATTGGAGGAAAAATAAAAAAATGGTTGCGTGTAAAAACTGTGGAGCCGAAGTTGCCAAACCCAGAAAAAGCTGGAAAATGGCAGGTCGCCCTGATAAGGCAGGGAAAAAGACACAACTAACAATAGGGCTTTTCGATTGCTCCAGTTGCGGTAAATCCTTCAAAGTTGTCTTAAACAAACAAAAAATCTGAACGTGCTCCAACGTCTATGTCTGCGTTTCAGCGAAATTAGCATAAAGTAGTAGATAACAGGAATTCCTAGGAATAACAATACAGTCCTTATATTGTCTCACATTTTCCTTCTTTTTTTGGCGCTAGGTTTTTATGTTCTGGAACAAAGAAGAAACCTAAAAAATTCCAGGTTTATTGGAGACAAGAGCTGTAATGGATTTGCATGAGTTTTTCAAACGGGACTACGTTCAGACTGCATTAATGATAATTGTTGCGATACTTGCAGTTTTGTTTTTCTGGTATGGATTAAGTTTTGTCTTAGGAACTGAAAATCCAGTTTTAGCTGTTGCTTCTGAGAGTATGGAACCTGTGCTATACAAAGGGGATCTTATACTTATTGAAGGAATAAAGGACCCTTCTGACATTTACGCTGCGCCCAAAGTTGCAAATCCACCTGGTGACATAATTATATTTTATAGGTTTGATGAAAGGATTGTGCATAGAGCAGTAGAGAAGACGCTTAATGATGACGGAACATACAGTTTTACAACTTGGGGTGACAACAACATTTGGCCAGATGGAAGACCAGTACAAGAGAGCGATATCGTCGGTAGGTATTTAGGTAAATTGCCTTGGTTGGGTCACATTGCTCTGTTTTTTGCAGACACTGAAGTGAAAATAGCATTCATTGCATTGTGGATAGTAATTCTTGTAATCGTAGAATTGGCACCGTCTATAAGAAGAAAACTCAAAGGCAACGAAGTTGAAGAAAGCCTTTATAAATAACTCAAACAATTTCATGATGCTTTATAAGGGAGGGTTTTGAGATACCCGAAGTTGTAGCATCCATTAGGATAGAAAATGTTGTTGCATCTGCCTCGTTAAATCAAAAGCTTGATTTGAATGCTATTGTTAAAGGGTATCCGGGAGTTGAGTATCGTCCGGAGCAGTTTCCGGGATTGGTTTTTAGACTTAAAAGACCTAAAACAGCTACTTTAATATTCAATTCGGGTAAAATGGTTTGCACTGGAGCAAAATCAGAAAAAGAGTCAAAACGGGCAGTAATGAAGGTTGTACGAGAGCTAAAGAAGAGTGGAATAATTATCATCGGAAAACCTGATTTAACAATACAAAACATTGTCGCTTCAGCAAATCTGGCTGGATTGATAGATCTTGAACGCTCTGCCTACACTCTTGGTAGAACAATGTATGAGCCTGAACAGTTTCCGGGTCTAATCTATAGAATGGATGAACCCAAAGTTGTGATTCTTCTTTTTGCAAGCGGAAAACTTGTATGCACAGGTGCCAAAAAAGAAGAAGCAGTATATGAAGCAGTAACAAAACTTCACGAAAACCTCGAACTTGAAGATCTCATATATTACGATTGAGATTTTCTAGAATTCTTTGTTAAATAGAAGATG
>Ga0209536_100013011_pt1 | contig 12036 bp, 12 predicted proteins | sample DeeMarSeWOR28_12_FD_187461 | JGI IMG/M metagenome (GOLD analysis project Ga0209536, IMG submission 187461) | Marine sediment microbial communities from White Oak River estuary, North Carolina - WOR-2-8_12 (SPAdes) (version 2) | ecosystem: Environmental > Aquatic > Marine > Intertidal zone >...
AAGGATACCGAGGGTAAAGAAATCATCCGCCAGATCATACACTTTGCCAACCAGCAGGAGGTCCGGCGCCATGTCGTGTTCCTCGAGGATTACGATATCGACATAGCCAGAATCCTGGTCCGCGGCGTCGACGTCTGGCTTAACAACCCGCGAAGGCCGATGGAAGCCAGCGGCACCAGCGGCATGAAGGCCGCGGTCAACGGCGTGCTCAACATGAGCACGGCCGACGGCTGGTGGTGCGAAGGCTACACTCCGAAGGGTGGCTGGGTAATCGGCGCTGGCGAGGAGTTTGACGACTGCGACTACCAAGACGCCGTAGAGGCCCAGGCCACATACAATATGTTGGAGCATGAAGTCATCCCTCTGTTCTACACCCGGACAGCCGACAACCTGCCTCGGGCCTGGATACGCAGGATCAAGAATTCCATCAAATGGGTCGCGCCGCGGTTCAACACGCACCGTATGGTCGCCGAATACACGCGACGGTTCTACAATCCTGCGGCCGCCAAATGGCGTTATCTGACCGCCGAGGCCTGTGCTAGAGCCAGGGCCTTCTCGAGCTGGAAGTCCAACGTCCGCGATGCCTGGTCTGACGTGACCGTAAAGGACGTCATAATCGAAGTCCACAACGGTGACGGCTGCGAACGACTGAACCACAAGGGACCCCAGTTGACGGTGGGCTCGCAGTTGTCCATCAGGGCACTGGTCCGACTCGGCAGGATCAGCCACCAAGACGTCTCAGTTGAATTCTATCATGGCCCCGTCGATACCTGGCAGAACATCAAGAACGGCTCGGCCGTCAGGATGGATTACGAGCACGCGGCCGACCAGAACGGCGAACACTGGTTTGTCGGCTCGATGCCCTGCACGCAAACCGGCAAGCACGGCGTGTCCGTCAGGGTGCTACCCAACCACACGGACCTGGGTGATCCCTATGAAATGGGTCTGATCCATTGGGAAAAGACAGACTGACCCCCTACTCACCTTCCGGGGCGTTGAGGTGTCTGTAAACATCGTCTGCGCAATCGGCCTGCTCAAGCTTGCGCCTGAACTGCTCGTTGATCATCAGTCTGCTGATCGCGGCCAGGGCCTGAATATGCGGCCCGGTCTGGTCGGCCGGCGAGACCAGCAAAAACAGGATCTTCACAGGCTGTCCGTCGACGCTCTCAAACTCGATCGGCTCGCGGGCGATCCCGATTGCCATCACAACTTCCTTGACAGCGTTGCATTTGCCGTGAGGGATCGCGATTCCGGCTCCGGTTCCCGTGCTCTGGATTCTTTCGCGGGTCAAGACCGCGTCCAGTGCGACATCTCTGTCCATCAATGCCCCGCTGGCCTCCAGCAGGTCGATAAGCTCGGTTATCACAGCGTCCTTATCACGGCTCTCGACCGGGACCTTGACGCAGTTCGTCTGCAATACTTGCGTTAGAGTCATATCACCTTATGCCCAACATAATTGAAATCTCAACACATGCTCAAACGCGGAAGTTTAGCCGATTATTGCCCTGATTGCAATGCCCGACCTGGAAATGCTTCATTGCATTGCCTGCTGTACTCGGCGATCAAGCTCTGCTCTTGCCGCCCGAGACATTGACCACGGTGCCGTGTATGTAGCCTGCCCTCTCGGAGGCCAGGAAGCAAACGGTGCCCGCGACCTCGCTGAGCTTGCCGCTTCTTCCTAACGGTATTGATGCCTCCTCATATTTTGTGCGTAACGTCTCGATGGTGATCCCCCGCGTGTAGGCAAGGGCGCGTTCGTATTCATCGGAGCGAAGCGCCGTCGCTTCCAGAATTCCCGGCGCAATGCCCACGACGCGGACATTGTGCTTGCCCAGCTCTTTGGCCCATGACCTGGTGAGATTGTAGAGGGCCGCCTTGGTGGCCGCGTAGACGCTCTGGCCCTCCGAGCCCTCCGAGCCGGATTCGGATGCCATGTTGATTATAACACCGCCCTTGTCAGATTTCATCATAAGACGTGCGGCCGCCTGGGTGCAGAGGAAAGGCCCCTTCTGGTTGATCGATACGACCCTGTCCCAGATATCTTCGGTCAGTTCCTCCTTGCCCGCCGGATCGACGAGTAATCGCGGGATATTTATCCCGGCGTTGTTTACCAGTATGTCCAACGTGCCGAAAGCGTCCAGAGCAGACTGGATCATGGCCTCGACGCTCGCCTTGCTGCGTACGTCGGTTCTTGTGGCGATGTGCTCACCGCCGAATTGCTCTTTCAGAGTCGTGGCGAGTCTCGCGGCACCCTCTTCGTCCACATCGGCGACGATAGTTCGTGCCCCAACTTCGGCGAGACCCTCACACACAGCTCTGCCAAGGCCGGATGCTCCTCCGGTAACGATTGCGACCTTTTCTTCCAGGTTGAGCCAACTCATTTGGGTATGTTCTCCAAAAAGATATTCATACGAAACTTATACGCTAATCATGGCCTTTATCACGCCGTCGCCGTACTCGGCGACAAGATCGAACGCCTCGACCGTCCGCTCCAGCGGCAAGCGGTGTGTTATCATAAAATCGACGTCGGCCTGTCCCGAGCCGATCAGGTCCATCGCCGTCTGGACGCAGTGATTCTGCCGACGGATATATCTTATGGAAAGCTCCTTTCGCCGGAACTTGTCGACACTGAACGACACCTTGTCCTCTCTGGCGGTCCCCACCATCACCAGCAGCCCGCCCGGCTCGAGCAGATCGAACGACTGGTCCAGAGCTTCCTGCTGGCCGCAGCATTCGAAGACGACGTCCAGCCCGAGAGGTTCAGCGGCGAGGATATCCCTCACGATGTCGGTATTGTCGGGATTTGCCGCCCAGTCGGCACCGGCGCCACTGGCAGCTTTGAGACGGGCGTCGATCTTGTCCGTAACATAGATCCTGCCCGCTTTCTGGACTTGCGCTGCCAACAGCACGCTGAGTCCGATCGGTCCTGTGCCTAGGATCGCAACCTTGGCGCCCTCGGTCAAGTCTGCCCGTTGGACCGTATAAGTGCCGATGGAAAAGGGCTCACACAACGCAGCCTGCTCCAATGTAATGGCTGGGCCGGTGGGATAGCAGCACTCCTCGGGCATAACCATATATTCGCACAGGCATCCGCCCAGTCCGGGTGAGCCGAGAAACAGCACATTGTCACAGGTATTTTCTCTACCCTTCAGGCACTGATCGCACTTGTGGCAGGCAATCGCCGGATCCACGACAACCGGATCGCCCACTTTGACGCGGCTGACCGAGCCGCCGACCGCCTCGACCGTGGCCGAGCACTCGTGGCCTATGATAAACGGATACTCAACGATCTGCGAGCCGATCCTGCCGGTCTCGTAGTAGTGCACATCCGAACCGCAGACGCCCACCGCTTCGATCTTCAGCAGAACATCGGTATCCTTTTCAATCTTCGGATCAGGCAAATCCATGAACTCCATTTGCCTCAAGCCCGTCAGCACAACCGCCTTCATACAATTCCTCTGAGACTTTCGATTCGCAAAGAAGACTACTTCATCTTATCAATCAAGGAAACGCCATCTTATAGCAGAAAGCGGCCGCTTTTGCCACAAATTATCCGAATGAGCGGTTCAGGCTTCATGACTTGGCTGTGAGGATGCAGGGAGTCGAACCATTTGCTCCGGATTTGCCGATATTCTGAGAGAGTGAATTCAGCAAGAACCTGCCGTTATCGTCGCCTGGCAGGAACCAGCTTTATCTCGAATAGTTTAGGCCAGCACTTGCCGGTCACGAACAGCCGGCCGGTGGCAGGATCGTGTGCGATGCCGTTGAAGACGTCTATCTCGTTGTTGCTATCGCGGTCGGCAAAGATGCCCTGGCAGTCTATCCAGCCGATTATCTGCCCGGCCTCTGGATCGATCCTGGCGATGTGGTCGCCCGGCCAGATATTGGCGTAGATCTGGCCGTCAATATACTCCAGCTCGTTTACCCCCCACACGGCTTCGTCCGTCTCCAGCACCATGATCTTTCGGACTCGCCTGAACGTTCGAGGGTCCAGGAAGTAGAGCATGGGCGTGCCGTCACTCATGATCAGATGTCTGCCGTCGTGGGTAAGGCCCCAGCCTTCGGTCGGGTACTCAAACTGCTCCAGTTGCTCGAATGTGTCCTTATCGTAGACAAATCCGACCTTTGACTTATAGGTCAACTGAATGATGCGGTCTTCGAAGATTGTGATGCCTTCGCCGAAGAATCTGTCCGGCAGCTTGTGGCGTTGCAGGACCCTGCCCGTCTTCAATTCGACTTTGCGCAGTTCCGAGCGCCCGTTGAGGCCCGTTCCCTCGTAGAGGACACCTTCGGCAAAAATCAAACCTTGCGTGAAGGCGTTTGGGTCATGGTCAAAAGTGTTGACAATTTCGTAAGTCCAGGTTGTCGATCCGTCTGGCCTTTTCCAAAACAGACCCAACACCACCAGAGCCGCCGTCAGTGCCATCAGCCCCACCACGAATAGCCTGGAGAACCGCTTCACGAATATCACCTCAGAGTAATGCCGACCCTAGACTCTTTCCTAAACATTAAACCTGAAATTGATGATGTCGCCGTCTTGAACTACGTAATCCTTGCCTTCTAGCCGAATCTTGCCGGCAGCCTTAAGAGCCTTTTCGTCGCCATACTCTTTCAAATCCTCAAAGCCGAAAGTCTCAGCCCTGATGAAACCGCGCTTGATGTCGCTGTGAACTTTTCCCGCTGCGTCGAGCGCTACGGTGCCTTTGCTTATGGGCCAGGCCCGCAGCTCGTCGGAACCGATGGTCAAAAAGCTGATAAGCCCCAGCGCCGAATAGCAGCTGGTGACGAACTTGCTCGCGGCCGATTCGGTAATTCCCAGATCCGCCATGAACTCGGTTCGGCTTTCGGCGTCCAATTGCGACAATTCGTGCTCCAGCTTGGCACAGATTGTAATGATAGGCGCCAAACTGTTAACGCGATCCGCCAAATCGAACTTCTCGTCCAACTGATCTTCGCCGACGTTGACTGCAACCACAATCGGTCTGAGCGTCAGAAAGCCCAGAGACTTGATGATTCGATGCTCGGCCTCGGTTTCGATAGCCGAGCTTATCGGCTTTTCCGCTTCGATCACCTCCTGCAATTTCTTCTGCACGGCAAGTTCGGCCTTGTCCTGCGCCTGGCTTCTGGTCGGCTTGTGGACCTGCTTTTCGAGTTTTTCGATCCTGGTGGTCACAAGCTCCAGGTCGGCCAGCAGCAATTCAGTTTGCAGTTCGGCGAGATCTCTCGCCGGATCAATCGTGCTGCGGTAGGCGGGCACCGCCGGATCGTCGAACGCCCGAACGACCAGAACGAGTAGATCGACCGTCCTTATCTGGCCGATCAACCGTCTGGCCGCGGCCCTGCCGTGATCGTCGGTGAAGTTGAAACCCGGCAGGTCCAGGCAGTCAATCGTGGCGTAGGTCGTCTTCTTGGGTTTGCAGTATGGGGCCAACCACTCGAACCTGTCGTCCGGGACCGGCACAATAGCTTCGTCGATCGTCGCCGCTGCCGCGTGGCCGAGTGCTTTGCCCGTCAGACTGGCCAAAATTGTGCTCTTGCCCGACTGCAGCAAACCAAGTAGCGCTACTTTCATTTTGCTGCTCTTTCTCTCTTATGAATACTCATCTCAAGACGGCAATACGCGGGCCAGGTGTGCAAACCGACCACTTCCAGCTTCCTCGCTTGGCCTGTCTGTCATGGGCGAACCCAAACAACAGAGGAAGTTTACACCATCTTGAAGAATTTTCACAATGTAAAAAGTTGGACTTGATGGATCCGAGGCGAGTAGAAGTTTTTTGGAAATTAGATGTTGCTTGTGGGCCAGTTATGTTATAAGGGCAATATGGCGAAGTATCCGATATTTCTGGAATTGAGCGGACGCCGGGTTGTTGTGATCGGCGGCGGTGCTGTGGCCGCACGAAAAGCCCAGGTGCTGCTGGCCGCAGGCGCGCGGCTGGTGGTCGTGGCCGAACGCATTGATGAGATGCTGACGGTTCTCTGCCGGGACAATAGCGCCGAGATAATTAAATCCAAGTACTCCAAGAGTTATCTGCCCGAAGCAGTACTCGTCGTAGCCGCAACGAACAACAACCAGCTCAATAAGCAGATCTATAGAGACTGCCAGGAGTTGGAGGTTCTGTGCAACGTGGTTGACGTGCCGGAGCTTTGTGATTTCTTCGTGCCGGCCGTCGTCAAACGAGGCGACCTGCAGATAGCCATCGGAACCGAGGGCCGGTGTCCGGCCTACGCAGGCCATCTTAGAAAGAAACTCGAGGGCATCTTCACCGAAGAACACGGCGAGTTTCTTGCCGAGCTGGAGAAGATGCGAAAACAGATTATTGAGGACGTGTCCGATCCGGCCGACCGCAAGAGTCTGCTCGGAAGGCTGGTGGACGAAAAGTCGTTCGAGTATTTTGTGGAAAACGGCCCGGCCCGGTGGCGAACTTTCGCTGACGAGGTCATCAAGAGCCCGCCAGTGGCGATGGATTAACAAAAAACCTCCATCAAATACACGGCGGCCTCGGCGCCGGACTTGCTTGCGAGGACGTGGAACTTTTCATTCGGATCGCAAGCAACTGCAATCTCCAGCTCTTCGCCCTCGAAGACTTCTGACAGATACGTCGCCTGGACCGAATGGATGTGGGTGCCCAACTTGACCGCCCTTCTCAGTGCATCAAAGCCCCACCGAACATACTCGGTGTTGTTGACGTGGCCGTTCATATCGATTGAACTGTGAGGCACGCGAAGACGCTCAACGGTGCGATAGTCCTGGCGCCGCTCCAGTCGCCTCAGTTCGCCCGGCAAGGCCTTCTGCCCCGCTCCGGGCAGCTCAAGGTCAAGACGGAAAAGGTTCTTAAGACGTTTCGTCTTTTTGTTCACCACCATCCATTCGCTGCCGGCCCTGAACATTTCAGAGCCGTCCCGATCTGTGCCGATGAACTCTCTGGTAGCGACCGTGCGAGTGTGCCCGCTGGGCCAGGTCCTGATCGTGACGTGGTCATCGCGCCTCGGCAGCCTGTCGACCTCTATTCTAATATTCGACAGCACCCAATAGCCACCAAGCTCACTGAGTTTCTTAAATCCGAACCCAAGCTCTTCGGCATGACCGTCCGCGACTTCCTGCAAATACTGCATCAACGAAAATATGCTAATGCGCCCGTCAGCCTGACAGTCAACGGTCCTGACTCTGAATTGCTCTTCTCTGACCTTCACGCCACGAAGATACCAAATCTGCGCACCGAACACAACAACGTCGCGCACCGCCGGCCAAAGGCGCCGCGATGGTTGCTTCTGCTCGAAATGCAATAGATGGCCGCCAAGGCGCTTTGCGTACGGCCAGTTGATGGGTATAATAGCCCCCCGCCGAGAAGCTACCGGCCCAAGATCATTATGTGTTGCCAAAGAGAGAACCTTGTTTAAGGAGGCATGTCATGAAAGTAGTATTCAGTTCTTCACCCAGGCGAATCAGTCCAATCGTTTTGATCCTGGTCATTGTCGTTGCTGTGGGCGTATTGTTCGCACACCCACATCAGGCCAAGGGCGTCTTGCGTGCCGGCTCTGCCAGGACTGACATAACGCCTGAAAAGCCGATCAAGATGGCCGGATACGGCTCTCGGACACAACTGTCCGAGGGTATCCACGATCCTTTGCTCGCACGGGTCGTCGCATTCGAGAACAACGGCAAACGGCTCGTGCTGGTCTCGACGGATCTGATAGGCTTCTATGGTGGGACCGCCGACCAGTTTCGCCAGATCATCCTGAAGGAGTTCAAGCTCGAACCTGGCGAGTTGTTTCTCAGTTCCGTGCATACGCATGCCGGGCCTGGTTTGACAATCGACAAGGAGAATGGACATCCCAATAATCTGGAATATACGAAGAAGCTGGAAGGCACACTGGTCAAGCTAGTCCGCCAAGCGTTTGACGATATGGGCCCCGTACGTATCGGCACAGGCGTCGGCTACTCGGCGGTCGGCATCAATCGTCGGCAACTGCAGTTTGACAGATCGGGCAATAGTCAGATAAGGCTCGGGCGCAATCCTTACGGCCCCACCGACAAGGAAGTCCTGGTTGCCAAGCTCACCCGGCCCGACGGCAATGTCTTCGCGGCGCTGTTCGATTACGCCACTCACGCCACGTGTCTGGGAGGCAAGAATCTCATCGTCAGCGGCGACGTCATGGGGCTTGCCGAGCAGTTTGCCGAGAAGATTCTCGGCGAAGAGGTGATTGTCGCCGGATTCGCGGGAGCCTCCGGCAACATCGATCCCTGGTTCAGAGTGCTGCCGGCATTCAACACCGAGCCGGGCTGGATCCCCGAGCCCGTATTGCTCGGAACGTTGCTTGGCGAGGAGGTGGTGCATGTCTTTCGCGATATCGATGGACTTTCCGAAGGCGGCAGGATCGCAGCCGCATTTCTCACGCTCGAACTGCCCGGCAAGCCGCGGAACGAGGGCGAAATAGGAAATGACCAGCCGCCCACACCGCTGAACATTACCGCTGCGCGAATCGGTGACATTGGTTTCGTGGGTCTCGGGGCCGAGGTGCTGACTGAGATCGGAATGTCGATCAAGGCGGCGTCACCCTGCAAGCATACCTTTGTGATAACACACTGCAACGGCGCAGCGTCGTACATAGCGCCCGAGCATCTGCATATAGAGGGAGGATACGAAATCAGGAGTAGTCCCTTTGCGCCTCACGCGGCCGAGATCGCTGTCAAGCAGGCCGTCAAGATGCTCCATGAACTCTAGCAGAGCCGGAAATGGAGACCCGGACGGCGGGGTCTACATAGCAGTCTTCTATCTGGCCGAGGCGCAGGACATCTCGGTGGGCAAGCTGGGGCGCTTCGGCTTTGGGCAGGGAGTGTACTTCTATGCGGGAAGCGCCCAGCGCAATCTCTCCGCACGCCTTGAGCGTCACAGCAGGAAGTCAAAAGCGACCCGATGGCATATCGATTACCTTTCCGTCCGAGCCGAGATGCTCGGAGCGATCACTGTTGCCGCGCCGCGCCATCGCGAATGTGAATTAGCAAAAGAACTCGCGGGAATGTTTGAATTGGCCGCGCCGGGCTTCGGAGCGTCCGACTGTCGGTGCGGCGGCCATCTGTTCTGCGCCCCGCGACTTCCTTGACTCCGGTCAATCAGTGGCTTGATGTAAGATTTCCAGCAGTTCCTCATCGGTCAATCTAATCGGGTTGCCTTTCATGCTGCTTGACTTTTGGGATTTCGCCACCACTGTTGGGAAATCCTTCTTCGTCAAGCCAAACTCCGACAGTGAAGGGACTTTCAACGCGGCGCAGAGTTCTCGTATCCACTCCACGCCGTCTGAGGCATTCGCAGCAGATTTGCCAGTCAAGAGCTGAGCGACCTGGCCGTATCGTGCCAAGGCCGGCGAGTTGGGCTCACGGCTGAGCAGTCCCCGCACATTCGCCTCCATGACAAAAGGCAAGATCTGGGCGCAAATGACACCGTGGGCAGCGGAGAACATTCCCCCCAACGGTCCTGCGAAACCGTGCACGGCCCCCAGCTTCGCATTGGCCAGGCCCAGCCCTCCACAGAGGCTCGCCAGGGCCATGTCTTCGCGGGCGGGCCGGTCGGCGCCGTCGTCATAGGCCCGACGCAGAGAGCGCCCGGCACGTGTGAGGCCCTCGCGGCAGATACCGTCAGTGAGGGGATTCGCCTTATTGGAAACATAGACTTCGATCAGTTGTGTCAATGCGTCCAGACCGGTGCTGGCGGTCACTGACGGCGGCATCGAAAAGGTCAACTCAGGATCGACAACGGCCAGAGCCGGCAGCATCAGCTCGCTGCGCATGCTGACCTTGACCTTGTGCTTGGGCACGCCCAGGACCGCGTTGCGAGTGACCTCGGCGCCCGTCCCGGCAGTAGTTGGAATTGCTATGTGCGGGGCACAATTTCGCGCAAGCGCCTTGCCGGCGCCTACGACCTCGAGATAGTCTTCCAGTTCGCCCCTATTGGTGAGCATTGCGGCGACGACCTTGCCCGTATCGAGAACGCTTCCACCGCCGATGCTGAGCACCAGATCACACTGATTGCGGCGCGCGAACTCGGATGCTTCCTTTGCCAGGGTCGTGGTCGGCTCACTGGTCACATTGAACGTCACACATTCGACGCCATAAGCGTTTAGCTGCTCGAGAAGAAACGCCGCCCGTGCCGCGGTGCGACCGGTGAGAACGCAGGCGCGTTTTCCGATCTCAGCCGAAATGGATGCTACTTCGCCGATCGTCCCGGAACCGAAAACAATGCGTCTGGCGGTTGCAAATTCAAATGGCATGACCACTCTCCTCTTTCGTCAAAGGCACAGGCTAATCCCAGCCCTGGTCATCGGGGAACACATTGCCGTACTTGATGCTCGATCGCGGCTCGGCCATCATGTCGGCCACCGCGTCGCGCCATTTCTGATAATGTCCAGTCTCCTTGTGTCTGGCCGGGTCATCGGGTGTGCGGTAGACCTCGACCAGAACGAAGCGGGTTGGGTCGTCCTGCTGTTGGATAACGTCGAATCGGGCGATGCCCGGCTCCTGAACGCTGTTGCGCGCGTTCTCAAGACAGGCTGCCTTGAACGCGTCGACCTGGTCGGGCTTGACATGAACGAAAACGTGGACTACCAACATAACAGTCTCCTTACAGATTGCGGTGCGGGACGCGCCACACCGCGATGACTATACCCTTGAAGGGTAGTAAATTCCCGCGAGTAAGATCATAAACTGTTATTGTAGAGCTACTTACCCGCGCAAAAACCCGAAATTTCAATCGTGAGCACTTTAAAAGCTGTCTTTGCGCCGTCTCAACTCGGCGAAGACTTCAAAATCCTTCGCCTGTTCCATGCCGAGTGCGGCTTTCACTTCGGGCGCACCGGCACGCAGGAACACGTTGGTCGTCCGTTCTTGCAGCATGGTCGAAGGAACTGTCTGCCCACTCTCACTTATGTCTTTCAATCGCTGCCTGACCGACTGGTTGTCGGTTTCGATGCTCAAGGCAAATTCATAGTTTTCCACCGTGTAATCATGCCCGCAGTAGACAAGCGTGTCATCCGGCAAAGAGGCCAGTCTCCGTAACGATTCAAACATCGTTCTTGCATTGCCCTCGAACAACCTTCCGCATCCTCCGACGAACAGTGTATCGCCCGTCCAGAGAATGCCGCTGGCGCTGGCCGCCGACGGCACCAGATTGTAGCAAACCGATGTGGAAGTGTGGCCGGGCGTGGCGATTACACGTACGTCGGCCCCGCCGACGGGTATTGTCTCTCCATCTTCAAAAACCTGATCGACGTCCCGGATTCGTCGTTTGTCGCCGCCGACAACCTTGCAGCCGGTTGTCTTCTTCAGCTCAGCGACTCCGCCTGTGTGGTCCCAGTGATGATGTGTGACAAGAATCATCTTGAGGCTCAGGTTCTGTTCTTTTAGAATATTTGACACTGACCGACATTCACCGGGGTCAATCGCCAGACAATCGCCCTGATTGTATCGGTACAGATAGATCAGATTATCGCCAAGTGCAGGGATAGTAATCACAGAATCCATGTTCGCCCAATCATAGCACAGTGCTCAATCACGATCTTAAGTTATACCCTTTAGGGTAGTAAATTTCCGCGAGCAAAACCATAACCTGTTATACCCTTCAGGGTAGTAAATTCTCGCGAGTAAAACGATAACCTGTTAATGTGAGGCCGCTTGTCCGCGCAAGAACGCGAATTTTCAATCGGGAGCACTATATCACCAGGCGGGCTGTATGTCAAAGGATCAAGCATGCATACGATTTGCGAGCGCGTGCGAATCGGCAGAAAAACGCATTGATCTGGCGACAACGACAAGCTATAATCTCGCTCCATCATGGCTTACACACAATTGTGAAGTGGCTGCCGTCTTCCTGCACATCTCATTACTGAAAGGAGCATTCATGAAAAAGTTTGGCAGGCTAATCTCAACTCCAGCTCTGGTCTGTCTGCTGCTGACAGGCTGTTCAATAAATAACACATCATCGAAGCTGGAATCTCGTCCGATGCGGCTCGCCTTTATCACGTGTGCAGTCAATGCCAAATTCT
>Ga0209536_100013012_pt1 | contig 12036 bp, 8 predicted proteins | sample DeeMarSeWOR28_12_FD_187461 | JGI IMG/M metagenome (GOLD analysis project Ga0209536, IMG submission 187461) | Marine sediment microbial communities from White Oak River estuary, North Carolina - WOR-2-8_12 (SPAdes) (version 2) | ecosystem: Environmental > Aquatic > Marine > Intertidal zone >...
CTGCCCGACAGTATCCCGGCGAACATTCGCGCTTTGCTCCGAAGGTGCCTGGCCAAAGACCCGCGCCAGAGGCTCCAACATCTCGGCGACGCGTCTATCGAGATTCGTGAAACCCTGAACATTTCAACCATCTCGCCACCAGGTACCGCGCAACTGCCCGCAGCCTCAAGACCGGCGGGTTGCTGGCGCTGGGTGGCTTTAGTGGCATTTGTCGCGATCGCGGCGCAGATTGGGATCTGGTACCTGGGACCATCGAGGCCGTCTTCACAGCCTGCGCGACGCTTCACGGTCTATCCTGAGACTGCCTTCGAGTTTGAGGCCTTGTGGCACCATGCCGTGGCTCTTTCGCCGGACGGCGAGAGTCTCGCCTACGTTGAGCAAGGAAGTGACGGAAGAAGAAAGATATACCTGCGCCGACTGGACGAATTCGAGGCGTCACCAGTGCCGGGAACCGAAGGTGCGATAAGTCCGTTCTTTTCGCCCGACGGCGAGTGGATAGGATACGCCGATCACTTCCAGAGAAAACTCAAGAAGGTACCTGTCAAAGGAGGCGAGCCAATTCTCCTGGCCGAGAGCATAAATTTCCGCGGGGGCAGTTGGACGGACGACGCCATTATCTTTGCGCCGAGTTCTCAGTCCGGACTTTTTTGTATCGGTGCTTCCGGGGGGGAAACCGAGCCGTTGACTGTTCCCGATGTCAACGCCGGCGAGACCGGGCATGGCTGGCCCCAGGTGCTGCCGGATAGAGATCATGTGCTCCTCACGAATTTCCGTAACGGCGGACCGGACGAGTTCCAAGTAGAACTCTACTCACTCCGAACGCAGAAACGCCACGTCCTGTTCAAAGGCGGCTCATGTGCCAGATACGTATCGAGCGGTCACATAGTATACGGCCGCAATGAGAATCTGTACGCAGTCGATTTCGATCTCGAAAAACTGAAGGTGACAGGCGCTCATGTCCCCGTCGTTTCGGGCGTGGTTACACCACCCAGCCGATCTGCACAGTTTGGCGTCTCGCCGGACGGGACGCTCGCATATGTCCCTGTGCGGGCGCGCAGCACGGAGCTGATGCCGGTCTGGGTGGACTCACAGGGAAAGCTCACTCGCCTTGGTGTAACACCGCGCAACTACAACAACGCCAGAATTTCCTCGGACGGCACGCGAGTTGCCTTCGACATACAGGACGGGGCCAGTCGGGACATCTGGATATATGACGTTAATCACATGACGCTTACTCCGATTACGTCGGACGGCGGCAGTAGCTTTCCGATCTGGGGGCAAGACGATGCGTGCGTGCTGTTCGCATCATATCGAACCGGAAGACTCCGTATTCTCAGACAAGGCGTTGCCGGGGGCAAGCCGGAACTATTGGCGACCTTGCCTGAAACCGCTGGGATCCCGATGTCTCTCTCAGCCGACGGCAAGGCACTTCTGGTTACATGGTCTGACCCGAATCACCCTCTTTGGGACGGCGACTTGTGGGTGGCTGCTCTGGGCGAGCGCGACCGCAAGCCCCGGTCTTTCATCCAGAGAAATCACAATCAAAGACACGGCGTGTGGTCCCCTGACGGCAAGTGGGTCGCTTATGCCTCCGACGAGTCAGGCAGGTGGGAAGTCTACGTGGAACCTTATCCCGGTCCCGGCGCCAAGACCATGATTTCAACCGATGGGGGCCATCAGCCAGTTTGGTCGCGAGACGGCACCAGACTATTTTACCGCAGCGATGACAAGATGATGGCCGCGACTGTCAAGACTGAACTCACATTCGACGTGACTGACGTCAAAGAATTGTTTGAGAGGCGGTTTCTGTCCCGGATCAATTACCGCAGTTACGATGTCACATCCGACGACACGTTCCTGATGATCCAAGAGCTGCAGGAGCCCGCACCCCTGGGGATCAATGTCGTCCTCAACTGGTTTGAGGAATTGAAACGACCTGCCGAGTCAGAACAATAGCCACTTCGGCGACTGGGGATGAGCCGGGGCTCGATCCGAATTGACGTTGCGCCTGCCGGTCGGTATAATAGCCTGCCATTAGGTGAATTTATGCGCATCCCTGCTGACAAGAAGGGCTAGTTGTGCCGAGCGAACCGATGAGCGATACGGGCCGTAAGAACGGCGGACAACCGGTTAGGAGCGGGTCAGAGACAACTGTCGTTTCCGGTGGGCTGGGCGAAAGGGTCGGTGGGCAAATCGGTCCCTACAAGCTGCTCAGCATTCTCGGAGAGGGGGGATTCGCCGTAGTCTACCTCGCCGAACAGGAACATCCCGTCAAACGCCGGGTCGCGCTGAAGATCATCAAGCCCGGCATGGATTCCAAAGAGGTCATCGCCCGCTTCGAGGCCGAGCGACAGGCGCTGGCCCTGCTGGATCACCCCAACATTGCGCGGGTGTTCGATGCGGGAACCACCGGGGAGGGACACCCCTATTTCATCATGGAGCATGTCAACGGTGTCTCCGTCACCGAGTACTGCGACTCGAAGAAACTGAGAATTGCCGACAGGCTGGAACTCTTTTTGAAGATCTGCCATGCAGTTCAGCACGCACATCAGAAGGGGATCATTCATCGCGATATCAAGCCTTCCAACATCCTCGTGGCGCAGCAGGAGGACGTTGGCGTACCCAAGGTCATCGACTTCGGCATAGCAAAGGCGATCGTTCAACCTCTTACCGCAAAGACGTTGTTCACGGAGAAGGGTCAATTGGTGGGAACGCCCGAATACATGAGCCCCGAGCAGGTCCAGATGAGCGTTCACGACATCGATACCCGGTCGGACATCTACTCGTTGGGCGTGCTGCTCTACGAACTGCTGACCGGCGTGATGCCGTTCGATCCGGACACGCTCCGTGAGGGCGGCGTCGACGATCTTCGCCGGATAATCCGCGAACAAGATCCGAAGACACCAAGCACCAGGCTGACCGGACTTGGCGATATCGCAGAAGGAATCGCCGAAAGTCGGGGCACAAACGCAGCAACGCTGGCCAGGCGCCTGCACGAGGAACTCGAATGGATACCGTTGAAGGCAATGCGCAAGGATCGATCGCGACGATACCGGTCGGCGTCGGAACTTTCGGACGATATTCGCAACTACCTCAACGGTATCCCGTTGATTGCCGGGCCCGAGTCGAGAACTTACCGTCTCAAGAAATTCGTGTCTCGAAATCGGATGCTGGTGACGAGTGCCGCGGCGATTCTGGTCGTGCTTGTCGCAGCGGTCATTGTCTCGACGGCCTTCGCTATCAAAGAGGCACAGGCCCGCGCCGAGGCTCTGGCGTCAGGCCGGGAGGCAGAACGTCAGGCAAAGATTTCGCAGGCCGTGAGCGGCTTTCTCCGCGACGACCTTCTCTCATCGGTTGATCCGTATGTGGCGCAGGGCAGGGAGGTAAGCGTCCGGTCGTTTCTGGACGCCGCGTCACAGAAACTCGAGGGCAAGTTCGAACAGGAACCCCTCGTCGAGGCGTCGATCCGTCACACTCTTGGCAACACCTACCGCAACATCGGCGAGTTTGAAAAGGCGCAGGTGCACCTCGAGCGTGCGCAGAAGATCAGACTTGACCAACTCGGCGAGCAACATACCGAGACACTTAGCACGATGGACGGACTGGCCAGAGTATACTGGAGACAGGGGCGATATGATGAGGCACAATCGCTCTTCACCGCAGCGGTGGAAGGCCGACGGCAAACGCTGGGGCCCGAGCACGCCGAGACTTTGTTTTCCATGAACGGGCTGGCCGTGCTTTACTTCTCACAGGGCCGATACGACGAGGCGGAATCTCTGTACGAAAAGACGCTGGAGATCAACCGTGCCCTGCTTGGCGAGGAGGACGTGGCCACGCTGCTGTTCATGGGCAACCTCGCCACGGTCTACAGATTCCAGGGGCGATATGACGAAGCCGAGCCGCTTTATGAGAAGGCGGTCGAGCACGAGCGTCGCCTCCTGGGCTCCGAGCATCCGGACACATTGTATTCGGTTAACGGTCTCGCAATGCTGTATATCGCTCAGGACCGACTCGACAAAGCAGAGGAGCTTCTGCTGGACGTCCTCGAGATCGGCTCGCTCGTTCTTGGCGCCGAGCATCCGGATGTTCTGGACTCGATGAACGGCCTGGGCCTGCTGCGAATCGCACAAGGCAGTCACGACGATGCCGAGGGGCTCCTTGCCGACGCCCTTGATACGGCAACTCTCACGCTGGGCCCGGAGCATCCCTGCACGCTGACCTCCATGAACCACATGGCCCGCTTGTACATGGACAAGGCCCTCTATGAAGAATCGGAGTCTTTGTTCGAGAGCACCCTTGAGGCCCGGCAGCGGGTGCTCGGCGATGAACACCCGGACACACTCGACTCGGCCCACGGGCTCGGCCTGCTTTATGCCGCGATGGGCCGGCGCACCGAAGCCGAGCGGCTTCTCAAGAAGACGCTTGCAAGCAGACAACGCGTGCTGCGTCACGGACACCCTGATATCCTGGATTCGATCAAGAGCCTCGTAGAGCTTTACAAGGCATGGGATAAACCGCAAGAGGCCGCGAAGTGGCAAGCAGAGCTACCCTGACCGACGACTGGCAACAAGAAAGGAGCCAACAATGACTCGCCATATGAACCACCTGAAACGACGTGACATTCTCAGGGGCTTCGGATTTGGGGCTTTGAGCCTGGCGCTCGGCGGAAAATCGTTCGGGCCGGCCATCGGACATGCCGCCCCGGGAAGCCGCTGGGTGAAAAAGAACGGATTGTTCAAGCCAGCCGGTCCGGCGAAGGTGGCCCTGGTCAAAGGCAACGACAGGCGGGAAATCACGTATCAGGCGCTCAAGAAGATCGAGGACGACATCCTCGCGTCGATCGGCAACAAGAAGATTCTCATCAAGCCCAATTTTGTGATCACTTCCCGCCAACTCGCCGCGACACACGTCGACGCCGTTAGAGGGATACTGGATTTCCTTGGGCCTCACCACAAGAAACAGATCGTCGTGGGCGAATCCACCATATCCAGGCAGGGGACGTTTGACGGATTCAAGAATTACGGCTATCTGCAGCTGGAGAAAGAATATGACGTAAAGCTCGTCGATTTGAATAAGCAACCGTGGAAGTACCGCTATGTGTTCGGCGACGGACACCGACCGACTCCCATTCGGATTATCTCAGACTTTCTCGATCCCGAGACCTACATCATCTCGGCCGCCAAAATGAAGACCCATGACCGAGTGGTAACGACGCTGTCACTCAAGAACATCCTGCTTGGAGCGCCGCTGAACGACTATAAGAAGAACGACAAAAGGCTGACGCATTCAATATACAACTTCTCCCGCGAGGCGGTTCTGCACTACAACATGTTCCATCTTGCACAGGAGATATATCCTGATCTGGGCGTGATTGACGGCTTCGAAGCGATGGAAGGAAACGGGCCTACCGGCGGGACTCCTGTCGATGCGAGGCTCGCATTTGCCAGCCTTGATCCTCTTGCGATGGATGCGCTCGCCACAAAGTTGATGGGATTCGATCCGACTCAGATAATGTATCTTTCGAGCATGGCACAAGCCGGCATGGGACAGGGAGACTTCGAGAAGATCGAAGTTCTCGGCACACCGGCAGCTCAGTGCCAGCATCACTTCAAAGCACACAAGAAACTGGTCGAGCCTTACGGCCTGACATGATGGCGTAGATGAAAACGCAGATCGCAGGTGTCTCCACAGACCTCAAGCCCAAGTCGTGAGCCGGAATTATCTCGGTAATCAGTCGACGCCTATGCCACCTTGAGCGGTCGCAGGACCCTCGACACAGCGATCTTGCCCTTGATCCTGTCCATGGCCACTCCACCAGCCTATTCATCCCCCAGAGTCAGAAGGTATAGCGCCGTCCCGGGCGAGACGTTCGCCTGAGGATGGCGATCCTCCTTCAAGCAAGCATTAGCATGAGACGGTCGAGTCCTTCGCGCACAGACTTCTCAAGAGATCTGTTTTGGTGACAATACCAGCGATAGCACCCGACTGCTCCAGAACAGGCAAACAGTTAAACTTCCTTTCCAGCATGGTGGCGGCGGCCTCTTCTATGGTGTTCTCAGGATTGATCGTAATGACCTTTCGTGTCATTATCTGGTGGGTTTTCTTCTTGAGCGTATTCGTATCATGATTATTTGCCCACGTTGAGTCTACACGGGGACTAAGGTTCTTTAGCACATCCCTATCTGAGACAATCCCCACTAGCCTACCGTCTTCAACAACGGGGATGTGGTGGAAGTGATTCCGCTCAAAAACCTGCCTGATCCCGCCTAGGGTATCATCCATACTGGCGGTTCTCACCTCTGTGGTCATGATCTCCGCAACAGTCATAAGTACCCCTCTAAAGTGTAGGACTTTCTTCCGAGCCATTGCTCACGCGTTTCATCTTTGTCACAGCCCTAACGCAAAGGCAACCAGCTAGGGCGTTCTCTCGCAAGAAACAGCTTCTTTGGGTCTTTCGGCTATTTTCGGGGGCTACTTGACGAAGAAAGCCCCTGCTCATCAAAATACGAGTCGAAGTGGCCAGCCATTCGCTCTACGTGATATTCCAAATGGCGGAGATGCTTGTGCCGCATACCTTCCTTTGGAAAATACTTGGCCGGATCAGACAATTTCGTTCTTTGACAATGCCCGCGAGGGCGGGATGACGTGTTTAGCTGCCGAAAATGGGGTACTGGAAAGGAGGAAAACGGCGGTGGTATGCCAAGATAGTGGGAATACGTGGATTCTCCACGCCAATATGTCGCTCTACTTGTGTTTAGCACGACGTGGCGAACTGAACCTGCCGGAAGATTGCTGAAATTGAGATGAAATTACGTTGTTATGAAAACTGATTCTTGCGGGAGCTTTTCGGTGAAGTGTATATGGGAGATCCTGGAAGAAGTCACTTTTTGCAGCAGGCCTAAGCACAAGGCATAGCCGAGAAGATCCATATCTGTAATCTTATCGAAGCTTGCACGCCTGGTGAATTGCCACAGAGCCGAAAAGGCACCTTCGAAATGTAACTTTCTCAAATCCCGCTTGTTGCATAATGTCCGCCAATTCTTCCGCAGAATAGAAACGAGGTATGGTGCTCGCCAGGTAGGCGTAGGCGGCCCTTGAACCGGACACTCGGCTTCCGATCGCCCTCACAAAGAGCTTGATGTACGCGTGAAAGCACTTTCTGACCAGCGGCAAGGACGGCTGACTGGTTTCGACATTAACAAAATGCCCTCCAGGCTTGAGAGCCCGGTAATACTCAGCAAAACTCCGGACCAGGATGTCTCTGCTCAGATTGATGTTGCGCGTGGCGAATGACATCGTGATCAGATCGAGAGTCGCGTCGTCAAACGGCAGATCCTTGATATCGCTAGCGATGAATTTTATGTGCTCAGCCTCGGGTTTCTTCTTCGCTTGAGCCAACATGGGCTCGGAAAAATCCACCCCATAGATCGTAGTACCCTCTGGCGCCAGGCGACTGAGGTAGGCGGCCATCTCACCGGTGCCGGTACACATGTCGGCCCATGTGCCTGCGGTCGTCGTTGCCGCAAGCTTGGCCGCGCGACGACGCCACAAGACGTCGAGTCCGAGTGTCAGCACGTGATTGACCAACTCATACGTCGCCGGGACTTCGGCGAAAATCTTCTGGACTGAACGAGTCTTGTTATCCGGCATAGCCTGCCGCCTTATCGGTGGAGACGACTTCCCCGGTCACGCAACGGCGGCACGGTCAGCCGTCTGCGACAAAGCCCGGTTGATGCGCAATATTGCTTCGTCGATTTCGTCGGTGTTCTTGAAGCCGATCACAACCGCATCAACGAACCCGCCCTGCATCGCAAAGCGGATCGATCTCTCACGTTCCTCGGCAGCGGTGAAATCGCCGTTTCCAATGATCTTCATGCCGATGACGCCATGCCCGTTTTGCCGCATGATCGTCATCTGCCGCTGCACGGCTGGCAGGTGGGTCACGTCGCTCCTGGCATTCCATTCCTCGGCGGGCGTATCCATGTGCACCCCTTTGGGATTGATCCGAACCAGGTTGACGTCAACCCAGTCCAGTTCCGCCGCCCTTCTCAGAGCCGGTAGTGAGTGGCACGACACACCGTGCGAAAGAATGATCTTCTTGTCCTTGGCCTCTTCAAGGGCGTCTAAGACCCTCTTACGTTCCTCATCCCAGTCGGCCTTGACTGCGACGTGAGACAGCAGGCTGTCGATGTAGTCGACACCCAGTTCCTGCCGATAGCGGTCCAGGACCTCCAACGGTTTTTCCGGCACGCCGGGCATCTTGGACTGGATGAAAAGCTTCTCTCGCGGCAGACCCTGGATCGCATCTCTGACCATTTCGTGCGTCTTGTAGTTTTGAGCCGTGTCTATGTATGTGATGCCCTGATCGTAAGCGTACCGCAGAAGTCGCGTAAACTCCCTGTTGCCCAAACCCCGGTGTATGCTGCCGCCCTTGCTTCCCGTGCCGAATCCAAGCCGGCTGAGTTTCAATCCGGTCTTGCCCAGGGTGACCTGGTCGGCGGCGGTCGGTGGGCCTTTCTCTGCAAAAGGGCCTGTACTGCACGATGACAAGAACGCCGTGCCGGCCAGAGCGGCCGTACCTCTGATAAATTGACGCCGAGTGATTCTTCTATCCATAATTCTGCCCCATAGTGCCCCTTCATTTCGCTGTGATGGGCAACAGCCCATCGGAGACGTAGTGTTTCATTCTACCGACTACAATGCGGCCGGGCAAGGAAAAGAGCGACGTACTTGTCAAACATCCACTCAGCGTTTAATATGGCGACGTTCTAATCGAGGTGGATCGCTGCTATTATTGGCGGACACCTCAACCGACGTGCTTGAGAGATCTGCTTTTGGACAAGGAACTGGAGCAGTATAGACACGGCAGGGACTTCAAGGCGGCCGACCGCCATGCGAGACAGTTGCTATGATGCTGAACTGGGCCACTAGGATCACCATTGTTCGGATACTGTTGGTAGCACCGTTTGTCAGCCTTATGTTGAAAACGAATGATCCTTCTCTCAGCAGAGGGCAGCAGAGTGCACTGCGGTACGCGGCCATTCTCCTGTTCCTGCTCATGGCGGTCAGCGACGGCATCGACGGATACCTGGCCCGCAGAAAGAATCAGATCACCAAACTCGGCGCGTTCCTCGACCCGATCGCAGACAAGTTGCTCATGACCTGTGCATGTTTGCTCCTGGCTTCGCAGCGAGGACACGTCTCCGGGTTCCTGCTGCCCCCCACTGTCGTGGTATTGATAATCGGCAAGGACCTGTTCCTGCTGATCGGGTTCGTAATTGTCTACCTGATCACGTCGCAAATACATATCGCTCCGGTGTTCATCGGCAAACTCGCCACAGCTCTACAGCTATCAATGGTCGCAGCAATATTGCTCGGCCCGGAGGCCTCGGCCGTGCTGCCCGGCTGGATATGGCTACTGAGGATTTTGTGGTGGTCGGCTGCCGGCACCGCTATTTTGGCAACTCTTATTTACATACGTGACGGAAGTCGCTATATTGAGCAGTATGAGCAGAGCCTGGCGAACAAGACCCCGGATCAGTAGTGGCTGTTCAATAGGTATATTGTTGATGTTGCTTTGTAGTTGTTGCTGAGGATTGGCAGGTGGCAGTACAGTTCAGTGAGATACCGGAAGTCCTCGAGGAGCTTCGCCGCGGTCGGATGATCGTTCTGGTAGACGATGAGGACCGGGAGAATGAGGGCGACTTGGTCTGCGCGGCCGAGAAGGTGACTCCGCAGATAATCAACTTCATGGCAACGTTCGGGCGCGGGCTCATCTGCCTGCCTTTGACCCCTGAAAAGTGCGATTCGCTCGGCCTCTATCCGCAGACCGCGGACAATACCGCTGCTTTCCGAACAGCCTTCACCGTGAGCATTGACGCGGCCAAAGGGGTCAGCACCGGTATCAGCGCCGCCGACCGGGCTCGTACTATCCGCACGGCAATGGCGGACGACGCCAAACCGGCCGATTTTGCCCGCCCCGGCCACATCTTTCCGCTGCGCGCGCGTGAGGGAGGGGTGCTTGTTCGAGCCGGTCAGACCGAGGGGGCGGTTGATCTCATGATCCAGGCGGGCATGAAACCGGCGGGCGTCATCTGTGAGATCATGAACGAGGACGGCTCAATGGCACGCGTTCCCGAACTGCTGACATTCGCCGAAAGACACGATCTTAAGATCGTGTCCATAGCCAAGCTGATAGAGTATCGTCTCCAACGCGAGAGCCAAATCACCCGACTTGATTCAGTCCGCCTGCCGACCGACTACGGTGAGTTCAAGCTGATCGGTTATGAGAGTGTTACCTCGGCCGAACCCCATCTGGCGTTATGCAAAGGCAACGTCGGCGTCCTCGATAAGAACGGCAAGCCAACCGAGCAGGACGAGCCGGTGTTGGTGAGGGTGCACTCTGAATGCATGACCGGCGACCTCTTTCATTCCCAGCGCTGTGAGTGCGGCTACCAACTGGTAACCGCGATGAAGATGATCGAGAAAGCCGGCCGCGGCGCGCTTGTATATCTGCGACAGGAAGGCAGAGGGATCGGCCTGACGAACAAGTTGCGAGCTTACAAACTTCAGGAACAGGGCCTGGATACCGTCGACGCAAACCTGCAGTTGGGTTTCAGTGCTGACAAACGGGATTATGGAGTCGGTGCTCAAATATGCCGCGACCTCGGCCTGAGGAAAATACGCATTCTGACAAATAATCCCAAGAAGATCAGCCGGCTTGAAGTCTACGGTATATCGATTGTCGAACAGATACCACTGCTGGCAGAGCCCGGTGAACATAACATTGACTATTTGAGAACAAAGAAATGCCGTCTTGGGCATCTCCTTGACGAAGATTTGTAGTCGGCCGGCACTGCCTGCGGCATCTGGCCTGCCAGTCGTCTGCGGATAGACTGGCCCATTGCGGAGACCACTATGAGATACCTGGCGAGACACAACATACGAATCAGAGTGACTTCATGGGGTGTCATGTTCTGCTCATTCTTCTCTGTGTGCACTCTCACCTACATGGGTTGCCAGCCGGGGGTTTCCTCTCCGGTATCCGGCGTGGAAAACGAAGACGGCCCCATTGTGGCCGCCCCCTGCACCCGCTACGCCCCGGTCAAGATTGACATCGCACCACTGACTGAATTTGTTGCCGCCGATCAGACACGTAAACCACGAATAAAGCTCTATGTCAGTTTGCTGGACCAGTTCGGCTCCCAGGTCAAGGCGCCCGGCCGTTTTCGCTTTGAGCTGTACGAACACGTACCGCGCTCGGCCGAATCCAAGGGCAAACGCCTTGCTATATGGCCCAAGACCGACCTGCTTGACCTGACCGATCCGTCCACGAACAATGACCACTGGCGGGATTTCCTCCGCGCTTACGAGTTCAACTTGCCTCTCGATCAGTCAACCGGGGCGAGTCTCATACTGCAAGTGACGTACTTCTGCGCCACGGGCAAACGAATCACTTGCGAATTCGAATTGAGCCGGACGGGATAACGGATGGCTTGCCAGCGTGCTGTCCACTACAGTGGGCAAAAAGAAATCCCCGAAACTTCCGGGGATTTCAATAATGAGAAGATCAATTCAAGGACCATCTTCGCCGACTAGTCGACCTCATGTCCGTTGTTGCGGGGATGGGCCTGGTCATACACCTCTTTGAGTCTGGTGGTGCTCAGGTGCGTGTAGACCTGCGTGGTCGACAGCGATTGATGGCCGAGCAGTTCCTGAACACTCCTGAGATCGGCACCGTTGTTGAGCATGTGGGTCGCAAAACTATGTCGCAGCGTATGTGGACTGATCGCAGGATCCAGACCGGCCATCTTCAGATATTTGTCCATCTTGCGCCGGACGCTGCGAGTGCTCAGCCGGCGGCCGTGCTTGTTGACGAATAGTACGCGTGAGTCAAAGTTGCCGTTGTTCTGAGCCCGCTTGTTTCGGTACTCCATGTAGTGCTGTATGACCTGCAGGGCGGATGAGCCGATCGGTGCAATTCGCTCCTTCTTGCCCTTGCCTCTGACGTGCACGACTTCGCCGAGGAAATCGATG
>Ga0209536_100013014_pt1 | contig 12032 bp, 8 predicted proteins | sample DeeMarSeWOR28_12_FD_187461 | JGI IMG/M metagenome (GOLD analysis project Ga0209536, IMG submission 187461) | Marine sediment microbial communities from White Oak River estuary, North Carolina - WOR-2-8_12 (SPAdes) (version 2) | ecosystem: Environmental > Aquatic > Marine > Intertidal zone >...
GCATCAGGGTGACGTGCCTGTACCCGTTGGCGTGGGATTTGACGTAACCCCACTTCTCAAACATGTGGTGGGTGTCAGGCAGCGCAATGTCGGCAAACCATGAAAACTCAGATGCGTTGGTGGTTATGTGCACAAGAAAAGGTATCTTGGACAACGCCCGCTCCCACCTTTCGGGCTGAGGGCAGGAGAAAGCGAAGTTGTTCATGTAAGCAATGGCGACTTTTATCTCGTTGGGATCCTCGTTGAGGATACCGTCTGCCGCGTTATTGGTGATTACTCCTCCTCCGGATTTCCCTTTGTTGAGACAGGGATATTGGAGTCGGCCACGCTGGTCTATTTTTTCGTGTTTCTTCCCTTTCTTGGCAATTTCATCCAGGAACGGCTTTTCTTTAGGGAATTTCTTCGTGTACTCCTTGTTTGTCTTGAGGGTTCCGCCGATGTTGTCAACCGCCCCAACAATGCCGTTGAGGGCGTGCACCGCCATAGAAGTGTATCCTCCTCTGACCTGCATGCAGGGTCCGCCGCCGAGCCATGAAATGGCATGTGGGGCCGCCTTGCCATAGCCGATGGCAACCCTTCTGATCTGTTCTGCCGGCAATCCGGTCCGCTCTGCCGCCCACTCCGCAGTTTTGTCCTTGAGTTCAAGGTTCCACCATTTCACGATTCCGTTGGTGTATTTTTCTTCGAAGGTTGTTTCGTCAACCGTTTGGCCGGGGATGAAGTGGTTCTCTCCGTCGACAAAGTCCCCGACAAACGGCTTATACCAGAGCCCTTCGACCAGGAGGATGTGGGCGATAGACACCGCCAGGGCGCCGTCTTGCCCCGGCTTGATGGGCAGCCACTCATCGGCCTTGCCCGCAGAGGCAGATAAGCGGGGCTCCACGATAGAGATAGTGGCCTTATCGACGGCATCGCCCCAGACCTTCGAGTAGTATGACACCTGACGGTTTGCTGCCAGGGGATCGGCCCCCCACAACAAGATGTAATGCGCATTGAGAACGTCGTACTGCCGATAGCCCCAGTAACCCTCGGTGTAATAAGGACCAAACTTTTCCGCTTCGGCGCACAGAGAGCTGTGCGAGATGTTGTTCGGCGAGCCGATGATCTTGGTCATTCGGCTGTACAGAACATCGCGCATATAGGAATACCTGCCTCGCATGAGCATGTACTTGTGGGTTTCGTTGTTGTTCCTCAGCTCCATGATCTTGTCGGCAATGGTGTTCAGTGCCTCGTCCCACGATATGGGGACAAATCCCGGATCTTCGTTTCTGCCCTTTTTGGGATTGGTTCTTTTCATAGGCGTCTTGATCCGATCCGGATCGTAAACTTGCTGCAGTCCCAGGTGAGAACGAACGCAGCCAGCTCCGACATTGACCTTAGAGTGTGGGTTGCCCCTCACCTTTACCGCGCGGCCATCCACGACATACACCTGTTTGGAGCACCATGAAGTGCAACCCTGGCAGGTAGCTGGCAGCCACTCCCCTTTACCATTAGATGAAGGTGTGCTTGCCTCAGCGAGAGCTCTGAAAGTTGGTTTCAAAGCAGCTCCTGTGGCTACTGCTGTGCCTGCAGCTGCCGAGGCTTTCATGAAAGTTCTTCTCGAGAGCTTCAGGTCTTCCAAGAAATCTTTCATCGTTGGTTTCATTTTGTTCTTCTCCTTTACCTTCATTTTGCCTCCATTAAGTTTTCACCTCAGTTATCCGTCTACCAGGGGATACATATCCTTCTTAGCTCCTCGGTGGATCCCTTGAATCCGCGTCATTTTCACAAATGCTCTTTAACCAGTAGACCAACTCCTCATGGTCCAGCGGTTTAGCCAGGCAGACATGGATATGTTTGCTCATGGCCTCTTGGAGTTCGGGATGGAAAGGGCGACTGGAGAGACCGATAATGCAAACTCCAGGATTCTTGCCCCTGAGGTTTCGGAAAAGTAGGTTGTTCACAGGTAAGGTGTCGAGGTCCAAAATAACGACCTGGCGCCCGGTTTCTCCAATCTCTGTTTCCAAGTTAAGCAGTGAATGCAAAGCAATGGTTGAATAATGACAACGTTCCAGAACATTGCACAGTCTGCTGCACTCGGTCTCATCTCCATTCGCAACCACAATTGGTTTCTGTATCCAAGTTTCAGGAGTTATAAGTTTTACCTCAAACATGACATTAGGTAGATTCACCGCGTTTCAGTAAAGGCAAATCCTATGCCATCTCTAGGAATTAGAAGATTAAGCCGGGAGTCGGTTTAGAAAAGAACACGGGAAAGGATTTGTTAAGACAATGAAATTAAATCAAAACTTGTTGGTACAAAATGGAAAAACTATGAGGTTAATCGCAAGGAGATTGCATTCCAGGGGAGCGGAAAACGTGGGTACTGTATCCCCGCGATATGTTTTGAATCAGGACGGGATTTCTTTGATTTTTAATTAATGTAAAGACAACAATATGTTAGATCTGTCCTGAATCCGGACACTTTTCTCCGCATCAGGCACGGGAGAGAACAAAACTGGAGGACGCAGCAAGAAGGAGAGGCGGAGAGGAGCAGGAGGTTGGTTAAAGGTCAAATGGTCAAATCGTCTGATCGTTTTGCCAGTTTAGCCAATTGGGTCGCTGATTATTTAAGGACATGATATAGCGGCTAAAAGCCTCTCCTATAGAAGGATCTGACAGATGTCCTCTGACTTCTGTGCCTGCTGTCTACTGTGGTTAATGCGTGGTGGGCTGGGTGATCTGGTACTTCTTGAGCTTTTCATAAAGGGTGCTGCGGCTTATGCCCAGACGCTTGGCGGCTTGCTTTTTATTCCAACCACAATCCTCAAGCACTTCCAGGAGCAGTTTGCTCTCGTGCTCTACTAGGGTAGGAGGCTTGAACCCTGGCGCAGTCTCTGCGGCGGTATGGAGCGCGGTGGGCAAGTCTGAGGCCTCGACGCGACTTCCTTTGGCCAGGACTGTAGCGTGTTCAACAGAGTTTTCCAGTTCTCGGACATTACCCGGCCAAGGATAATCCAAAAGCAGCCGCATGGCCTCCTGGGTGAAGTCCTCTATCTTTTTTCCTTGTTCTAAAGCAAAACGATGCAAGAAGTGGCGGGCCAGGAGGGGAATGTCATTACGCCGCTTCAGGAGTGGCGGCAATTGGATGGGGATGACGTTGAGACGGTAATAGAGGTCCTCCCGGAAAAGACCTTCCTTAACCTCCCGTAGCAGATCTTTGTTGGTAGCCGCTATGAGGCGCACGTCCACTGTCAAAGTTTTTTCGCCTCCCAATCTCTCGAATTTTTGTGTCTGAAGTACTCGTAGCAGCTTAATCTGCGCCGAAGGCGCAATTTCGCCGATCTCATCCAGCAATACCGTACCGCCATGGGCCTGCTCGAAGCGCCCCGACTTCTGCCGGATGGCGCCAGTGAAGGCACCTTTCTCGTGACCAAAAAGTTCACTTTCAAGAAGGGTCGCCGGATAGGCTGAGCAGTTAATTACAACAAAGGGCTTATTACTTCGAGGGCTCTGCTGGTGAATTGCCCTGGCCACCAGCTCTTTACCTGTGCCACTGTCACCTTGAATAAGGACAGTGGCATCTGTTGGCGCAATATCCTCAATCAGTTTGTAGATCAACTGCATCTTTGGATCTTTGCCGATAATACCACTAAATTCCGCTGTGATTTCAACCAGGCTCTGGATGTTGTGGATCTCCTCCTCCTGCAGAACCGCTCGCTTGATTACCCCAGCCGCCTGGCCCAACATCAGACCAATCACGTCTATTTCCTTGAGGTTACAGTGGCAGTCTCCAGGACAACCTATCACTAAACCACCAAAAAGCTGTTTTTCATGTTGGAGAGGTAGAATAGCCTGTCGTACTGCGGTCTGAAAGCTATCAGGTACCAATGGAGGTTTGAAAGCTCGTTTTTTGATAAACGTGACTTTGGTTATATCCTCCAGAGCAGTAGCAACGGATTTGATGGGTTCTAATTCCCTTAAAGCTTTTGTTTCGCTCTCCGAAGAGACAAAAAGGAGATCACGGTTGCTACTGAAGATGAAAAATACCATTTGACCGCACTTTAGAATATCTTGAAATATCTTAATCAAAGTGGGACCGATTTCACTGAGGGAGCGCATGGCGCCAATTTCCTGGACGATCCCGCATACGGTTCTTGTCTGTTGATGGGAGCGCTCCAGTTCCATGGTCTGCTCTTCAAGCCGGCCAGTATATTCCTCGAGCCGGGCAACCATGTGATTAAAAGAGGCCGCTAGTCTCCCTACTTCATCTTGGCCCTGCACCTGAACCCTTACATCCAGTCCCCCCTGGTCAATCTTTTGAGTAGCCTCGGCCAACGCCGCCAGAGGACTGGTCACTCGTCTAACCAGAAGGAGAGTTCCCGTCAGAGCGAGCAAAAGAATTATCAGGGTAATCCCGCTCATCTGCAGCCACAGCCTGGTCACTCGCTGCCGGTAGGGCTTTTCAGACAGGCCTAGGCGCAATATTCCCGCGTTTCCTCCGAAAATGGGCCAAGCAATATCCAGATAGCGCTCCCCGCTGGTGGAAGCGATTTCCTGGAAATGATTTTGCTCGTCTGGAACAAGTTCATTGGCGCTTATCAGCTCGACAGGAACACCTTCAGTAAAGGTGTGAGCCAGAATCAGATCGTCGCGCAGAATAAAAAGGTAGGCAATTGAGGGGTTACTTCGTAGCTGATGGTCCAGCATCTTTTGGAGGGCCACCAAATCATTGGTGAGGATCTTGTCAGTGGCCTGTAGTTCCACCGCGTGGGCCAAATTTTCTGCTTGAGCGGTCACTGCCTCAAATAGGCTTTTACTATAGCGCTGGGTGACCACCACCGAGATGAGCATGCCGCTGCCTATCACCAGGGCAGAAACAGCCAGGAGAAGTTTGCTTTTAAGGCTTAGCGGGCGCATTAGTATTCCTGTTCAGCGAGATTAGCCCCTGTTTCATTTGCCGAATGCTATCGTACCACTCTTCCTGTGGCGCTATAAATCGGTCAATCATCAAGACGCTGAGGATTTGCTGACCCGCGGGGTCCTGGTGCATGGAAAGAAGCAACCGTCGTATTGACCGTTTCAGTTCGAAAGACGAGTGTCTTGAGGCAACCAATGGCGGGATGCCGTAAGGCTCTGATTTTCTGATAATCCTGGTTCTGGAGGTAAGGGTGGGGTTGTTGTGGTGGTAGTATTCCCAGATGAGCCCGTCTATGGTGGCTCCATCCACCAACCCTCTCGCCACTGCGAGGATTGAGTTGTCGTGGCTGTAAGTATAGATTGTCTTGCCAAAGAAGGTTTCGGGCTTTTCCCCTGCCTGGGCCAACCAGTAAGTGGGTACAAGTTTTCCGGTATTGGAGTCCGGATCGGTGAAAGCAAAGATCCGGCCTCTGAGATCCTCAAGCCGGTGAAAAGGGCTATTCTTGTTGACGATCAGGTAGGAATGGTAGAAATGGCTTCCTTTGACTTGAGGGGTGGCCAGCAGTTCGAAACCGTATTTGTCTTTGCTGGTGGCGTACGGTCCTGAGCAGATAAAAGCAAGATCGATCTTGCCTTTGCCAAAAAGTTCATTTATCTCATCATAGGTTTTGCGCTGGATGAGCTCGGACTCCTTACCGATGTGACTACTGATGTAATCGAGAATCTGACGATACTAAACTGTGGTTTCTTTGGGGGAGATCATAGCCCCCACTGCAACCCGGAGATAACGGTCAGCAGAAGGCTCCTCACCAGGCCTGGCCACCTGAACAGTTTTAGAGAAATCAACTACTGTGGTGTCACCGCCGCGACTGCAGCCGGAGCAAATGAGGAAAAAAATGAAGAGAAATCGAGGTAATAGGCGAGAGAGTCTCAAACACATAATATTCGAAATCATGCGTTTCTCAACTGAAGTGGAATGAGTGAGTTATGAACACTTTTCCTATGGAATCGATGTGAATTATATCATAACAGTTTACGAATACAAGATAGATGGTCGCGGGCAGCGGGGGTACGCCCGAAGAAATCGTGTTAGGGTGACTCCTGGGGAGGGGCTAGCCCGTTCATCCCGCCAAAGGCCGGACTCTGACACGGGCATAGCGGTTTTGGCCGTTGGAGATTTGCAGATTTAGGGTTAAGCTTCGCCATCACTGCAAAGACTAAGTACCAAAAGACTCTCGCAGTTTTGAACCTAACCCTTTGATTCTATCTGAAACAGGATTGAATAATTCGAATAAACCAGTAACTCTTTTGGGAGCGACAAGAAATACCAAAAGCGCAGCTGCCAATAGAAAGAGATACCCGTACACTACAGCCCATTTCTCAGACAATGACCATACAAGCCCGGATCCAACAATGGCCGGTATTCCACAAACGATTATTACCCCCAATCTCCTCTTCAATTCCATGCTACCATCCTCCCGGAGCGAACAAGATTTGACCAAATCATGGCCCTAATCATCGACTTATCCTCATATCCTAAGCAACGGATAAGTCTTTACCTTATCGAGAAAAAACTATCTGTCTTCTCCCTGCACCTGCAGGGAAGCTGAAATCGTATCAACATTCCTAACTCAAAGAGTAAGGTAATTACAGCCGAGTAGTTGTCAACCTGCGAAGAAAGTTTCCGGAGATAATCTCTCGCGATTTTTCTAACTTCCTATGATGAAATTGTACAGGTGATAGCTCAATGCTTCAATCGGTAAAATCACCATAAAGACCCGGGGATTTCACCAGGCAATCATAGTAGCGAGTACGTTTTCAAATAGTTAACCTATTGTTATTAGTAGTTTATCCAAATACATTCTGTTCTGGCATATATATTGATATGTTTCTTGTCTGCACAAACAAAATAGACCCTTCACTAGTTGTCGGACGGATTCGTATCCTGTTTCGCATTTCATATGAATATAGATTTATAAAAAGATCAGATGGGGGAGTACCGGTGCGATTTCAAGGGTTAATGATAATCAAATCTTGTATGCTTGCTGCGATTCTTGTGATGCTGCATTTCGGGGTTGCGCAAGCTCAATCGGAGGTACTGACCGACACGGAAAATTGCTTACTGTGTCATAGATACCCTAACATGGGTCGTTATGATAAGTCTGGTAACAAGAAGATTTATTATATCAATGACAAACTTTTCGCCGTGTCCGTTCACGGTAAGTTGAGGTGCAAAAGTTGCCACGTCGGACTCGATGAGATACCCCACAGTAATGTGAAAAAAGTTGATTGTTCATCCAAGTGCCACATCAAAGAACCATCCACCGGGAAAGAATTTTCACACGAGAATATGGTTAATAAATACCGGGCCAGCGTGCACGGCGTGGATGCGGAAATAAACCCAAAGCGGAATCCCGAAGATCTGCCAACCTGTAAATACTGTCACGATAATCCCATGTATCGTCCCCCTCGGGATATTTGGGGCAAAAGCGAGGCCTTATCCAATGAAACCCTGGCAAGGTGCTTGGGTTGCCATACTGAATCCCAGTGGGCGGAAAGATTCTATTCGCATTTTACCCACCGCATGAGGAAAAGAAGAAGTCAGGCAGAGGTGGTAAAGTTGTGTACAAGTTGCCATGAAGACAAAGAAAAAATGGCACGTCATGGCCTGGAAAGCATCCAGACCTACAAAGATACCTTTCACTGGACTCAAGTCCAATATGGGGTTGAAGATGCCCCTGACTGCATCAGTTGCCACGTGCCATTGGGTTATTCGGCTCACGACATCCGCCCGAGAACCGACCGTATTTCACCAATAAACATGGCCAACAGAGTAAAAACTTGTAGCAATCCGGGAGGCATGCAGTCATGTCATCCCGGGGCCACTCCGGAGTTTGCCACCGGCAGGGTACACGCCTATGGAATGAAGGCACAGATTATGGCTGCCAACAACGGCAAGAATTTCCTGCAAGATCAAGATATAACTCTGGTTGTGGAACGGGCTGAGAAAGATTTTTCGCCGGAAGAGGTATTTCATTACAAGATACTGAAATTAATCAGACTATTTTATAAATTATTAATAGCCTCAATAATTAGTTTCATGCTGGTACACCAAGTCTTGGACTATATGGCAAGCAGAAGACATCACAAATCTCATTGATCCCGTCCATCCATTTGTAAGGATTTAATCATGAGCGAAGAATTGGTAATTTCTGCAAGCAAACTAGATGAAAAAGCAAATGACAGAAAAAGGTATTTCATCCGGTTGAATTTTAATGAAAGAGTTCAGCACATGATTTTTCTGATCTGCTTTATTGTTTTGGCCATAACCGGATTTATGATAAAGCTTCCCGAAGATATTGTAAGTAAATTTGGTGAGGCAAAAGATGTGGTATTTTATTACCGGGGTATATTACATCGCATTGCCGGCGTTGTCATGATTCTGGTCAGCCTATATCATGTTTTCTATCTTCTCTTTAAACCGGCCGGCCGCCGCTGGCTTGTTGATATGATACCCAAATTCAAGGATCTTCATGTTATGGTTGGCACCATGCTCTATTATGTACGAGTCAAAGAGAAACCGCCTGAATACGACAGATTCTATTACAAACAGAAACTGGAGTATGGTGCCTTAATTGCCGGCGCCACCCTGATGTCCATAACCGGCCTGCTTCTCTGGACCGAAGAAATGTGGCCGAAATTTGTCCTGGATATTGCTATCATTGTCCACGGGATGGAGGCAATCCTGGCCTGCCTGGCGATTATGGTGTGGCACATGTATGAAGTTCATCTCAAGCCGCGAAAATTTCCCATCGACAATATGTGGATTACCGGCGTCATAGACGAAGAAGAGATGATGGAAGAGTTTCCCTTGCATTACCAGAAGATCATGGCTGACCCTAACCTCCAGAAAATTTTCATTCAACAGGAGGACGAAGAAGTCGAGAGACCTCGAGGGATCTTCGCCCGTGGCTCACAGTGAATCTAATGAACTGAGCTTATAGAGCAAAAAGGTTTGACCACTATGGGTAAATTAATTAACGGTATAAAAAAGGTTCCCAATCTTTTCTTGAAAAGGCTTCCCATCTTTTTACTTAAAGCCGTTTATATCCTGCCATTTCTACTGTTTGGAATATGGCTGCTTACGTTGGTTTACTTTCCCCATGAGTTACCTCACGTTGAGGCCAAAAAAGCTGACGAGGCAGCCCAGCTTGCAGGTGATGATGGCATTTTCAAGAAAATTCTGCTACAGGAAGATGTTGTGCCCCGCGAGCATTTTCACATGGTTGACGAGTATGTTTCGCGGCCGGAAACAATACAACCAATTTGTCTGACCTGTCATGGCACGTATCCTCACAGCAAGGAGCAAAAAGTCCGGTCCATTCTCAATTTTCATGGTGGTTTTATTGCCTGTTCGGTATGTCATGCCCGCGAGAAACACGATGAACACCTGATTTATTTTGCCTGGGTTGATCGCCAAACCGGGACCATATCCAAACAGGTAGAGGGGGAATACGGTAAGTACTCAGCCAAGATCTTTCCGATTCAGATCGCCAAAGGAGTCAGGACGCGGATTTTCAGACCGGTGAGTGAAGAGGCGGCACAGCAGTTCTTGCTGTATAAGGACAAATACACGCCGGATCAGATAGCCCAGGCCAAAGCAAAGCTGCACGAACACATATCAAAGAAACCGGTATTTTGTTCTGACTGCCACAAGAAGGACGGATATCTTGATTTCAAAGAACTCGGATTTCCAAAGCAGAGGATTGATCATCTGAATTCCACCGAAATCGTTGGCATGATCGAAAAATATAAGAAATTTTACCTCCCTTCCCAAATCGATTTTGGTATTGAGAAAGCCGTCGAGTAGATATTTGTGCCGACCGGAGGTTTTGCTACCTACTGTACAAGCTAAACAGGCTTAATAACAGATGGTTTAGCGGCCAAATGATAAGACTCGTCCTTTCCATTTTACTGATCTTTACAGGCTACTTTTTGTCTCTGGGGACGAGTAGTTGCTTTGCCCTTGATGAGGGCGGCTGTCTCACCTGCCACCAGTACCCTGGACTTGTCAGGCTTGGAAAAAATAGAGAGTTTAAACCGGTTCACATCGACGAAGGCAAATTTTTCAGTTCCCCCCACGGTAAGTTCCGTTGCGAAAAGTGCCATACTGAAGTGGTCAAGGTTCCCCATACCGGCGACACCGCCACTGACTGCACCACCGAATGTCATCAGAAAGATGCCGCCAAAATCGCCGACTATCCCTTGAAGACCTTGCACAAGGGTGAACACTCCTATATTGTCCGTCTGGAGGATGAATCGTCATGCAGGGCATGCCATCCTATCTACCCGCACAGTGAGAACGAACTGGTAAGAGCTTTTTTAAACATGCATACCGGGTTCATGTTCTGTGAGGTCTGTCATATAAATAGAGGTAAGGTGAATGGTCTCGTTTACGATTGGGAAAATACTGAAAACGCAGATTTTAGCGGCGAGCCTTTTGGAACTTACTTTAATCCTCGAACAAACAAAGCCCATAAAGCTGATGAACATTTCATTTCCAGAATTGCCGTTTTTTCGATAGCTGAAGGAAAAGAACGGAGCCTGATGAATATCCAAGACACCAAGGCTGCCAATGAATTCATGCTGCAGGAGAAAAGCCTGAAACCAGACGCCAAGAAGAAAAAATTAGCATATTTTCACCGGGATATTGAAAGAAAAGAAATATCCGTGGCCTGTAACGAATGCCATTCTACCGAAGGTATTTTAGACTTTAAGAAACTTGGATTTGACGAGTTTAAGACGAAACATCTCATTTATATTAATATAAAGGGATTGGTTACCAAATATAAGGTCTTTTACTTTCCGAAACTATTTGATAACTAGTTGATCATGAACTCACGCTATGATTGCAGAAGAACTGCCTCGCCCTACAAAGAAGTCTGCTAAGATCAACTTTATCCCAATGAGAGGTAACTACAGGCCATATTTTCTCTCCCTCCTTCTGCTCATAAGTAGCCTCTTCATCCTATCCACGCTTCCTGCCTTTGCCATCAGACTCATTAATGCCAGAATGATTTTTGAAATCAACAAGCAGCTGAACAAGCCGAGTGACGTGTCGGTTTCAAGAGATGGTCTGATATACGTTGTAGACGGGGTAAATAATAAAATTAAAATCTTTGATGAGAAGGGCAGGTTTGTTTCTTCCTTCGGCAAACAAGGAAGTGGCAGGGGTGAATTCAGTCAGCCGCTGGGAATCGATCTCGGCACCTCCGGCAAGGTCTATATCGCTGATTCCGGCAACCAGAGAGTGCAGGTTTTTAGCGCCGCAGGAAGCTTTATCAATGAGATAAAGCTTCCTGCCAGCAACGGCCATAAAGCTGATCCCACCGATGTGGCCATCGATAATTTCAACAACAAATGTTATATTTCCGACAACGACAATCACCGCATTCTGGCCTACGATCTCGCCAAGCTTACTTTGATAGCAATATACGGCGGTCGCGGCTCAGGCAGAGACAGGTTCCGGTATCCTTTTCTCATGGCCCTGGACAAGGATCAACACCTCTACGTGGTTGATGTCATCAACACCAGGGTGCAAGTACTGAACTCCCAGGGATCGTTTGAAGCAGAAATCGGCGGCTGGGGGGTTGAAAAAGGAGAGTTCTTTCGCCCTAAAGGAGTCGCCGTTGACCAAAACAACAGGGTGTATGTAGGTGACAGCTACATGGGGGTGATACAGATCTTCGAATCCAGCGGCGACTTCTACGGAGTGCTGGGCGACCCGGCAACAGCAAAGGTGAAAAAGTTCAGGACACCCATGGGGCTCTTCGTGGACCATAATAACAGGCTCTACGTGGTTGAAACCTTGGCAAACAAGGTGGGAGTATATCAACTGGAAGGGGTGACTGAGTGAATCTTAACCCGGCAAGCTGCTGAAAAGCCTGGAAACGGTGCCAAACGTCATACCGGACGAGACGAAGTCGAGATCCGGTATCCGGTAAACTATTATTTCTTTCTGGACTCCGGATAGTCGCTTCGCGCCTTCCGGAATGACGGGCTAGCGGACCTAATAAGAGATAGTGAAGAAAATACTATATATACATACCTTCCTTGTTTTCCTCATCTGCCTG
>Ga0209536_100013015_pt1 | contig 12031 bp, 14 predicted proteins | sample DeeMarSeWOR28_12_FD_187461 | JGI IMG/M metagenome (GOLD analysis project Ga0209536, IMG submission 187461) | Marine sediment microbial communities from White Oak River estuary, North Carolina - WOR-2-8_12 (SPAdes) (version 2) | ecosystem: Environmental > Aquatic > Marine > Intertidal zone >...
TAAACTTTCAAGCCTTGTTATTAGCATGTTTAAGTCAAACTGCCTTACTCCCTCATCACTCAAAATTTTTAGAGTAGAGAAAATAGTAGAGTTCTGAGAAAATAAAAAATCCAACTCATCTATCTGAGAAACCGCTTCAAGAAACAATTCATAGTTCTGCATACACAAAGCGAGGATTAGGTTCTCTGTGTGAAAATAAAGGAATGATGGTTAGCATGTCAGTTTTAACAGATTTTGTAATGTTCTGAGTTGCGTCGATGATGGAGATCTTACAGAAGTAGTTTTCTCTTTCAAGAAGTTCATATGCCTCAATTTCATCAGCACCGGGATCGAGATAGACCAGGGCCGGGGCAAGGACAAGAAGCACCTGCAAGGGCCTATAGATGCCATCCGGTATCTGTTGGACCGGAGCCACTCGGTGGTGACCCCAACGCTGGGATACCGGCTGCGAGGAGATGTCACTGCTGATGGGAAAGGTTTCTTGGAGGACTATGAGAGGGTGGAGGCAGACCCTCTTGCCGGCATCGGCCAGTTCTCTGGGTTGGAGCAGATGGATGTGGCTCTGGGAGGGGCTAAACGTCACGAACTGTGGATACACGCGGCGTATACCGGGGGCCTGAAGTCCTCGTTCGCTCTAAACTGGGCCTACAACCAAGCTGTCTATTTCAAGCACGACACCTTGTTTTTCAGCCTGGAGATGCCCTACAAGCAGTGCCGTAACCTCCTGTACGCCATGCACTCCTCCCACGAGAAGTTCAAGGCCATCCGTTATCAGCTAGGGTTGCAGAGTGACCCCCTCTCCTCTATTGGGCTCCCCTACGACCACATCAAATATGGAACCTTGCACGAGTGGCACCCCAATGCCAGGAGGTTCCTGTTTGACTACGTGGTGCCAGACTTCAACGACCGTGATGCCAACGGGTATGGCCGCATCCACATCGAGGTAGCCGACCCGGACAAGACCGATTTCACAGTCGCTGATCTAAGACAGACAGCAGAGCTGATCCACTCTGAGCACCCTTTCGCTTCCATCTTTGTCGACCACATCAGCCTCATGTCCCCCCGCAAGTGGGTCAGCTCCACGACTGAGAGGATCAATGAGGTGGTCCGTGACCTGAAGCGTTTGGCCATGAGCTTCAACCGGGGTCTCGGGATTGCTGTCATCGGACTCTTCCAGATTGGCCGTGAGGGATACAAGAGGGTCAAAAAGTCCCGAGAGGGGGGCGGCAGGGCGGAGTACAACCCTACAGATTTAAGCTATTCGAATGAGTGCGAGAGGAGCGCCGACATCATTACGGCCACCTGGGTGGACAAATCCTTGGAGGAGCAAAACAGGGTCGAGTTCCAGAACCTCAAGAGCCGGGACCAGAAGAAGTTCGAGACCTTCTGGGCCCGAGTTGAGTGGCCCTGCCGCCGCATCCTGGTCTGCTACGATGTGCCTACGCTTCCGGATCCCAGCGGGACCAATCAAGTCAATGATCAGAAGAACATCGACGAAGCTGCGGACAAGCTCCTGGAAGGGATAGACGACTGATGGATACAGCAGACAAGGTGAGGTATGCCCTCCTGATCCTCCTTGTAGTGGTGTTTGCAGCGCTGTTTATGGGGTCTTCTTTCAGCATTCAGTGGTCCTGTGATGACGAGTGTGTTCTCCGGGGCCATCTCAAAGGTGCGGTCTCAGCGGGTTGTGTGTATTCCGCCTCATGTGAGTGCTACGAGCTGGTTGAGACCCTCCCGGATTGGTAGGCAGAGATGGGCGCAACTAAGACCAACTTCCGTACGGCGGTGGAGGCCATGAAGGCGGGGTTCTTTGTCGGCCACACCAAGTTGTCAGTTCGCGTTCGCTGGGAACCGGACCGTTTTCTGACCGAAGAGGGAGAGACGTGGATTCCCACGGCCAAGATGATCCTCTCACACGAATGGAAAGTACCAGAGGCATACTTCGTTGCTGTCGCAATGGGTGAGGTTGAGACAGCAAAGACTTTGGCGGGGTTCAAGTGAGCAATCTGGTCATCCATCTGGCACGGAAACCACTTTCTGAGTCCTCTGTGGCCAAGAACGTGCTCAAGCACGGAACAGGGGGGATCAACATCGGTGCTAGCCGTGTCGGCACCGAGGACACCAAGCGGACTCAGAACCCCCAGCACAACACCAACCTGAACCCCGGCGTCTGGCAGGGCGGGGTGACGGGTTCCGACGCCGGGAGGTGGCCAGCTAACCTCATCCTCGTGCACCCAGGCTGCGAGCTGGCAGGCACCCGGAAAGTTAAAGGGTCTGCCCAAGCTAGCGGCCCCACACTATCCGGTCGGTCCCATTCCCCGGCTTTGGCCAAGGGCATGACGGGAACGGGACCTACTGCCTGCCATGTAGATGAGTGTGGTCTCGAAGAGGTTGACTCCTGGGACTGTGTCGACGGTTGCCCTGTCAAGGCCCTTGACGAGCAGACAGGACCGGAGTTCGATGCTATCCTCCGTCAGCTCCAGCAAACCGACCCTGAGGGGTATGGGCACATCAAGTCCGCAGGAGGTGCCTCCCGGTACTTCAAGCAAGTCCAGTCCGAGGAGGAGCTGGTGGAGTACCTAAGACTGCTCCTATCTCCCCCCTCCAGCTGGGGTTCAGCGATATATCTCCCCTGTCTGGAGGAAAGCCACTGGGAAGATATCTGCTCCTGGGCCCCTGACTCTGTGCCTGGTGTGATCACCCAGGGGATGCTCACAGAGGCCCAAGCAAGGGAGCTGGTGAGGGTTCTCAGGCCGGGGGCACACCTGGCCCTTATTGCTCCGGAGGAACAGCCTACGGGCCATACAGGAGCCTGTAGGCTCGAAGATGCGGGACTAGAGATCCGGGACGCTTTCTTGTGGGTTCGGGAACCCACGGCATTCCACTATGTGGCCAAGGCGGCTCGGAAGGAGAGAGAAGCGGGCTGTCAGGGTCTGAAAGGGAAAAGCGGCGCCTCTGCGGTGGAACGCAAAGAGGGTACAGCCGGACTCAACAGCCCCCGAGCTGGAGCCGGTCGTACTGCCTCCCACGTCAAGAACTTCCATCCCACGTGTAAGCCCATTGAGATCATGGAGGCTCTATTGTGGGACGTGCCCCTGGATGCTGTCGTTTGTGACAACTTTCTGGGTAGCGGGGCTACAGCGATCGCGTGTATCCGGACGGGCCATGATTTCCTTGGCATCGAAAGGGAACGAGAGTATCTAGAGATTGCTGATGCTCGCGTTCGGTACTGGAACCGGGGTGCGGACATTGCGTCAGACCTCAGCGGGGGTGGTGATGTCTCCATTGGAGGCAAACCCGATGGGGAGCTTTTTGATCTGTTCTGGGAAGAAGATGACCCAGAGTGAGGAGACACCTTTGACCTTCTTGGGAGCTACTACCATTCGAAGGCCTCAGCCGGACACTGTTAGGCTGAATGACCATTTCTGGATGTGCAACCGTCATGTCCCAGCCATCCGACTGCCTGATGCGGCTCACAAGTGCTGGATGCTGGGTTGCACCAGTACCCGCCCCCCAAAGGAGATCCCTGAAGAGCCGCCCCCAGCGGCCAAGCGTCGTGGGGCCACCCAACAGGTCCGGTGCTCCCATTGTGGGGATCTTCTGTGGCGTAGGCCCCGAGAGGTGGCAGAGGGGAAGCAGTTCTTCTGTGGCTTTGAGTGCAGGAGGAAGGCCTCACAGGGAGGATAGAAGTGGGCCAGACCATACAACTCCGTCTCGGTGACTGCATCGTTCTGTTGCAGAAGATGGACCCGGGGACGATCGGCGCTTTCATCTGTGACCCACCCTACTTCCTGGGCTTCATGTCGAAGGATTTCGACAAGCAGGATGGGGCCCACCAAGACCCCCTGGTGATGCAGGAGAGGCATGAGGAGTGGCTCCGCGAAGCCTACCGGGTGCTGCCTCCGGGAGGCCTCATCAAGGCGTTCAGCGGGACCAGGACCCAACACCGTTTGGCTGCTGCGATGGAGGCTGTGGGGTTCGAGCTGGTGCCAGGGGAGTCGTTGGAAGCATGGACGTATGGCTGCCTCTCGGACGACACCGAGATCCTGACCGAGCACGGATGGAAGCCTGGCCTGGCGGTCGAGGTGGGGGAACGTGTCGCTTGCTGGGATTCGACCACTGGGGAGATCCGTCTTGAAGCTGTGCAGGATGTCACCAGGGCTCCCTACGAAGGTGAGATGGTGGTGTTCCGCAACGACAACACTGACCAACTGCTGACCCCCAACCACCGGGTTTACAAGAAACACCGCATTCGGCAGATGGTCGAGGGTGTTCGGGAGGCTCGGGACGAGTCTGAGTGGGGTGTCCAGCGGGCGGACGAGATCAATCGCTGGGACAACCTACGTTTGCCGTTGGCGGGCTTACATGAGGGCGAAGGAGCCGGAGGCGAGGACTGGGTGCGTCTGCTAGCCTGGGTCTGGACTGAAGGGGGTTTTGACCAGACTGGCACAGGTGTTCGCATCTACCAAAGCTCCGTGAACATGGAGCATGTCGAGGAAATCCGGGCGTTGCTGGGCAGGTTGGTGCCGACCCACAAGGAGTACAGCCGGGGGAGGGTGTACAAGGACCGTTTCTATACGGAGTACACTTGGTATTTCAGTCTGGAGCCTGCCCTTCGGGTTCGTGCGGCCCTTCCGGAGAAAAGGCCGACTTGGGGCTTGCTGTGGGCCATGTCACAGGCCGAAAAACACGCTTTCGTCGATGCTGCACTCAAGGGTGACGGGGCGTGTAGTCGTGGCCGCTGGGCGTTCTACCAGAAACACCCGGACGATTTGGTCTGGTTCCAGACCCTCGCCCACCTAATGAACCGGCAGGGGCGGGTCAATTACCACAAGTGGGTGGTTGGGTTGCACATGAACCCACAGACACAGCTCCAGAATCGCCATCTGAAAGCTGCCGTCTCGGAGCGGTATGACGGGATGGTCTGGTGCGTGAGAGTGCCTACAGGGGCCTTTCTGGCCCGCCGCAACGACAAGGTATTCATTACGGGCAACTCAGGATTTCCCAAGAGCCTCAACATCAGCAAAGCCATCGACAAGATGCACGGAGTAGAGCGGGAGATTGTGGGGACCAAACTCGGTAAGGGAGGGGAGAACCTCAACCAGCTTGTTCGTCCGGGAGGCGGAGATGCCTCAGAGGCCAAGGGGTGCGGAGCTTATGGTGTCGGTGCCCGTCAGGTTGATCTTGAGGTTCCTGTCACTGTTCCCGCCACCAAGGAGGCCGAGCTGTTCGAAGGGTTCGGTACGGCTCTCAAACCGGCATGGGAGCCAGTGTTGGTGGGGAGAAAGGAGGCCTGAGTCCCTCTCATTTTTCAAGCTTTTTATGGGGGTGGAGTAGAGGGGGTCAGAGGGCCCCAACTGCTCGGAGGGATTTGTGCACGACGAGGACGACGACCTGATTGCTGGGTTGGAACTGGATGAAGGGGAGTTTGCGTCCGGAGAAGAGGCTAAGGCCTCCATCAGGAAGCTATCCAAGCCTCAGTGGGGCCCTGAGCACTGGGCACACCTGGAGAAGCCTGCTTTCTCCCTCTGGACGCCAGAAGAGGTGAGAGAGAAGGAGCAGCTCACAGATCGAGCAATTGAAGCGGCCCCTCGATTCCCCCTCTCCCAGGTTTACCCTTTCGAGGGGGAGGGGATTTACCTTTTGTACTACCAGGGGGACCTCCCCATCTATGCCCCGCTGGTGGAGCGAGGGGGCCTGATCTATGTGGGTAAGGGCACTCGTGGGGATAGAAAGGGAAGGAAGGACCCAGGGGGGTTCCCCTGCTGGGGGCGTTTGAGGGACCACAAAAGATCGATCCTGGAGGTGGAGGCCTACGCCAGGAGGAGGGGTGTCGCTGATCTCCGTGTGGTGGATTTCGAATGCAAGTTCGTGGTAACCAGCACAGGGGGTATGCATGATGCAGGGCCAAAGGCCATTGAGAGTTACCTCATAGACAAGTGGAAGCCCTTGTGGAACGTGGTGCTCACAGGATTCGGAACCTGTGGCACTTACCACAAGGGTCAACCTCTGAGCTGGTGGGACACCAAGCACCAGGGCAGGAAGAAGACAGAAGGTCATCGGCTCGACCCGATGCGTTCGAGCACTGTTGACGACCTGATTCGCATGGCCCTTGGGGGAGACCCCAGGATCTTTCTGATCCTGGCCGGGGAAGAGTTGTAATAGCGGGTTGATAGCCTGGGTACTGTCAAGGGACCAACTCATCCCTGTACCCAGGAGATCAACATGCCCGATACCGAGTTCCGGATGGATGGTTTCATCCCCGAGCCGGACAGCCCAAAACACTGGAGCTACGAAGACAAGCTGAAGAGTCGGATGGTAGCTCAGACCTCAGGTGATGTGGACCTGCGCCCCTTCACCTCCCCTAGGCACAACCAGAGGAGCAGCAGCTCGTGTGTTGCCCAGGCTGTGGTCAAGGCTCTGGAGGTCAAGCGCATCATGAAGGATGGGCCGGACGCCCACGTTGACCTCTCAGTGCTGGCGGTCTACTACCTAGCCAGAGAGCTAATGATGCCCCCCAAGACCCACGTGGACGGGGGTACCTACGTCTCTCATGCCTGTGATGTCCTCAGACGATTCGGGGTTTGTCCAGAGGTGGACTGGCCATTCGACATGGACAAGCTCACGACCGGCGTTCCTTGGTCGGCGATGAGGAAGGCCTACACCCACAAGATCGACTCCTTCTACAAGATCCGATCGACTGGAAATGACCGGTGTGATGAGGTAGTCAGGTGCCTCCAGGCCGGCAACCCGGTCGTTTTTGGTACGACTGTGGGGTCGAATTGGAGTAGGTACCGGAAAGGCGAAGTCCTGAAGTGCCCGTCTTCCGTCACGGGCCGGCATGCTACCTGTCTCCTGGGCTACCAGGATGGGAAGTTCATCGGAGAGAACAGCTGGGGATCCTGGGGTGATAACGGATTCTACCTGATGGATCCATCGGTCATCGCTTGCCCCCAGGCTTCGGACTTCTGGGTTATCCAAGCAGGATTCGAGGACTACAAAGAAGAATGAAAACTCCCGAGACCATTCAAGCGGGAACCAAAATCGTCCAAGCAGGGCAAGAGCACCAGCAGAGCCATCCAGACCACTTTGTAGTGGTCAACAAGCAGTACGGAGCTTGGTGTCAGACCTGTGGCTGGAACCACATGGCCCTCGGAGTGGGCAACGTCACCTTCCTAGGATAGATCACATGAAGCGTCTACTGATCACGGCCATTTTGGCCTCTCTCGCAGCTTTCTCAATGGGGGCGACCTGCCGGACGAAGCCCAGCCCGGCACCCATCGAGCCCAAGGACACGAAGGATTGCCCCCTTGCGTGTGAGCACCTGAGGGCGTTGGGTTGTCCTGAGGGGGAGCCCCTGGAGGATGGCACGACGTGTGAGAAGTTCTGCAAGGACACCCAGGAGTCTGGGCATGCCTTGAGGCCTTCCTGTGTCATCACTATCACATCGTGCGACCAGATCGACGAGTGCACTGGGCCTCCCAGGGAAGTCCTCGAATGAACGGTACTACTAGTATGGTGGGGCCTCTCAGGATTCTTCTCCGTGACAAGGGCCACAAGGTCTGGGAAACGAATGAAGAGCTTCAGGGGTATCTGGATGAGGCCTTGGGGCTGTGGAACGAGGCCTCCCCTAAGACCAACATCAAGTCCGTTCAGGAGCTTGCTCAGAGTTACCCGGTATGGCGTGCTCCTGTGCTCCAGAAGGCTTGGGTAATCGCCACTTCAGATCAGACCGCTATAGAACGTCTTTCAGACCAGACCCTGGAGAAGTATCGGCTTCTGGGAGAGGCCTACCAGGAGGAGTTCGACAGAGCCGTGGGGCGTAAGGCCTTGCAGCTTGAGAGGTTGGGTCATGGCGAACCCGCTCCCCCTAGTCCTAGCCCCGGATGAGCGCCTCCACCAGAGGTGCTCTCCAATGGGGGATACCGCCCAGGTGAAAGACCTGGCGGAGCAGATGCTGGCCACAATGTATGCCAATAATGGCATCGGCTTAGCAGCTCCTCAGGTCGGTCATATGGTTCGCTTGGTGGTCATGGATTGCTCCGAGGGAAGGAACCAACCGATGGTCCTGGTGAACCCGGAGATCAGACAGCAGTTCGGGGCCATCGAGGTCGTAGAGGGGTGTCTCTCTTTCCCGGGCGTCCAGATCAAGGTTCCTCGATATTCCCATTCCGTTGTGTGCTTCCAGACGCCAGAGGGAGGCCAAGTGAAGCTCGCTCTAGGAGGCCTGTGGTCTATTTGTGCTCAGCATGAGATAGATCATCTTGACGGCATCACTTTCGACATGAGGGGGAGGGCAGGTCAAGGCTCCTTGGGGTAGGAGAACTGAGTCCGAGGAGGTTAAGATGTCAGGTCATGCCCGAGCCCGAGCTGATAGGATCCGTGAGGAGCTTTCCATCGTCCAGGTGCTTGAGGACTACGGCTACTACGTCCGTTTCACTGGTGGCGACCGAGAACAGCAGTTCCCTTGCAACTTGCACGGTGATGGGCAGGACCAGAAGGCTTCAGCCCGTGTCTACCCAGACTCGGAGTCGTGGTACTGCTTCGGCTGTGGTCTCTCCCGGGATGCCATAGCCACGGTCCAGGATGTAGAGGGCGTTGGGTTCTGGGATGCCATCAAGATCCTGGAGAAGAAGTACCATCTTCCGCCTATGAAGTGGGAGGAGGGGCCCCGAGAGGATCCCATCTCAGATCAGGTTTCGTCTCGGCTCCTGCGGAACAGGACCTTCGAAGAGGACCAGAATCGGATCTCTGATATGTTGTACTCGGCCACCAGAGACCGGAGCCTGCCTCTAGGGGCTTTGTTGCCTTTCTGGGAGACCTTTGATCAAGTCGTCTACTGGGTGAAGCAGAGCTGGACCGAGACCCAAGGCCGGAAGGCCCTGGCCAGAATCCGACAGCGGTTCTTGCAGGCCTGGGAAGAAGCCAACAAGTGAAAGTCGCTCGGTTCACCATCTCCAGCAAGGAGTGGGGCGAGGTGCTCATACTGAGGCCTTTTCCCCGACCAGAAGAGCCTTGGGGAGACCTAGCACCACTCAGGGGCACTCCGTGGGGAGACCAGCTGCCGGTTGTGTCGGGAGCATCATTGTCCCACGCCCTACATGGGGTGATAACGCCTCTGATGCGTGAGATCGGGCCTCACCCACACCTGTTGTGCCGCAAGATCCCAGAGGGGTTTCGGACTTGCAGTATCTCCGAAGACTGTCTCATAGCGACATCAGACTGCGTTCCGGGGCCAAAGTTGCCTGCTTGCTACGTCCCCCCGGGGTTATCCGGGGAAGCTGCAAGAGCTGCTGCCACTGTGGCCGAGGCATGGGCATCCGGACGCTACGTCATCATCGTTGAAGGGGCCGAATTCAGCTACTGAGGGGAGGATGTGGTGGAAGTGGAAGAGTACGAGGGAGATGAGGAAGAGTTCGATGTGGAGGAGGAAGAAGAAGACACAGAGGAGGAAGAAGACGACGAAGACCTCGATTTCATGGACGACTGGCTTGAAGAGACCCAGTCGATCAAGGTCGAACGTCGGGCGTGGATGGACCAGTGTGAGATGTCCCTTGGGACGGTCGACAACATCGACGCCATCATTGACGCCTGCATTGAGTCAGGTCGGTATGCCATCGACCTGGAGACCAGTGGTTTGGACAACCGGGTTTTTGACGGCCGTACCAAAGACCACATTGCCGGCATCTGTCTCTCCCCCGATGGGGTTAGGGGATTCTACATCCCCGTCATGCACGACCCAGACAAGTATGGGGAACACAATGTCCCCTCTTCGGTGTGGGTACCAGCCCTTAGCCGTCTGATCTCCTCTAAGTCAGTCGCTATTTTCCACAACGGCAAATTCGACCATGAGTTCCTCCAATGGAATGGAAATGAGACCCTGGGGGAGTGGGATCGGCCAAGCTCATGGGAGGACACCCTCATCTTGGCCTATTTGCGGAATACTCGGGCTCGCAGTAGAAAGCTGAAGGACCTGTCAGAAGCTCCACCGGATGCGGATGAAACCTCACAAGGGGGAGGGCCCGGTCTCGGGATGGAGATGATTCGGCTGCATGAGCTTTGGGGCCACTCCAAAGAGAAAAAGGGATTCGACTACGATTTTTCGACGTTGGACCCTTCCTGGGAGCCCTGTATCTGGTATGGAGCCAGTGATGCTATCTGCACGTACCGCTTGTTCGACCTGTTGCTCCCTGCTGTCACGCAGGGGGAGTTTGTGCAGAAGTCCATCTACAAGGTAGAGAAGCTGTGTGTGGCAGCCACCCGGTGGATGGAGCGCAATCGGATATTGGTCGGCCGAGAGAAGGTGCTGGAGCTGATCAGTCTGGGACAGCAAGAGTGGCTAGACTCCATCTCCGATCTGTATGCGGAGGCCAACAAGATCCTGGGACGGGACGTGATGCCGGGCTACCTCAAGGTGGTTCGGGATGTGTTTGTTCCAGATGACCCCCACTATCTGTTGACTGATCAGAAGAACCACGCCAAGAGCATCAGTCGGTTGAGGTATCCGGACCCCCAGGGGACGGTGACCGTTGATGATGTCCCCTATCCGATGATCTACGACGTGGGGAGCCCAGCCCAGCTTGGCAAGATGTTCCAGGAGATGAAGGTACCTGGACTGAAGTACACCGAGAAGACCGGCCAGGTAGTCACTCGAAAGGCGATCCTGGACGAGATCATCGATAAGGCCGGGAAGAAGTTCCCTTTCATGGCCAAGGTGAAACGGTTCCGGGAAATCTGGAAGGCTCTCGGAAGCTACTTGTACCCCATGTTGCTGGACGTTGAGCCCTCTGATGGCTCGATGAGGATTGGGTTCCAGGCTCACCGAGTGGACACGGGTCGTTTCTCTACCCCGGCCAAGGATGAGGCTAGAGCCCAGGTGCCGGGCTGGCCACAGGTCAACATCCATTCGATACCGGCCACCTATGATCCCAAGAGACCTGCCTGTATGACCAGGTTGCGGGAGTGCATCATTGCTCGTCCCGGCTATTTCATTGTGGCCATCGACTTCTCGGGGGAGGAACTCCGCATTGTCACCAACCTCAGCCGGGAGCCTAAGTGGCTGGCTGAGTTTTTCCACTGCTCCTCCTGTGACCTCAATTTCTCTCGTGGGGATGGCAAGACAACCCCGCCCCCTCCTCCACCCAGATGTCCCAAGTGCGGCTCTGACAAGATCGGTGACCTGCACACCTTGACGGGCTTGGAGCTGTTTGGGTCAGATGCCCCCCAAAAGGACAACTGGAAAAAACTAAGGGGCGACGCAAAAAGTTCGAATTTCGCCCTTTGTTACGGCGGGGGAGGGCACGCAGTCCAGGTTGCCACTGGATGTAACAAGGAGGAGGGTTGGCGTATCAAACGCCAGTTCGATAAAACCTACAAAGGTCTTCACCAGTGGTGGCAGGGGCAGCACGCTTTCGCAAAGAAGCATGGCTTCGTTCTGACCGCTTTTGGGCGTAGGTACCCTGTCCCCGACATCCACAACGTGGATAAATTCTGGAGGGCCAAGGCCGAACGCAACGCAGTCAATGGGCCGGTACAGGGGACTGGGTCGGACCTGTGCAAGATTGCCATGGCTTTGGTATACAAGGAGTTCAAGAAGCGGGGGTGGTTGGACAGGGCTCGTTTGATCTGCACGATGCACGACGAGTTGGTCTTCGAGGTGGAGGCGGGTATCCTGGAGGAGATGGTCGATGTGACACCCAAGATCATGACCAGTAATGGCCTCATCATGTCCAAGAACTGGCCTATCCCTTTCACCACAGACGTGGAGATTGGGACCGACTGGACGGTCCCGTGGGACCTCACAGCTATGCGGGCCGGTGAGGTTAGGTTCGTCGGGGAAAAAAAGTACAAGGATCAGTCCAACCACAAGAATGAGAGGATCCCAGAGGGCATGGTGTGGGAGCAGATGCAGAAGTTCCCGGACTCCCTCAAGGACCTATTCCAGAACAAGGACCTGGGAGTTCCTGCGCCCCCCAGCCCCCCTGCCTCAAGCCCCCCACCTACCCCTCCTGCCTCAAGCCCCCCACCAGCT
>Ga0209536_100013017_pt1 | contig 12031 bp, 9 predicted proteins | sample DeeMarSeWOR28_12_FD_187461 | JGI IMG/M metagenome (GOLD analysis project Ga0209536, IMG submission 187461) | Marine sediment microbial communities from White Oak River estuary, North Carolina - WOR-2-8_12 (SPAdes) (version 2) | ecosystem: Environmental > Aquatic > Marine > Intertidal zone >...
CCGCGGTGTCTCCGCCTGCTCGGTTGCCTGCCCGCCCGGACGCTGGCGCTGGATTTCGGCGCCGCTGGCGGCCGCGCTGCACAGCAGCAGGCTGGCGAGGAGTATGCGTTTACTTGCCATCGCAAACCCTGCTCGCGCTGCTGTCGAGGTACGGCGATTGCGGGCACTGCACGTAGCGCAGGCGCGTGCCCTGGGGCGTCAGCCGGTCGGCGCGCATCGCCGGCGGCGCATTGTTGATCGTGCCGAGCGCGAGGCCGGCCTCGTGCAGGCCGAGGAAAGCGACCATGTCGTCCTGGTCGACGCCGTCGCCGGAAACGCCGATGCCGCCGACCAGCGTGCTGCCGCGGTAGATCGGCACGCTGCCGGGAAATATCTGCAGGCCGTTCGCCAGCGCGCCGATGGTAGTGCAGTTCTGCGCCACGTCCGGGCCGCCGCCGAGCACGTGCACGACGTGGCCGACGACCCGGTTCATCGCCAGGTCGAGCTGCAGGCCGGTAGAGAACGGGCTCCACTCGGAGTAAGGCTTGCTGAACGGGCCGTGGATATTGCCGTTGATGCCGTCCGGGAAGAACGGCCGCGACAGGTTGCCGCCGGAACGGTCGGCGAAGGCGACCGCGCCGTCGGCGAGCGCCGTCGGCGAGCCGAGGAATGCTCGCGCGGCGTCGACATAATCACCGATGACGATCTCGGTGCCGCTCGGGCTGCTGTCCGGGTTGCGGTATATGGTGTTGGGCGCGCCCTGCAGCGCCGCGGCTGCGTCCGGCCCGGAAAAAAACGCCGCCGTGCGCGCCTTTTGCAGCGATACGTCGGTGCCGAACACCGGGCCGTCGCGGGTGCGCGCCAGCGCCAGTACGACGCCGTTCGTATCGACCACCGACACCGTGACCTGCACCGGGCTGGACAGCGGCAGGCGGATCTGCGCGCGCGAACGCGCCGCAACACGCAGTGCGCTTTGTACCAGTTCGCGCACCTCGTTCGCGCTCAGCGCGGCGGCGCCGTCGGTGCCGGCGGTCGGCGGAAAGCGTTCGGTGTTGGTGTTGTCGACCAGCACGAAGGCGTCGAGCCCGGGGTAGTTGCCGCTGTCGGGGCGGATGCCGGAAGCGTTCTGGCCGAAGGCGGTACCGCTGAGCAGGCCGCCTGCGGCGGAGAAGTAGGCGGTCACGTCCTGCAATTGGCCGCTGACGCCGTCGATGCTGGCGAAGTCCGGCGCGTTCAGCGGATCGCGCAGCAGGTCGCCGAAGTCGATATCGGAGAAGCGCGCGATCTTGCCGTCCAGCGTGACGCGTTCGCGGCGGGTTATCGGCGCGGCGAAGCCGTAACTGCCCGCCATCGCGATCAGTTCGTCGAGGTCGCTGTCGCTGTCGCCGACGTCGATGTCGAGGCCGTATACGCCGTCGGCGATGACGCCGATGCCGCCGACCGGCGTGCCGTTCTTGTACAGCGGAAAGCCGCCGGGGTCGGCCGACAGGCCCAGTGGCGAGCGGAACGGGCCGGCGCCGGTACCGCCGGCGAAGCGGTTGTTCAGGTCGGAGCAGGGCAGGTTGCTGAACTGCACGCCGAACAGCGGCCCGGCCGGTTGCCCGAGTTCGCCCGGGTTGAAGTTTTCCTGCACGATCTGGCTCGCGGTGCGGGTGCTGAAGGCGTTACCCTCGGACGACAAATAGGCGCCGGTCACCGCCTTGGAAATCGCCGCCATGGTGTCCGGGATGATGGCGATGCCGTTGAGCCCGCCGACTACACCGCGCGGTGCCGCTATGCTTACCTCGGTGTCGGCGCCGGTCATGCGGAATACGCCGAGCACGTTGCCGACCCGGTCGACCACGGCGATCGTCGCCGCGGCGCCGCGCGCGCTCGCCTCGTTGACCGCGCGCGCGATGACCTGGCCGACCTCGGCCGCGCTCAGCAAGCTGCTGGCGTCGGCGCAGAAGCCCGAGCAGTCGACCGCGCCGGTGCCGCTGCCCTCATCGGATTTCTGGCTGCCGCTGCCGCAGGACAGCAGCAGCAGGCAAAGCAGGCTCAGGCCAAGCCTGCTCATTCGGCTTTCCCCCCGGCATTGCGCAGCTCCATCAGGATTTGCTCGTGCTGATGAAAATCATGGCACTCGATGCAGCTCGAGCGCAGCCGGTCGGTCGCGTCCTCGCCGCCGTGACAATCGCGGCACACCTCGATCCGGGTCAGCAGCACGTCCTCGCTTTGCGATGAGCTTTGCGCCTCGTGGCAGGTTTCGCAGCCGGTATTGCGATGTGCTTCGTGGGCGAAGTCGCCCTTCGGCATCCAGCGGCTTTGCGCGGTATTGACCTCGGGTATGACCCAGCCGCCCTCCACGCCGGGGTCGCGCTCCACCTTGTGGCACAGGTTGCAGGAGCGGAACTCGACGACTTCCAGCGCCACCAGCTCGGCCTTTTCCAGCGCCCACTGCAGCGCGACTTCCTGCTCGGCACGCGTCAGCGCCTTGCCCGGGCGGCGGCGCGCGCTGACCAGGTCGGGCGCGTCCTCGTCCTCGATGCCGCCGCGCAGCGCCTTCAGCGAGTAATACTCGTTCAGCATCTTGCGCATGTTTTTCAGATCGCTGTGCGGCAGCTCACGTTCGAGGTCGTCGGGATCGAACTCGAGCCGGTGGCAGGACTGGCAATGCGCCTCCATTCGGATCGGCACCATGTAGTTACCGCTGGCGTCGGTGCGATGGCAGTCATTGCAGACCATCACGCGAGTGCCTTCGGGACCCTTGACGCCCTCGGCGTCGAGGTGGACGTCGTGCGGGAAGACGAGGCCGGTTTCGTGGCGGATCGCCGGATCGTCGAGACTGATGCGCTGCCAGGCCTGAGGGTCGTAGCGCGACATGCCGGCGCGCGTCATCAGGCTGACGCGGAACTGGCTATGGTCCTTGCCGAAATCGCTGATACTGGTCAACTGGCTGCCCGGGTCGGCCGCCAGCGAACCGTGGCAGTCGGTGCACAGTTTTTGCGCGGTCTGAATCAGGTGCGCGCTGCCGCTGTGCTCCTTGTGGCAGGTGGCGCAGCGGGTTTGCCTGAGCGCCGGCAGGTCGTACATGTCGGGATCGGCGTGCTCGGTGATGCCGCTGTGGCAATCCATGCAGGCGGAATCGCGGACCATGACGAAGGGCTGCTGGTGGCAGGCGTTGCAATCGTTGCCGAAATGGCGGTGCGGGCCCGAGATGTCGCCGCTCAGCCAGAGATCGTCTCCGGGCAGGTTGAATTCCTCGATCACCTGCTCGGCGCGCTCGTCGTAAAACTCGGCCAGCGGCAGACCGAGGAACAGCCCGAGCACGACGATGAAACTGATCCACGACAGCGCGCGCTTGCTGAGCCAGGTCTGGCCGAGCTCTGTCGGCAACATGCGCTCGCTCTGCGCTTCGACGATGTCCTCGGCGACCCTTTCGACGGTGATATCGACGAGGTCGCGCTTCGAGTTGATCTCGATGCGGATACTGAAGGCGCCGACCAGCAGCTCGCCAGAGCGACGAATCAGGCAGTTCTGTACCAGGTTGCCTTCGATGTAGAAGCCGATCCGGCTGACCGAGGACACACTCACCGTGCCGTCCGGCAGCAGGTTGATGCGGGCGTGGTTGTAACTCACGCCCGAGTCGGCGAGGAAAATATCCTGGTCGGTGGCGCGGCCGATCGAAAGCGATTGCCTGTCGACGACCTTTTCGCTTTCGGTGACGATTCCCTTGCGCTTGTGGGCGATATGGCGGATGCGGGCTTTCACGGCTTACCAGTAGAAAAACACGGCGATGATGTGCGCCGTCAGCGCCGCCAGCAAAGCGAACGACAGCGGCACGTGAAAATAAAGCCAGAGATCGAGGAAGGCCTTCAGCTGCAGGTTGCGTCGCAGCTGCCTGAGCAGCGCCGATTTCTGCCCGATCAGCAGATCCGACAGGCGGCGCATGGCGTCGCCCTTGTCGAGGCCGCCCCTGGCGATGTTGCTGGCCATGAACATCATGGTGCTGCCGCTCATCGCGGTATCATCGAACTTCGGCGCATTTTTCGTCTTTTTCGGGTCCAGGCCGAGCCCTTCGATCGGCCGCGTCTTGCCGCGCGCGAACAGCAGCTGCCAGGGGTTGCCGCCGATCCTGCTGCGCTGAATGCTCTTGATTACCTTGTCGTGGGTTTCCGGGTCGATTTCACTGGCGAGGATCAGCGCCTGGCGATCGATCTCCTGGATCTGGCGGATCAGCGAATCGGTAGTCGCCTCGCCGCCCTCGTCGGTCATTACCTTCGGAAAGTGCATGTAGCAGTAGACGCCGACCAGGCCGCTCAGGATAACCAGCATCATCAGCACGTAGGCCAGCGTGTGCAGGTTCCAGCCGAACTGGAATCCGGTGTGCAGCGTGCTTACCGTGATCAGCCCGAGGCCGAGATAGATATGCGCAGACAGCCAGCCCTGCACGCTGCCGATGCGCGAGCGGTAGCTGCGCTTGCGTATTCCGAACCACATCAGCCACAGGATCAGCACGGCGCCGACGGTGCCGAGGGTGTAACCGAGCCAGGTACCGCCGTTCGGCGGCGTCGGCGGATCGTGCATCCAGTAGGCGACCACCGCGGCGATGCACATCGTGCTCGACCACCACAGGTACCTCGATTTGCGAAAGCTGAGTATCGACTGGTGCATCAGCGTTCACCTGCGTAGGCGGGCAGTTGATCCGGCTTGATGCGCAATGCCGCCCCCGTCGGGCAGGCGCGCACGCAGGCGGCGCCGCCCTTCAGGTCCTTGCACATGTCGCACTTGACCGCCTTCTTGATCGCATCCGGGTCCTTCTTTACCAGGTGCTCGGGCACCTGCCCCGGGCCGCTGCCGCGGCCGAACAGCAGCCAGGAAAAGAGCCCCGGTTTCTTCGGCGGCGCGACCGCCATCTGGATGACGCCGTAGGGACAGTTACGCTGGCAGTTGCCGCAGCCGATGCAGTTGTCGGCAACGAATACCTCGCCGTCGGGCGCGCGCCGGATCGCGTCCGGCGGGCAATCCTTCATGCAGTGCGGATGCTCGCAGTGGCGGCAGGAAGTGGGCACGTGTATCGACGCGTAGGTCGGGCCCGCCTCGCGGTCGAGGCGCGAGGTGCCGCCGTGGGTCTCGGCGCAGGCTTTTTCGCAGTTGTCGCAGCGTATGCACAGCGATTCATCGATCAGCAGCACGTCGGTGGCTTCGCCGAGGCCCTGGCTGACGAGGAAGGAAATGATGTTGCCGCGGCCCATGTGCTGCATCGTCAGGTTGCGCGACAGGCGCCGCTTGTACTCGTTCGAGATCTGTTCCCTGAGCCTGGCATCGCGCTCGAGCAGGAACTGGAAGTTCGCCGCCGACAGCTGGATCGTCTCGGTGGCGACCGCGGCGCGCACGGTGGCGGTGCGCTGGCTCTTGCCCATCAGTCCCATCTCGCCGACGTAGTTGCCGGCCGGCAGGTAGGACAGCGTCGTCTCGTTGCCGCCGATCATGCGCGAAATCGTCACCGAGCCGCGCCGTATTACGTGCAGGCTGTCGGCTTCCTCGCCCTCGCGGAAGATTTCCTCGCCCGCCTTGTACTGCGTCAGGCGCGCCGACGCGGCGACGTGCTCGAGGTCCTCGATTTGCGAGGTGGTGGCGAAGCGGGTTTGCAGCGTGCGCACGATGAATGCTTCGTCGATGATGCGCTTCACCGACGCGACCGAGTTGATCAACTTGTTCATCAGCCGGCGCGGCGTTTCGATCAGCGTGCAGTCGGCGCCGGCGCGTATCGTCGCCGAGCGCCGGCGTCCCGACAACAGACTCATTTCGCCGAAAAACTGGCCCTTGCCGAGCGATACCACCTTGCTCGGGTCGTCGGGGTCGATTTCGATCTCGACGGTGCCGGAGATGATGCAGTAGAAGGTATTGGTGTAATCGTCCTTACGGAAGATATAGTCGCCCTTCTTCGGCGCGCGTATCTCGCTGTCGAGGAAAAACTCGCGCAGCTGCAGCACCGTCATGCCCCGCAGCAGCGGTATCCGTTTCTGGATCACGCGGATCGCGACGGCGACCTTCGGCTTGCCGTTCAGCAGGTCGAACTTGGCCTGCAGCAGTTTCTCGTCGGCGGGCTCGATATTGTTGCCCTGGATATACTCGACTACCTCGTAGCCCTGGTTCATGCACTGCTTGATCAGCGGGTAGCCGCCGAGCGCGCCGATGATGTAAATGCCGGGTACGTTGGTCTGATACTGGTCGGAGAGTTCGGGGATGGCCTCGCGGTCCTCGCTCGGGAACTCGATGCCGCAGGACTCGATGAAGCGGCGCGGCGGTATCGCGCCGAGGCGCGCGATGATCCGGTCGCAGGGCACCTCCGCTTCGCCGTCCGGCGTGTCCAGGGTCAATACCGCCTTTTGCGCGCTGCCCTCCGGCAGGGCCTCGAGCCGCGCCGAATTGGAAGAGTAAAAACATTCGATTTCACCCTTGTCGATCTTGTCGAGAATGGCGGCGTTATTGGCTTCCTTGGCGCGCGCGAATTCAGGGTTGCGATTGACGATGTAGACGGTGTTGTGTTTGCACAGCGCGATCGCGTTCTCGATGCCGGCGTCGCCGCCGCCGATGACGACGATGTGCTCATCCTCGTACTCTTCCGGGTCGTCGAGCGTGTACTGCACGAAAGGCAGGTCCTCGCCGGGCACGCCGAGCGTGCGCGGATTGCCCTGCACGCCGATGCCGAGCACGACGGTTTCGGCTTTCACCGGCTCGCCCTGCTTGAGCCTGATTTCGAAAGCGCCGAGCTTGCCGTCGATGCCGACGACCTCGGCGTTCAACCGCAGGTTGACGCCGTGTTGCGTGAGCCCCGATTCCCAGGCATCGAGCACGGCCTCGCGTTTGCCGGCGCTAAACGCGAGCGGGCTGCGCAGCGGCAATATGCGCGGCTCGTCCATGACGTGCTTGCCCTTCTGGTAGCGGAAAATGGTGTTGGAGAGGTGCGATTCGGCTTCCAGCAGGATGTGCGAGATTCCCGTTTCCGCCGCGTGCGTGGCCGCACTCAAGCCACCGGGTCCTGATCCGATGATGGCGATACGATAGACCGGGTCACTCATTACACAGTTGCTCGGCTACGCAGAAAATGGCGCTGGCGGCCGGCCGATAACGATTATTGGCCCTCCTGCAACGCGAGCCGGTTGGCGCCAACCTCCCGCGTAACCCCATTGAACTGCTTATTATTTGGTATTGTTATATTTTCCCGCCATTTAAAACCAACCACCCTGATCAGTCAATATTTATACCGGCGGCGCGGGCGGGCCCTCCTCGCGGGCCGGGCCGCGGCGGAGGCGATTAACGGGAAAGTGGCGGAGGCCGCAGGGCTCTAGCTTTCCAGCCGCAGGCTCCTGATCAGCGTCGAGTAACTCGAGCCGGTGTTGTCGCCATCGATAGATAACCAGACTGCGATGACTTCGAGTGGCTTTTCGAGCCGGTGGTCGAATTCGAAGGCTCCCGCCCGGTCGAGCAGCCAGACGTTGTCTTCGAAAATCAGCTCGGACAGCGGATGCTGACGCTTCAGTCCCAGCTGCCGGCTGTCCTGCACGGCGTTCAGGAAATAGATGTTGTCCACGCCCGCACCTTCCGGCGCCAGCTCGAACAGAGTCCTGATCCATTTTGCGCTGAACAGCTTTTGCAAGCCGTTCAGGGTTTTGTCGCCGGCAACCACGAGACCGATCTTCAGCGTGAAGTCGTCGTTATCGCCCTGCCCCTGTTTCTCCGCCTCGACCGACAACAGGTTGCTGAGCTCGCCCGAGACCTCGACCCGGCTGACAATAAGCGGCGCTTCGAGCGGATAAATAATCGGGCTGGCCGAGGCCTTGACGTTCACCGCCATGCCCTCGGAGCTGAAGCTGACGCGATTGGGCTCGATATTGCTGAACTGCAATATCTGCCAGTTATCCATCTGCTGTACCGGCAGCGCGATAGCACCGGCGAGAAAGGCTGTTTTCAGATTCATCGATTTGTTCGCGTCTCGAAACGGATAAGCAATTGCTAGGTTGACCAACTTCGGCCGGATCGGTTCGCACGACGCTGCGCATCGTTCGTTACCCGCTTATAATAGGCCGCTGGAACATGGAATGCCGACCTTGCTGCAGATTACGCCAAAACTCGAGATAGATGACGAAGAAATCGAACTGAGCGCGATTCGCGCCCAGGGCGCGGGCGGGCAGAATGTCAACAAGGTGGCGACGGCGATCCACCTGCGCTTCGATATCCGCGCCTCGTCGCTGCCCGAGGTCTACCAAGAACGCCTGCTCTCGCTCAGCGACCAGCGCATCAGCAAGGATGGCGTTGTCATCATCAAGGCACAGCAGTTTCGCACCCAGGAGAAAAACCGGGCGGATGCGCTGGCGCGGCTGCGCGAGCTGATCGCCTCGGTGACGACGGTGGCGAAGGCTCGCAAACCGACCCGTCCGACCCGCGCCTCGAAGCGCAAACGTCTCGACAGCAAGACGCGTCGCGGCGAGACCAAGCGCCTGCGCGGCAAGGTGCAGGATTAGTAGGCCGCCGGCCTGCCGTCGCCGCGTGGCCCCGTAGCGGTATTTATGCGAGACTCGGGCAGTTGTTTTCGGAGCAAGTCGATGGCTTCTTCCACAGACGAATTGTTGCGCCAGATCGAGGCCGTGGTCGGCAGCCGCGGCATTTTGAGCGGCAGCGGGCTGCGCGGGCGCAGCGCCGGCATCTGGTCGGGCGCCGAGCTGGAAGCGCTGGCGCTGGTGCGGCCGGCATCGACCGCCGAAGTGGCCGAGGTCATGAAGCTGTGCCACGCCGCGCGTCAGCCGGTGATCCCGGCGGGCGGCATGACCGGCCTCGCCGGCGGCCACCAGTCGACCGCCGCGGACATCGTGCTTTCGACCGAGCGCATGAGCCGCATCGAATCGCTGGACGCGCGCTCGCGCCGCATGACGGTGCAGGCCGGCGCGATCCTGCAGACGGTGCAGCAAGCGGCCGCCGACGCCGGACTGATGTTCGCGCTCGATCTCGGCGCGCGCGCTTCCTGCACCATCGGCGGCAATATCGCCACCAACGCCGGCGGCGTGCGCGTGCTGCGCTACGGCATGATGCGCGAGCAGGTGCTCGGTCTCGAGGTCGTGCTCGCCGACGGCAGCATCCTGTCGTCGATGTTCAGCGTGCTGAAGAACAACACCGGCTACGACCTGCGGCAATTATTCGTCGGTTCGGAAGGCACGCTCGGTATCGTCACGCGCGCGATCCTGCGCCTGCAGGAGGCGCCGCTCGCTATCGAGACGGCGCTGCTGGCGGTGCCGTCCTGGGACAGGGTGATGGCGCTGCTGCGTTATTTCGACGGCGCGCTGCCGGGCGCGCTCGCCGCTTTCGAGGTGATGTGGCGCAATTTCTACGAGCTCAACACGGGTCCGCATTCGAGTATCGATCCACCGCTGCAGGGCGACGCGCCTTACTATGTGCTGCTCGATATTTTCATCTCCGACCACGAGCAGGGCCGCGACAAGCTCGAGTCGCTGTTGATGGCCGCGCTCGAGCGTGGCGACATCAGCGATGGTGCGCTGGCTAGCTCGGAGAAGGAGCGCGCTCGGTTCTGGCAGATACGTGAAAACTTCGAGCCCGAGCAAAGCCGTTACGACCTGATTTACGGCTACGACGTCAGCTTGCCGCTGCGGGACATGGAGAGTTACGTAGAGACCTTGCAGCGAGAGCTTGGCGAATATTCCGCCGATGCGCTCGCCTATGCCTACGGCCATATCGGCGACGGCAACCTGCATTTCTCGATCTATCCCGGTTCGCGACGCGAGCGCGACGCTGTCGACGAAATTGTCTACCGCCCATTGCAGGCGCTGCATGGCTCGGTCTCGGCCGAGCACGGTATCGGTATCGAGAAAAAGGCTTACCTCGGCTACACCCGCAGCGACGCGGAGATCGAGCTAATGCGCAGGACGCGGCGCATGCTCGACCCCGAGGGTATCCTCAACCCTGGCAAGCTGTTCGATTACTGATCTTTTATCCCGGCTTGAATTTCTTTCCCGGATTTCGATACCGCCAGCCAACCTGGATCCCGCGGTCAAGCCGCGGGATGACAACGAAGGGCGTAGTGTTGGATGCCCGGGGTAAGGGTTAACACTGAGCTTACACTGCCCGCGATGAGCTCGAACAAAATTGTCATCCCGCGGCTTAGGACGGCTCTGGCATCCTGCTTCGCTCGCCCGCGCACTTCCCTGTGCGCGACCGCGGGATCCAGGGAGAGTCTGAAGCCTTTGCAGGCGGGTATCAGGAACGGGGCCTGATTGCTTTGGAATTTGGAAGAGTGAGCCGCCGGAAAATTCAGGGCGCCCAGTAGACCTCGAGCGACGGCGCGCGCTCTGCAATATGGGCGATCGGCAATTGTTCATCTGCCGGCGCCTGCAGCGCCTGCTCGAGCACCTCGAGTTTTTCCTCGCCGGTGATCAGCAACAGCAGGCGCCTGCTCTGCAGGATGCTCCACGGCGTCAGCGTCATGCGCTCGAGCAGCTCGCCGGTGACCGCCGAGCGCCTGGCCAGGATCGGCTCGCAATGCCGCTCCGAGCGCAGCGCCTCGTCGAGACCCCGCGCGCCCGGAAACAGCGACGCGGTGTGGCCGTCGGCGCCCATGCCGAGCAGGCACAGCGTGTGCGGTAAAGGCAGCTCGTCGTAACGGCGATTGCATTCGGCGGCGCCGTCGAACGGCGAGGCGGCTTCGTTTTTCATGCCGGTAAAGCACGCCTCGGCGGCGGCGTCTAGCAACAGCGTTTCGCGCAACAGCCGCTCGTTGCTGGCCTCGCTCGACGGCTCGACCCAGCGCTCGTCGACCAGCGCGACGTTAACCCGCGGCCAGTCCAGCTTCGCCTGCGACAGCCGCCGGTAGAGCGGCCCCGGGGTGCTGCCGCCGGAAAGCAGCAGGGTCGCCCGCGCGTCCCTTTCCAGCGCGTTTTCGATATCGGCGAGGAATACACGGTAGAGCTCGCCGAGCATCGTTTCGCGGTCGTTGAATCGGTGTTCGTTGATCGTCATGTTCTGCGTTACCTGTCTATGACCCCGGTTTTTCCGACTGGCGGATAGCCTGGTGCACATCCTGCGCCAGTCGGCGGATCTGCTCCCAGTCACCCGCGCGGATCGCGCCTGCCGGGCACACCCAGGAACCGCCAACGCAGGCGACGTTGGGCAGGGCGAGGAAATCGATGAAATCATCGGCGCCGATACCGCCGGTCGGGCAGAACACGACATCGGGCAGCGGACCGTGCATCGCCTTTAGCATGCCGATGCCGCCGGCCTGCTGCGCCGGGAAAAGCTTGAGCGCGTCGAATCCCTGCGCCCGCGCGCGCATGACCTCGCTCGGCGTGAACACGCCGGGCAGGAAGGGCAGGCGAACGTCGCGGCTGGCCGCGATCAGCTCGTCGGTCAGGCCGGGGCTGACGGCGAAGCGCGCGCCGGCGTCGACGCAGGCGCGTAACTGTTGCGGGCTGGTCACCGTGCCGGCGCCGACGATGGCCCCGCTCACCGACACCGCGATTTCATGAATCGCCTGCAGCGCGACTTCGCTGCGCAGGGTGACTTCGAGTACCGGCAGTCCGCCATCGACCAGCGCCTGCGCGAGCCGCACAGCCTGCTCGAGGCGGTCGACGACGATTACCGGGACGACCGGCGATTTCGACAAAATTTCCCTAATTTTCATAGGCCTGGACCGGTTGTGGCGCCAACGCAGGCGCGGGTTCTTCAGTGTAGATGCTCATCGCGCCCTGTTCCGCGCCGCTGACCCTGGCCCTGAAGCCGTCGAACAGTTCGCGGCCGAGGCCCCATTGTTGATGGCCCTGCGGTAAGCTGGCGCTACCTCGAAGCTGCAGCTCGGCATCGCTCAGGTCTACCTTGAGCACGCCCTGCCGGGCATCCAGCAGGATCATGTCGCCGTCGCGAACGCGGCTGATCATGCCGCCCGCCTCGCACTCCGGGGTCAGGTGGATCGCCGCCGGGATCTTGCCGGAAGCGCCCGACATGCGGCCGTCGGTGACCAGCGCGACCTTGTGTCCGCGCTCCTGCAGCACGCCGAGCGGCGGCG
>Ga0209536_100013019_pt1 | contig 12029 bp, 12 predicted proteins | sample DeeMarSeWOR28_12_FD_187461 | JGI IMG/M metagenome (GOLD analysis project Ga0209536, IMG submission 187461) | Marine sediment microbial communities from White Oak River estuary, North Carolina - WOR-2-8_12 (SPAdes) (version 2) | ecosystem: Environmental > Aquatic > Marine > Intertidal zone >...
GGATCGGTGAATCGGCAGACTTGATTCGGCGCCAATGTCACCCGCGTCGTCCACCGGCTCACCCAGAACGTTCATGATCCGGCCCAGTGTCTTCTCGCCGACCGGCACGGTGATCGGACGCCCCGTATCCAGCGCCGGGAGCCCGCGCTTGAGGCCATCCGTGGAGCCCATGGCGATGGCCCGCACCACGCCATCACCGAGCTGCTGCTGGACTTCGAGCGTGAGGCCGGCCTCCTCGACCCTGAGCGCGTCATAGACCTTGGGCACTGCATCGCGCGGGAACTCCACGTCCACCACCGCGCCGATGATTTCAACAATGTTTCCAGAACTCATGTGCGTTCCTCTCAAAAATCAGCTGAAAGAGATAACGAGAAAAGACAAACAACCGTAGCTGTCAGCTTTATGTCTCGTATCTTTGCTCTTTGAACCAGCACTGCTAGACGGCTGCCGCACCGCCGACGATTTCCGAAATCTCCTGGGTAATGGCCGCCTGGCGTGCCTTGTTGTACACCAGCTGCAGCTCATCGATCAGGTTACCGGCATTGTCCGTTGCCGCCTTCATGGCGACCATACGTGCGGCCTGCTCACTGGCGATGTTTTCCACCACGCTCTGATACACCAGTGATTCCACATAGCGCATGAGCAGGGCGTCAATCACGGGTTTCGAATCCGGCTCATACAGATAGTCCCAGTGATGCTTGAGCGATTCATCGTTCGCGACCGGAATCGGCAGCAACTGAGCGACCCGCGGCTTCTGGGTCATGGTGTTGACAAACTCGTTGTAACCGATGAACAGGCGATCAATACGACCGTCGTCATAGGCATCCAGCATTGCCTTGACAGTCCCGATGAGGTCGCTGACACCGGGTGTATCACCGAGCTGTGTGGCCTGCGCCACGATATTGCCACCGAGGCGTTTGAAGAAACCCAGTGCCTTGCTCCCGAGCAGGGCCAGATCTATCTCGTACCCGGCCTGATTCCAGGCCCGCATCTGAGTGATTGCATTCTTGAACAGATTGACATTGAGGCCACCGCACAGGCCGCGGTCGGTCGACACGACGATCAGACCCACGCGCCGCAGCTCACGCTCGACGAGATAGGGGTGGCGGTATTCCGGATGCGCGAGACTGAGGTGCGCGACCACATTGCGCATCTTTTCCGCATAGGGACGCGATGCGCGCATACGTTCCTGCACGCGGCGCATCTTGCTCGCCGAGACCATCTCCATGGCCTTGGTGATCTTCTGCGTGTTCTTGATACTCTTGATCTGAGTACGTATCTCTTTTGCGCCAGCCATGTCTCAGCCCAGTGTCTCAATTAATGGTGCGCAAGGCGCACCGCCGAAATCCGCCACCTGCGCCGCAGGCCTGCGCCGTGCTACCAGGCACTGTTGGCCTTGAAGTCTTCCAGTGCCTTGCGCAGCGCGGACTCGATCTCGTCGTTGTAATCCGCAGTCTCATTGATCTTGTTCATGAGCTCCGCGTAATTCGACCTGACGAAGGCATGCAGCGCCTGTTCGAAGTCGACCACCTTCTTGAGATCGACATCGTCCAGGAAACCTTCGTTAGCGGCAAACAGAGAGACGGCCATTTCTGCAACCGACAGCGGTGAATACTGTTTCTGTTTCATCAGCTCGGTGACACGCTCACCACGCTCGAGCTGCTTGCGGGTGGCTTCATCAAGATCGGATGCAAACTGGGCGAAAGCGGCGAGCTCGCGATACTGCGCCAGAGCCAGACGTATACCGCCACCCAGCTTCTTGATGATCTTGGTCTGCGCGGCACCACCGACACGCGATACGGACAGCCCGGCATTGATGGCCGGCCGGATACCGGCATTGAAAAGGTCACTTTCCAGGAAGATCTGGCCGTCGGTGATGGAGATCACGTTGGTCGGCACGAAGGCCGAGACGTCACCTGCCTGGGTTTCGATGATCGGCAGTGCCGTGAGTGACCCGGTCCGGCCTTTCACCTCGCCATTGGTCCGCGCCTCAACCTCATGCTGATTGATGCGCGAGGCGCGTTCCAGCAGGCGCGAATGCAGATAGAACACATCGCCCGGATAGGCCTCGCGGCCCGGCGGGCGCCGCAACAGCAGGGATACCTGGCGATAGGCCCAGGCCTGCTTGGTGAGGTCGTCGTAGACAATCAGGGCATCCTCGCCGCGATCGCGGAAGTACTCACCCATCGCGCAACCGGCGTAGGGTGCGATGAACTGCATGGCCGCCGATTCGGCCGCGGCCGCCGCCACCACAATCGTGTGCGCCATGGCGCCGTGCTCTTCGAGCTTGCGCACCACGTTGGCGATGGACGAGTTCTTCTGCCCGACCGCGACGTAGATGCATTTGATGCCCGTGCCCTTCTGATTGATGATGGTGTCGAGCGCGACCGCCGTCTTGCCGGTCTGGCGGTCACCGATAATCAGCTCGCGCTGACCGCGGCCAAGCGGAACCATGGAATCGATGGACTTGAGTCCGGTCTGCACCGGCTGATCCACGGATTTGCGTGCAATCACGCCGGGAGCGATCTTTTCGATGGGCGACGTGAAGCGCGTCTCAATCGATCCCTTGCCGTCGATCGGGTTGCCCAGCGAGTCCACGACCCGGCCGAGCAAGGCCTCCCCGACCGGCACCTCGAGAATGCGGCCGGTACACTTGACGCTGTCGCCCTCGGAGATACCCTTGTAGTCCCCCAGAATCACGGCGCCCACCGAGTCGCGCTCCAGATTCAGCGCCAGGCCGAAGACATCACCGGGGAATTCGATCATCTCGCCTGCCATGACGTCGGCCAGACCATGGATTCGCGCAATGCCATCCATCAGGCTCACGACAGTGCCTTCGGTCCGTGCTTCCGCCGCACTCTCAAAATCCTGGATGCGGCTCTTGATCAGCTGGCTGATTTCAGTTGGATTAAGTTGCATTAGATTTCCTCTTAATGGCTCAGGACGCTGGCGAGTCGCGCCAGCTTGCCCTGCACCGAACCATCTATCACCAGATCGCCGGCGCGAATGATGGCCCCACCCAACAGGCGTGGGTCAACGGACGATTCAAGCTGAATGTCACGTCCCAGCCGCTGCTTGAGTGCCTTGCTGAGGACCGCCTTCTGTTCCTCGGTGACGGGAAGCGCTGTAATCAGGCGGGCCTGGATGGACCCCTCGGCCTCATTGCGCAGCGCTTCGTAGAGTCTGGCAATCTCCGGCAGCACGCCGAGCCGGCGGTTTTCCGCCAGCAGGCGGATAAAATTCCGGCCCGGTTCACTCAGGTCTTCGCCGCAGATATCCGCGAACAGCTCGCCGAGCTGGGTCTCAGTCAAACGTGGACTGTCAAGCAGGGGCTGCATCTGCGCGTCCACCGCAACGGCCGCTGCCAGCGCGAGCGTGTCGGACCAGGCATCGACTGACTGCGTTTCACGGGCCAGCTGAAACACGGCCTGAGCATAAGGTCGCGCAACGGTAGTGGACTCTGCCATCGCCGGTCTCCTAGATCTGGGCTGCCAGCTTGGTCAGCAGCGCGTTGTGCGTCTGCTCGTCGACCTCGCGCTCCAGCACCTTTCGCGCGCCGTCCATCGCAATGGAGACGACTTGTCCGCGCAGCTCTTCCTTGACGCGATTGACCTCCTGCTCGATCTCGGCACGCGCCGCCGCAATCAGGCGCGCACCTTCCTCGCGGGCTCCAACTTTGGCCTCGTCGACAATCTCGCCACCGCGTTTCTGTGCCTGGGTAATGATATCCGCTGCCTGCTGTTTGGCCTCGAGCAGAACCTTCTTGGCCCGGTCCTCAGCCAGTTCCTGTTCGCGCTTGCCATGTTCCGCAGCCGCCAGGCCGTCAGCAATCCGCGTCTTGCGGTCTTCCATGATCTGCGTCAGCGGCCCCCACAAGAAGCGTTTGATGAACCAGACCAGGACCGCAAACGTGAGGATCTGTCCCAGCAGGGTGTATATGCTCAGACTCACCTTAAGCTCCTCGATTATTCTGCATGAACCTTAAACCCGTCGGAGAACGTCGCTTACCCGCCCAGCGCAGACTCGGCCGCCCCAATAAAGGGGTTCGCAAATACGAACCACATGGCCATACCCAGCACGATCATCGGGAAGGCTTCCATCAGGCCGCCGGTGAACAGCATCTGGCCCATGAGCTGCGGACGCATCTCGGGCTGTCGGGCGATTCCTTCGATGTATTTGGAACAGATCATGCCCCAACCCAACGCTGAGCCCAGCCCCGCGGCTGCCAGAATGATACCCACGGCCATTGCGGTGCTGCCGTAGATCGAAGCAATCATTTCAGGGGTCATTACCTTGGTCTCCTTGCAAGTTGCGATGTCTTGAAAGTCAGAAAAACACAATACCCGTCGAGCTCGAGCTAGTGGTCATCCGCATGGGTGAGGCCCAGATACACAATCGTCAGTATCATGAAGATGAAGGCCTGCAGGGTTACCACCAGGATGTGGAAGATGGCCCAGAGGGTACCGAGCGCGACCTGCGCCGGCAGCATGTACCAGGCGAACCCGAGCAGCGCGATCAGCATGAACAGCAACTCCCCGGCGAACATGTTGCCGAACAGGCGCAGCGCAAGACTGACCGGTTTGGCTACTTCTTCGACCGCCGTCATCACGATGTTGACCGGAATCAGCCATTTGCCGAAGGGGTGGAACAGGAACATGCCGATGTAGCCCTTCAGCCCCTTGACCTTGATGTTGTAATAGATGATCAGTGCAAAGACCGACAGCGACAAGGCAAAGGTCGTGCCCAGGTCCGTGGTGGGTACCACCTTGAGGTAATGAATACCCAGCGCGCCGGCGATGAGCGGCAGCAGATCGACCGGCACCAGATCCATCGTATTCATGAGAAACACCCACATGAATACAGTCAGCGCAAGCGGACCGATGATCGGGTTACTGCCGGGGAAGATGTCCTTGACCTGCTGGTTGACGAATTCGACGATGGCCTCCAGCACGTTCTGCAAGCCACTCGGCGTATCGGCGCTCAGGGTCTTGCCGACTTTGAAGCTGAGCCAGATAAGAATGCCGGCCATCGCCCAGCCGAAAAACAGGGTGTCCAGATTGAGCGCCAGGGCCCCCTCACCCACTGACAGGTTGTGGAGGTGGTGCTGGATATACTCGACCGGGCTGATCCCGCCGGATCCTGATTCAGTCACTGCTGACTCCCAACACGTATTAAAGGTCTTCGCCGCAATTCAAAGCCCGGCGCAACCGGTTTCCAGGCGCGCCGTTATGGCTCTCCGGCCGCGTTACTGTCGCGGGCTGCAATCCAGTAGCCGAGCTGGGCTGCCGCGAAAGCGACCAGCATCGGCAAAGGCGGCAGTTTCAGCATCCCCATGCCGGCGATGAAGGCGAGCAGGGTAAAAACAAACCGCTCCACGGCGCCCAGATATAAGGTAAGTGCGCCTCGCGAACTGCTTTGCTCGGCCCTGTGCCCCGCGTTACGCACGCGCCATGCCAGCAGCAGCGTGTTCACAAGCGCGATGCAACCGCCAAACAGGGCCGCTTGTGCGGCCGGCTGCCCGAATTGCAGGTAGCTACCGACCGCCACCAGAGCAACTAATAATAACTGTGTTAGTAGAAGCTTACGCATGCCGCCGGGATTCCTGCCGGGGGCGCCGGAACGTGGGCGCGACACCCGTTGGGTGATCCTTTATGACCCGCGTAACCCCCTTTATCGCCGGTCGTGGTTCCAGCCGGAAACCGATGTGGCGGGCACTTTCCAGAAAGCCAGACGCGGCGCGCAGTATAAATTTTCCGCCCGGTGGGGTCAATGACAGAGGCTCGCCAGGGCCGGATGACGGACTGTGGTCTGCGCTGCCTGTTGGGCGCTCGCGGCGCAACGGCCGCCGCGCGTCAGTCCAGGCTATCGTCCGAGGCCCGGCGCCTGGCGCCTGTACGACCGGCGCAAGGTCAGCGGATCTTTTCCAGGATGCCGTCGAGCTCTTCCAGGCTATTGTAATCGATGACCAGTTTGCCCTTGCCGCGGGGAGTGTGTTGCAGCCTGACCATGGCGCCGAGTTTTTCACCGAGCTCCTGCTCAAGACGCTGAATGTCCGGATCGGCGCGCCGTATCACGGGCGTGGGCGGTGGTTTGCTGTGTTCGCGCCGGACCAGCCGTTCGGTCTCCCGCACCGACAGGCCCCGGCCCGCTACCTGACGGGCCGCATCACTCTGGGCGTGACCGTGCAGCGCGAGCAGGGCGCGCGCATGCCCCATTTCCAGTTTGCCTTCCTCGAGCAGGCGCTTGACGTCCTCGTTGAGTTCGAGCAGGCGCAACAGGTTGGTTACCGCAGTACGCGAGCGGCCCACCGCCTCGGCCGCCTGCTGGTGCGTCATCTCGAATTCATTGATCAGTCGCTCCAGGGCGTGCGACTCCTCCAGGGGGTTGAGGTTCTCGCGCTGGATATTCTCGATCAGCGCCATGGCGATCGCCGAGCGGTCCGACACCTCGCGGACAACCGAGGGGATCTCCTGGAGCCCGGCAAGCTGAGCGGCCCGCCAGCGCCGCTCGCCGGCGATGATCTCGTAGCGCCCCCCCGCGACCGGGCGCACCACAATGGGTTGCACGACGCCCTGGGCGCGGATCGAATCCGCCAGCTCCTGCAGGGATTCCTGGTGCATATCCTTGCGCGGCTGGTACTTGCCCCGCTGGCAGAGGTCCACGGGCAGCGCGCGGAACGTCCCGTCCACCGTCTCCGCTTCGTTCATGCTCACTGCCGGTGCGGTGGCCGCTGAGCCTGCCGGTGCCCCCGGCGCGGGACCGGTGTTCAGGAGGGCGTTGAGACCACGCCCGAGACCTCGTTTTTTAGTGGCCGCCATAAGTTTAAAAACTCCTAGATTTATCGTGACAACACAAACGAACTCCAGCAAGCTCATGTTTTAACGAACTATTATGGTATGTCATCAGAGTCGTTGACGAGCCTGTCGGCCGACTCATGGAACTAGGTTGGCGAGAGGGCCGAGGCTGCCTCGCCCTGCCCGAGTTGCGCCGCGGCACGCATTTCCTGTTCACGACGCACCAGTTCACCGGCCAGCGCCAGGTAGGCACGCGCACCCCGCGAAGCGGGGTCATAGCGAAACACGGGCATACCGTGACTCGGCGCCTCGGCCAGGCGTACGTTGCGTGGAATAATGGTCCGGTACACCCGCTCGCCGAAATGTTCCAGCAGCTGTTCCGAGACCTGCGTCGCCAGATTGTTACGTGCATCGAACATGGTGCGCAGCAGTCCCTCGATCGTAAGCTGGGGATTGACGCTGTCGCGGATCTGCTCAACGGTGTCGAGCAGCGCAGACAGTCCTTCCAGGGCATAGTACTCGCACTGGATCGGGATCAGCACCCCCTGGGCAGCCGTGAGGGCATTGATCGTCAGCATGTTCAGCGATGGCGGACAGTCAATGAGAATATAATGATAGTCCTCGCGCACCTCCGCCAGGGCATCACGCAGCCGGCTCTCGCGCCGCTCCGCCGACAGCAGCTCAACCTCCGCGGCGGTCAGATCGCTGTTGCCGGGGACCAGATCAAAACCGGCCTCTTCGGCTGCGATGCGCACCGAGCGTACCGAGCGGCCACCCAGCATGATATCGTAGGCCGTGTGCGCGACCGCATGCTTGTCCACACCGGCACCCATGGTCGCATTGCCCTGCGGGTCAAGATCGATCAACAGCACCCGACGCTGAGTCAGCCCCAGTGCTGCGGCGAGATTCACGCAGCTGGTCGTCTTGCCCACCCCGCCTTTCTGATTGGTAATTGCAAGAATCCTTGCCATGGCTCTCCACCCCGGGACTGGGCCCGTGTGTAATCAGTTGTTGCTTTGCATGATAACCAGATGCCGCTCGGCATCCAGCCCCGGCACCTGCAGGCGATGCACCGTCGGTGCGATGCCTGCATCAGGCAGCTCAGTGAGCTCCGCCTCAGGGTAACTGCCTTTCATCGCCATGATAAGCCCCGTCTCTGTACACAGCGGTCGAGCCAGCGCGTAGATGTCCCGCAACGAGCCGAAGGCCCGGCAGATGACGGTATCAAATCTTTGCTCGGGCCGAAACGCCTCGGCGCGCGTTTCCACCACATTGGCATTGGCAACCGCCAGCTCATGCAGCGCCTGGCGCACGAAGCGCAGCTTCTTCCTGCTGCTGTCGAGCAGCACCACGTCCCAGTCGGGTCTTGCCAGCGCCAGTACCAGTCCGGGCAGTCCCGGCCCCGTGCCGATGTCGAGCACGCGGGGCCCGCGAACGAAATCCGTTACCGCGAGGCTGTCAAGGATATGGCGGATAATCATATCCCGGGGATCGCGCACCGACGTCAGGCTGTAGATGCGGTTCCACTTCGCGAGCAGGCCGACGAACTGGATGAGCCGCCGCACGGCCGCCGGATGGATGTCCAGGCCGAGCTCGCGGATTCCCGCGTCGAGTAACGCCTGGATATCCACGCCTGAACGATCACCGGTCCGCACCGGCGGTTGCATCAGGCGGATTTTCTGCCCCGGACACCGGTCTTTTTAAGGTGCACCAGGAGTAAGGAGACGGCGGCCGGCGTCACACCCGGTATACGCGCCGCTTGACCGAGCGTCCCGGGCTGTTGATGGCTGAGCTTTTCCCGCACCTCAGTGGAAAGACCCCGGACCGTCCCGTAATCGAGATCCGCCGGCAGCAGCTGATCCTCGTAGCGGCGTTGACGGTCGATCTCCGTCTCCTGGCGCTCGATGTAACCGGCATACTTGGCCTGGATTTCGATTTGCTCCATGACGCTCGGATCACTGATGTCAGTGTCGATGCCGGCCACGGCCGCGAGCTGCCGGTAGCTGATCTCCGGCCGACGCAGCAGATCGTGGGCGCGGCAATCGCGCACCACCGGCACCTCGAGCGACTTCTCCACGGCAGCCGCCAGATCGGTCCCCGGGCGGATACACAGCGCCTTGAGCCGCTGCTGTTCGCGTACGATCGCTTCGCGCTTGAGGTCAAAACGCCGCCAGCGCGCCTCGTCGACCAGGCCCAGCTCGCGACCACTGGGGGTCAGCCGCAGATCGGCATTGTCTTCGCGCAACAGCAGTCGATATTCGGCGCGGCTGGTGAACATGCGATAGGGCTCACGGGTGCCGCGACTGATCAGGTCATCGATGAGTACCCCCAGGTAGGCCTCATCACGCCGTGGCCACCAGGGCTCGCGGTCCTGTGCCCGGCGGGCGGCATTCAGGCCGGCGAGCAGCCCCTGGGCTGCGGCCTCTTCGTAACCCGTGGTGCCGTTGATCTGGCCTGCGAAAAACAGCCCTTCGATAAACCGCGTCTCCAGCGAATACCGGAGGTCGCGTGGATCGAAGAAGTCGTACTCGATGGCGTAACCGGGCCGCGTGATATGGGCCTGCTCAAACCCCCGGATGGAACGCACCAGCTCATACTGCACGTCGAAGGGCAGACTGGTGGAAATACCGTTGGGATAGATCTCGTGGGTATCCAGCCCTTCGGGCTCCACGAAGATCTGATGCGAGTCGCGCTCGGCAAAGCGCACAACCTTGTCTTCGATCGACGGGCAGTAACGGGGTCCCACGCCCTCGATGACGCCGCTGTACATCGGCGAACGCGCAAGGCCTGCGCGAATGATCTCATGCGTCCGTTCATTGGTACGCGTGATGTGGCAGGCCACCTGCCCGGGATGCTCCTCGGCGCGACCCAGGAAGGAAAACACCGGCACGGGTTCGTCGCCAGGCTGGGATGCCATACAGCGGTAGTCGAGACTGCGCCCGTCGATGCGCGGCGGTGTACCGGTCTTGAGCCGTTCAACACGGAAGGGCAGTTCCCGCAAACGTGCCGCCAGCGCATTGGCCGGCGGATCACCCGCGCGCCCCCCTTCGTAGTTGGAGAGCCCGATGTGAATCCTGCCCCCGAGAAAGGTACCGACCGTCAGCACGACCGTGGGCGCCGAAAAGCGCAGGCCCATCTGTGTCACCACGCCGGTGACCCGTGCGCCCGCCACGATCAGGTCACTGACCGGCTGCTGGAACAGGCAGAGATTGGGGGTGTTTTCCAGCACTGCACGCACTGCCTGGCGGTAAAGCACGCGGTCGGCCTGCGCGCGCGTGGCCCGTACGGCGGGACCCTTGCGGGCGTTGAGAATGCGGAACTGGATACCGGCACGATCAGCGGCGCGCGCCATCAAACCACCGAGCGCATCGATCTCCTTGACCAGATGCCCCTTGCCGATCCCGCCGATCGCGGGATTGCAGCTCATCTGCCCCAGCGTCTCGATGTTATGGGTCAACAGCAGCGTGCGCACGCCCATGCGTGCCGCCGCGAGTGCCGCCTCGGTGCCGGCGTGACCGCCCCCGACGACGATGACATCGAAGGACTGCTGAAACTGCATCGCGCTACCCTGTACGAAAGCAAACCCTGGAGTTTATGCCCTCGAGGTGACCTTGGCCAGATAAAAACGGCTGGAGCCTACGGCAGGCCAGGCGACGAGGGCGCCCCAGGTTCAAACCCGCGCCACCGGCCTTGAGGCCGATCAGCCACACGGCCGCCTCATCACGCAAAGCCAGCCACCACCGGTTTGCAGTTGAAACCGAGCGGCTGACGCCACGGCCGCGCGCATCATGCTGGCAACCAGGTTCTGAGAAAATCCAGATTCACGGTGACCGACAGCAGCAGCGTTATCCAGAACACCGTCTGTGTCACCTGCTCTATGTGTCGCGAGTTCCCCTGGCGGCCGGTCAGAAACGTGTACAGCATCGGCATATAGGAGCTTGGCAGATCGGTTCTGCCCAGGGCCTGAAACAGCCGCCACTGCCAGTCTGTAATCAGGCAGTATCCATAGCCCTTGAATGCCCCAAGCACCACCCAGGAAAAGGCGATCAACAGGCACAGCAGCAGATGGGCCGGCCGCAGCGGCGGGATCATCCAGCCGATAAGCGAAAACACGATCACGGTGAGGTGCGTGACGTGCAGCAAGAAACTGCCGGTCCTAAGAAGCCACGTCATCGGCTGCCGAAAGCAGGACCTCCTTGTGCTCCATGACTTTTGCAAAGGCGGTGAGGTATTGTGAAAGCAGGCCATTGTCCCGGCCGGGGAAGTTCGGCAGGCGCAACAGACTGCGGGCACCCGCTGCAGTTCTTTCCAGGTCCACGGCACGGTAACCGGGATGATCGGGTATGCCGCAGATGCGGGCGAGCCGCGCACAATGGCCCTCGCTGAAGAAGGGCTGCTCATGCACCAGCGGATAGCGCGGAAGCGCAACCCGGCACCCCTCGGCCTGCAGGGCCCGCACCAGCAGCTCCAGCGGAATACTCGCGTCCTGATGACGCACAATAAACTCGAAGTAGACGCGGTGAATGTGCGCTGGCGGCAGAAAGGTCGCAAAGCCCAGCCCTTCGAGCGCCTGTGACAGGTAGCGATGATTCTGGTTGCGCTGCGCATTGTGCGCCGCGAGCTTGGCCAGCTGGCTGCGCGCGAGTGCCGCCGACAGCGGCGCCATACGGGTCTTTATGCCGAAACTGGTTGCCGCGAAACGCCGCGCGGCTGTCTGCAACTCGACGATGCGCGTGATATCGCCGAGACACACGGCTCGCTCGTAATAGGCATAGTCGTCACAGAGCAGGACGCCACCCTCGCCGGCCGGGGCGAGCTTATCACCCTGGAGGCTGAACACCGAGATGTCGCCCAGGCTGCCGCAGGGACGATCGCGCCAGCGCGCACCGTGGGTATGCGAGGCATCCTCGATGATCTTGAGATGGTGTCGTTTCGCCAGCGCAAGAATCTCGCTCATCTTTGCCGGCATGCCCCACAGGTGCACGACGACCACGGCGCGGGTGCGGTCGCTGATCTTGCGTTCCATGTCCGCCGGGTCTATGCCCAGGCGGTCGGACTCGCTGTTGCAGAAAACCGGGACCAGACCCAGCCAGCACATGGGCAACACGGAGGCCCAGAATGTCGCGGTAGGCACCAGAATCTCATCACCCGGTGCCAGGTCCAGCGCAAAGAAGGCAGCCAGCAGCGCCGCGGTACCATTGTTATGGGCCAGGGCATGGTTGCGCCCGGCGAATG
>Ga0209536_100013020_pt1 | contig 12029 bp, 13 predicted proteins | sample DeeMarSeWOR28_12_FD_187461 | JGI IMG/M metagenome (GOLD analysis project Ga0209536, IMG submission 187461) | Marine sediment microbial communities from White Oak River estuary, North Carolina - WOR-2-8_12 (SPAdes) (version 2) | ecosystem: Environmental > Aquatic > Marine > Intertidal zone >...
TTTTTCGGACCTATTAAAATTGTGACTTGATAAAATACAATGACTTGGTCAATTTTATCGGGCTTTATTTATTAAACGCGAAGTGTCCGCTATGGGTCGTTAGCAGACAGTTTATCTGAATTATCCAATTCCCCGAAACCGGTGTCCGGTTTGTGCCGTAGTGCGGACATCTCAGCACTGGAGACCGGTCTATACCCAAGGGGTGATCCGCCAAAACAGCGCCTGATTGCTTGCTCTCCCTCAGGCCCGGATATAACTATTCAGACCAACACCAATCATGGTGGTATCGGTAACCGTGCTGATTTTTCGATTACCCCGGCATTTCCGAGTAGGCGCCGGCCCCGGCACGAGAAACAGGGCGCGAAGCTGACTAGTCCCCGCCCGGCGCCAAGGGTACCATTGCCGGCTTGAGCCAATATGTGCTCCTGATACCGATTCGCGACAAATCAACGGACATTCATGAAGCTGCGAAAACAGGAAATTGTCAAGGCACTGCTGGAGATTCTCCCCCGGGATGCAGTGCTATTCGAAGCCGAAGACCTGCATCCCTATGAATGTGACGGCCTGTCGGCCTACCGCCGCTTGCCGATGCTGGTGGCACTACCGAACACCGTCGAGCAGGTACAACAAATACTTCGATTCTGCTATCAAAATGATGTCGCCGTGGTGGCACGCGGCGCCGGCACCGGTCTGTCCGGTGGCGCGCTACCGCATGAAGAAGGCGTACTGCTCAGCCTCGCCAAGTTCAATAACATTCTCGAAGTCGATGCCGAAGAAAGAGTCGCCAGGGTACAGCCTGGCGTGCGTAACCTGGCGATATCGCAGGCGGTCGACTCTCTCGGCCTCTACTACGCCCCCGATCCTTCATCGCAAATTGCCTGCACCATTGGTGGCAACGTTGCCGAGAACTCGGGCGGCGTACATTGCCTGAAGTACGGACTCACGGTTCACAATATCCAGCAATTGAAAATCGTCACCATTGAGGGTGAACTGTTAACCATTGGCAACAGCGGACTGGATTCGGCCGGCTACGACCTGCTGGCATTGATGACGGGTTCCGAAGGCATGCTCGGTGTCATCACCGAGGTCACGGTCAAGCTATTGCCCAAACCGGAACGCGCGCAGGTTGTACTGGCTGCGTTTGATGATGTGGTCCATGCCGGTAGTGCCGTTGGCAACATTATTGCCGCTGGCATTATTCCCGCCGGGCTGGAAATGATGGATAAACTCGCGATCCAGGCAGCAGAGGACTTTGTTCATGCCGGTTATCCGACCGATGCCGAGGCAATACTGTTGTGTGAACTCGATGGCACCAACAAGGAAGTCTCGGAGCAGATCCTTCTCGTTCGCGGGATCTTGCAGGATAGTGGTGCCACGGAAATTCGTACGGCGAAAGATGAAGCAGAGCGAATGACATTCTGGAAGGGACGCAAGGCCGCGTTTCCTGCCGTGGGCCGGATATCGCCCGATTACTATTGTATGGATGGCACCATCCCCAGGAAACGCCTGCCGGAAGTGCTGAAGACCATCGCTGATCTCTCGAAGGAATATGACCTGGCTGTTGCCAATGTGTTCCATGCCGGCGACGGCAACCTGCACCCGTTGATTCTGTACGATGCCAACAAGCCTGGCGAGCTGAAACGTACCGAAGAGTTTGGCGGCAAGATTCTGGAACTTTGCGTCGCAGTCGGGGGCACCATCACCGGCGAGCACGGTGTCGGCATGGAGAAAATCAACCAGATGTGTGTGCAGTTTGAATCCGCTGAACTGACACAATTCCACGCCGTGAAAAATGCCTTCGACAAAAAAGGCCTGCTCAACCCCGGCAAGGCCGTGCCAACGCTACATCGTTGTGCCGAGTTTGGCGCCATGCACATTCATCGCGGCGAACTGCCATTCCCCGAGCTCGAGCGTTTTTAGCGAAATGCCATGACCGACACCGATATCAGCAGCGATTTGCAGCAACAGGTCGAACAGGCATACGCCTCGAAATCCGCCTTGCGCATCCAGGGCGGTGAAAGCAAACAGTTCTACGGACGCCGCGTTGCTGGCGAGGCGCTGGATGTCAGTCAGCACCAGGGCATTATCAATTACGAGCCAACGGAACTGGTGATAACCGCAAGAGCGGGCACACCGCTGAAAGAGCTCGAACAGGTACTGTCCGACAACAACCAGATGTTTGGTTTCGAACCGCCGGCTTTTGGCGAAAGCGCGACCCTGGGCGGCACCATCGCCTGCAATCTCTCCGGACCACGACGGGCGTTCGCGGGTTCGGCACGCGACTTTGTGCTCGGTTCCCGCATTATTAATGGCAAGGGTGAGTCGCTGCATTTTGGTGGCGAGGTGATGAAGAATGTTGCCGGCTACGACGTGTCGCGCCTGATGTGCGGTGCCATGGGAACACTGGGTGTACTGCTGGAGGTTTCGGTCAAGGTATTGCCGAGACACGAGACCGAGGTCACCGTAGTGCACGAGCTAGGTGTCGCCGACTCGCTGAAAAAAGTGCATGACCTGGCAATACGATCCCTGCCTATCAGCGCAACCCGTTTTGACGACAATGCCCTGCACATTCGAATTTCCGGTACTGAAGGTGCAGTGCTGGCGGCACAAAAGGCCGTCGGCGGAGAGGTGCTCGAGACCGGCAACGATTTCTGGCGGCGATTAAAAGAACAGCAGTCGGGTTTCTTCAAAACGGAAAGTCCCGTCTGGCGACTGTCGCTGGCTTCCAACTCGCCGGTGCTCAACACCGATGGCCGGATCCTGTACGAATGGAATGGTGCCCAGCGCTGGTTGATCTCCCGGGAGAGCGCCGGGTCCATTCGTGACGAAGTGAGTCTGTATGGCGGCCACGCAGTGTGCTTCCGAAACTGTCCGGAACAAGTGCAGGTTTTCCACCCGCTGGATAGCGGCCTGTTGAAAATTCATCAACAGCTCAAGCAGGCGTTTGACCCGGGGTCGATCCTGAATCCGGGTCAAATGTACGCAGACATCTAGACGAGCCGGCATGCAAACCAATATCAGCAAGCAGTACATTGACACCGCCGAAGGCCAGGAGGCCGACCGCATCCTGCGTGCCTGTGTGCATTGCGGCTTTTGTACGGCCACCTGCCCCACCTACCAGTTACTGGGCGACGAGCTGGACAGCCCCCGCGGACGGATTTACCTGATCAAGCAGATGCTGGAAGGCAACGTGGTCACGCGCAAGACGCAATTGCATCTGGATCGCTGCCTGACCTGTCGTGCCTGCGAGACCACCTGCCCCTCCGGTGTGGAGTACGGGCGACTGGTCGACATCGGCCGTGAACTCAGCGAAGCGCAGCTGCAGCGCTCATGGTTCAGCCAGCTAACCCGCTACGCATTGAGAAATATTGTCCCTTACCCTGCCCGTTTCGCGGCACTGGTCAGGGTCGGTCTGGTGTTCCGGCCGGTTATGCCGGCCGCCCTGCGCCGCAAGGTGCCTTCGCTGCCAAACGCTGGCGACTGGCCATCGGCCTCGCACACGCGGCGCATGCTAATTCTGCAGGGTTGTGCGCAAAGCGTCGCCACCCCGAAGACCAATACGGCGACCGCTCGCGTTCTGGATCGACTTGGTATTGAGTTGATCGCGGCAGAGAAGGCCGGGTGTTGTGGTGCCGTCAGCCATCACTTGTCAGCCGTCGATGAAGGACGCGATTTTGTGCGACGCAATATCGACGCCTGGTGGCCCTACGTCGAGCAGGGTGCCGAGGCAATTGTTATTACCGCAAGTGGCTGCGGCACCATGGTGAAGGATTATGGCCACCTGCTCAGGGATGACCCGGCCTATGCCGGAAAGGCAGAGACCATCTCCCGGCTGGCGAAAGACATCAGCGAGGTGTTGCGCGGGGAAGACCTGTCGAAACTGAACGTTAACGCGAGCAAGAAGAAAGTAGCGTTTCAAAGCCCGTGCACCTTGCAGCACGGACAACAACTGGCCGGCGTGGTTGAATCCATCCTTGGCGGTCTCGGCTTTACCCTGACCGACGTCGCCGACCCGCATCTGTGTTGCGGCTCCGCCGGTACCTATTCAGTACTGCAGCCGGCGCTTTCGCAACAACTGCTAGGCAACAAGCTGGAGGCGCTTCAGAAACCAGGCCCGGATGTCATCGCGACGGCCAACGTCGGTTGCCAGATGCACATGTCAACCAGGGCCAACGTGCCGGTGCGACACTGGATTGAGATCGTCGACCGAGCAATCGGTTAGCTGACTAGAGCCGGATCCCGCATTATTCAAGGGAAATAACTATTCTTTCATTCTTCTTGTGCTCTTCCACTTCCACGAGTGTGCCGTGGGCTTCCGGATTATTTGACAGCTTGATGATCTCGTCGAGATCAATGCCCTTTTCGTGCAAGGCATCAGTTGCCTGCTTCGGAATCAATGCGGACGCTACTTTAAGGATACCGCCAGGAATGGTCACCGTCGTATCCGGCTCCTTATCGCTGCCCTTGTACACGCGTATCTTCAAGTCTGCCATATTCGCCTCCACCGGAATTCAGGTAGCCTGAACATCAGACAGTACAGGTCATGTCCTGACCGCAGCACTGCGGGGATTTAACCTTGCCGTGGCCGTTAGGGCATTCGGACACATGAACAGTGGTGCCGTCATCCGTTGTAATCGTGCTATGCACCAGTTCCGCACCACACTTGCCACAGGTCATGGTGCCAATGCTCATGCCACATTTTTCACAGGTATAGACTGCCATTCGAATTCTCCTTAAGTGGTTTTAACTACGATTCAGATACCAAAACCATACTATATCGACTTATTTTTCTCTCGGTTCAGGCCGTTACAATTGTAACCAATATTTGGCCTACATGGATTCCACGTATTTCGCAAAACTGTTCAGGATTGCCTGCCAGCCCTTTTTCTGCATCGCGACAGGGTTTGTCTCTTCGGGGTCGAACGTCTCGGTTACCTTGACGCCATCTGCCGTGGCTTCAAATACAATACTCACGTGACGTCCGTCTTCAATATTGTATTCAATCAGCTGAAGCGGGACGATTTTCTGGTACATGCCCCTGAAGTCGAAACCAAAGCTGCCGTCTTTGGCCTCCATGCGCGACAGAAATTCCCCTCCCTCTCTCAGGTCCACCTCGGCATGGGGAGTATGCCAGTCGTCGGAAGCATTGTTCCATTGCTTGATATGTTCCGGAGAAACCCAGGTCTCCCATACCGTATCTATATCCGAATTTACGACCACCTCAACTGTTACCGGTTCCACCGTGCCCTCCACTCATCTCGACAGCCAGTCGATCGGTTCCTGCCTGCGGCAGTTTGCATATGTTTCTGCCGAATCCGAACCAGACTGATTGCGTTACGGTTGCCTGAGCCATATCGCGATCGCCGTGCCAGGCAGTTTCGCGACTGCAAACACTATTCGTGTTTACCCAGGAAATCCGACTTTCCGAGCTCGACTCCATTGTGGCGCAAAATATCGTAAGCCGTCGTCATGTGAAAATAGAAATTAGGCAGCGCGTAACCAGTCAGGTAGGCCAGCCCCTTGAACGTCATCTCCGTGGTACGAAATTTCAACACTATTTCCTTGTCTTCCGACCCGTCAATCTGCTCGCGCGTCAACGTCTGCAGGAAGGCAATGGTCTTGTTCACCCGCGCAATCAGGTCCGGGAAAGTGTTCTCGATATCTTCATAGCTCGGTGGCGTCATGCCGGCAAGGCGGGCGCCACAGCCCTTGGCGTTGTCGGTAGCGATGTAGACCTGGACCCTGAATGGCAACATATCCGGATAGAGACGATACTCGATTAATGTCTCGGGATTGATACCTTTAGATTCAACATGGGCCTCGGCCTTCTGCAAAATACCAACAAGGTTGGTCAGGCCGCGTATCATTGCCGGCATAGAAAAATCGTACATGGATATACTCATTGGTGCCTCCACATCGCCTTCATCGTAATCCTCCGGTCTTGCTTCGGTATTCAGTTTGAGTCCGACTTGAAGCCGATTCCCATGTGACTACCATCGCAGAACGGCTTGTTAGCAGAGGCTCCGCAACGGCAGAGCGCCGCTCTCTCGCCCCTGAGTAGCAGCTCGCCATCTGCACCGTATATTTCTACCGGGCCGTTGATCATCACCGGGCCATCGATCACGGGGTTAATTTTTAGCTGTCCCGACGAGAGGCTCTCATCAATATTTCCCGGCTTGCCCTTCCCGCTATCCTTGAACGGCAATTTGTCGTGGCTACCATCGCAAAACGGCTTGTACTTCGATGCCCCGCAACGACAAAATGCAGCTCTGATTTCATTCGCCTGGCCTTCAACGCCATTGATTTCAAGATTTCCTCGAACCCAAAGCGGGCCGTCGACGCCGAGCGTCACGGTGTTGGCAGTCGGCACCGGTTCGGTATCGCCGCCATCGTTGCGCTCGTAATGCAGGGCACCTGACGGGCAGGTATGGATCAGCGCCGCAAGCTTCTCGGCGTCGGTCGCATCCGCGTCTACCCACGGCTTCCGATCTGGATCAAACACCTGTGGCAAGTCCTTGACACAACGTTCGGCATGAATGCACCGGGGCCGCTCATACGTCACGGTCAAATCCTTGCCTTTATAATGAATTATTTTTCGCTCCATAATCTCCTCCAGTCAAAACCTTTAGAAATAGGTTTCGTCAAGGTAACACCAGCGCCAATCCTCTCCGGGTTCGATCGATACGATCAGCGGGTGCCCGGTTTCCTCAAAATGTCGCCGGGCGTGCTGATTCACCGATGAGTCGCAACATCCAACATGGCCGCAGACGAGGCACATTCGAAGATGCACCCAGCCGTCGCCGGTTTTCAGACATTCTTCACAACCCTCCGCAGAAGGTTTAACGTCTTTGATCAGTTCTCGATGGCTACAGGTTTTTTCCAACTTCTCTTCCTATCGTTCTGGAGCAGGTGTCCCTGTCTCTAGGCACTCGCAACGGCGAAGTCGGTCAGGCTGTCCAGCGCAACGGTTAGCATATTAATAACGTTTACCCTGTCACCGACGTTGTGGGTGGTGGCAATTGTTTGCGGGGAATAGTAGGTAACCCAGGTCTGACCCTCCTCGTCTTCCCAGGCCAGTACGCGCATGGGCAGCTCGAGACCCACAACCTGGCTTCCCTGCATCAGCGGGGTGCCCAGTTTGGGATTCCCAAAGAACAGCACCTGTGTCGGGCGCAATTCCATGTCGACCTTCGCAGCAGCAGCAGCGTGGTCTACCCTTGCGATGACCGCTATGCCGTTTTCCTTAAGCTTTGCTTCCAAACGATCCAGCGTCGTCGGGACATCGTTATTGCTTTTCTTTTTAATCACTAAATTACCCCTTTCCCATGCAGACAGTGCAAGGGCCACATTAAACAAAAGCAATTCTCACATCTACCCGGATTGGCTAATGCCGTAATTTCTTCAAGACTATTCGGGAAATTGCTGCCACCGACGGCGCCAAAACCTGAAAGGCCAGGCCCCTGTTATACGGTGATGACTACGTTGCCGGTTTTCTTTCCCTTTTCAACATAACGATACGCCTCGACAATCGCATCCAGCTGATATTCCCTGTCGATTACCGGTTTGAATTTTCCTTGCTGGACAAGATCTCGGACCAGCAGCAAGCTGCCGCGAAGGTCCACAGGAACCGGAAATATCGTCTTTCTCCCGCCGATCACCAGTTTTAACAACGGTGTAATCAATGGCAGAAAAATATTCTGGGACATGTAGCCCAAATCTGACGAGATGTAGACGCCGCCCGGCTTCATCAATGTAAAACATTTAAAAAATGAACTTTTTCCTACGGTGTCAAAAATATAATCGTATTTCTGGTCATCCTTGGTGAAATCTTCTCTCGTATAGTCGATTACCCGGCTCGCACCCAGACTTCTTGCCAGCTCCACATTCCTGGTCCCGGTTACCGCTGTAATATGGACATCGTAGTTTTTTAACAGTTGCACCGCCGCCGAGCCAATCGCACCAGATGCGCCATTTACCAGAGCGTTCTGACTGCTCTTGATATTTACTTTATTGAGGAAGTTGTATGCGTAGTGCGCACCCTCGAAACTTGCAGCCGCCTGCTCGTACGTTATGTTTTCCGGCATGGTGACTGCACAATCCTGATCTATCGTCATGTACTCGGCCTGGGACCTCGACCCCATATCATTAAATCCAAATACCCTGTCTCCAATCTTTAATGACGATACAGAACTCCCGACAGCTTCCACTTCTCCGGAAAACTCGGTCCCGGGGATTTGGTTTTTGGGCCTGACCAGACCTGTCACCAGTCTCATAAAAAACGGTTTCGCCCGAATGGCGGCGCAATCCGTGCGATTGACTGTTGTCGCGTGCACCTTGATTAACACTTCGTTGTCTCCCGGAACAGGTTTGTCCACTTCCTTTACCTGTAACACTTCCGGGGGGCCATAACGTGTGTAGACTGCGGCTTTCATACGTCCTGATCCACTGTAATCACAACCTTGCCCTTCGCCCGCCCCTCAGAGAAATATCGCATCGCCTCAATGCCTTCACTTAACGGGAAACATTTGTCGATCACAGGTATAACTTTACCTGACTCAAATAGCGATTTAATTTGCTCCAGATCGTGTGCGGCAGGTTTATGAAGCAGAAGACCGATTTTCCTGTCGCTGAACAGGTTAATCAACGGCCCCAACAGAATAACCCGCGTCATTAGAAAAGAAGCGCCTCCGACTGCAACATAAGCCCCCTTCGGTGCCAACGCGCGACGGTAATCCGATATGCGATGACGGGCCATCATGTCGAGAATCAGATCATACTGCTGACCGTTTCTGGTGAAGTCTTCCCGGGTGTAATCAATAACATGATCTACGCCAAGGGAGCGCACGAAATCCAGTTTCGCCGTTCTGCACACCCCGGTGATCTCGGCGCCGGTTGCTTTGGCCATTTGCACGGCGAACGACCCTGCGCCACCCGATGCACCATTAATAAGTATCTTTTGCCCTGTTTGCAGGTTTCCTTTGCGTAGACCCTGAAGGGCGAGAACGCCTGCCTGCGGTATAGCCGCTGCCTGTTCGAATGTCATATCGGCCGGTTTCGATACCAGTACATCTTCATTGGCACACGTGTACTCGGCAAACCCGCCCCAGTCGCCGCCGGACAAGTCGCCGAAGACGTCATCACCCGGCTTAAACCGCGTTACTTTTTCGCCTACAGCTTCTACTCGCCCCGCGATGTCGCAACCCAGTGACTCGATCTTTTTCGGTGCAAAAAGTCCGAACATCATGCGGTTGGCGAATGGCTTGCCCTGAAGCAGTTCCCAATCCCAGGAATTTATCGACGCCGCATAGACTTTTATCAGAAGCTCATTTTCTTTCGGCACAGGTTTCTCGACCTCCCCGTACAGAAGGTCTTCCGGCGATCCGTATTTCGTGAACGCAATCGCTTTCATATGGCTCAGCCTTCCCCTTGCATATCCTGTTCGACCAGCTACTAGCTGATCCAGCTCTTGCTAACCGCCTGTTTTGCATACCATGTCAGAATCGCCGCCACGACGACCGGTAACAAAATCATCACGAAGATCTCGACAGGAGTGAAATCTATTTTCGAACTGGCTACGTTAACGGTATGGATCATTGTCACCAGGATGCCAAGCAACGACACAATGAAAACATAGAATGCGACCGACTTCCTGAACAGAAGCAGGATGCAGCCAAGTGCTCCACCGAAAACCCCGATCGCAAAGCCTCCGGTAGCCCATGCGGGCCGGCCATTAATAATTGCGCGGTGCGTTTCAGGCAATGTCGCGACAAACTCCGGATTCATCTGCATCAGGTAATTGATAGCGCCGCCGATATTCCACAATAGTGCGACCACACTAATGAACCAGAAACTCCAGTGTACTCCTCCTACAGCCTTGCTCATCGCTGCCTCCTGCTTGGTTATCAATTGATTGGATAGCGTCTCATGTCACGGATAGAAACTGGCAGCGCAATGAAGTAGCGCTTCTTGTTACCGTTCGGCTGCATGCGATTGCCACTGATATATACCGGCAGTTGTCGAAAGCGGTCTGCGCAATCTGCCTCCGTCTGCATGTGGGTCTTGCACGCTACTCTGCAGCAACGCTTGCTGGACTCACTCTGTGCCACGTATACAGCTCATTCCGAGCCGGATCAGTTTTACCAGCCGGCGGCAGTTGTCAGTGCTTCTGCTTGATGTTTTCCGGCAACGCCAGTTCCGTGCGGCCACGGCCGGCGCTTTTTGCCTGGTAGAGAGCCGTGTCGGCACGCTTGATCAGGTCGGACTGATCGTCGCCCTGCCGGTAGATAGTGAGTCCTGCGGAAAACGAGGGCACCTTGATTTCCTTCCCTTCGTATTCGCACTTGGCGTTGGAAATACGATCACGCATTTTCTCGATTGCCCGTTCGGCGCCCTCGGTTGTCGTGCTCGGGAACAGCACCGCGAATTCCTCGCCACCGTAACGGGCCACCATGTCGTAGTGGCGAAACGTGGGTAAGGCATTACGGGCATACCACTCGAGCACGGCATCACCCGCCGGGTGACCAAACTGGTCATTGATATTCTTGAAGTTGTCCAGATCGATCAGCGCCAGGGTGAGCGGTGTGTCGTAACGTTGCACGCGTGCAATTTCGTCCTCGAGCCGGCGCGTAAAGGCCCGTCGATTTGGTAGCCCGGTGTATTCATCGGTAAGGCTTAGCAACCGCACCTTGTTCAGTTCTTCGTGCAGCCGTTCGCTGTCTGATTTGATGATCTGCAGGTATTCGAAGGAGCTTTTCAGTTTATCCGCGAGGTTGCGCTGGCCATCGATCAGCTCCTCGGTGCCACCGATGAGGATATCCTTGAGATCCTGTATCTCGTCTACGCTACTCGCTTGCTGCAGTGCCGAGCGCTCAATTTGAAGCAGTGCGCCAAATTCCTTGTTCTGGGCCATGGCCTCGGTGGCTTTTTGTGCAAGCAAACCCTGTAATTTTTCGATTTCTCCATGCTTGCGATCGAGGTGCAGTCGGTAGGCCGAGTTCACGCGGCGTTCCACTTCGGGATATGTGGACGGCTCCCGTTTCTCGAAATCAGGTGAATCAGCCGCGGTATCCTCATCGACAGTATTGATGCCGGATGGCGTCGGTTGTTCAGAAGACGATGGGCCCAACGGGTGGCTTTCGGCGCCGGTGTCACCTTCTTTTCGCATGTCGCCGACCAGAGTGCCAAGCCAGTCATCGCCGACTTTGCTCGGCCGGGGCGTGCTACTGGTGTGTGTCTGAATTAGCTGGCGGGTGACCCTGGCAACATCGACGTCGATTCCTTTTTCGGCAAGGGTTCCGAGAAAAAACGAGAACAGAATGGCAAAACGGTTGTCGACGTCTGCACGACTGGTCTGCCAGTCTTCCAGCAGTCGCTGCAACTGTTCGTAGAGGGTATGGCCGCCCGGGGCAGTTTCCAGTTCCCGTGCCAGGGCCTGCAAACTTTCCAGCCAATCTCCCTCGCCGGCTGACGTGTCCGTCACCTGTTCTCCTTAGTTACTTATTATATTTATACCGTCCGGATCTACCTCATCCCGACTACTTATATACCCTATGCAATTCCTCAGCCCATACCATGATCCTGATCAATGGCGGGCAGCGTTTGCCCTGCCCGGGCACACAAAAGAAGCCGGCCGGTGACGGCGGACTTCTGGAACCGTTTTACATTATTTTGTCGTATCGTTCATGCCCTGTTTCTGGGCGCGAGCCTGAAAGAACCGGGCAATAATTCAGCGAGTGGCATGCCTCACGGAGGCGGCCACGTTGTGAATCAACGACTTGCGGCTAGAACTTGCCAATGATGTTGATGAACAGGCCCTGAGTGGTGTAATCCATGTTCGTCAGGTCATCCGAGAAGTCGGCGAAGTTGTAGCCGCCACCAATCTTCATGTTGTTGCCCAGGTGATGGTAGGCACCGATGAGCATGCCGGTGCGGGAATCGCCGGCATCGACTTCGTTACGTACCCGGCCCTCGACGGTGATATCCCAGTCGTGCACCACGTGCCAGTCGGCACGCAGGGCAAAGAGACTGCC
>Ga0209536_100013021_pt1 | contig 12028 bp, 11 predicted proteins | sample DeeMarSeWOR28_12_FD_187461 | JGI IMG/M metagenome (GOLD analysis project Ga0209536, IMG submission 187461) | Marine sediment microbial communities from White Oak River estuary, North Carolina - WOR-2-8_12 (SPAdes) (version 2) | ecosystem: Environmental > Aquatic > Marine > Intertidal zone >...
GTTGGCAGTTAATTAATAAGAATCACAAAAAAATCTCGTCATCGCAGCAAGGTAGCAACTAAGCTCAATATTATTACTCCCACAGCCAAACCGGTAAGAATCCATTCGGTAGATGTTGGTATAAAATCTCGAATCGACTTCGATGCCGTTCGGTGATGAGGTCGGGTTACTGGATTTAAGTTTCCGAGTAAAGCCTGTCGAAAATTATTCACATCCTGCGGACGTTCATCAGGATGCAGATTCATCGCCCATGCAATAGCTCGTTCTGTGCGTGCACTCACATCTGGTCTTAGTGATCGCAATGATTTTAAACTGCCAGGGTGCAAGAACCTTTCGCGTGCCTCCACAGGCGCCTGATTTGCTAAGAGATGGTACAAAGTCGCTCCAAATGCATATACATCACTACGCGCATCCGTATGTCCGGTATCACCCCCATATTGTTCTAAAGGTGTATAAAGTGCGGTACCACGCCCTTGTAGAACGGTAATGGTCATCTCTTCCGAAGCTAAGATCTTGACTAAACCGAAATCGACCAATTTGATTAAACCACTTGGAGTGAGCTTTATATTACTTGGTTTAATATCTCTATGGAGAATGGGTGGTTGCTGACTATGCATATAGATCAGCGCATCCGCCAGTTGTGCTGCCCAGGCTAATACTTCAGGTTCTGGTAGGAATTCTCCCCGCTGGCGTGCTTCGATCATCAAGGTACGCAAGTCCTTGCCTGGAATGTAATCCATTACCAGGTAATCACGTTCTTCCTCTGAGAAGAAATCAGATACTTTCGGAAGATTTGGATGGTCTAATCGTGCCAAGACTGTGGCTTCACGCTGGAACTGTTCACGAGCCTGCCCAAGCATATCGGGTGGTAGAGAACTATCGTGCTCAACTTCCTTCAACGCACATTGACGCCCTTCCAATCGGAGATCATCGGCTAAATATATCGAGCCCATCCCGCCTTGACCGATGATTCGGCGTATCGTATAACGCTCTCGGAGTACTTCTCCGGTATTCAATGGTGTGGGCATATCTCTTCCAACATGTTGGTGTTTCTTAGAATGTAGGTTTTATGAACATTTTCACCTACATTATTTTAGATACAAATGGTATTATACTCTCAGAGGAGAAGATATGGAACATAATGGTGAGGACATCCCCGTTCTAGTTGGTCAAACCGGACCCTTGAACGGTCAACGCTGGATGTTGAATTCGACCTGCATTGTCGGACGTGATCCGAACTGTGACATTCCTATCCCCAATCGGCAGGTATCCCGTCATCATGCTCGTTTCACTCCCACAACCGATGGTGTTGTATTAGAAGATTTGGCGAGCAAAAACGGGACTCATCACAATGGCAAACGAGTCGGTGAAGCTGTCATTCTAAAGGATGGGGATGTAATCCAAATCGCATTCGCCCAGCAATTTGCATTTCTCAGTTCCGATGCGACTCTGCCATTGGAATCTTTTGAATTACCTGGAATACAACCAAAACCTGAGAAGAAAGAACGTTTGCGACTTGAAAAAAGATCTCGAAGAGTATGGATTGCGGATGAGGAGGTCTTGCCGCCACTATCGGTTTCTCAATTCCAACTACTCGAACTACTATTTGAGAATGAAGGACGGGTCGTCTCACGGACAAAAATTATTGAAACAATATGGGGACAAGAGAACGCTGTTGATGTCTCCGAACAAGCCTTAGACGCATTGGTGAGACGTCTTCGTGACCGCCTCGCAGCTGTTGACGCTTCACATTCCTATATCGTCACTGTCCGCGGTCATGGTTTACGGTTAGAAAATCTTCCTAATTAGATTTCCTTAAACACACGAACTACCCTGTCAGCAGCATGACCATCCCATAAAGGGGGGACAGACCGAGTCACGTCCCTTTCCCTCAATCTGGTACTAATTGCGTCCACGAGCGCTTGTTGGGTGCTCTCTACCAAACGATTAGTCCCCGAGGTGATCGTAACTGGGCGCTCGGTATTTGGTCGAACTGTCAAGCAAGGTACACCAAGATAGGTTGTCTCCTCCTGAACACCCCCAGAGTCAGTGATTACCAGGTCTGCATTCATTTGTAAGGCCAGGAAATCCAAATAGCTACAGGGATCCATCAAGTGCAGATTTTCCGTGTTTATTTCCAAACCATATTCAGCGATTCGTAATTTGGTCCTAGGGTGCAACGGAAAAAAAACTTGGATCTCTTCTGATACATCGGATAAAGCACTCATTATCTCACCTAATGTGTTTGCATCATCGACATTAGACGGGCGATGTATTGTGACTAATACATAATCATGCAAACCAAGGCGCTCCTTGAGCTTTTCCCAACCCCTCTCGGCTCTTGGCATCAGACGGACTAAGGTATCAATCATAACATTGCCAACAAAGTGGATTTTTTCTGTTGCCACTCCTTCATGCATTAAGTTTTGATCACCATCCAGAGAAGGAGTGAAAAGCAGATCAGCCATTTGGTCGGTCAGGAGACGATTGATCTCTTCAGGCATACTGCGGTCAAATGAACGTAATCCTGCTTCAACGTGAGCTACAGGAATACCAATTTTGCTGCATACAAGTGTACACGCCAGAGTGGAATTTACATCTCCAACCACGACAACCCAATCTGGTTTATTGTCCAGAACAACCGGCTCAAAACGCCGCATCACCTCTGCAGTTTGCCAGGTATGAGTGCCTGAACCGACCTCCAGGTTTAAATCGGGATAAGGTAAATCAAGATCCGCAAAAAAAACCTGAGACATCAATTCATCATAATGTTGTCCGGTGTGAACCAAGAATTGCTCGAAGGTATCTGGATACCGGGTCATTTCCCGCATGATCGGGGCAATCTTCATGAAATTGGGACGCGCTCCAACAACATGCAGTATTTTCAAACTTAATCCCCTCTAAGGTTGACTTCCATTGAAAACCTTCTTACCTGTTTATTGAGAGATTTTATGCGTTCAACCAGCTCTGGATTTTGATCAGATTGCTCCATTTGGAGAGAAAGATTCGACAACACACCTATGAATTCAGGAGTGATTTCCTGTTTATGCTGCTCCAATAGTTGGCGAAGGGTTTTGTCATCGGGAGCGTTGAGAAGCTTCTCAATTAAAACAACTTCTGCAGGTGGTTTCCTTGACTCTTCGATCACATTTGATATTTTCTGTAATTGAGCGGATTTATCTATATCCCCTTTTTTGCGAGCTGCTTCGATCTCTTCATTCAACACCCGTAAAAAAATCTCATCCACTACAGGAAAAACACTGGTCACTGCTTCGTCTATGTTCTCTTCCTCGAGCAGCTTATCCAGCAATTCCCTCACCTGTATAGCCCGGGCTTCAATTTCCTCATCGTATTTACGCGTAAGCTCCAGTAAGAGCTCTCGGAGTTCAATTAAACGCTTACGACCATCACCACGTGCTCTATCGATCCGATCAGTAAGCAACCGGAAGAATTCATAATCCATACCTGGTCGCGCCAAGCTGACGAGTATCTCTACACGTCTGTCGTTTGGAGCATCGAGGACGACGTCGAGAAGTTTTTCGCGAGTTAATTCCCCATCGACCTCTCGAAGAGAATCTATTGCTGCCTGAACCTCCTCAGTCTGTTCTCTGATCTCCTGTCCAATATCAGTATTCTCAAGTAAGAACGCCTGCAAGCTCTGCAAACTTTGTTCCGATTCTTGATCACCACTCATTCTAGCCGCTTCTAGAAGACGGCTCATCAAATTGAAGAAATCAGCGTCAACAAGATCTTTCTCTTGTTTCAACAACTCTAGACGGGCATCGTCAGTAGTTGCCTCTACCATTCTTTGCAGAAGATCGAGTCGTTTTTGTTGTGCCTCAATCATATCCTTAGTTATTCCATCAGCTTCCAGGATTGTCTCAACCAAACTCTGCATGGTTAGATTCGCTTTGGGCTGCAAAAGATACCCTTTCCTTTTCTCCTGAGGTAAACGGTCGACAACCCGATTTATCAGGTTGCCGATGATACGCTCCTGTTCATCACGTGGCAATCCAATTTCAGGAGGCACAAACGTCAATAGAAGCTCTTTGTCAGCATCATGATAAACAATCGGTGTTGCCAGGTTACCTTGGAAGCCGCAATGAGGGCATTGAGCTATATTAAACACCCCAGACAGCAACCGCTGCTTAGCGGAGGGATCTTCGCTAACATCGAAGAGCTGCTGAATATCAGCAACAATCTGTTGGCGACAATTTGGACAATTAATTTGTGTATTTGGCATGAATTCTCCTAACGAAATTCTTGTTCAAACGTTTACTGATCTTGATTTATCACAAGCTGGGTAAAGAGAAACAAATACGTGCTCCCTCCCCAGGTTTTGGATCAACCCAGATACGCCCACCATGAGCTTCGATTACTGCCCGGGCTAGAAATAAACCAAGTCCAGCCCCCTTTGTGTTACGGCTGGCATCAGGCGCACGGTAGAAACGGTCAAAAACGTGTGGGATATCCTCTGTCGCGATCCCAGGACCCTGATCGCTGACACATACTACCACATATTTCGAATGCACATCTCCCGTAATGCGGATTTCACCCCCCTTAGGCGAATACTTAATTGCGTTCGAAAGCAAGTTTGAAAACACTTGCTCAAGACGGGTTTCATCGCCTAAAATCACTGGACAATTATCAGGAAAATCTGTCACGATGGTATGGAGATCTGTTTGGGTTTGAAAACGAGTCGCCATACGCTCAGCCAGATCGGGTATAAGAACATCAGACTGGCTAAGGGACAGCGTTCCTGCCTGTAAGCGCGTGGCGTCTAATAGATTTTCAATTAATTCAGTCAAGCGGTCTGCCTCTTCTTCTATGACCGCCAGGCTATCCTGCACAATCTCCCGATCCCACTTAACATCCTCGCGTCGAAGAGTACCAACATACCCCTTAATAAGTGCAACCGGGGTTTTTAACTCATGACTGATAACGGACACAAACGTGCTTTTGAGTTCCTCTGCTTCACGGAAATGGGTAATATCTCGAACTGTAGCGATCACATTAAGTAATGTACCCTCCGATGAGAATAGTGGCGCATAGGTAATACCAACGGGAAGAGGATGGTTATTAGGACGTTTCAGGTCACCCTCAACATACAATGTTGCATTCGGAGTCAGCGGCCAACCACCCGCAGCAGCCTCTTCTAATGTCGGTTTATGCTCAAGTCGTCCCCATTGGATAACCAACTCGTGTTGCTGATTAATAAGCTCTTGTGAAGACAGATCCAGCATATGAGCTACAGCTCTATTGCTGCGCTCGATAACAAATTTTGAATTCATAATCAATATGCCATCTGGAACCGTATCCAACAAAGCATCCATACGATGCTTTTCCTGGCTTATCTGTGAATAGAGCTGTGCGTTACGAACAGCTATCGCTGCCTGATCAGCGAAACTCTGCAACAATGCTCGATCGTTCGATGAAAACCTGCCAGCATAATTCCGGAAAATAAAGATCATGCCAACAACCTGACCCCGACTGATCATCGGCAAACCTACTCCAACGAGCAGACCCAGACTGGCAATCCGCGTTACCCGCTGCAATAAACTATTAATCTTAGGAAGCTCAAATTGAGCTGGATCGTCATGATCTGGTATGTCCGCCAGTAAAGGATCCAGATAATTGAGGAAAGCAGCTGGGATTCCATGCGAAGCAGCCGCTGTCCACCTTCCTTCTTCACCTCTTAAAACGATCAATCCAGCTTGTCCCGCCAGCATCTCGGCAGACACACGTAAAATCCGTGTTAGAACTTTATCCAGATCAAGTTCTTGGGTGATCGCCTGCGCAATTTCTAATAGGTAATCGCGCTGGCGGACACGAAAATCAGACAACATACCCTAAATTACCTCTTGTTCGGCAACAGTGATTGCTTGTTCAAATATTGCTAATCCATCGTCAATTTCAGCCCGTGATACACTCAAGGGTGGCGAAATTCGGATTGTACTGCGCCCACATCCCAACATTAATAGACCCCGCTCGAAAGCTAAATTGACGATGCGCTCCTGTAACTCGTGAGCGGGCTTTTTACTTCTTTTATCCTCAACAAACTCAACGCCAATCATTAGCCCAATGCCGCGCACATCCCCGATGCTGGGGTGCCGAATTTTGATCTCCTCTAGTGCGTCCAGTGCATATTCGCCAACATCAGCAGCGTTCTGCATGTATTTGCCCTCAATCAATTCAATGCTAGCCAGAGCTGCTGAACAGGCCAGTGGATTTCCACCATAAGTGTTCCCATGCGATCCCTTAGGCCAAGTAACCACACTCTTTCTGGCTACCATTGCGCCGAGGGGAACGCCGGAGGCGATACCTTTGCCAACGCAAATAATATCCGGTTCCACACCAAAATGTTCAATAGCCCACCACTTGCCAGTGCGTCCCATACCTGATTGCACTTCATCAGCGATTAACAGAATGCCGTATCGATCGCATAAAGCTCGTAGAGCAGGGAAGAAACTGGCTGGTGGGATTACATAACCCCCTTCCCCTTGAATAGGTTCAATCAAGATGCCGGCAACCTCTTCAGCAGGTAGGAGCTTTCCTAATATCTGGTCTTCAAGATATCTAACCACTGCTTCTCCATCATCTTCTCCTGGATGTGCTTGGAGAACCGGTCGGTAAGCGTTAGGAAACGGCACATGGACGACTCCACTCAGTAAAGGGTAAAAACCGTCACGATAAATTGGTTTACTCGCTGTGAATGATAGGGATCCGAGTGTTCTTCCGTGGAATCCCCCCAGGAATCCTATGAACTGGGTCCGTCCAGTGTGATAGCGTGCCAGTTTCAAGGCTGCTTCCACACTCTCCGTGCCAGAGTTTGACATGAAGGACATTGCATCTTCTTCAAAAGGCGCAATTTGATTGAATTTCTCTCCTAAGCTCACCCACGAAATGTGGTAGAAATCAGAAGAGATGTGGATGAACTTTTCTGCCTGTACCTGGATGGCTTGTACCACGTCAGGATGGCTATGTCCAGTGGAAACAACCGCAATGCCAGCTGCAAAATCCAGGAATCGGTTTCCGTCCACATCCCAAACTTCACTCCCACAGCCGTGATCCATCACAAAGGGATAACCGCGCGGATAGGAGGGCGAAATTACTGCATGATCGCGTTCAATTAAAGCCTTAGCTTTTGGGCCAGGCAACTTCATTGGTTGCATAATAGTTTCTTCCAAGTGTGATCTCCTTAAGATATTAATAGCGGTCGAATTATATCATTGCAATCTATCTCCGACATCAATTTCTACATAACGGGTATAATCTACCCTCGTGAAAAATACCGCATTTTCCTTTGAACTACAGGCTCGCCAGGGTCGGGCTCGCACTGGAACCTTTAACACTCCTCATGGCGAAATTCATACTCCGGTTTTCGCACCAGTTGGCACTCAAGCTACGGTCAAAGCCATCACCCCCAAGCAGTTGAATGAACTGGGTGCTAATTTGGTGTTGGCAAACACTTACCACCTGTATCTCCGTCCAGGCGAACAGCTGGTCGAAGAAATGGGTGGTCTGCACCACTTCATGGACTGGCAAGGCCCAATATTGACAGACTCGGGTGGTTTCCAAGTTTTCTCACTCGCCAGCAACCGGGTTATCGACGACAATGGTGTAACTTTCAAAAGTCATATTGACGGATCGTTGCACAACTTCACCCCTGAAAAAGCGATCGCTATCCAAGAGAACCTTGGCGCAGACATCATTATGGCTTTCGATGAATGCACCGAGCCTTACGATCGAGACAAGAATGAACAGGCTGTCACTCGCACCCATACCTGGGCAGAACGTTGTCTGGCGGCTAAAACAAGAGATGACCAGGCTCTTTTTGGAATCGTACAAGGCGGTATCTTCTCCGATTTAAGAGAACTTTCCGCCAAGTTCATTACTTCTCTAGATCTGCCTGGAAACGCTATCGGGGGACTATCCGTCGGAGAAACCAAGGAAGAAATGCATGCAATATTGGAAGTCGTAGATCCAATTTTACCTGAGGAAAAACCTCGCTATCTGATGGGTGTCGGCACACCTGAAGACCTGGTCAATGCAGTTCTACGCGGTGTAGATATTTTCGATTGTGTACTCCCCACCCGTCTTGCACGCCACAATGCAGCCCTTACTCGCACTGAGCGCCTGAACATGGCAAATGCTGTATTCGCACAGGACCCTAAACCAATCGACGAACAATGCACCTGCTATACTTGCCAGCATTTCTCTCGAGCATATGTGCGTCATCTGGTGGTTAGCAAGGAAATGCTCTCTGCCACCTTACTGTCTATCCATAATCTGCACACCCTCATCCGACTAACCAACGATATTAGGGGTGCAATTCTGGAGAATCGTTTAGAAGATTTCTGTAATGAGTTTTTTACCCTTCGAAAGATAAAATGACCGTCATTCAATCCATTATCCTGGGCATTGTGCAGGGAGCGACAGAGTTTTTACCAATCTCCAGTTCTGGTCATCTGGTGATCGTTCCCTTTATCTTGGGGTGGGACATCCCAAACGGTGAAGCATATGTGTTTAACGTCCTGGTTCAGGTCGCCACGCTGGTAGCAGTTTTTGCTTACTTTTGGCGAGAAATTTGGTTGATCACTTGTGCAGTTTTTACAGGTCTGCTCAATCGGAAACCTTTTGAAAGCTCCTTAGCTCGCTTAGGTTGGCTTCTGATCCTATCAACCTTTCCTGCTATTATCCTTGGTCTTATCCTTAAAGAATCAGTCACGCGTGCCTTTGACAGTGCCTTGAGCTCAGCCTTCGCCTTGCTGGTCACCGCTGCACTATTAGTGGCTGCAGAACGTGTTGGCAAGCGCCAGCGCAGATTGAAGAACCTCACTTGGGTCGATTCTTTGTTGATTGGACTCTTCCAAGTCTTGGCACTTTTTCCGGGTATTTCTCGTTCAGGTGCTACCATCACCGGAGGAATGTTTCGAGACCTTAAACGGCCGCCAGCAGCGCGTTTTGCTTTTCTGATGTCTATTCCCATCATGATTGCCGCAGGAATATTGACAGCATTTGACCTTCTCGCACTTCCCAACACCCTTTCAATAATTCCAACTTATATGCCTGGTTTCATCACCGCTGCTGTTGTTGGTTATTTGGCAATCCGTTGGTTGATAAAATACTTGACCAGTCACTCCCTTTATGTCTTTGCCGCATACTGCACAGTACTCAGTATCATCACTGTGATACTGTTAGTAATAAGAGGTTGAGGACCGAAAGACCACATTTCCTGTGGATACATCACTTTTTCCTTTATTTCTCCTGTGCTCTGCCTGTGGAAAATAAATCTGTACATCGCTTGCTATATATTTTACTTTTAATCACCCTATCAGCCTGCGGACAACCGACAACTGAGAATCCTCCGCCTACCCTCCAAATGGTGACTGTAGCCTATACACCGCCCTTGCGACCAGTAAGGCAAGCGCTGCACGACTGCGCAGTATCGCTTCCCGAGATCGCATTGGTTGTTGAAGAGACCTCGTTCCCATATCTTCTTGAGAGAACAGCTGACCTTTACCTATGGATGGGAGAACCCCCCGAAACCACTAAGTTTGTTTATCCGATAGCCAGTGAACGTGTTGTTGCAATTGTGCATCCAGATAACACTGTTGATAGGTTGGAAACAAGCGCATTGCGTGCGATCTTTACTGGTCAGACACAAAACTGGGATGAGGTGGGTGGTCTTGATCATCAGATTGAGGTGTGGGGTTATCCAGATGGTGACGAGATCCAAAAATTGATCGATCAAATGGTAATGAATAGGGAAGCGTATTCATCCTGGGTATGGCTGGCACCTGACCCAGAGGCTATGCAGCAGGCAATCAGCGAAAACACACCTGCAATTGGGTTTATACCGCAAGCCTGGCTTACAGACCAATTGAAAGTATTACAACTTTCCCTAGAACTCCAGGAAACCCTGCACCAACCCATTCTATTAATATCGAAAAACGAGCCTCATGGTGGTGTACGTTCTTTGTTGTTCTGTTTGCAAAATGAAACCGGTCAAGAATCACTCACCGAGGGATATCAGATTTTGGACGACCAGTAATGGGACAACTTTAGCCGCGCTTTACCATGTTTGCATCCAAAATTGGTAAAATTATCTAAATAAATTCTACTTATCCTTCAGGTCTTCTCTGTGAATCGAATCTTCAATCACTCCTGCATATCGATGCCCGAGCTTGATAATGAAAGTGTGGCATTAACCATCACATCACCGCCCTATTGGAACGCCATCGATTACGATATCCATGCGATTGACAAATCCAAACACTACCGCACGCGCAACTATACTGCGGGTTACACCAGTTATGAAGAATATTTCGATTGGTTGGGTTCAGTCTTCAGCGAGGTTTTCAGGGTCACCAAACCTGGGGGATTCTGTGCAATTATCATAGGTACTGTGCTGCTTGATGGAAAGCTCTACCCTGTACCGTTTGATTTAGCCTCACGACTGACTAAACTGGATTGGGCTTTCCACCAGGATATCATCTGGCACAAATGCACAGCAGGGGTGAAGCGTGCCGGGGTTAGCATCCAAAAACCATACCCCGGCTACTACTACCCCAATATCATGAATGAATACATACTGATCTTTCGAAAACCAGGTGAAAAGATCTACCACGACCGCAGTGAAGCCGATAAAACAGCGGCAGAATTTCCCATCAACCAGCTATTCACCAATGAGATTGCCAACAATATATGGCACATCGCACCAGTCCCCCCAGATCATATCGACCACCCAGCCCCATTCCCAGAGGAAATTCCATACCGATTAATCACTATGTACTCCTACCCTGACGAGTTAGTGATCGACCCATTTGTTGGCTCAGGGCAAACCACAAAAGTTGCCAAACACCTGGGTCGTCAGTTTGTTGGATATGAAATCATTCATAAATATGTGGATTTGGCAAATGCCAGGCTAAATGAACCCCTCAAAATACGACCTGAACAGCTGGTTGCAGTATTCGATAAGATCAAATTCAAAAAATAAATGTGGGAAACAACAGAATCACCTCTATAAGCCACCGAGAACATTACGAGGAGACACTCAATGAATGAAATCTCCCAAATACTCCCTCTACTCATCCCAATAATTATCATCGAAATAGGTCTAATGGTTTGGGCTTTAATTGATTTGATCAAACAACCCGCTACCCGAGGTCCTAAATGGATGTGGGTTTTGATCATCGTTTTTGTTAATTTTATAGGCCCCATCATTTATTTCATAATCGGACGCGAGGAATAATGAGGTGAATAATCACTCTGAATCCAACACTGCTATTCGCTGCCAGGGATTGAGCAAACACTTTGGGGAAGTGCAGGCGCTATGTGATCTCAACCTTGAGATTACTGCGGGGACGGTGTTCGGGTTTGTTGGGCGCAACGGAGCCGGAAAAACGACTACGATTCGTCTATTAACAGGGTTGGCCCACCCTACCCAGGGAGCTGCCTGGATAAATGGATTTATGACCACCAATGGTGACAGCATCGCTAGACAGCAGTTCGGTTATCTGCCTCAAAGCCCTGCTTTTTATAAATGGATGACCCCTTACGAGTTTCTGGATTACACAGGCAAGTTATATCAAATGCCCGTCAGTAGTCGTAGACAACGCATTGATGAACTATTGGAATTTGTTGAACTTAATGAAGCTGCTAAACGCCGTATCGGCGGTTTTTCCGGTGGCATGATCCAACGGCTTGGTATTGCCCAGGCACTGTTTCACAAACCTCCCGTATTATTGCTTGACGAACCAACGAGCGCGCTTGATCCAGCTGGACGTTATGAAGCACTTAGCCTGATCGACAAGCTACGCGGCCAGGTCACTGTATTCATTTCAAGCCATATTCTGCAGGACATCGAACGAATTTGCGACACGATCGGCATTATCCACCGGGGTGAACTCATACTGGTCGCTGAACGGGATGAATTGTTGGACAAATATCCAGTTAATGTCGCTGAGTTGAAAATCAACCGCACCTGTATGCCCCTGTCTGAGACTTTTTTCACGAGTTTAAAGTC
>Ga0209536_100013022_pt1 | contig 12028 bp, 11 predicted proteins | sample DeeMarSeWOR28_12_FD_187461 | JGI IMG/M metagenome (GOLD analysis project Ga0209536, IMG submission 187461) | Marine sediment microbial communities from White Oak River estuary, North Carolina - WOR-2-8_12 (SPAdes) (version 2) | ecosystem: Environmental > Aquatic > Marine > Intertidal zone >...
AAGCAAAATGTATCTCTGCCGACAAAAATTAAAGCACTCGGCGGTAAGTACGAACATATTAAAAATATTGTTCAAGAAAACAGCACGGCCTGGGAAGATAATTTTCTCGAATCTTTAGACATACAGGAGCTCTTTGGGCGGTCGGCCGAAAAAATTGCTGAATTAATTATATCCGGCGTAAACCGTCAGAAGCAAGAGCACCATCGTTAGAGCGACGGTTGCTTTCAAATCGCCGGCCGATTCAATTCAACAGGCTTTATGTTATAATAAAATTGACTAAACATGACATTTCGAATATAATGTGTATACATTTATGAATTCTTATGTCTAAAAGTAAAGACAGCGTATAAAAATGGATAACAACAGATTTGATTCAGATTCGTCTATCGACCGTTTAAGGGAAATATCCACATGGGTCTCTTCGGTGCAGGATCTCGACCAATTGCTGGAACTTATCATCGAAACGGCCACCCGCATGATGGATGCCAAGGCCAGCTCTTTGCTTCTGTTGGATCCTAAGACGAAAAAACTTTACTTCAAAGTGGCCACCGGAGAAAAAAAAGAAGACGTTAAACGATTTGAGATTGAACTGGGTCAAGGTATAGCCGGTTATGTTGCTCAAACCGGTGAGTCACTGCTCATTCCGGATGTTCGCAAGGATCCTCGCTGGTATAAAGAAATCAGTGAGTCGATCGGTTTTAAAACACGCTCAATTGCGTGTGTACCGCTGAAAGTAATGGATAAGATTATCGGTGTGGTAGAAATTATTGATAAAGCCGATGGAAAATCGATTACACATAATGATTTAAAAATTTTGTCCGTTTTTGCCGATCTGGCAGCTTTAGCCATTGGCAATGCCCGCAAAATTGAAGATGATAAAAGAGAGATCAAAGATCTCCGAAGAGAGCTGGACCTTAAGTATGAATTGATTGGAGAAAGCAAGGCGTTGCGCAAAGTCATCACCGACGCGGTCAAGGTCGCCAATTCAAAAACAAGTACCCTCATATTAGGCGAAAGCGGGACCGGCAAAGAACTGCTTGCCCGGTTAATCCACCGCATGGGATCTCGACGAGATATGCCCATGATCGTGTTGAACTGCGCAGCCTTGCCTGAAACATTGCTTGAAGATGAATTGTTCGGCCATGAAAAAGGGGCTTATACCGGCGCTGCAAGTCAAAAAATTGGGAAATTTGAGCTGGCGGATGGCGGCACTATTTTTTTGGATGAAATAGGAGAAATGAGCCCGGGTATGCAGTCCAAACTGCTTCGCATCCTCCAAGAAGGTGTTTTTTATCGCGTCGGCGGTAATGAGTCGATTCCGGTTGATGTCAGGGTCATTTCGGCGACCAACAGGAATATTGCTGAGGATGTTGAAGAAGGCCGTTTTCGACAAGACCTGTATTACCGCTTAAATGTGGTTCAGATCCACATGCCCACCATAAGAGAGCGCAAAGAAGACATCCCCTTATTGGCACAATATTTTCTAAATCTCTACAAGCAGGAAAGGGGCCTGCCGACCCTAACCCTTTCCCAAAAGGCCATGAATGCCATGCTGCAATATGATTGGCCTGGAAATGTGCGCGAGATGAAAAATGCCATCGAACGTGCTGTGGTTATGGGAAACGGTAATGAGATCTTACCCGAAGACCTTCCCCAATTTGCTTCCAAACCCGCGTATCCGGGTCTGAATGTTGGATTAACCCTGAAAGAGGCCATTGATATTTTCAAAAAAGAGTTTATTAACTTAAATCTTAAACATACCAGCGGAAATAGAAGTTTAGCTGCTAAAAATATGAAAATTCAACGAACCTACCTGTCGCGTCTGATATCTCGATATCATCTTTAATATAGATTCCATTGGATCGTAATTATGAGAGACACCCAAACTATAGTTCACACGAGGCAAGACGGGTGTTCAAAAAATTATAACAAAAGTGTTTACATAATGACACCTTTGAGCAAAATTGTACTATTTCTGATCATGCAGTTTTTAATCTAACCCTCTGAAATTTAATCATATTAGCTTTAAATCGTGTTGTATGGAATGTATTTTGCATAAAAAGAGATATTCGATCAGTATTCATTTTTAGATTTAGCATACGGGCTTATGGTAAATCCTGCGAAAATCACCTCCGTCTTTAATTAACCATCACCCGTTAGCCGTCTAATCAATCATCATAAAAAAATAGTAAGAAGGAGAAGTTATGCGAAAAAAGAAAAGAATTATGTTGTCATTGTCGTTGATCATTTTGGCTCTTATGTTTACGATTTCATGTTCGACCAAAACAGTCACTTCAACAAACGAGCCATACAGTTATTCAGAACAAGATGTCACCACGCCAGGAAAAACGAGGGGATATCAAGAAGGCTCTTCCCGATCAGGGGAGATTTCAGAATTCGATTCCGATAAAGGGGTCATGAGGGTGATGTTGGAAGACATTCATTTTGAGTTTGACAAATCAACCCTCACCCCTCAAGCTAAGAATTCTCTGATGAAAAATGCGCAATGGCTTAGAGTCAATTCGGAAGTAAGCGTGATCATTGAAGGACACTGTGATGAGCGCGGAACCAATGAGTACAATATCGCGCTGGGAGACAGACGCGCTGCGAGTACAATGACTTTTCTGGTAAATCTGGGCATCGATCCATCGCGACTGACAACCATCAGTTATGGTGAAGAACGTCCGTTGATTCCTGGGCACGGTGAAAACGCCTGGGCAAAAAACAGACGCGCCCATTTTGCCCCGGAATAGACTAAAAAATATCGAGATCTCTTCCTTTTCTTTCCTTGCCTGTCTGCCTTGCCCCGTCTGCTCGTTGCTCGCCTATGGATTTAAGGCGAGTGACGAGCAGTTTTTTCCCCAAAAGGGATTTTATTGTTTTTCGTTTGATAAATTCATGTTATGCATTCCTGTAAAGGAGATAAAAAGCAGGGTCCGAAGATACTGCTTTTTTATTCGAATACGCATAGGTTTATGTAGAAATCCAGAGAGGTTTTTTACCGGGGGTTCATATGAAATTTCGATTTTTAAAATTTTTCTTCAGCATGCTTTTCATTGTTGCAGCAGCGTCCATATGTTTTGCAACGGTAGAATGGGAAATTATTCAAACATTAAATATTGATGGTTCGCCCCTCGATATGACCGTTTCTCCCGATGGCCGCTTTATTTATGTGCTTACCAAGGGTGGATACATCCACATATACTCAGCTGCCGGCACCCTTAAAGACAAAATCCATATCGGCAGCCGCGCAGATCAAATCAAGATCGGGCCAAAGGGTGAGCGTCTTTTCGTTTCCAGCCGAAAAAACAAAACGCTTAATATCATCACGCTTGATTTTATCTATGATATTAATATTTCCGATTCCCCTTCAAAAGGCGCCAAAGCCGCACCGGTGATGATTGCGGTGTTTAGCGACTTTCAATGACCGTATTGTGCGGGACTTGCGCCGCTGCTCGAGCAGGTGCTCGAGAATAATCCCACCACGGTTAAAATTGTATTTAAAAATTTTCCGCTCAGAGGCCATAAATATGCTACGACTGCCGCAGTAGCAGCCTTAGCTGCTGAGCGCCAGGGAAAATTCTGGGAATTTCATGATGAGCTGTTTAAATTCAACAAACTACTCAATGATCAGAGAATCGATGAGATCGCGCAAAAACTTGCCTTAAATTTAGATCAATTTGAAAAAGATATTAAGGATCGTGCAATTATGGAGATTATCCGGCAGGATTATCAGGAGGGAGTGCGCATGGGCGTAAGAGCAATTCCGACGGTATATATCAATGGAAAACGATTTAGAGGCAGAGGCCTGAATGAATTTCAGAGCGCTATCGAAAAGGAATTAAAAAAATCTTCCGGTAACTAACGGGATCGATGCTGGGCGTATGCCAAAGCCGCCTTGATAAAATCTTTAAATAACGGGTGAGGATGCATCGGTCGTGATTTAAATTCAGGGTGGAATTGACATCCCAGAAACCAGGGATGATCTTTAATCTCCACAATCTCAACCAGTTCTCCATCCGGCGATGTGCCGCTGATCACCAAGCCACTTTCGACCAAACGCTCCTTTAACGAATTGTTAAATTCATATCGATGGCGATGCCGTTCTGAAATTTCATCGGTTTCATAGGCGTGATAGGCAAACGTGTTTTTTTCCAAATGACAGGGATAGGCGCCCAGGCGCATGGTTGCGCCTTTGTCAGATGCTTCCGTCCGGCGCTGCAAGGATGCGGTTTTGTCATCATACCACTCCAGCATCAGGTAAATCACCGGATACGGTGTTTCCCCATCAAATTCAGAGCTGTTGGCATTTTCCATACCGGCGACATGGCGGGCAAACTCAATCACGGCCACTTGCATCCCCAGACAAATTCCGAAATACGGGATTTTATTTTCACGCGCGTATTTGGCCGCACATACCTTACCCTCAATACCCCGGGTTCCAAAACCGCCCGGCACCAAAATGCCGTCCGCCTCGGTCAACATCTGGCCGCAGGTGCCGTCTTCGACCTTTTCTGAATCCACAAAAGTAAGCTGAACCCTGCAGTCATTGGCGATGCCACCATGGTACAGGGCTTCATTAAGACTTTTGTACGATTCGGTCAGGTTGACGTATTTACCCACAACAGCGATGGTCACCGAATGTTGCGGTTCCTTGAATCTTTTGACCACTCCTTCCCAGGCTTCAAGACGCGGAGCTCGGGTCCAGATATTGAGCATTTCAACAATTTTTTCATCTAAACCTTCTTTGTGAAACACCAGCGGGACTTCGTAGATACAATCGACATCTTTGGCCGTTACCACCGCGTCAATCTCTACATTGCAAAAAAGTGCGATTTTGGCTTTGATATCCTTAGATAAAAACCTATCCGTGCGGCATAGAATAATATCAGGCTGAATGCCAATGCTTCGCAACTCTTTTACACTGTGCTGGGTCGGCTTGGTTTTGACTTCCCCCGCGGTGCCGATATAGGGTACCAGGGTGAGATGTATGTAAAGGGAGTTTTCTCGGCCCACATCCGCCCGAAATTGCCGGATGGCCTCCAAAAAAGGCAGGCTCTCGATGTCGCCGATGGTCCCTCCGATTTCCACAATCACAACATCAACGCCATTGGCAGCCAGTTTAATACTGTTTTTTATCTCATCGGTAATATGCGGAATGACCTGGACGGTCCCTCCAAGATAATCCCCCTTGCGCTCTTTGGTGATGACGGAATGATAGATTTTTCCCGTCGTAAAATTATTATCCTGGCCCAATTTAGCGCTGGTAAACCTTTCGTAATGCCCGAGATCTAGATCGGTTTCAGCGCCATCATCTGTCACAAAGACCTCACCGTGCTGAAAGGGGTTCATCGTACCGGGATCCACATTAATGTACGGATCAAGTTTTTGAAGGGTTACCCTAAGACCGCGGCTTTCGAGCAACGCACCGACTGCCGCAGAAGCCAGACCTTTTCCCAGAGACGAAAGCACACCGCCGGTCACAAAGATAAATTTTGTATTAAACGCCATAATTGTACCTCAGCTCATACATCATCAATAAAGGGCTGTATCAATTTTGACAATCACTATAAATTCGGCTTAGGTCCTTTAGAAAATTACGGTCCATCAAAAAAGGCGAAAACCCCTTTGTGCTCTGCCCAAAGGGGTTTTCTAGATGGTAAGCTGTTACAGCTTTTTATGCGTGCATGAGGAATTTTAGTGTTTCCCGCAATATCCGTTATATTCAACACTCCATACCTTAAAAAGTTCAAAAGATCGATCAGATTTTTTTAAAGTGCAATTATAAATAGACGTGCGCAGAAATTCAAGAATTATTTTTCAAATTTTTAAATGAAAGATTTACTCGAATATTTTTTTGAATTCTTCCAGTGTTTTTTGGACCTCACTGACACCTTCTGAGTCGTCCGAATCGTTTAAAGCTGGGGGGTACATGGATCGAAGCTGGTTAATGTCAAACAAATCTTCTGAAAAGGCCGGGTTGAGTTCATAACGTTGGGCCTGAATCACCCGGACCAGCTCGTCACCCTGAAAGAACTCAATGCGCATCGGATACCAGAAATTATCTGCAAGTTGCCACCATTCAAGGTATCTGACGTCCAAGGTATTTGACCGAAATCCCCCTGCTCCGTTGGTGATAATCAAACGCAGAGGCAGAAAGGTTTCTTTATCAACCCATAATTGGGCCTGCAAGTCATCTGGATATTCTGTGCCGATCACAAAAGCAATCTTTTCTTCAAGGCGATCCAGACGTGTTAGGGATAAATCCACATTGAGTTGGAGCAGTCTTTCGGAGAGTTCCGGGCGATTGCGAAAAAGTAAAATGTCCTTGTAAAGATCAAAGCGGGTTTGGGGCGTCTCCCGGGCAGTTCCGTCAATGACGGTAAGCGCATCCCCCTCGGCAAACACATGGATTCGCTGATTGTCGTTTCTGACAATATCCGATCGGAACGCTTTCGAAAACAGATATCTTAGCGATTCTTCCATTTCGATTATCTGCGGGGCAAGATCATCTGCAGCCGGCGCCATACCTTCGGCCTTCTGGTCGGGATATAATGGCTCAATTCCCGCTGTCTCTGTTGTTTGTTCCTGCGGTGCCTCAACGTCAACCGACGGGGAGGCAACTCTATAAATGCTGACTTTCTGAGAGACAAAAAGACTTTCCGCCTGGCCGAGTCTTGCGGTCATTAATTCCAGAATATGCCGCCCCTGAAGCACGTAGGCGTCCGACAATGAATGAAAACAGACAGCCGTTATAATAAAAAATCCCCATCCTATGGTTTTTTTAAAGCAAAATGACATCGTTCCCATTGTCCTTTATGTAATATAAAAGTAAAAAACCCAACGAAGCACACGGCCGTTGAGCATTAAAAAATTGAATCCGAGAAAAAGGCAGATGCTCCAAGTTCCTCCTCAATTCGGATCAACTGATTATATTTAGCCACGCGATCGCTGCGGGACATCGACCCGGTTTTTATCTGACCGCCGTTTACGCCGACAACAAGGTCTGCAATAAAGGTATCTTCGGTTTCTCCGGAGCGATGAGAGATGATTGTCGTATAACCCGCTTGCTTGGCCATTTCAATGGCATCAAGGGTTTCGGTAAGTGTTCCAATCTGATTGAGTTTGATTAAAATTGAGTTGGCAATTGCCTGCTCGATGCCTTTGCTGAATATCTTGGGATTGGTTACGAAAATATCATCACCAACAATCTGGATCGATCCTTCCAGCCGATCGGTCATGACTTTCCAACCCTCCCAATCTCCTTCAGCCAGACCATCTTCAATGGAAAGAACAGGGTATTTATCAATGAGATCTTCGTAGTAGTCAATCATCTGATCAACGGTCAGGTTTTTATTTTCGGAAGCCAAAATATACTTGCCATTCTTATAAAATTCACTGGCGGCTGCATCCAAAGCAATACCGATATCAATCCCGGGCTTATAGCCGGCTGTTTCGATGGCGTCCATGATATACCGAATCGCTGCCTCGTTGGATTCCAGATTCGGTGCAAATCCGCCCTCATCCCCCACGCCGGTATTGTGGCCTTCCTTCTTGAGTATGCTTTTTAAATGCTGAAAGGTCTCCGCCCCCATCTGGACCGCCTGAGCAAAAGACTTCGCGCCGAAAGGCAAAATCATAAACTCCTGAATATCGAGGTTGTTGGCAGCATGGGCGCCGCCGTTGATGACATTCATCATGGGCACTGGCAGATATCTGGCATTGATACCGCCAAGATATCGGTAAAGGGGTAGACCATAAGCTGCTGCCGCTGCCCTGGCGGCCGCCATTGATACACCGAGAATGGCATTGGCACCAAGTTTGGATTTATTCGATGTGCCGTCAAGCTCAATCATGCGTTTATCCAACGATGCTTGATCGGCGGCATCCATTCCCTGGACGGCCGGCGCAATTTGGGTAACCACATTTTCAACCGCACGGGTAACCCCTTTACCACCAAAACGTTTAAGTCGTTTATCACGAAGCTCTAAAGCTTCCCGTTTGCCTGTGGATGCTCCGGAGGGCACTGCAGCGCTTGCGACCGCGCCACAGGCCAAGTAAACGTCTACCTCAACGGTGGGGTTTCCTCTGGAATCTAATATTTGCCTCGCTTTTATATCTACTATTTCAGTCATTGTCCTCCACTCCCTCTTTGTCGTAGTGTTACATCTTGAATAAATTAACTAAAAATGTTAACCTTCTTATGATGTGATGTCAAGTAAGTACAACGTTTTGCGCAAGCACCTTGAAGACAGGATGGAAAACGTCGTATACCGGCGTTTGCAGCAAGTACCCGAAAATCAGCATCCAATTGGTTTTTAACTCAATTGGGGTTATCCTTATTTCCGAGTGCACACGTGGGAAAAGAAATTAGGCAAAGAAAAGAAAAAGATTTCTACTCCAATGCTCATCTTTTTGTGGCGGCGATACGCGTTTGCGAACACCGGAGCTCGGCATCGCCATCGCTCGATGACGTCTGCAAAGCCCTTTCGTTTTCCGTGGAAAAAGGAAATCTGATTTGCAGAAAACTCAAAGAGATGGACATAATTGATAGGGTTGAGGGAGCCTTCGGCGATCGGCTTTTTATTCGGAATCACCTCAAATTAGAAGATATCCCGCGAGGTGAAGAAGAGAGCAAGCTTGAAGAAGAACTGAAGAAATTTCAAGATGCCCAGAAAGCATTTTCGCAAAAAATTGAGTCGTTTCAGACCCAGCAAACCCAGAAGAAGAAGAACCTTTTCGCTGAGATGGAAAAAAAACTGAAAGCAGAATTGGACAAGAAAACAAAATGATTTTTGCTTGACATAAAGGCAAATTTTTAATTAATTTTAGTAAGTTATTCTTATTTTGGAAAACAATATGGACATACCGAGCTTGGATCAGGGAGACTTATATTTCCGCAAGGTGATGCGAAAAGATAGCGACGAAATCTCTTTGGATGCGGATATGATTCGGTTGCTGATTGCGATTGATGAAAATAAAAGCCTTTATCAGATCGCCGAAGAAGTTGATATGGAGACAACAACTCTGAAAAATACGCTCTCTAAATTGCTGGAGCAGGAACTCATTGAAACGGTAAAAAAAGATATTCCCCATCTTGATCGTTTCTTTCTCGAAGCGCTCAGAATCAATTTGTCAAAAGCGATCGGACCCATGGCTGAAATCCTCATCGAGGATATTGTGGCGGAAATGGATTTAAATACTTCTGAAATACCCGTAAACCAGGCGGCTGAATTGATCAACAATCTTTCGCTTGAAATCCCGGATGAACAAAACCGAATCGATTTTAAGAAATTGATGCTTGCCATATTGAATAAAAAATGAATCAAAAATGAGGAGTTCCCACCATGATGGACATTAGCTGTGATGCATGCGGGAAAAGATACCGAATTGATGAAACCAAAATGATGAAAGACAGCGCAAAGGTCAAATGTAAAACCTGCGATCACATCATGGTTGTCACCAAACCCAGACCCGAGCCCGCTGCAGAGCCTTCAATATCTCCCGAAATTGAACAGCCGGCGATACCGCCGCAACCCGAAGCGCGTGCCGACGCATCCGGAGGTGTTGTTGAGCGGTCGGTTCCTCCGCCAGATGCGGAATCTGCCGCAGCGGAGAGAGAAATACCGGCGTTTTATACCGCACAAAAGGTACGTTTTGGACTGTTTACAAAAATCATCATCCTGATGCTGTTCATTAGCCTGGCCCCCTTTTTAAGTTTTTGGGCGCTCACCTGGCGGGAAACCAACGATCGAATTCGATCGGACACCGAAATCCTGATGGCGCAAACCGCCAAGGGCCTGGGAAACCAGATCGACAGCTGGATTAACAACAACGTTTCAATTCTTAGAACGGCAGCAAGACTGCCGGAAATTATTTCGATGAAACCCGAACGTCAGGTATCGGTTTTAAAAACCATTCATGATGAGTATCCTTGGATATATCTGGCTTTTACGGTCGGACTGGATGGAGTCAATATCGCCCGAAGTGATAATGTCCCTTTAAAAGATTATTCCGACCGGCAATATTACAAGGAGATCATGAAGGGCAAAAACCTTAGCTGGCAAACCCTGATTGGTAAAACCTCCAAAAAACCGGCCCTGGTCCTGGCGGTTCCGATTAAATCAGATGACCAGATCGTCGGCGTCATGGCGGCCGCCATGACAGTGGATGATATATCCCAAAATATTGCCACCTGGAAAACAGGCAAAACCGGTTATGCATTTCTGGTGGATGAAAAGGGCTTTGTAATTTCCCATCCGATCCGGCAATATGTGGTTTCGCGTAAAAATCTGAACTCCCACCCTTTGATCGCCAACTTCCGCAAAAGGGGATGGACCACGATTACTACCCAGTTTACAAATTCACAAGGCAACTCGTCTCTGGGTCATGTTCGCAGCAATAATTATGGTTGGGCATTGGCGCTGCTGCAAGAAGACCAAGAAGTATTCTTTGCGCTGCAGCGAGTCCAACAATTTGCCCTTTATCTGCTGCTGTCCACAGCAGTGATCGTAATTATCATCGCTTGGTTGTCGGCGCGTGCCATCGTCATCCCGGTCAAAAAGCTTACCGACGCTGCCGAACGGATGAGTTTCGGTGAATTAAATGTAAAAATCGATATTCGCTCCAAGGATGAAATCGGCCTGCTGGCACAGGCCATCGGGCGCATGCAAACCAGCCTGCGTTTGGCGATGAGCCGCTTGCGCAGAAAAAGATAGTTTTTTTCACCCCAGAAACCAGCGCACAGAGATTGCTTTTTCTTGCCCAATCGTGTAATGTGGTAAAAATATAAAATTAACTTGATGTTCCGATAATCGTCACCTCGATGATTCGCTTGCGGGCACGGTTGTCATGGTTAATCGCCACAGCCTGTTGCCAGGTGCCCGTTTTCAAACGCCCGCCTCTAATCTGCAGCGCGATGCAGGGTCCCATCAACGCGGCTTGTACATGACTGTGACCGTTGCCATCGTGCCAGGACTTTTCATGTTCATATTCCAGACCGGGTGGTGCCATTCGGTTAATGGCCCTTTTTAAATCCTCAACAACCCCCGGCTCGTATTCGATTGTTGTCAGCGAACCGGTTGATCCCACCATGGTTGCGGAAAGATGCCCGTTTTCGATTTGTGATTCACGGATCAGGTGCGTGAGTTGGGGGGTAATGTCGCAAATATCCGGACCCGTATTTAAGCGGACATCGATCGTGTCGAAGAATAATATGACCGGTTTCATTATCTTTCCTCCTGTTGCTGTTCGCTTGCTTTCTGACGCACGCTCGCCAGGTCCTCGTAGATCCATTTTTGCGGGATATTGAATGTTGAAGACCTGGATGCCGAATCTAATGCCAGGGCGTGTTCAAAAGCCTTTGCCGCTGAACTAAAATCCAGCGATGAGCACTGTTTTGCTGAATGCGAGCGTAATTTACCTCCGGCCGGCTGTGATGATCTTATGTTGAGCGACACGGTTTCGATATACTCCCAGCGATGGTTTACGTACCAATATGGTACGCGATATTCAAAAATTCAAGGACTATCGCAGGGATATAAAATGAAAAAAACGCGAATCGAAAACATCAATGATCGAGGATTGTCCACAGAATGTATGCAAAAGTATACTATCACGCAGATTCTCCCCTCCTCATATGTTTTACTTTAATAGCGCAGTTTATTTTTTATAAAAGTTAACTCACTGATATTTATTAAAATTAAAACTACAAACAGCACTTTTTTTTCTGATAGCGATATATTGGCAAGATAATTGCCTATAGAACCTATAGAAAGGGAAATTTACTTGCAACTTTTTTATGAAGGTTAATATGATCGAGCGCAGAAAGCATAAACGCTATGCAGCAAAAAGCGGCACATTTGCGTTGTTACGATCCACCTCTATCGAATTGAGCAAGATCAACGATATGAGTTTGGGGCAAATTGGTTTTGCCGTCATTAAATCCAAACCGATCAAAATGGGTCAAATTATCAATATCAGCAAAGATGGGTTGGCATTTGATTATATTGAACGCCCGGGAAATACC